>Ga0255772_10000741_pt1 | contig 32169 bp, 27 predicted proteins | sample 071ome_34_FD_179970 | JGI IMG/M metagenome (GOLD analysis project Ga0255772, IMG submission 179970) | Coastal salt marsh microbial communities from the Groves Creek Marsh, Skidaway Island, Georgia - 071411BT metaG (version 2) | ecosystem: Environmental > Aquatic > Marine > Intertidal zone >...
ATACCCGCAGCATTCGACTACATGGTCGCTGACTCGGCTGAGGCCGCGATCGCAGCACTCGCCGAACACGGTGACGAGGCGAAACTCCTCGCTGGAGGACACAGCCTGATCCCACTCATGCGGTTCCGACTCGCCACCCCGGCGATGCTGGTCGACATCGGTCGTCTCGATGACCTGTCCTACATCAATGATGCCGGCGATCACATCGCCATCGGCGCAATGACTAAGCACCGAACCCTCGAGACGAGCGACCTGCTAGCCGCCGAGGCGCCCCTGCTCCGGCACGTTGCCGGTGAGGTCGGCGACCCATCGGTTCGCCATCGCGGCACGCTCGGTGGCTCGCTCGCCCACGGCGATCCAGCGTCAGATCTTCCCGCTGCGCTGCTGGCCTCCGGTGGATCGCTCGTCATCAAGGGACCGAACGGAGAACGAGTTGTCGAAGCACCAGACTTCTTCACCGGCTTCCTCGAGACGGCGCTGGCCGACGATGAGATGGTCACGGAGATCCGCGTCCCGAAGGCCGGTGGTGTCGGCTGGAGCTACCAGAAGTTCAACCGGCGAGCGCAGGACTGGGCGATCGTCGGTGCAGCCGTGATGCTCGGCCCGGACCCGAAGGTCGCCCTCGTGAACATGGGGGCAGCTCCGATGCGCCACGCTGGCGTCGAATCGGGGCTTGCAGGTGGCGCAGGGGCCGAAGCGGCCTCGGTTGCGGGCGACGATGTCGATCCACCTGAGGATCTCAACGCCGACGCCGAATACCGCAGGCACCTTGCTCGCGTCCTCGTCGGGCGAGGCATTGCGGAGGCGTCGGCCTGAGCCGGTTTGGTCAGGCGGCGAGTGGACGGCCCCACGGGAGCTCGTCCTGCCACTCCATCAGGAATGCCTCGGCGAAGTAGCACGCCGCAAGGAGCAGGCCATCGTCGTGACCCTGGAGTTCGTCGCAGAGGTCGCCGATGTCCTCGCGGACACCAGCAACGATCTCGTCATCAGAGCGGCTGACATCGCCCCACACCACAAGCGTCGAGCCAGCGAGGGCCACAAAGTCGGCCGGAGTCTGCACTCCGGCCTTCCGCAGCACGGCGAGGCCGCGGGCAGTGAGCGGAAGTCGGCCGCTCGGGACAACCGCAGCACAACCCTCAAGGCGCTCGGCGACCTTGTGATCGATGATGCCGACCTTCGAACCGGCGAACACGACATCAGCCCCCGCACCGAAGATGGCCATCGGATGACCGACCTCGCCGAGTTCGTTCACACAGTCGGCGCCGTGGGTCGCGAACGCCTCGTTGAGCTCAGTCAACGAGAAACCGGATTCGTTGGTGACGGTTCCGGTGGCGGTGGAGATCGCCGTGAGGCGAGCGCCATGGCCGATCGCCCCGTCGGCGATCCACGGGCCGAGGTTCTCGAATCCCTCGATCGCAATGGTCTTGGCATCGAGTCCGACCGCATGGTGAGCAGCGACCACAGCGGATAAGCCGTCGCAGCGATCAGCGAAGTCGCCCAGGCGGGCGGTGTCGCGCGGATCAGCGGCGTGGAGCGGGGCGAGCTCGTTGAGCCCGATGCCCTTCGCAGCATCGGGCAGGTAGGTGCCGTCGGCGACAAGCGGTTCGGCTTCGGTGAGGAACGCCTCGATCGCTGCGGCCCGATCTTCGGGCTCCACAGAGATGCCCGCCGCGGCGCCGCCGCGCTTCATGCCGAGGGCGGCATAGGTGTAGGTCTGCGACCGGGCGAGATCCTTCGCCCCGCCCTGCAAGATCTTCTTGGCCCACCGGGCCGGCCCCGACGACGCCTCGGCGCCCTCGAGATCGATCGCGATGAACGCCTCGGTGGTCTCGAACTTGTGGATCCGCATCGGTGCGGCCTTTACTCCTCGATCTCGATCGCGAACTCGGGACAGTTGTCGGCGGCAAGCCGCGCCTTCTCCTCGAGTTCAGCGGGAACCTCGCCCTCGACGAGCAGGATTGCGTAGCCCTCGTCGTCGGTGTCGAAAAGCTCCGGAGCGAGCATGTAGCAACGGTTGTGGCCCTGGCAGGCTTCGCGGTCGTACGTGATCTTCACACCGAGAACCTTAGGTCAGTCCGGCAAACGAAGCGGAAGCTGACGATGCCCGCCGCCCAGCGTCTCGGAGTTAGCCGTTGCGACGCCGGTAGACGTAGGCGAAGACGACGGCCGCAAAGCCGGCGATGATGAAACCGACGACCGCGACCACACCCGAGTCCGAGGCGACATCGTCGCCCAAGTCCGAGGTGGATTGCGCGAGCGCAGTGAACAATGTGGCGAGCATCAGGAACCTTCGGCGATGAGTTTGGTGAGGGTGAGTTCAGGTTGATCCATCTCGAGCCGCTGCAGCCAGTACGGCGACTCGAACAAGGCGAGCAGTTCACCGTCGGAACGAGCAGCGACGGTGACACCACTCATGCCGCGCAGCGCCTCGGCAGACTCCTGGTCGGTGATCCGGGCGGTACTCCAGGCACACGGCACCAGTTCCACCGGTGCGCCGAACTCGTTCTCAAGACGATGTTGGACGACCTCGAACTGCAGTGGCCCGACCGCAGCGAGGATCGGCGCCTGGTCGCCGATGTCGGGCTCGCGCAGCACCTGCACCACACCCTCCTCGTCGAGCTGACCGATACCGGAACGAAACTGTTTCGCCTTGGATGTGTCGAGCGTGCGAGCGATCCGGAAGTGCGCCGGCGCAAACGACGGCACGAGCGGCCACTGCACCTTGTCGTCGACATAGACCGAGTCGCCGACCCGGAAGTCGTTGGCGTTCACGAGACCAACGACATCACCGGGGAACGCCTGCTCGACCGTCTCGCGATCCTGACCGGAGACCGAGTGTGCGTACTTGGTCGCGAACGGCTTGCCGGTGGGCTCGTGGGTCACGACCATGCCGCGATCGAACTGGCCCGAGCAGACCCGCAGGAAGGCGACGCGATCACGATGCGCCTTGTCCATGTTCGCTTGGACCTTGAACACGATGCCGGAGAACGGGGCGTCGAGCGCCCGCGGATCGCCCTCGCGGTCGATGCGGGGCGAAGGCGACGGCACCAGATCGACCATCGCGTCGAGAATCATGCGGACGCCAAAGTTCGTGAGCGCCGAGCCGAAGAACACCGGCGACAGTTCGCCGGCCTCGAACCGTTTCCTGTCGAAGCTGCGATCCATCACGTCGAGCAGCTCGATGCCTTCCTGCGCCTCGAGCCAAAGATCGCCTTCTTCCTCCTCGGCGCGAGCCGGGTCGACGATCTCCTCGGGCGCCTCATCGGCGCCGCGGGCGGTGCGGGTGTAGCGAACGAAGTCGCCGTTGGTGCGATCGATGAGACCGCGGAACCGATCGGCCTCGCCGACCGGCCAGTTCATCGGCACCGGCTCGAGGATGAGTTGTTCCTCGATCTCATCGAGCAGTTCGAGCGGGTCGCGGCCCGGGCGGTCCCACTTGTTGATGAAGGTGACGATCGGAATCTCCCGATCGCGGCAGACCTCGAACAGTTTGCGGGTCTGGGATTCGATGCCCTTCGAACCGTCGAGCACCATGATCGCGGCGTCGGTTGCCGCGAGCACGCGATAGGTGTCCTCGGAGAAGTCGCGGTGGCCCGGCGTGTCGAGCAGGTTGAGGACCTTCTCGCGATAGGGGAACTGGAGCACGGTCGAGGTGATCGAGATGCCGCGCTGCTGTTCGAGCTCCATCCAGTCCGAGGTGGCGGATCGACGATCGCCCTTCGCCTTCACCGACCCGGCACCGCTGGTGAGGACACCGCCGTAGAGCAGGAACTTCTCGGTGAGCGTGGTCTTGCCCGCGTCGGGGTGCGAGATGATCGCGAACGTTCGACGTCGGGCGGCCTCAGCCGACGGGATGGGCATGCCCTCAGGCTACGGCGACCCGCTCGCGAGCAGCGCCAACCGCTGATTGGCGGGATGAGGAGAAACCTGTTCGGCGCACGTTCGCCAACGGCTGACCGGGAAAGAACGCAGCAACGCCTGAGCGTGGATGGGGGACTTGTCGAAATCAGCCGGGCCCTTCAGGCAAAACGGTCGTTCCGCCCGTCGACAAAACGTGGAGGTAAACGAATTACACGTTTGTCAGAGACGACTCAGATTTGGGTTAGTGGATCTCATCAGCCGAACTCGATGAAATCCTGTCCGTCCGCTTCTGCGTTCGGGTTGAGCGTCCAGAGGCGAAGATCGTCGAGGGCGTCGTATTTGCCGTCGCCGAGGGTTCCCACTCCCGTCCCGGGCAGCGGCACCTCGCCCAGGTTCTCGAGTGAGACGCTGAAGGTGTCGTTGTTGAGGTTCTCACCGGCGGCTTTGGCGATGGAGCTGAAGATGGTCAGGGCTCGACATGCGATACGGAGACCGACGCCGTGGGCCGGCTCGCCATCGGGTACGTCCGAGGGGATGATGGCGAGCAGCTCGGGGTTTGCTGCATTCCACGGCGCCACGCACTCCGCTTGGAACAGGGCTTCCTCGAATGCTTCTGGGCTGCCGGCAGTCGGCCCGCCGAAGGTGTAGGCCGCAGGGAAGGCTGACATGTCGGCCCGCCCGGCTGTGGTGTTGGCTGCGCCCTGGTCGGTGAAGAAGAGGGTGGGCGAGTACCCGGATCCGATGAAAGTGTTTACTGGAATCTGGGCATCGCCAACGACCATCACTGCGTCGATGCCGCGCGCTCGCATCGACTCGACCTGGGTTCCGAGTTCGGCCGCAGCGCCACCGACCGAACCGTCGCCCTGGATGAGTACCTCAAGTTTGACGTCGATGCCGGCCGCTTGGAGGGCAGGGACAGCCACATCCGTCGCTGCTGACGCGGCATCGACGGAGAGCACGGCGATGGTCTTGTCGTCGAAGAGCCCTTCGTCGGCAGCTCTTGCGACGAAGGCACGAGTGGCTCGCTCACGGGTGACATTCACGGAAACGTAGGGGGCTGTGCTGCGATCGAGCCGTTCCTGGGTCATGTCGGCGTTGACGATGGCGATGGTGTCGTGCTGTTCGGTGTAGCAGAGGACCTCGTCGCGTCGGAGTGTGCCGAGCACGGCGAAGACCTCGGTGTCCTCGGTGAGTTCGAGGCAGGCGGCCTGGGCCGACTGGGCGTCGAGGGGATCGAGGGCACGAGGGATTACCTCGACTGTGCGGCCGTTGATGCCGCCGCTGGCATTGATGTGGTCGACGATCGCTTGGACGTGATCGGCCTGGGGGCCCCAGTTAAGGTCAATGAAGCCACGTTCCCGAACCTCGTCGAGATCCAGGTACAGGTAGCCGATGGTGATGGTGTCGGTCGTGACGCCTCGGCCGAGCTCGAGCGGCGGATCTTCGTCGCCGGTGCTGGTTGAGGTGTCCTCATCTGCAGCGGAATCGCTGACCTCGGAGGTCGCTTCTGTGCTGGTGTCGCCCGTATCAGCGCCTTCGAGAGTCTCGTCGCTGGCAGTATTTGCAGTCTGGTTGGCGGGGTCTTCGCCGGACGAACAGGCCGCGGCCACGAGGCACATAGCGACCAGGAGGGCCGACAGGAGCCTGGTTCCTCGTCGAGGGTGGGGAGTGGGTGACACGGTGGTCATTGGGTTGCCTGCCTTTCGGTGTGCTGGCTTCGCTTGATGGCGCGTTCGTCGGTTCCGAGGTAGCTCGCGATCACGGCTGGGTCGGCGCGGACCGCTTCGGGTTCGCCTTCGGCGATCACTTGGCCGGCCTCCAAGCAGTAAATGCGGTCGGAAATGTTCATGATCAGCGGCATATCGTGCTCAACCACGATCACTGTGGCGTTGAGCTCGGTCTTGATCTGGTTGATCAGCGGGCCAAATGCCTCGGCTTCGCGTTGGGCGACTCCGGCTGTGGGTTCGTCGAGGCATAGCACGGGTTGATCGATTGCGATCAGGCCGGCGAGTTCGACGATGCGGCGGGTGCCGGTGGAGAGGTCGGAGATGAAGTGGTCGGCGTAGCGGCCGAGCCCGAGGTAGCCGATGATGTCGTCGGCCAACGCTCGCTGTTGTCGGCCTCGAGCGAACCCTCGGGGGAGGAACATCGCTGTGGCGGGCAGACCTGTCCGGTAGCGGGCCTCGGTGGCGACCTGCACGGTCTCTCGAACGGTCAGGTCGGGAAAGAGGGACGCCGCCTGGAAGGAACGGCCGATTCCGACCCGAGCCCGCTGGGCGGCGCTCAGGCTGGATACATCCCGGCCGAGAAGGTGCACACGTCCCGACGCTGGGACGTAGCCGCCGATCGCGTTCAACAGCGTAGATTTGCCCGCGCCGTTGGTGCCGATCAGACCGATGGTCTCACCGGGCATTGCGACGATGTTCACCGCGCTGATGGCGACTCGAGCCCCGAAGCGCACCTGAAGGTTGTCGGTGGCGAGCACGCTGCCGTCGGCGTTTCGGGTCCCGGTACGGTCGGTGGTGGTCGCGATCGCGGAAGCGCTGGGCCTTGCGGTGGGACCATCGTCGCTGGCCCGTCGTGCGAGCGCAGTGAGAAGTGCATCTCGGGCGTTGATGCCGATCTGGACGAGCCCACCTGGGAAGTACATGAGCAAGATGAGCAGGCCAACGCTCGATGTGAGTAGCGGGATGAGGTCGTTGTTGGGCCACAGGGCTGGCAGGCCGACGACCCACAGTGCACCGAGGATCGGTCCGCCGATCGAGCCGATGCCGCCGATCACGGCGACCGAGACGGCGGTGAACGAGGCGTCGACGTCGAAGAGTTCGTTGAAGCTGATCGTGACAAAGAGCCCACCGAGGGCGCTGCCGGCGAATCCGGCGATACCGCCCGCCAGCCCGAAGCCGATCAGCTTCGCCCTGGTCGGGGAAACGGTGTACGCGGCGGCGGAGTCGGGGTTGTCCCGCACGGCGACGATGATCCGCCCGATGCCGGACCGTCGTAGTCGAGCGACAAGGAGCACAACGAGGGCGAGCAGAGCGAGCGAAAACCAGTAGTAGCTGCGTTGGCTCAAGAGATCGAAGGGGCCGACGCTTCCTCGCGGGAGCGGGACGCTCGTCGCGCTCCCATCGGAGAAGAAGTTGGTCCGCCACAGGTACTGCTGTGCAGCGAGGGCGAACCCGAGGGTGACGACCGCCAGCATCAGACCGCGGACCTGTAGTGCGCCGAGCCCGATGACGAGGGCCACGCACACGCACACGGCCGCCATGATGATCGTCGCCGCGAGGAAGGGGATCTCAGGGAGGTCGATGCCGAACGAGGCGTCGCCCACACCGATGCCAAGGGTTGCGCCCCGGACCAGCGCGGCGGTACCGAGTGCCCCGATCCCGGCGAAGGTCGCCTGGCCGAGCGAGAGCTGGCCTGTCCAGCCGGTGAGCACGACCAGCGAGAGCGCAAGCGTCGCGGTGAGCAGCATCTCGGTCCAAAGGAACTGGCGTGACGGCAGGGTGATGGCGAGCGGCAGGAGAGCAGCGATGGCGAGCCCGGCCAGCGCCATGAGGGGCGCCAGGTTGCGGACCCACCAGCGATGGCGCAGCGACTCGGGAACAGGGCGGACTCTCGGTGCGAACGAGAACGACTCTTGCGGGGCGCTGCGACGTCGTCGCGTGATGACCCATACCGAGACGGCGATGCCAACGAACAGCAGGGCCTCGATACGCCCACCCTGGGCCGGGTAGTTGAACCGCAGCAAGGCCTCGAGCACGCCGATGACGACGCCCCCTGTCAGGGCACGGGGGAACGAGACCAACGAGCCGATCAGCGCCGCGGCGAGCACGCGGGTGAGGGTCGCCGGGCCGAGCGTCTCCAAACCGACGAGCTGCCCCTTCGTGCCGGCGAGCATAACGGTCGTTAGGGCGGCGAGGAGGCCGCTGAGCGTCCACACGAAGGTCGAGACGAGCTTGGGGTTGATACCCGAGAGGCGCGCCTTGTCGGCGTTGCTGGCCGTAGCCTGCACCGTCTTGCCGACACGGGTCCGGCCGAGGAGCAGACTGACACCGGTAGCGATGAGAGGTACGGCGATGAGAACGATGATCTCAGCACTGGTGATCCGCACACCGGCCACGGTCCATTCTCCGTTGAACGGCAGCGGATACCGGGCTCCGAGCTGGATGCCGAGATCGGGGAGTGCATTGCGGAACAGGTCGGCGAGCTGGGCGATGCCGATCGTGGCGACGAGCAGGATGACTCGGGGCGCGGTGAACAAGCGGGTGATGACGGTCAACTCGACGAAGGCGGCGAACGCGACGCCGGTCGCAAGGGCGGCAGCCAGCGCAAACCAGTAGTTCCAGCCGTAGTTGCTGACCAGGAGTGCGAGCATCGTCGCTGCGAGTGCACCGATGCTGCCGACTGCGAAGTTGATGACTCGGCTCGTCCGGTAGATGAGCACGATGCCGAGCGACAGCAGACCGATCGACAGACCCTCGATCAAGCCGATGAAGATGACCTGGCGAGGGGCCTCGAGCGTGACGAGGCCGAGGGCGACGACGAGCATCGACAACAGGCCGAAGGCGGGCGCCTGCTTGGGCCATGGCCCAACGAAGCGCTGGTTCACGAGTCGGCGCCCAGGAACACGGCCCGCGCCAGGTCGTCGCGCTCGAGCAGTTCGGCGGTAGGGCCACTGAACTTGACCTGACCCTTCTCCATGAAGATCGCCCGGTCGGCGACGGCGAGCGCGACCTGGAGCGATTGCTCGACGATGATCATCGTCTGGCCTGCGGCCTTGAGTTGATCGATGATCTCGAGCAGCTGCTGGACGACGGTCGGGGCGAGCCCAAGTGAGAGCTCGTCGATGATGAGCACCTCGGGTTCGTGGACGAGCGCCATCGCAAGGCCAAGCATCTGCTGCTGGCCACCCGAGAGGTCGCCAGCCTCGTCGCGGAGGCGGTCGCGCAGCTGCGGGAAGAGGTCGAGGGCGCCCTCGATGCGTCGGTCAGCGTCGGCTCGCTCGCGGTAGATGAACGCCGCCATCTCCAGGTTGTCACGCACCGTCATCGGGTCGAAGACGGCCTTCCCGCCTGGGAGTTGGTGGATCCCCAACTTCACCCGCGTCTCGGGGGAGGTGAGTGTGATCGTCTGCCCGTTGAGGCGGACCACGCCGCGGCTTGGGATGGCGAGGCCGGAGATCGTGCGGAGGGCGGTCGACTTGCCTGCTCCGTTGGTGCCCAGAAGAGCGAGCGTCTCGCCTTTCGCGACGTCGAAGTTGACGTCGAAGAGCACCTGTACCCGTCCGTAGGAGAAGTCGACGTTGCTGACCTGGAGCGCGGGAACGTTGTCGGGATCGGCGATGCGGGCGGCGTGCTCGGCTTGTTCCTCCTCGATCTCCTCGGCGATGAGCGACAGGTCGTTGCGGATGAAGCGTGCACCGTTGACCAGGAGCAGTCCGCCGATGAGGTTTGCCGGCCCAGCGAGCAGGATCACGGCCCACCGGGGGCCGAGTTCGTTCGAGATCAACCCGCCGATGACGGCGCCCCCCACGCCGCCGACACCGAAGACCATGGCGATCACGATGGCGGTGCCCTGGGAGCGGAGTCGGTACGGGGTCACCGAGGCGAGAACCGGGGCGATCATTGCGAACTTGGCGGAGCTGATGACGACGCTGATCGCGCCGATGATGGCGAAGAGGGTCGGCGTCGGCATCGACATCTGCAGCGGTGACAGCACGACGACAGGGAAGAAGAGCATGCCCATCAGCACGAGCGCCTTCGGTGGACTCTCGGCGTAACGCCGGTCGAATCGGCTGGCGACGAAGGGCACGACGCCGAGCGCGAGGAATCCGGGTATCGACGTGACCAGCGCCCGCTCGAAGGCGTCGAGATCAAACCGATCCTCGAGATAGAGGTTCGTGAAGACCGGGACGCTGGTGATCATGAAGCCCAGCGCGGCAAACGCCGCGAGTGCGGTGCGATAGGTGCGGATCGCCGTGAGGCGCTGCCAGGTGGCGCCCATCGAGATCGGCGGTGGGGCCTCCTCGTTGATCACCTCGCCGGTGGTCGCCTGCTGCTCGTATTGACCGCGCGGCGGGTCGGGGAGGAAGAAGAGGGCGATACCCATCAGCAGGGTGGGGATTCCACCGATCCAGAACGCCCATCGCCACGACTCGTCACCGCCGAGGTAGGCGACGAAGCCACCGATCGCGAGGGGCGTGATGAGCCCGCCGACTCGGCCCACCACGTTGTTGATCGCGTAGATCCGCGCTCGGGCGGCGATGGGGTAGGCGTCGGCCAGGATCGGCCCCTGCACCGTCTGGGTGTTGGACCGCCCGAGCGCAGTCGCCGCTCGCGCCACGAAGTAGGACAAGGCGTTGGTCACGAACCCGGTGAGGATGACCACGGCCGACCAGACCACCGTCGCCGCGCCGGCAATCGTCGGGCGGTGGAACCGATCGGCCAGGCGGCCGAGGAGGAGACCTCCGACGGCGATGAGGGCGAGGCCGCCGACGGTGATGACGGCGATGACGAGGTCGCTGACACCGAGCGTGTCCTGGATGTCGGGGGCGAGGAGGGTGGCGGCCTCACGCTCGAGCTCGTCGAGGCCGTTCAGGAGGGCCAGCATCGCAATGGTGGACGATCCGCCGGCAGCGATGCCGGCCCGCAGGCTCATCGATTCCTCGCCCACGCCCGGGAGTTCCTCGTCGGGACGGACGGCTATCTCGCGTTGCGCCGCTTCGGCCTGGAGACGCGCAGCTTCCTCGTCGAGGAGCGCGGCGGTCAGGTCGGCAGCAGAGGCCTCACGATCCGTCAACCTCTGTCTCCCCCTCGAAACTGACGTTCAACTACTTTCGCATACTATGAAAATAGCTTCGGTTGGTCAAGCGTGCAAACCACGAGGATCTACGGAGCCAGCGCCTGCGTGATGAGGCCCGAGACGAGCTGCTTGGCCCGGTCGGCCGAGAGGCCCTGCCAAGTCCGCAGTCGTTCCCATGTGTCCCAGCTGGTGTGGAGGTCGAGCAGCTCAAGGGTGTCAGCCGCCGCATCGACGTCGAGCGCGCCGAGCTCGGGCTCGAAGGTCTTGGCGACTTGATCGCGCAGGTGGGCGGCGAGGACGGTCTGCTGTTTTTGGAGTTCAGGGGATGCGTGGAGTCGAACGAGCGCGGAGCGCCGAGCCGGCGCCACGGTCTCGAACAGCGCAGCACGATGGTCGGCGATCCCGCTGATCCGTTGCGGGAGGTCGCCTTCGACTGGGCGGGCACGGAACAGCTCGCCGTGCGTCCGGAGTTGCCGCTCGGCCATAGCGACGGCGAGGGCTTCCTTGTCCTGGAAGTGCTGATAGATCGCGCGGGTGGTGCGGCCGATGCGCTCGGCGATCTGTTCGATGGTGGGCGTGAGGTTGCCCTCGGCGTGCAGCTCGAGCAGGGTGTCGATGACCGCCTCTCGGGTGCGTTGACCCCGCAGGACCCGTCCGTCCTCAGACTTCTCCGTCATGGCCGTCGACAGTAGCGGCTCATGCAGCATGGAGGTCAGGCTCGACTTCCTGGCTCATGACGGCTCGTCTGTCGTTGGTTCGTGGCCTCCGGCGATGCCTTCGAAGTTGGCGATCCCGCGGTAGTGACCTTCGGGAATGATGAGGTTGCGAACGAGGGGCGCAAAGGGGTTGTCGGCTTCGGCTGCGGTGAGGTGGTCACCGATTGTGACAAGCAGTTCACCGAACGCGGTCTGGCCGAAGATCCACTCGTTGAGTGCGTCGTGGTTCGGCGCGATGTCTCCGGGCTGGGCGGCGATGGCCTCGTGGTAGTAGCTCCGCAGGTCGTCGGCGAGGTGGCGAAGCACGAACGGCATGTCGTGGGCGAGCTCGAAGTCGGTTGTTGGGACTGTCTCCAGGTCACCACTCTCGGCGACGGCGGCGAGGGCCGCCGCCACCTCGTCGACTTGGTCGGCGGCCGCGCCGGAGAGCCCGAACATCGTGCGGCCGCGCTGACGACGTGTCTCTGCGGCCCACGGCCGAAGCCGGTCTACCTCGGCCCTCAGTCGTCCCGTGAGCGACTCGTCGGTCGGTGTAGCGAGGTTGAGCGGGCAGGACCAGACCTCGGGTCCCGATCCGGGCGCGTCGATCGGGTAGTCGTCGATCGTCGGTTCGGTCGCCGTGTCCAGCAGTGCGAAGGCGGCCCGCATGACGTCGAGTTGGAACTCCACGTCGTCGGGTGTCCCGAGCGGTCGGCCCAACGGAAAGGGAACCCAGAGTGCACGCGGTGGTCGTACCCGTTCGGTCTGTTCACGAACGAGGCTGATCGACGTCGTCGCGACGCCGGCGCGTTCGATGTAGTGGGCGAGGGCGCCGACCGCGCCCGAACACAGCGGTCATATGGGCACGAGCAGCGCGACGTCGACCCCATCGGCGGTGAGAAGGCGGCCGACCTCGGTCCCGGCCTCTTCGAGCATCTGCGGCGCGGGGAGCGCGCCCATGAACGTGTAGTGCCAGGTGGAGACGCCGCCGATCTCACCGGCACTGGCGAGGGCTTCGAGGCGGTCGAGCGGCATCGCGACATTGGGATCGTCGGCGAGGCCGCTTCGATCAAAGTTCGCGCTGATGTGCGACATGACGACTTCGCCCCAGTCGATGCCGCGGGGGAGAAGTCGGTAGTCGACAGCCCCCGGGGTGAACGGCGGATCGTCGCGTCGGTGCATCCCACAGGTCGAGACCAGCGCAACGGTGGACTCAGGCAGCGGACGAGGCGTCAGCCACCGTTCGCATTCAAGCGTTGGCATGGCCGCCGCACGAGCACGAAGGTGATCCGCTTCGCTAGGGTGAAGATCCGAAAGACGAACCATGTCAGACCGTCTCCAGACGGGAGGTGAGTTGATCGTGTAGGGCGCCGAGCATCTCGGAAGCAGCGGGTTCGCCGACAAGGTTGGTGGCCTCGTCGGGGTCGGCTCCGAGATCGAACAGCTCGCTGGCCTCGCCGGTGTCGGCGTTGAACGTCGCTCGCCACTGACCGTCGGTGATGGCCTGCCAGGTCGGGGTGCCGGGACGCATGCGGATCATGCTGATCGCATGTGTGCGCTCGGCGTCACCGTCCCCCGTGACGAACGGCAGCAACGACCGTGCCGGAGCTCCGTCGAGGGGAGTGGCGTCGCCCGCGTCGAGCAACGTCGCGGCCACGTCGAAGGCCTGGACCGGCGCCGACTCGACCGCACCGGCCCGAGCACCTGCGCCGGTTGGTGGGCGGACGATCAGCGGCACCCGCACCGACGAGCGGTAGAAGTTCATCTTCGCCATCAAGCCATGGTCGCCGAGCATCTCGCCATGGTCGGAGCAGTACACGACCCACGTGTTGTCGAGCTGGCCCCGAGCCTCGAGCAGAGCGAGCAGCGCACCGATGCGCTGATCGATCAGCGACACCATCGCGTAGTACTGACGGGCGCCGGCTAGGACAAACTCGTCGGTCAACAAGTCGCTGTGCGAGTGCGTGCGGCAGAAGAACAGGTGCTTCCCCCACGCCTCGGTCGTCGTGGCCGGCTCGGCCCGAGCGGTGCGCTCGATCACCGCAGCGGCATAGTGCTCGGCCCAGATCGGGTCACCGATGAGGGGCACGTGGGGCTGCACGAACGAGAGCTGGAGGAACCACGGCTGATCGGCCGGCCGCGCCGCGAGCCAGCGCTCCGCTTCGTCGGCCAGGAAACTGGTGAGGTCGAGCTCCTGGGGCAGGGGAGAGGTGACCGCGTTCCAGTGCTTGTCGCCACCCCGGAAGTTGTCGCGGATCACCTGCTGGTATGGCTCGAGGGCGTCGTGCTCGCGCAGGAAGGTCATGTACGGCGTGTCGACGTCGAAGAGGTGGACGTACTTGTCGAACTCCTCGACCACGTGGTTGAAGCCGAAGCTGCCGATCCACTCTTCGGTTGGTCGTGGCGTGCCGGACTCGGCGCCCATCGGCCATGCGTCGAAGTGGGTCTTGCCGATCGAAGCCGTCGTGTAGCCCGCCTGCTGGAGCCGACGAGCGAAGGTGTCCCACTCCGGCTGACAGTTGCCCGCGAAGTTGCCGAGCACCCCGTGGTCGCTCGGGTACCGCCCGGTGAGCAGCGACGCACGCGCCGGCTGGCAGATGGGGCTCTCCGTCCACGCCTGGTCGAAGCGCACGCCCTCGGCCGCGAGGCGATCGAGATGCGGGGTGACCACGACGTCGTTGCCGGCACAACCCATGACGTCGGCGCGATGCTGATCCGCGTAGAGGAACAGGAGGTTCGGGTTCTGCGCTGTGGGCCGGCTCACTCGAAGAGGCCTTCCCACGAGATGATGCCCTGCTTGAGACGGATGCCGCTCGACTTGTACAGGCCCTTGCTCGGGTAGGGCGCAATCTGCTTGGACCGGGCTCGGCACAGGTCGGACTTGACCGAGCGAGCTCGGATCACGGCCGGCTCCTCGTCGGGCCCGAGCGCCACGAGGTCGATCACGTGCATCGCCAGCTGCGGATCGCCGCCCTCGGCGAGCGCTTCGGCCTGCGCAATGACGGCATCGGGGTCGGCTATGGCATCGAAGGTCGCTCGGGCGACCGCGGCAGGCGGCGACGGGTGCAGCGAGGTCGGGTTGCGATCCCACCAGCCGCTCTCTTCGCGAACGAGGTCGCGCACGATGTACTCAGGGCTGCCGTACGCCCACGTCAGCCACGGGAAGCCGAAGACCTCGTCGGGGTAGTCGAGATCCGCGAGGATGTCGCGCTCGCTCAGGCCGCGGTTGAGCCGCTCGACGACCTCACGCCGCAGCCAGCGCAGCGCGTTCGCCGTGGTGGTGAGTCGCCGGTGGATGAGGTGCTCGCCGGTCACGAACGGACCGAACTCGATGATCAGGATCTCAGGACGAAGCTCGATCAGCCGGTCGAGCGTGTCGGCCCAACGGCTGGTGAGTCGCAGTGACCGCTGCGGGGTGCCGACGTTGGGGATGAAGTCGGCGGGCACCGCCGGACCGGTGAAGAGCGTGCGGGTTTCCGGAAGCCACACGGAGATGGCGTCGTCGGTCTCCGACGGTGTCCACAGCAGCTCGACACGCGGCGATTCGCTGAGTACCAGGTGGTCGTCGAACGTCTCGGTGGGGTCGACCTTGATGGGGTCGAACCGCTTGCTGATGCCCCAGAACTGCATCTCGTTGAGGATCGCCTGGTAGCCCTCGGTCTCGCGGTAGCGGTCGTAGCGGAGGGGCAGGTTGTGGTGGGCGATGATGCGCGGGGGTGCGTCGCCTCGCTGCGCGTTGTGTTCGAGCCACTGGGGGACGCCGACGTTGTATCCGACGTGGCCATGCGAGTAGCAGATCGCCGAGACAGGGGCGTCGGTGAGCGTGCGCAGCTCGGCGATCATCGAGTCCGTCTTCTGACCGCCCGGTCCGGAGTCGACCAGGACCACGCCTTCGGCGGTCTCCACCGCGAATGCGTTGCCCTGCGCCGCCAGCACCCACACACCGTCGGTGACCGGCACGCTGGCCGGCGGGGTCGGCGGCAGGTTCGCTTGGGATTGCTCTTGCACTGGTTCTTCTTGGGACGCCATCAGGACCATCCTCCGTCGTGGGCGATGAACTGGCCGGTCACGAATCCGCACGTCCCGTCGAGGTAGGCGCAGCAGAGTGCGGCGCACTCGTCGACGGTGCCGAGACGCCCCATCGGGACACGGGCGACCGTCTTGGCCAGACCTTCGGGGGTGTCGGCCTTGTTAGCGGCGATGAATCCGTCGAAGTCCATGAAGTTGGTGCCGAGGGCGTTGACCTGGACTCCCTTGGACGCCATGTCCGCAGCCACGTTCTTCACCAGGTGCGTGGCACCGGCTCGCAGGGCGGAATACAGCGGGGCCGATGGCAGGACCCGGTTGCCGGCCGAGCTGGTGATCATCAGGATCTGTCCCTGGCCCTGTTCGATCATCGAGGGCAAGACCGCCTTCATGAATTGATAGGGCGCGTCGATCAAGCCGCGTTCGAGCGTGTGGAGATCGTCGGTGGTCGAGTCCAGGAACCGGCCGGTCACGATGTGGCCGGTGAAAGCGGTCGCTGCGTCGATGCGACCGAAGCGGTCGAGGCCGGTCCCGACGAGGCGTTCGGCGACGTCAGGGTCGGCCACGTCCCAGACACGTTCGGCGACGGCCACCGTGGCGCCGAGTGCCTCGAGCTCGTCGACGAGGCCTTGCTCGGGGTCACCGATGACGAGGTCGTGGCCCCTCCGGGCCATCTCACGAGCCAGAGGTGCACCGATGTAGAGACTCGTGTTGGCGATGAGCGCCACGCGTCGATGGCGGCCTTCGGTCGAGGATGAGGCAGTCATGTGGTCTCCATTGGTTCTGGTGGCGCGGTCTCGGCGGGCACGACGGTCACGGGGATGCCGTTGAGGACGGCGTTGCCCGACAGGGGGTCGAGGATGGATCCGTCGGTGAGAATGTTGCTGTTCACGCCCGGGCGGCCGGCGGCGACGCTCAGCTGCGCTCCCGGCACCCCGTGGCCCCAGCCATGGGGGAGGCTGACCACCGACGGGGCGATGTCGTCGGTGACTTCGACGGGGGCGACGACGGATCCTGCAGCGGACGTGATGCGCGCGTGTCCACCGTCGTGCACGCCCCAGTCGGTGGCGTCGTCGGGGTGGACCTGGAGTGTGCAGCGCTCGCGCCCCTTCACGAGCACGTTGACGTTGTGCATCCACGAGTTGTTCGACCGCAGGTGGCGGCGGCTGACGAGCACAGGGCCGTCGGCCGTCTCGGTGAGCGAGCGTTCCAGGCGCGCCACGTCCGCAGCGAGTGGCGCTGCGGCGAGCTCGACCCGTCCTGACGTGGTGCGAAGGAGTCCGGGGAGCTGCGGGGTCATCGGCCCGAGGTCGATGCCATGTGGGTTGGCTTCCAGCGTCTCCATGCTGAGGCCGTCGGGGCGAGCGCCGAAGTGGTCGCCGGCCCAACCAGAGCGCAGCATCGCCTCGAGTATGCGGTCGGCGGGGCTCCGGTCGCCGAGCTGGGCGCGCAGTTCGGCAACGTCACGTCCTTCCAACGCACGCCCGGGCTTGACGCATCCCCGCAGGACGGTGTCGAGGGTCATGTCGTGGATGATCTGTGGGTCGGCATCGGCGCCGAGGCCCGAGGCGATGCACGCCAGCCGGGCGATGATGTCCTCCTCGCGCGGGCCGTCGGCCTCGAACAGCGCCGGTGAGTAGTTGGCGATGTTGCGCACGGCCTGGCCGTAGAACGCGAGGTCGTAGTGGCTTCGCTCGAGCTGCGACGGCGGCGGCAGGATCACGTCGGCGAAGCGGGTGGTCTCGTTGAGATACGGGTCGACGGAGATCATCACGTCGAGCGAAGCCAGGGCGGCCTCGGTGCGGTCGCTGTCGGGGATCGAGCGAGCGGGGTTGCCGGCGACAGCGATCAGCGCTCGGATCTTGCCTGGCCCCGGCGTCTCGATCTCCTCGGGCAGCGCAGCAACCGGGAACTGACCGTGCACCTCCGGGTGACCGCTCACCCGAGTCGAGCGTCGGCCGGTGGTGAAGCCGCGGCCGGGTCCGTCCTTCCGGGGGCCGAGGTGAGCCGGGTGGGCCCACATCATGCCGCCGGGACGGTCGAGGTTTCCGGTGAGCGTAGTGACGACGTCGGTCAGCCACGAAGCCAGCGTCCCGAACGGCACGGTGTTCGTGCCGATGCGGCCGTAGACCGCTGCGGTCGGGGCGGTTGCGACCTCGCGGGCGATACGCCGGGTGATGTTCGGAGCGATCCACGTGGCCAGCTCCACCGCTTCGGGCGTGAACGGGGCGACCAGCGCCCGAACGTCGTCGACGCCGTCGAGGTGAGGGCCGGCATCGCCGGTGTCGACGAGCCCTTCCGCGAAGAGCGTGTTGGCGATGGCGGCGAGCCAGGCCGCGTCGCCGCCGGGCCGGATGGCGAGGTGCTCGTCGGCGGCCTTGGCTGTCTTGGTCCGGCGGGGGTCAACCACGACGATCTTGCCGCCACGGTCCTGAATGGCATGCATGCGCCCGGGGAAGTCGGGCGCGGTGGCGAGGCTGCCGTTGGACTCGTACGGGTTCGCGCCGAGCATCAGCAGGTAGTCGGTGCGGTCGATGTCGGGAAGCGGGAAGGCGAGCGGATCGCCGTAGAGGAACCCCGACGACGCGTGCCGCGGCATCTGGTCGACCGTGCCTGCCGAGTAGAGGTTCGGGGTGGCCACGGCTGAGATCAGCGCCCGGGCGTAGATCGTCGAGGCGTGATTGTGGACCGATGGATTGCCGTGGTAGATGGCCGCCGCCTCGCGACCGTGGTCCTTGAGGATCGGCATCAGGCGCCGCTCGACCTCCGTGAACGCCTCGTCCCACGACACCGGTACGTGGCGGCCGTTGCGCTCGACCATGGGGGATCGGAGGCGATCGGGATCCTCGTGCAGTTGCTTGAGGGTCGACCCCTTCGGGCAGATGAACCCCTTGGAGAAGACGTCGTCGCGGTCACCACGGATCCGCACGACACTGCTTTTGGAGGGACTGCCGCCCTCGACGGTCACCTCGAGCCCGCACGTCGCCTCACATAGCGGGCAGGTGCGAAAGTGGCGTGAGTGGTCCGTGGTCTCGTCGGCAGAGGTCATAGTTATTTCGTAAATTATGAAAATAGATACGACGCTTCAAGCTCGAGGGGCTTCCTCGTCTTCGGCTGATCTGGCCGCTTCGAGGTGAAGCGCGACGAAGCGTGTTCGTCTTCAGCGGGAGCGAGGCCGTCTTCGCGGATGTCGGCGGTCGTCTTCAGGCCGGAGCGGTTGTCGAAGTCCGGAGCCAGTGGCCGGCTGTCGTAGAGCACCAGCCAGAGGCGCATCAGGTGGCGCTTGCGGTCGTCGTCCTCCCAGTCCTCGAACTCGGTGCGGGAGTGGGCGATCGTGTAGTTGTTGATCAGGACGATGTCGCCTTGCTCCAGCCGGAACCGCACGTGGATGTCGGGCTCGGCGGCGATCTGGTCGACCAGCTTCAGCAGTTCGGACTGCTGCTCGGTGAGGTCGGGGCACTCGTCGAAACGACGCGCCGCGCTGCGGACGTAGCCGGAGTTGTGGCGCAGCGAGAGCTGGCCATCGGTGCCGACCGAGGCGAGCACGCGGGTGTAGAACGGCGCGCCGTCAGGGTGCTCCTCATCGCGGCAGTCGAAGTTGAACGGCTCATAGAACGTCTCGATCAGGTCGGGCCGTCGCTCGAGGACCTCGTTGTAGATCGTGTGTAGGGGAGCGAGCGCGCTGTCGCCGCCCGTCTTGGCGCTGCGGCGGCACATCAGGGCGAGCAGATCGGTCGAGGTGTCGGTGTGGAAGGGGAGTGCGACGCGCACTTGGTATCCGCGTGCGCTCGGATCATTACGGATGTCCTTGCCCGTGTCGCGGACGTGGGCGAGCAGGTGGCCACGGTCGCTCTGCTTCACGGGAGAGCCCATCTGTCGGCCCAGCGCGTAGTAGAGGAGCCCCACCTCGCGTTCGGTCCAGCCGTCGATATCGAGGCCGCGGATCACCACGAACCCGATGCCGTGCTTGAGACGAGTGAGCCAGTCGGCGACGGTGTCGGCGAGGCCGGGTAGCGGCGTCGACTCGGGGTCGATCGCTCCGAGTCCGACGCCCCGGTCGACGAGGTCGGAGCGCAGACGGGCGAGTACTTTGAGCTCGCGAGCGTCGAGCTCATAGGCGTAGTCGGCGGGCTCGAGTTCGCTGCCCCGCCACGCAGCGGGCCCGCCGAGTGGTTCACGGGCAATCGTGCGGTCGTCGTTCGTTCGGGTCATCTAATTTCGCACTCTATGAAAATATAGTGCTAGGTTCAACCCATGGACGTCATCTTGACCGGGACGGGTTCGCCGCTGCCGAGCGCCGATCGTGCTGGGCCATCGACCCTCGTGAAGGCGGGCGACACCAACATCCTGGTCGACGCGGGTCGTGGTGTCGTGATGCGGATGATGGCGGTCGGGGTCCGGCCAGACGATCTCGACGGTGTGATCATCACCCACATGCACAGCGATCACGTCTGTGCGCTCAACGACGTCATCACCACGCATTGGGTGCGGACGCGTGAACTCAAACCGCTCAAGATCTGGGGCCCGGTTGGCACTGCCCGCCTGGTCGAACGGACCCTCCTCATGCTCGAGGACGACATCGGCTACCGCACTGACCATCACGAACCGCTCGTCAACGGCCCGCAGGTGGAGGTCATCGAACTCGAACCTGGCGACTCGTTCGCGGTCAACGACGTCCAGGTGACGACGGCCGAGACCGCTCATGCGCCGGTCCACCCGACCATCGGCTTCCGGCTCGAGCGCGAGGGCGCGGTCGCCGCGCTCGTCGGTGACACGCTCCCGTGTGACGGCGTCGACGACCTCGCCGCGAACGCCGATGTCTACGTCCAGACCGTTCTCCGGAGCGACTTCGTCGAACGACTCCCCGGCCCGATGGCCCAGGACATCCTCGAGTACCACTCGAGTGTCGTCGATGCAGCGCAGACGGCCGCACGGGTCGGGGTGAAACGCCTGGCGATGACCCACATGGTCCCAGCCCCTACGCCCGAGCAGTACCCCGAGTGGATCGCACGGGCGGCCGAACACTTCGACGGTGAGATCATCATCGGCGACGACCTGACCACCATCACGGTCTGAGGAGACACAAGCAATGGCTTCGCCCACCGACGGCTTCCAGGGAACGATCGGCCGGACACTCGCGGACTCCGAACCCCATTTCGAGGAGTCGCCCCACCCCAAGCAGGGGTCGCCGAACGTGGTGTTCATCCTGTTGGACGACACCGGCTTCGCCCAGTTCGGCTGCTACGGGTCCGACATCGACACGCCGAACATCGACGCGCTCGCGGCAGGTGGCGTGCAGTTCACCAACTTCCACGTCACGCCGGTGTGCTCGCCGACGCGAGCGGCGCTGCTCACCGGGCGCTCCCAGCACGAGGTCGGCATGCGGGGCCTGGCCGGGTGGGTCACCGGCTTCCCGAATGCGCTCGGGCACGTCTCGAATGCCGCCGCCACGGTAGCCGAGGTGCTTCGTGACGAGGGCTATGCCACGTTGTGCGCCGGGAAGTGGCACCTGGCTCCTGGGACCCATGTGTCGGCCGCTGGCCCGTTCGATCAGTGGCCGCTGGCCCGAGGCTTCGAGCGCTTCTACGGCTTTCTCCCGGGCGAGACCGATCAGTTCCACCCGGAGCTCGTGCGTGACAACACCCACATCGATCCGCCGGCCACGCCAGAGGAGGGGTACCACCTCTCCGAAGACCTGGTCGATCAGCTGTTGTTGATGATCAACGACAACAAGGGTCTGCGCCCGGATCGTCCGTTCTTCGCCTACCTGCCGTTCGGGGCGACCCACGCCCCCCATCAGGCGCCCGACGGGTACCTCGAGAAGTATCGGGGCCGCTACGACGCCGGCTGGGACGTCGTCCGCAAGCAGTGGTTCGACCGCCAGGTCGAACTCGGCGTGATCGATCCCGACACCATGCTTGCGCCCCGCAACCCCGGCGTGGAGGCATGGGAGGACCTCTCCGAGGCGCAGCAGCGGTTCGCCGCGCGACTGCAGGAGGCGTTCGCTGCCTTTCTCGACCACACCGACGACCAGATCGGCCGGTTCGTCGACGGGCTGCGCGACATGGACGAGCTCGACAACACGATTCTCGTTCTGCTCACCGACAACGGCGCCTCACAGGAAGGCGGCGCAGCCGGGACCTGGCACGAGTTCCGCCACTTCAACGGCCTCCATCAGCCCGCCGAAGAGGCGGTCGAGCGCATCGACGACATCGGTCGTCCCGGCAGTCACACCAACTACCCGTGGGGGTGGGCCCAGTGCGGCAACTCGCCGTTCCGCTGGTACAAGACGCTGACCCATGAGGGCGGGGTCCACGTGCCGATGATCGTGCATTGGCCGACCGGTCTCGGCGACGATCGTGCCGGCACCAAGCGCGACCAGTTCGCGTACGTGTCCGACATCGTCCCGACGATCTACGACCTCCTGGGCATCACTGCGCCGGACACGTACCGGGGTGTCGAACAGATGCCCGTGACCGGTCACTCGTTCGCCTCGGTGCTCGACGACGCGAACGCACCCGCGACCAACACCAGGCAGTACTTCGAGTTCGGTGGAAACAGGGCGCTAGCCACCGAGCTTGATGGTGTCTGGTGGAAGGCCGTGACCCGCCACACACCCGGCGTCGCGTTTGAGGACGACCGCTGGGAGCTGTTCGACCTCTCCGCCGATCCTTCGGAGTGCCACGACCTCGCCGAGGCCGAACCCGAGCGGCTCGCACAGCTCATCGACCTCTGGTGGGAGGAGGCAGCTGCGCACAACGTTCTCCCGCTCGACGAACGGCGCCTCGAACTGTTCATCCCGCGCATTGGCGATCATGAGATCCACCGCCCGACGCGGCGCTACACCTACCGGCCGCCGATGACCCGCATCCCGACCCGCACGGCCGCCTCGCTGACCGACGCCCAGGTCGACGTCACGGCCCGCACGACTGCCACCGACGGCGACGAAGGCGTGCTTATCGCGACCGGCAACACCTCGTGCGGATTCTCGTTGTTCGTCCAGAACGGCCGACTCGTAGCCGACTACAACGCGTTCGGCGAACACACGCTCGTCGAGTCGACCGTCGATGTCCCGGCCGGCGATTGCGTGTTAGGCGTGCATCTGGAGCGCGACGCCCGAAGCGGTTGGCTCGAGGTGTCGATCGATGGCGCAGCGTGCGGTCGGGCCGACATCCCGGTGTATCTGTCGACGTTCACCTCTACCGGGATCAGCCTCGGCATGGATCACGGCTCACCGGTCTCGGGTCGCTACGAGGCTCCATTCCCGTTTACCGGAACGGTTCACGATGTCACCATCCAGCTTCCCGGCGGGTCCGACCCCGAGGTCGACATGGCTGTTGCTCGGGCTGAGTGGGCTCGTCAGTGATCGCAACGGCTCAGGCGTAAGCTTGTCGACAGGATGGCCCCCCGAAGCGGTTCGTTCCACGTGTCGACGCTCATCGAAAGAAAGCGAAGAGCGCCGCCCGCGCTTCCCGGAAGAAACCGGCTCGCTTTGCGAGAGAATCCACTGGATTCTCTTCATCCACTGATCGGTCAGGTGTCGCGATCGACGACGAAGTCGGCCAAGGCCCGCAGCGCCGCCCGGCTCCCGTTGACATCGGGAAGGGTGTCGATCGCGTGGAGGGCCTCCTCCAGGAGTCGTTCGATCTCTTCCCCGACTTTGCTGACGGCACCCGTGTCGATCATGACCTGCTGGATGGCGGCGACATCGGCATCGCTCGCCGACGGACCGACACGATCCAGCACCGAACACTGCGATGCCGACGCCGCCTCGCGCGCGAGGGCGAGCATCACCGTGGGCTTGCCCTCGCGAAGATCGTCGCCGACGGGTTTCCCCGTCTTCGCGCTGTCGCCGAATGCGCCGAGCATGTCGTCACGCAATTGGAAGGCGATGCCGAGCGGCATGCCGTGGGTGGTGAGCGCGTCACCGAGCTCGGGCGAACCTGCCATCGCGGCGCCGAGTTGCAGCGGTCGCACGATCGTGTATCCGGCGGTCTTGTTGGCCACGATCGTGCGGGCCATGTCGGCAGTCACGTCACCCTTCGCCGTGCCGATGACGTCGAGGTACTGGCCGAAGTTGAGTTCGGTGCGCAGCCGGTCCCAGACCGATCGGGTCGCCTCATCGACACCGCCCATCTGACGGTCGGCCATCACCATGGCGATATCGCCGACCAGAATCGCGGCGGCCTCACCGAAGCGTCGGTCCTCGCCGTTCCAGCCGCCAGCTTGATGCCGCTCGATGTAGCGGGCCCAGACGGTGGGAGTGCCGCGGCGGGTCGGTGATCCGTCCATTACATCGTCGTGAACCAGTGCGAAGGCCTGGAGGAGTTCGACCGCGCAGCAGCCGGCCAGCGCGCCGTCGCTGGTCGGGTCACCGCCGCCGGTGACGAAACCCCAGTGGCAGTAGGCGGGACGGATCCGCTTGCCGCCTCCGCCGACGAACTCGGCGAGATCGGTGAGTGGGCGCTCGATCATGGGATCGAGATCGCGCCATGTCGCGATCTCCGCCGCGAAGATCGCCTCGAGCGCCGCCGTGGTGCGGTCGGCAACCTCGGTGAGTTGGCGAGGGGCGTTGCTCATTCGTCGCCGTCGTCGAAGAGCGTGTCGACTCCCTCGGTCGGCTCATCGAGCGAGGCGACCACCTTCTCGACCTGAATGCGAGCATTCCCGATGCGGTCGCGGCACAGCTGGATCAGCGCCGAAGCCCGCTCGACCTTCGCCGCGAGGACATCGACATCGAGCTCGTCGTCCTCGAGGGCATCGAGAATGCCGTCGAGTTCCCGCATCGCCTCGGCGTAGCCGATCTGTTCCTCGTCACTCATCGGAAGCGATGGTACTGGTGATCGTGCCGTCGGCGACCTGGGTGGTCAGCTCGGCGCCGGCACTGACATCGGCAACCGATCGCACAACACCACCGTCGGAGCCTCGGGTGATCGACCAGCCCCGAGCCAAGGCGACTGACGGGTCGAGCGCGTTGGTGCGAGCCGCCGCCGTTTCGAGCGTGAGCTCGGCGGTACGAAGCCGGTGGCGGGTGGCGAGTCCGATGCGGACGACCGCCCGGTCCAGGAGGGCGAGCGCACTCGTCTCTGTCCGGACCGCCGACCGACGAAGGCGGGCAGACGCGTCGGCCAGGCGGGTATCAGCGCGCTCAAGCGCGCGGCCGGTGGTCCCCACGACATCGCGCTGGAGGCGCTCAAGTCGGTCGTCGGCACTGGCGAGCGCCCGACGGGTGTGGTGGGCAATGTCGTTCTCTCGGCTCGAAAGCCGAGCCAGCCAGTCGTCGACGACCGCGACGATTGCCTGCGCAGCTGCCGTCGGCGTGGTGTGGGCCGTGTGTGCGACCTCGTCGGCTACCGAGTGGTCGATGTCGTGCCCGATCCCGGTGAAGACCGGGGTCGGTGCATGCACGATGGCGTCGGCCACATCGGCGTGATCGAACACCGCGAGATCCGTCTTTGAACCACCACCGCGAACGACAAGAACGACATCGACACCCGCCTCGCCGGCGGCTCGGATCGCCGCTGCAATCGACCGCTCTGCGCCCGCACCCTGCACAGCGGTGTCGACCTCGACCAGGGTGAACGCTCGCTCGCTGCGCTCGAACACGGTGGTGATGTCGGCGTGTGCAGCCGACCCGATCGAGGTGACGACACCGACCCGCAAGGGCACGGCGGGAACGGCATGACGAGCGTTGGCTCGCAGCATCCCCGACTCGGAAAGCCGGCGCAGCAGCGCTTCCCGCTCGGCCGCCAACACGCCGAGCGTGTAGGTCGGATCGATGGCCGACATGCGCAGCTGGAGCCGTCCATTCGGCGGGTAGAAGTCGACGGTTCCCTGGATCCGGATCTTCACCCCGTCGGTCATCCGGATCGGGTCGCCGTGACGCTTGAGCAGTCGGTTGACCCGATCACGAGCATCTCGAAACAGCACGACCGGCATGGACGCAACCGGTGGAGCACCCGAGGTTTCGGCCGACTCGATCAAATCGAAGTAGACGTGACCGCTGCGGCTTCGGCTGATGCCCTGAATCTCGCCCTCGACCCAGACGCCGTAGGGCATCGCCTGCTCGAGCGCGGCCCGGACAACGACACCCAGTTCGGAGACGGTGAGGGTCTGTTCACTCACGTCCAGCACCCTAGAGCGGTGCGGTGGTGGGCGCGTCAGGCGGCTCAGAGCGCACCGGCGGTCGTGTGCTCAGCCGCTGATGTTGCCCGTGATGAGGTAACCGAGTTGTCGGCCCTGGGCGACCAGGTCGCCGTTCGAATCCCACAAGCGGACCGATTCGATCAACTTGCCGTTGTGAACGTCGTCAGTCCACACCTGACAGGCGAGCCAGCCGGGAGCGGGGCGTCGCCGGACGTGCACGGTCAACTCGAGCGTCGGCACCCAGCCGATCGGCCCAAGTCGGGTGAACACGGTCGGCGGAAAGGCATCGGCGAAGAACGGCAGTGCCATGACATCAGGATCGGTCTCGTCGCGGAAACGGGTCCACCCCAAAACCTCAGCCGTCTCGACCTCGCTGGGATCTCGCTGGATCCTCGGGTCGACGCGAATCTCGCAGCGGTTCATGAGGTTGATCTGCACGCCCTGGTTCAGATCCCGTCGATCGATGCACTCGTCCGGGTCGGGAAGGTCCGGCATAGGGATCGTCCATTCGGCGTCGTGCTCGGTCGTGGCATCGAGATCACCGAAGCCGGCGACCGTATGGATGCGGGTCTTCCCCTGCTGACTGAGGCTCGCGGACACCGTGCTCATCGTGCGACCCGGCTTGATCACCTCGGCGGAGATCTCTGCAGTCTCGTTACCGATCCCTGGTCGCAGGAAGTGCGTAGTGACGGTGAACGGATCGGGTTGGCCGGCGACCTCACGGGCCGCGCGCAGCAGGGGAGTGAGGAGATAGCCGCCGTTGGCGTTGGGCCCGATACTCCACTCATCGGAGATCTCTGCAGTCCACGTCCCCTCGCCGGTCGGCGCGATTCGGGTTTCGTCGTCGAAGTGGCTCATGACTCGAGAGATCCCAATCAGGCGTCGGCGGCTTCGATGTCTTCACGACGGATGCCGAGCATGAAGAGTACGGCGTCGAGGTACGGAACCGTGACGCTGGTGTCGGCAGCAGCGGTGACGACCGGTTTGGCGTTGAAGGCAACACCGAGCCCGGCGGCCTCGAGCATCGCGAGATCGTTGGCGCCGTCGCCGACTGCGACGGTCTGCTCGATCGGGACGCCAGCCTCGTTGGCGATCTCGCGCAACAGTGCGGCCTTGCGGTCGCGATCGACGATGTCGCCGATGACCTCACCGGTGAAGGCGCCGTCGACGATTTCGAGCTCGTTGGCATAGGCCGCGTCGAGGCCGAGGTCCTCTCGGAGCCGATCGGTGAAGACGGTGAAGCCGCCCGAGACAACGGCGACCACATAGCCGAGGCGGCGAAGGGTTCGAAGGAAGGTCGCTGCTCCCGGGGTGTAGCGGAGCTTGGCCCACGCCCGGTCGACGGCCTCGACATCGAGCCCGGCGAGTAGGCGTACCCGGTCGCGCAGCGATGCTTCGAAATCGAGCTCGCCGGCCATCGCAGCGTCGGTCATCGCCTTCACCTCGGCAAGACGGCCCGCCTCGGCGGCGAGAAGCTCGATCACTTCGTCCTGGATGAGCGTGGAGTCGACGTCGAGTACGACGAGGCGTTTGGCCCGCCGACCGAGCCCTTCTCGCTGAATGGCGACGTCGAGATCGGGCTCGGCGGCCGCTGCCGTCAGGAGCGCACGACGCAGCTTCTGCTCCTCGGAGGTCCGCACCAGGAGCTCATAGGACATCACGGGGTAGCGAGAGAGCCGCACGATGCGGTCGATGTTCGCCCCGATGTCGGCGATCGCTCGGGTGACGGCACCGAACTCGCCCGGTGTCACGTTGGGGCCGAGCACCGTCACGACGAGCCCAGGCGTCGCAGGGGTCGGGGTCGGCGGCACGACCTCCACATCGACCTCGATGCGTTCTTCCCAACCCCACAGCAGCACATTGCGGAGGAGATCCCGGCCCGCCGGAACGTCGACGACGACCCCGAGCGAAATCTGTCCGCGAATCACGATCTGCTCGATGTCCTGCACGCTGGCATCGCACGTGTCGAGCACGGCCATGAGCCCGGCGTTGATACCGGGCCGGTCCGGACCGCTGACCCGGATCAGCACGGTCTGCGGGTCGCCCACCCCCGAACCGTGGAGCGGCGCGTTCATCAGCGAACGTCGATCTCGAGCGCGAACGGGGCGTTGCCTCGGATCGACCCCACGACGATCTCGTAGCTGCCGGCGTCGGTGCCGGACACGACCAGCTCGGTTTGCTCTTCGGCGAGCAGCGCACCCGACGGCGACGAGATCGCAAAGACGGCGTTGTCCTCCACGGAGGACACGCCGGCGGTGAGGGTCTGGCCCTCGGCGACCTCGACTCGGAAGAGGTAGGTCTCACCTCGAACCAGAGCGCATTCGATCCGGGTTCCGAAGGCTCCCGCAGGGAACCGGACGCGGTACCGCCCCCCGCCGAGCACGTTGCACTCGTCGACCTCGCGCTCCGCCGGCTCCCACCATGTCCAGGTGTCGCGGATCATCCCGACGGTCTGGTTCCACTGCGAATCTGCATCCTCGTCTCTGTCGGCTTCCCCGCAGAACGCCATGCACGAGCCGATGGACTCGATGAGGATCGCCTGCCCCGAGTACGGGTCGGGGTGAACGGCACGGACATTGCGTTGAGGAACAGACCCCTCAGCCGACTCCCACTCGAAACCGCCCAGCTCGTCGGTCGTCCAGTCCGAGGCCCCGATCGAGTCGGGATCGGACGAAGTGATCAACTCGTCGGCGAACATGTCGAGGGTGCGGCCCATCGTCGGTTCCCACGACACGACAACGAAGGGGTCTCCGGGCACGAAGTACTCGTGCACCAGTTGGATACGACCGTCGGTATCGGTGCCGAGTCGGCGCCAGTTCTCGTCAAAGGCGAACGAGAAGCCGATCGTCTCGTTGACGTAGATGTTGCGGGGGTCGTCGGCGCAGGGAGCGTTGCCGTCGACACTGCAGACGTTTTCTCCAACGGCGTAAAAGCACACCGGAGGGTCGGCACACCCGACGTCCGTTGTCGTCGTGGTGCTCGAAGGTGCGGTCGTGGTGGTATCGACCGGTGTCGTGTCGGGCGGGGCAGCCGTCGTCGTGGTCGTCGTGGCGGTGGCGACCTCGGATGACCCAGAATCGCCACAGGCCGACGCGAACACCAGGGCTGCGGTGATCACCAACGGGGTGACGCGCATGGGAGCCGAAGCGATCAGATGCTTCGCAGGTTGGCGACCGTCGCAACCGCAGCGTCGGCAGCCTCACGACCCTTCTTGACCAGATGGTCATAGAAGAACGCGTGGTGAACGTCGTGCTCGTGGAACTGCTGGGGGGTGAGCACCGCCGACATGATCGGGACCTCGGTCTCGAGCATGACGTTCATCATTCCCTGCAGGACGGCGTGGGCCACGAAGCGGTGCTCGTAAATGCCGCCGTCGACCACGAGGGCCGCCGTGACGATTACGTCGTACCTTCCGGTCTGGGCCAGCTTCTTGCAGTGCAGCGGGAACTCGAGCGCGCCCGGCAGCTTGTGCACATCGATGGCATCCTCGCCGTGACCGAGCTCGGCCATGCGCTCGAAGAATCCCAGCTTGGTGCGGTCGACCAGATCGTCGTGCCAGGTCGCCATCACGAAGGCCACACGGATGTCACTCATACGGGGCACCCTATCGGCGCCTCACGAGGGGAGAGAGGTCGAACGTGCGTGATGTGCGACACGTTGCGCTTCCTCGGCGCGTCGCCCGTCGGCGTGCGACCATGACCGTCATGGCGATTTCGATGTCCCCGGACTGGCTCGGCTCCTACACGGAACAACCGGTCGATCCGACCCGCCCGATCGTCGATCCACACCATCACCTCTGGCCGCCAGGACTGCCGCTCACCTACGGCGTCGACGAACTCGTGGCCGACACCGGCTCGGGCCACAACATCGTGAAGACCGTGTTCGTCGAGTGCGGCGCCGGCTACTCGCACCGAGACCCCGACCCGATGGCACCAGTCGGCGAAACCCGCTTCGTCGCCGAAGCGGCCGCCGCACTGCTCGACCGGTACCCCGACCGGGCGCCGATCGCCGGCATCGTCGCCACCGCCGACCTGCGATCGGTATCGCTCGATGACGTGCTTGACGCCCACATCGACGCTGGTGCCGGTCTCTTTCGCGGCATCCGCCACGCCCTGTCGGCGCCGATCGCCCCCGAGGAGCTGACGATCGCCGGCCGCTCGCCGGCGGGCCTCGCCGACGACCCCGCATTCCAGGCCGGTGTGCGGCGGCTCGGCGAACGCCATCTCACCTACGACTCGTGGCACTACCACCATCAGAACCGTGAGTTCCTCACCGTCGCCCGTGCGGCACCCGAGACCACCATGGTGCTCGACCACTTCGGCACACCTCTCGGCGTCGGCCGTTTCGCCGGAAAACACGACGAGATCTTCCCGGCCTGGTGTGAGGACATGCGCGAGATCGCCGCCTGCGAGAACGTCGTTGCGAAACTCGGCGGCCTCGCCATGCCCGACAACGGCTTTGGATACGAGCGGATGGCTCAACCCCCGTCGAGCGACCAGATCCTCGCCGATCAGCGCCGCTGGTACGAGCACATGATCGAGTGCTTCGGCCCCGATCGGTGCATGTTCGAGAGCAACTTCCCGGTCGACAAGATGTCGGCGTCGTACACCGTGGTGTGGAACGTCTTCCAGAAGCTGGTCGCCGACTTCAGCGACGACGAACAGACGGCCATGTTCAGCGGTACCGCCCGCCGGGTGTACTCGCTGTAGCGGTCACTGCCAGGCAAAGACCGGCTGGTCGTACCCGTCGACTCGTTCGTCGCGACCCTCGAAGGCGACCGCCCGGAACTGATACATCACCGCCCCGGTGGGGGCATGGATGAGGTCCTCACCGACCGGCACCTGGATGACAGGCCGATCACTCTCGGGGATGTCGACGAAACGTGGCGAGTTCGGCCGCAGCAGCTCGGTAATCGCAATCCGATGAATCGACGCCACCTCATCGGGGTTGGCGGTCGGCTCGGCCTCGGCGCCGGCCCAGAAGACGAACGGCGTGATCACATAACCCGACCGGGTCGGATAGTCGTCGAGGCGGCCGAGGAGGTCGAGGTCACACAGTCCGACCTCCTCCTCGATCTCGCGCCGAGCAGCTTCCTCCGCCGTCTCGCCCTCGTCGACGCGGCCGCCAGGGAACGCCCACTGGCCAGGGTGGGCGCTCATCCGCTGCGCGCGGCGGGTCAGGATGAATGCCGCGCCACCGGCCGTGCCGTCGACCGAGCCGCTGAGCCCATGGCCGGACGGAAGCCCGGGCACCATGTCGAGTCGGTTCGTGCGCTCGTGTTCCGGGAGTGACCTCCACGCCGTGTCGACACCGTGGAGCTGGGCATCGGAGTCGAGCACGATCACGCTCACCGCAGCGTGCCGCCGCCCGTCGAGGGGCTGGTGGCGCGGTTCGAACGAGGCCAGGTTCGTGCGCAGACGCTCCCGCAGCTCGTCGTCGTAGACGATCATCGCCTAGTCGAGCGCAGCGAGACGAGCGTGCAGCTTCGTCGCCGCCTCGGCTGCCTTGGCCCGGATCTCGTCGCCGTCGACGAGCGTGGGCTCGCCGTCCCAGACGACCTCCCCGTCGACCTCGACCTCGAGCGGCGAGGTACCCGGCGTGAACGCAAGGTGCCAGGGGTCGGTGGACTCGACCGCCCAGTACACCCGATCGTCGAGCGCCGCCGGCATGAGATCCCACCCGGTCTGGAGCCAGCCCCAGGCCTGATCGGGAGTGGCGGTGATGTCGTCGGCGCGGGCGGCGACATAAGCGAGCCGGAACTCCTCGAACATGTCGGCGCCGATGCCGTCGGTGCCCAGCGCAATCGGCAGATCGAACCGGCCCGGGCGGGCATAGCCGACCGAGTTGTTCATGTTCGACCGAGGGTTGTGCACGAGGGTGCCGCGAAGGCCGTGATCGTCAGGCAGGTGGACGCCGTGGACGATCAACCAGTCGTCATCGCTGTGATCGACGAGCCGTTGCCAGGTGTCGGAATCGCCCTCCGCAACGTGCACATGCACTCCGACGTCGTGCTTCCTCGCCAGCTCCGCCGCTGCGGAGATCGTGTCGTCGGAGCACGTGAAGGCGGCATGCAGGCCGACATACCCCTCGCGTTCACCGTCGCCCAGGAACCGATCGTTCTCGGCCAGGCCGGCAGCAGCGCCCTCGGGGCCGTGACGGTCGGTGACGCCGTACGCGCACGAGATCCGAACGCCGACCTCCTGACAGGCGTCGGCGATGACCGAGAGGGAGCCCTCGATCGCATTTGGTGATTCGTGATGGTCGATGATTGCCGTCGTGCCCCGCTCGAGCGCCTCAAGTGCACCGAGCTTCGCCGACCATTCGATCGTCTCCAGATCGAGCGCAAGGTCGAGTCGCCACCAGACGAGCTCAAGAATCTCCTGAAAGCCGCCGGGTGTACGCGGCGGCGCCGGCATCCCGCGAGCAAGTGCGCTGTACAGGTGGTGATGCGCACACACCAGACCCGGTGTCGAGACCGTCATGAACGGATCATCGCACTTCGCAGGTGGGCCGTGCTCGCACGACCACGCTCGGCGCCGACGCGAGGGTCGCTCAGGACCAAGCGCTCGCCCGCTCTCGGTTGCGCTCGGTGCGCATCGGCAGCTCGTGACGCCACTCGCCGTCGTGGGCGTGCAGC
>Ga0255772_10000742_pt1 | contig 32112 bp, 30 predicted proteins | sample 071ome_34_FD_179970 | JGI IMG/M metagenome (GOLD analysis project Ga0255772, IMG submission 179970) | Coastal salt marsh microbial communities from the Groves Creek Marsh, Skidaway Island, Georgia - 071411BT metaG (version 2) | ecosystem: Environmental > Aquatic > Marine > Intertidal zone >...
TTAAGATGCCTTCAATGATTTCTTTATTGGGTATAATATTCCCTTGAATGCGAATGCTTGGACTTACAGCACAGGGATACTTTACATTTAGATAATCCCTTGTTTCAAAACCAAAAGAATTTGCATTTAGATCATGAGCCCATTTTTCAGCGATTGTTAGAATTCCAACTCGGATATCTGCAACCGGTCGAGTCCACGATAGGGGGTACAAATCTGAATAATTATCGTTTTCAAAAAAAGATATTATCATAATTCAAAAGTAGCCCAATTTCAACAATCCCAAAAATAAAAAAGGCTCGCAACTGCGAGCCTCTTCAATTGAATATCTATTTTATGGTTACTTCTTTCCGTAACGCTTCATGAACTTATCGATACGTCCTGCAGTATCAACTAAGTTTTGTTTTCCTGTGTAGAATGGGTGAGATTCTGAAGAAATCTCCAGTTTGTACAATGGATACTCGTTGCCATCTTCCCATACAATAGTTTCTTTAGTTTCAACACAACTTTGTGTGATGAAGGAATGATCACAGCTCATGTCTTTGAAGACAACTTTACGGTAACTGCTTGGATGTATATCGTTTTTCATTAATCTCTTTTCTTAAAGGACTGCAAAAATAAACCAAACAATAATATTTTCAAAATGTAGTTTAATCTCCTAATCCTTCGAGCCTAATTCTTCCTCCCTGATCAGTTCCTGATGATTGATTAATATTACAATCAAAGGCCTTCATATCGAAACTTTTAGGAACCTCAAACGGAATAGCTTCATATTTAATTTTTCGATTTTTTTGGATCCCATTCATAAAGTATCCAAATATTGGCATGGCCATACGAGCACCCTGACCTAAATAAGAAGTTCTTACTCTCACCGTTGGGTCATCTGCACCAACCCAAGTTGCACAAACTAAGTTGTTAGTAATTGCCATAAACCAACCATCTGCAGCACCCTGTGTTGTTCCTGTTTTACCACCAATACTTCCTTTTAACTCATATCTACCCATTAATCCTGCGGCAGTACCCCTTCTAACTACTCGTTCTAATAAATGAGTCATCGTATAAGCTTTATCTTCACTTAGTACTTGGTCGTGTTTAGGATTATTGAATTCCGCAACAACATTTCCTTCTTTATCTTCTATACGTGTAATAAATGAAGGTTCAATCCATAATCCTTTATTTACAAAAGCAGAATAAGCAGAAGCCATTTCATAAACTGATAATTCTACAGTTCCTAAACAAATTGATGGTACGTGCGGAATTCGGTCCTCTTCAATTCCTATACGCTCCGCAAACTGAACTACCATATCTGGACCATTTTCACCCAAACTTTTCATGACTTGCGCGGTAATGAGATTGTCGGATAAGGCCAATCCCTTCCAAATCGGCCAGATGCCACCTTCTTTACCATCAAAATTCCTTGGTGACCATGGTTTGCCTCCAGACATAAAAACAGTTCTCTCTCTGGGAAATTCAGTACACGGATTATATTTATTAATATCTATTGCAGTTGCATATACAATGGGTTTGAATGTAGAACCTACTTGTCTGCGAGCATTAATATTTACATGATCATATTTAAAATGCGCATGGTTTATTCCACCTACCCATGCCTTGACAAAACCTGTTTGGGGCTCAATTGCAATAAAACCTGCGTGAAGTATCTTTTTTACGTAGGACATTGAATCATATGGACTCATCAGTGTATCCAGATCTCCATTCCATGAAAATATGGTCATGTCAACCGGCTTTTTCAATTCTTCAATAATTTGGTTGTGTAAAAGTCCATTACTTTTTAAATTTTTATACCTTTCAGTTCTTTTCAAGGCATCTTCAATAAAATTAGGTATTACTCGACGAGTAGATAAGTAGCGCCAAGGTTTATCCTTGCCCCATTGTTTTAGGAAATCTTTTTGAAATTTCTTAAGGTGCTTCGTGACTGCAGCTTCAGCAGTTTTTTGCATATCGGCATTAATAGTGGTGTATATCTTTAATCCACTTCTGTATAAGTCGTAATTGTTTTCTTTACACCAATCTTTTAGATGTTGACCTAAATAAGTTTTGAAATAATTTGCAATTCCTTGGGAAGTTGCCGGTCTGTAATCAAGTTTAATGTCAGTTTCTTTTAATAAATTAAAACTATCATTTGAAAGATAGCCGTATTTATTCATTTGTTGTAAAACTATATTTCGCCTGCTTTTTGAATTCTCAGGATTCCGCTTTGGATTATACCTAGAATTGGCTTTTAGCATTCCAACAAGAACAGCTGCTTCCTCTACCTTTAAATTTTTTGGCTCTTTATTAAAGAACTCGTGTGATGCTGCTTGAATACCAAACGAAGTGCCAGAAAAAGGAACCGTATTCAAATACATCATTAAAATTTCATCTTTAGTATACCGTTTTTCGAGCTGAACAGAAATTACCCATTCTTTAAATTTTTGGTTAATCCTTCCCAATTTACCAGTAGGTTTTTCAAATCTGCTAAATAGGTTTTTCGCTAACTGTTGAGTAATTGTACTAGCACCACCATCGCTACCAAATGAAAAAACAGCCCTTATGGTACCCCGTAAATCTATTCCAGAATGACTTCTAAATCTTACATCCTCTGTAGCAATTAATGCATCAATAACGTGAGGACTTAGCTCTTTATATTCGATGTTGGTTCTGTTTTCGTAAAAGAATTTTCCAATTAAAACACCATTTTCATCCAGTATTTCAGAGCTGAGTGCATTTTTTGGATTTTCTAAATCTTCAATTTCGGGCATTTCTCCAAGCATCCCATAAGATACTCCCCAAAAAAACAAAGGAATCATCGCCACGGCAATAAAGAAAAACAACCACAGCCTACCATTTAGTTTAAATCCTGACATAAAGAGATGATGTGCTCAAATATACAAAATAATTAAGCAGATTTTTATGGCTCATTTTCCTCAATCCATTGCAAATAGGCTTGCCAATCAAGGTCGGAGGCCAATATTTTGAGGTTGTCGGCATTTATTAAAACTACCACGTATTCAAACAACCCTTTCGATGCAAAATAGTCATTTTGACGAGTAATGAAATCCTTGTAAAATTTAGTCTTTGATTGCGATTCAAAGTTTTCAACCGTGATAAGATATTTTTCTAATGTAGTTAGTGTAGGTCCCAATTGAATATTTTCTAAACTAAACTCTTTGTTGTTTAGGTCAGAAATGGAAGCTTTAACTAAATTTACATTGCTGTTTCGAGGAATAATTATCAAACACGATAAGGGGTCAGTGCTACCAAAACTACTATATTTTAAGCCTGTATTGATGCTTTGTGAGGACCCGGTGTCATTTTTGGCTCGAGTAATTCTTTCTCTCGCATCTAATAAACTTTTACTTCGGACGGCAACATCTGTATTAGGATAATCAATAGTTAGCTGCTCAAAAATTCCAAATGCTTTATCATTTCCCAGCTTTACTTGACAAAGTGCATAAACAAAATCAAATCTTGGTTGAAGTGAATTTCCAGAATATTCCTTATCTGTTTCTAACTTTATGGATACTGCTTCTGCCAAATTACCTTTTTGGTATGCGACAATCATCGAGTCATAGCGATTTTGGATTATTTTGTTACTTTCGGTTTGTGTTGATTTGATAATATTAACTGTGTTGGGATTCTCAAGCATCTTAAGGTAGACGCTATTTGGATATTGTTTTCTTAAACTATCCTTATAGGCATTACTTAAATCATTATTTTGCTCTAATCTGTAGAGTTTCGATAACTCATAGAATACTTGTGGTTTGTATTCGCTGTTTGAATAACGTTTCAATAGGTCTAAATATTGGTAAATTGAACTACCGTATTCATTTAACCTAACATTATATATTTCTGCCGATTTTAACAAGGACTCTTCAATTTCAGTGAGCATCTTATCTTGTTGCTCTTTTTTCAAAGGAAGATTAGCATAATAACGTCTATCTTCTTTCGGAATGTCTTGAAGTAAAGTGGTATCTATCTCTGGTTCGTCACTTGAAGTATCCGACAGATTATTATTGTTTACATTATTTTGAAGCAATATTTTCTGGGCCATACTTCTATATTTCCAGTAATCTGTATTGTTCCTTTTACCCCATTTTCTTTGGAATTCAGCCATCCCATTTTTTCTGGTAACCACGCTGTAAAATGGGAATGAACTCCCGCCATTATTACCTCCAGGTAACATGGTGTTACCCATTGGCGGTCTGTTAAAGTTATTTTTGTTATTCTGCTGATTTGCTAATCTTTCTTTTTCAGCTTTTTCTAATTTCTTGGCATCCTTTATTTTACTTTCTCTAAAGTCTTTATCAAGAGCCATCCTAATTAACGAATCATTGGATTTAATTCTAACTAGGTGCTCGAGCAAATCTGATAGGATAGCATTTTTCTTGAGGATTTCCTCAAAGTCAGGATGCTTTTCATCTAGAGAGCGATTCGCAGAGTCATAATATAAACCAGCTTTTTCGTATAGACGATTTTCGTAATGTATATCTCCAAGCTTTACAAAAGATGTGGTCTTCTGAGCATTGTCGTTTTCTGAATTCCTAACAGATGTAATCAATATTTGAATAGCTTTTTCCTGATTTCCAGAATTTAAATCATTTAATGCCATTCGGTAATAGATTTTTCCTAAATAATCAATGTTTTTATCGTCCCTCAACATTTGCTGAAGAATGCGATTCGCTTTTTTATAATCTTTCTGTTTGGCTGATAGGATACTAACCTGTTCAATCTGTGAATTGAAAGTTAATTCATAAGGCGGATTAAATTTGGGTACTTTAGAATAAAAATATTCCGATTTACTGTAGTTCCCTAATTTTTGATAGCTCTGACCTAATGCAAAATACACACGATATTTATCCATCCTATTTCTAAGTTTTGGCAATGCCTTTTCCAGGTATTGAGATGATAAAGTATATCGTTGTTGTGTATGATAAACCTCTCCTAATGTTAGGTCGGATAAGTATTCAAGTGACTTTGGTAAGTCATTATTCTTTCGAATGGCCGTAGCCATGGCTTCAGCTTCTATTATTTTATCTTGAAGAAGTAATGATTGAACCGACCACAGTTTTGCTGAAAAAAGTATCTCTGGATCACTAAATTGTGTTGCTACATAATCAAATATATTTAGGGCAGCAATCGCATCTCCCTTGAATAAATAAGCTTTTCCTGTAAGTAAATATGCATCGTCGACCCATTTACTTCCTGGGTGTTTGTCTATCATGGTGCTCGCTCTTTTAATGGCATCATCCATAGCGGCCATGTTAGATTCCAAGGATTTTACAGAGCCATAATTGAAAATACGAATTGGTTTTCTGAAATCCTCTTTATAATCCTCTCGAACTTTATCGCGGGTTTCTAACCAAATCTGTTCAGCATTGAAATAAGTATTGTAATGAGCTAATGTATTATGCCATTGCTTGTATGTCCAACTTTCTTCGTTCCCACAAGCAGATATCCACGACGACACAATTAACCAACCGAATATTTTTATTCTTTCTCTGATGCCTGCAAATCTCATAGATTTATCCGTTAAAAACGATATTTTTGGACAATTATTCGACATTTGTTCGATATTATACCAAATTCATGGAGAAAAGAAAGCGCAAAATTATTTCTAAACTGCGAAACAAACACAGATTTGTAATAATAAACGATAACACTTTCGAGGAAAAGTTTTCTTTCAGACTTACGCTGCTAAATATATTAAGTTTGGCATCGGTTTTACTTATAGTCTTTTCTTTGTCTATGTATGCAATTTTTGCATACACGCCCATGCGAAATTTAATCCCAAAAGAATTAACTGGAAGTGAAAGATTGGAATTGATTCAATTGAATCAGGAATTGTTGGATGTAAAACAAGAATTGGAAACAAGAAATCATAAGATAGGAGTAATTAACGATTTGCTTTCTGGAAAAGAAACGAATTATGATAGCTCATCTGTAAGACCAAATTCCAACCGATCAAATTAAGTTTAGGACAGGATTTCAATGACTTAATTGTATCTTTGTACGAGTATTAAGAATATGATTGGTAATTCTAAACAAAAAAGTACTTCTAGTAGTCAAGGCTTACTAAATTTAGTAGGGGCGGGTACCGTTATTACAGGAGATATTAAATGTAGCGGTGATATTCGCATAGATGGTACAGTCGAAGGAAATATTGAAGTGTCTCAAAAGGTAGTAGTAGGTATTACGGGGATAGTGGTTGGAAATATCAAATCTGAAGATACAAGTATTTCAGGAAAGGTTGAGGGTAATATAAAATCAGATAAAAGCACTGTATTACATGGTTCTGGTACAATAAATGGAGATATTTCTACAAAGCAAATTATCATTGAGCAAGGTGGGAATTTTAATGGAGTATGTAAAATGGATGCATTAAGCTCCGTTGATACTTTACCAAATAATATCAATAATGAACAAGGCGAATAAGTCGTCTAATAATACCTCGCGTTTAACGGGTATAGCCATGCAAATGATGATAACTATTTTAGTATTCACATTGGTTGGTTATTTCATAGATACTAAAATTAATATTAAGTTTCCTATCGGAATTTTATTTGGTTCCATCTCCGGAATAGGAATTGCCTTATATAGAGTTTTCAAATTACTGTAGCAATATTATGAAAAGATTGGATTATCAGACGCGTACAATTTTCTTAACTTTTTCTATCCTGTGCAGCATTTTTTTTGCTGCAAAAATTACGAGTAATGAAATACATTCTTGGGTTTATTTTGGTATTGTATTTATGGGTGGATTGTTTTTATTGATAAATAGGTGGACTACCAAGGACGAAAAGAACCCAAATCAAGGTATTCGAAGATTAATGATTTCATCAATGATTCGACTATTTGTTGTAGTTATCTATTTGGGTATCAGCCTATATAATTTTAGACCGTTGGAGTTGAAAAATGTATTGATTTATGTTTTTTCATTTCTTTTATATCTTTTCTTTGATATTTATGAAATGCGTACTAAATTGCGACCCGATTCGGAAAAATCTAATGATTAAGCAAGTGTCTGAAATTCAATCGATTAGGAGTTTGAAGTTAGTTGTAAAAATTTTAACATTTTCAATTTTCACGCTGTTTTACAATTCGGATGCGAATGCTACGAGTGTCGAAAAGGTAGAACACGCGGAAAATTCAGGAGCTGAATCTCACAAAGAAGAAAAGTTTCAACCCGGAAAAATGATTATGGAGCATATAGCAGATGCTCATGATTGGCATTTGTGGGGTGAGGGCCACGAATCAGTGACTATTCCCTTGCCAGTTATTCTTTACACCGAGAGTAGAGGATTAACAACTTTTATGTCCAGTAAATTTGAACATGGGCATTCTAGTTTTGAAGGTTTTATGTTGAATGAGGAGGGTGCTGTAATTTGGGAAGATGAGTCAAATGAAGAAGCTATTTACGATATAAGCATAACGAAAAATGTGTTACAACTCTTTATTGGTGTAATTTTTCTAATGTTGGTCGTTATAAGAATGGCCCGTCATTATGGCAAAAGAGTTGGGAAATCGCCCAAAGGTGGATATCACTTAATAGAGCCCCTTATCTTGTTCATACGAGATGATATAGCTAAACCTTCGATTGGTGGTAAAACAGAGCGATTTATGCCTTTATTATTAACCATCTTCTTCTTTATTTTTACGCTCAACTTATTTGGACTTATTCCTGTGTTTCCTGGTGGTGCCAACGTTACAGGAAATATTGCTATAACAATGGTTTTAGCAGTAATTGTTTTTGTTACTGTAAACATTCACGGAAATAAATATTATTGGAAACACATTTTTTTACCAGATGTACCTGTCTGGATGTATATAATTATTATTCCAATCGAATTATTAGGAGTATTCTTGAGACCTTTTGTTTTGATGTTGCGTCTATTTGCGAATATTACTGCTGGACACATCATAATTTTAGGTTTTTTTAGTTTGATATTTATATTCGGTGCAATGAAACCTGGGTTAGGTTATGCAGTAAGCCCTCTCAGTGTTGCATTTACTGTTTTTATGAGTGTATTAGAGTTATTAGTAGCTTTTTTGCAGGCATTTGTATTCACATTATTATCCGCCATTTATATTGGAATGGCAACAGAAGAACATCATTAATAAAATAAAAAAATAAAAACACATTGTTATGAGTCTATTGAACACAATTTTGGAAGCAACAGATTTAGCTGCTGCTTACAGTAAAATGGGCGCCGCAATTGGCGCTGGGTTAGCCGCTATTGGTGCGGGTTTGGGAATTGGTCGTATTGGTGGTAGTGCCATGGAATCAATTGCTCGTCAGCCAGAATCATTAGGAGATATTCGTGCAAACATGATCGTTGCAGCTGCATTGGTTGAAGGTGCAGTTTTCTTCGCAATCGTAGTTTGTCTATTGATTCTATTTTTGTAAAAAAAAAACATTCCGGGGTGGCTTAGGCCATCCCTTTTAACACTAAAATAATGCAGTTAGTAACACCCGCTATAGGTTTATTGTTTTGGATGCTGTTAACCTTCAGCATAGTATTGTTTATTTTAAAAAAATTCGCGTGGAAACCTATTCTGACACACATTAAAGATAGGGAAGAAACCATATCTAATGCGTTAAGTCAGGCTGAAAAAGCTCGTGAAGATATGGCGCGTTTGCAAGGTGAGAATGAACAACTTTTAGCTGATGCACGTCAAGAACGTGATGCTATGTTAAAAGAAGCTCGTGAAATGAAAGAAAAAATCATTGGTGAAGCAAAAGGAGCTGCTGATGAGGAAGCGAAGAAACTAATCACTCGTGCACAAGATGAAATAAACAAACAAAAACTTGCTGCTATGGATGAACTTAAAAAAGAGGTAGCAGGATTTTCAGTTCAGATTGCCGAAAAATTGTTAGCACAAAATTTAGAAAATAATGACGCTCAAAAGAAATTAATTGAGCATCAATTAAACGAATTGACCCAAAAAGCTCAAGCTTAAATATATGTCAGAGTACAAAATTGCCTCTCGATACGCTAAAGCCCTTTTCGATAAGGCCAAGGAATTAAAAGTATTGGATACGATTAAGGCAGATATGGAACATTTAAAGAAAATGACTGAAGAAAGTCGTGATTTTAGAATTTTTTTAAATAGTCCATTGTACAAAAAGGCAGTTAAACAAAATTCGTTAGACGCACTCTTTAGTTCGTCTCATGAATTAACCAAAGGTATATTTAAACTGATGGTAGATAAATTCCGTGAGACCTATATACCTGCTATGGGCAAGGCATTTATTCAAATGTATAACAAGAACAATAACATTGTTGATGTATACGTAGGGAGTGCTTTGGAACTTGATAAAAAAGTTTTAGCCGAGATTGAGGCTTTTGTTAAAAAAGAAACCGAAGCTAAATCGGTTGTTTTACACACGTCGGTAGACAAAGAAATTATGGGTGGTGTTACCATTGAATTCGAAGGTAAAATCTTCGATAACACCGTTTTAACTCAGTTGAAAAATATTAAAAAAGAACTTCAAATAGCATAAAATTATGTCACAAATCAGGCCAGACGAAGTATCCAGCATATTAAAAGACCAAATTTCTGGTTTTAGTAGTGCTGCTAGTTTAGAAGAAGTAGGTACTGTACTTCAAGTAGGAGACGGTATTGCACGTATTTACGGACTTTTCGGAGTTCAAAGCGGTGAGCTTGTAGAATTTGAAAACGGTGTTCGTGCCGTTGTATTGAACCTTGAGGAAGATAACGTTGGTGCCGTATTAATGGGTAGCAGTGTTGATATCAAAGAAGGGGATAAAGTAAAACGTACAAACAAGATTGCAAGTATCAAGGCTGGTCATGGTATGCTTGGACGTGTTGTTAATGCACTAGGTGAGCCAATCGATGGTAAAGGTCCGATTGAAGGTGATACTTACCAAATGCCGTTGGAAAGAAAAGCACCAGGAGTTTTATTCCGTGAGCCAGTAACAGAACCACTTCAAACAGGTATCAAAGCTATCGATGCAATGATTCCAATTGGTAGAGGTCAGCGTGAGCTAATCATTGGAGATCGTCAGACAGGTAAAACCGCAATTGCTATTGATACCATAATCAACCAGAAAGAGTTCTACGAAAGTGGAAACCCTGTATACTGTATTTATGTTGCTTGTGGACAGAAAGAATCTACGGTAAAGCAAGTGGTTAAGTCTCTTGAAGAAAACGGAGCAATGCCTTATACTGTGGTTGTTTCTGCTCCTGCATCTGCACCTGCTCCATTGCAATTCTTTGCACCAATGGCAGGTTGTGCAATTGGAGAATACTTCCGTGATTTAGGTTTGCCAGCACTTGTTGTTTACGATGATCTTTCGAAGCAAGCTGTTGCGTATCGAGAGGTATCATTACTACTTCGTCGTCCCCCAGGACGTGAGGCATATCCTGGAGACGTATTCTATCTGCATAGCCGTTTGTTAGAAAGAGCGTGTAAGTTAAATTCAAACGATAATATTACTCAAAACATGAACGACCTTCCTGAAGGTCTTCAGGGAAAAGTAAAAGGTGGTGGATCCTTAACTGCATTGCCGATCATTGAAACCCAAGCAGGTGACGTATCAGCATATATCCCAACAAACGTGATTTCTATTACTGACGGACAGATTTTCTTGGAGTCGAACTTATTTAACTCTGGTGTGCGTCCCGCAATTAACGTGGGTATCTCTGTATCTCGTGTGGGTGGTAATGCTCAAATCAAGTCAATGAAGAAGGTGGCCGGTACATTAAAGCTAGACCAAGCACAATATCGCGAACTTGAAGCCTTTGCTAAGTTTGGTTCCGATCTTGATGCCGCAACTAAATCAGTATTGGACAAAGGTTCTAGAAACGTAGAAATGTTGAAGCAGCCTCAATACACTCCACAAACAGTTGAAAAGCAAATTGCAATGATTTATTTAGGAACGAAGAATTTGCTACGTTCTGTTCCTGTAAATAAAGTAAGAGAGTTTGAGCAAGCATTTGTAGATTATCTGGAGGCGAAGCATAGAGATGTACTGGATACATTGAAGTCAGGTAAGCTAGATGATAAAGTTACTTCTACGCTTGAAAAAGTAGGGGCGGAGATCGCTAAAAACTATTCAGCCTAACAAATAAAGAACAAAACGCATGTCGAATCAAAAAGAGATACGAGCGAGAATTTCTTCAACCATCAGTACGCAGCAAATTACCAAAGCGATGAAGTTGGTAAGTGCTACTAAGTTGAGAAAGGCGAGTGAGGCCATCACACGCATGCGTCCTTATGCGTTGAAATTGCAAGGTATTATGTCCAATCTTCAAGAAAGTGCGGATGATGATCAATTAGCAGTTTATTTTCAACAAAGAGAAGCGAGAAAGATTGCTATAGTTGTTATAACTTCAGACAGAGGATTGTGTGGGGCTTTCAATGCTAATGTAATCAAGAAAACACGCGGATTACTCTCGGATATGGAAAAAGGTGAAGGTTCATGGATGAACTGGACAAAATTAATGGGTGGAAAAAAGTTAAATACCCATGATAATGTAGAGATTATTTGTATCGGTAAAAAAGGAGCAGAAGGATTGAAGCGTTTAGGTTACGCAGTTAACACAGATTACATAGATATCCTTAATGGAATGAATGCTGATGTTGCTTTTGGAACAGCTGACAAGCTAATTAACCGTTTTATAAGCGGTGATTTAGATAGAGTTGAGGTAGTTTATAATCAATTTAAAAATGCAGCTACACAAATATTATCTCACGAAACATTGCTACCAGTATCAAGTAGTGATTCTGAAAACTCCAATGTCAATTCAGATTACTTGTTTGAACCTAGCAAAGTAGATATACTTAAAGATTTAATCCCAAGAAGTGTAAAAACACAGCTTTATCGTGCCATTTTAGATTCGTTGGCGTCAGAGCATGGTGCAAGAATGGTAGCTATGGATAAAGCTACTGAAAATGCGGGTGAATTATTGGGTGATTTACGTTTAGCATACAATCAAGCACGTCAGGCAGCAATCACTAGAGAAATTTCGGAGATTGTTGGAGGTGTTGCAGCCCTCGAAGGTTAATTAACTTTAGATTTAAATATCAAAAGGGTAGTAAATTGCTACCCTTTTTTATTGATGGGTGTTTTCTACACGCGACACTTCGATGTATTTATGAGTTGCTTTAATCTTACTAACTAGAATTTCTAAATCTTCAGAATTATTTACCATAATTTCTAATTGGCCTCCAAAAGTTCCATCTTCATTTGCACGAATATTTATACTCGTCATATTAACCTCCATATCCTTGGAAATGATATCGGTTATTTTACTCACGATACCTACGTCATCTAGTCCCTTTACCTCTATGTGAGCTTCAAATGATGTTTCGTAAATATCTGGCCAAGAAGCAGGAATAATTCGGTAACCGTATTGACTCATGAGTCTAGAAGCGTTAGGACAGGTAGTTCTATGAATTTTAACTCCTTCTCCCACAGTAACAAAACCAAAGATAGCCTCTCCTGGTAGTGGATTGCAACATTTAGCCAATGAATAGGGCATTTCATAATCTTCCCCGAAAACAATCTGTGTATTTTTCTTTTTTTCCTTCTTTGGTAGAGGTTCAGTTTTGTTTTTTTCTTCAATTATATCCAATAAGATCTCTCGAGTCATACGGATCTTACTTTTCGCTACTGCATGAAAAAATTCATTTGGTGTATCGTATTTATAATATTTAGTAAGCAATAAAATATTATGTTCAGTGAATTCTACATCATGTTTCATGAACATGCGTTCCATTATTGTTCGCCCTCTACCCGATAGTTTAGTTTTCTCATCTTTTAGGTATTCACGGATTTTTGATTTCGCTCGTCCGGTTTTAACTATTTCAAGCCAGTTATTTGTAGCCCTGGCCTTAGAGGTGGTTAAAATTTCAACGATATCGCCATTCTTTAGTTCTTGTTGGATAGATACTAGTTTGTTATTTACCTTCGCTCCAATTGTTCTAAGTCCAATTTCAGTATGAATGTTAAACCCAAAATCTAGTGCTACAGCACCTACAGGTAAAGATTTAACGTCTCCTTTTGGTGTAAAAACATAGATATCTTCCCCGAGAAGTGTGGTTTTGAATTCATTAACTAAATCAAGCGCAGTAAGGTCATTATTTTCTATAGTATCTTTTACTGCATTTAACCAATTATCAAATGCGTTATCCTGCGGAGTATGATTTGATTCTTCACCTTGCTCTGCTTTGTATCTCCAATGAGCAGCAAGTCCTCTTTCTGCAATATCGTCCATCCGTTTACTGCGAATTTGAACTTCAACCCATCTTCCTTTTGGTCCTAAAACAGTTGTGTGTAATGCCGAATAACCGTTATTTTTTGGCCTACTTAGCCAATCTCTTAATCTTCCTTCATGTGTACGGTATTTATCTGTAATGATACTATAGACCCTCCAACAGTCTGCTTTTTCTCTTTCTATGGGTGTATCTATTATTACTCGAATTGCAAATGCGTCAAATATTTCCTCGAAGGGAATTACCTGATTTTTCATTTTTCGGTTAATACTAAATATACTTTTAGGTCGCCCTTTTATTTCAGAGATATTTAATCCCGAGTTTGCCAATTCTGTTTTTAATGGCTCAATAAATTCGCGTATGTAACGTTGCCTGCTTGATTTAGATTCAGCAATTTTATTGGAAATAAATCTGTATTGCGTGATGTCTGTGTATTTCAGAGCCAAGTCTTCCATTTCAGATTTTATCGCATTTAGACCGAGTCTATGGGCTAGTGGAGCATAGATATAGATAGTTTCAGATGCAATTTTTAGTTTCGTTCTTACGGGAACGGCCCCAAGGGTTCGCATATTATGGAGGCGATCACATAGTTTAATTAAAATTACTCTTAAATCTTCCCCTAATGTGAGAAGCATTTTCTTGAAGTTTTCAGCTTGTAAACTATTATTACTTGTAGGAACTGACTCAAAAACTACTGATATTTTCGTTAATCCGCTAATTATATTGGCAACTTTAGTACCAAATCGTCGTTCTATTTCATCGAGGTTAATGTCCGTATCTTCAACAACATCATGTAATAAAGCAGAAATTACAGATGTTGCTCCTAATCGCAGTTCACCTGCTGCAATTTGAGCAACAGCAAGAGGATGAAAAATATAAGGCTCTCCACTTTTTCGCACTGTACCCTCATGAGCACGAGCGGCAAAGTCAAAAGCCTCACGAATTTTCTTGGTTTTCTCTTTTGAGATATTTTTTCCTAAGGTCCTTAGCAGTTGACGGTATCGTTTCAACAGCTCATGTCTGTATGCTTCATAAACTTCACCGTCTAATAATGCCATATTCCTTATTTATTCAATTCTGCAAAATGGTGGAAGAAGCGAGGAATTGTCTCAATTCCTTTAAAATAATTAAATACTCCATAATGCTCGTTAGGACTATGTATAGCGTCAGAATCTAAACCAAATCCCATTAAAACAGTTTTAGTTTCTAATTCTTTCTCAAATAATGCAACAATTGGAATACTTCCACCACCACGCGTAGGTATGGGTTCTTTACCAAAAGTGTCATGCATTGCTGCAGCTGCGGCCTTAAATGGAATACTATCTGTTGGAGTAACCACTGGCTCACCACCGTGATGAGGAGTTACTTTAACACGTACCCCTTTAGGCGCAATCCTTTCAAAATGCTTAGTAAAGAGTTCTGTGATTTCATCCGAAATTTGATTGGGTACTAATCGCATAGATATTTTGGCGTAAGCTTTACTCGGTAGTACAGTTTTTGCGCCTTCTCCAGTGTAACCACCCCAAATTCCATTAACATCCAGAGTTGGTCTAATACCAGTTCTTTCAAGTGTTGAAAATCCAGATTCACCCATGACATCATCAATGTCTAAGTGCTGCTTGTATTCACTTAGACTAAATGGAGTTTTACCCATAGCATCGCGATCTGCTTGAGATACTTCCAATACTTTATCGTAAAATCCAGGGATCGTGATATGGTTATTTTCATCTTTTAATGAGGCTATCATTTCGCATAAAACATTTATTGGATTTGCAACTGCTCCTCCATAAACACCTGAATGAAGATCAATATTTGGGCCTGTCACCTCTACTTCTACATAGCTTAACCCTCTTAAACCTACGTCAATAGAGGGTAAATCATTTGCCAACATTGAAGTATCAGAAATTAAAATCACATCCGCCTTCAATTTTTCTTTGTTGTTTTTACAATATGTTCCTAAGTTATTACTACCAACCTCTTCTTCTCCCTCAATCATAAATTTGATATTACATTTTAATTCATTTTCACGCATCATGGTTTCAAAAGCTTTAACATGCATGAACATTTGTCCTTTATCATCACAAGCTCCGCGAGCATATATTTTATCATCTTTAATGGTTGGCTCAAAGGGTGGTGTATGCCATAATTCATCCGGAACAGAAGGTTGAACATCATAATGACCGTAAACTAAGACAGTTGGTAGGTTCGTATCAATTATCTTATCTCCATATACTATTGGATATCCGGCTGTCTCTTCTAAAACCACATTTTCAGCTCCCGCAGATGTTAAAAAGTCCGCCACAGTTTGTGCACACTTTCTTACATCCCCAGAATATTGAGAATCTGCGCTTATACTCGGTATACGTAGTAAATCAAATAATTCTTCTAAAAATCGCTCTCTGTTGGATTCAATATAACTTTGTACTGACATACCTGCAATTTACAAAGAAATTCTTCGAATGTCTACGATTTTAACGTATTTTGTACTGTGAATTCAGATACAACGGATGCAGCTATTACTTCTTTTAAAGGAGAGGTATTTATGTATGAAATTATAATCACTGTAATTGTCTTTACAGCGGCATATTTTTTTCTTAAGTCTTTTAAAGACAATGAAAAAAAAGCTAAAGATAAAAACAAGAAGTATTTTGGAGGTAAGTAGCATTAAGCAAGCTCTAAAACAGGTATATCGCCCTCAATAACCAATCTACCCTGTGTTTTTGAACGTATTTCATCTACAGTAACCTCAGGAGCGATTTCTTTTAATTCAAAGCCACGTTCGGAAATTTCAAAAACACCCAATTCGGTTACAACCTTTTTTACGCATTGAAGCCCAGTTATAGGTAATGAACATTCAGAAAGTAATTTACTTTCGCCTTTTTTATTTGTATGTTGCATTGCTACAATAATATTTTTAGCTGATGCCACTAAATCCATTGCTCCGCCCATCCCTTTGACCATTTTTCCAGGGATTTTCCAATTAGCAATATCTCCAGAATCACTTACTTCCATTGCTCCTAATACAGTTAAATCTACTTTACCCGCTCTAATCATTCCAAAACTAGTAGCAGAATCAAAAATTGCAGATCCTGGTAACTTTGTAATTGTTTGCTTTCCAGCATTAATTAAATCTGCATCTTCTTCGCCTTCAAAAGGGAAGGGGCCCATGCCTAATAAACCATTTTCACTTTGCAATACAACTTCAATTCCATCAGGAATATAATTTGCAACTAACGTGGGAATTCCAATTCCTAAATTCACATAGTATCCATCTTGTAACTCTCTAGCGATAACTTGAGCAATTCCGAATTTATCTAACATGATCTACAAATTTCAGTAAAATTGATTAGAAAAACGCATTAATTTCTGAATCTATTGGGATAACTGGACATGATATTTTGATTTATTCGTTTCGCCAACTTTTAGGTAGAGTTCAGAAAGGTATAAATGCGCTAATTTTTGATTGGGGTTTAATTTTAAAACTGTTTGCCAACATCTTTTAGCGTTTGAATAGTCTTCTTCTAGGAAATAAATTGTTCCCCTGTTTAACCAGGTTAGTTCATGTTTTTTTGCTAGCTTTAACTGCTTTTCAAGGATGTTTTTTGCTTTATTAATTTGCTTACTCCGTATTAACGCATTTGCATATTCCGCAACAAAATCTAAATCTTTAGGTTTGAATTCTAATGTTTTTTGATAATAGTTTAAAGCTGTTTTAATATCATTTTCGGAATCGAAGGCCTTAGCAATTCTGTAATTAGACCATTCATTTCTTGGTGTATCAATTAATTTTGCGTGTTTGATAATTCCCTGCCAATCTCTTTTTAACCAATAATAATGAATCCATTCTTCATGATTGTTGTTTTCAATTTGTAAATAATTTAAAGCCTTTTTTAAATACAACTCATTGGGGTCAAATTTCTCGAAATAACTCAGGTATGCTTTAACTTTTGTTCGATTATCAGGGTTTTTATTGTTTACGGAATATAATCCAAGTAGTTTTCCTTTTTCAGGAAACATTTTATTTTTTAGCGGCCGTTGAATCTTATGGTCATGTACCATCACGTGAGGAATATCTTCTGCTGAACTTGGAGGCATGTGACATGATACACAATTTGCTTTTTCAGTATGTGATTGGCTGCATGAAAATAATGAAGAGCGCGTTGAATTTTCATAGTGGCAAGATTTACAACTGTTATTAAATCGATCAGTCTGAGTTTTTCGTACACTGATATGTGGATTATGGCAGTTTATACACGTGAAATTAATTTGTGCATTATATGATTCTGTATTTTTACCTTTGTTACTCTGAATAAAGCATTCACTTTGCTGAAATCTATCAGAATGCCCTGCCATAACAAAATAATCCTTGTTTTCGTATTTGGGCATATATACTTCAAAAACATCCTTTAATGCCATCCCAGGTCTAAAATCGGCGAACGATTTACCGTCCTTTAATACATTGTTCCCTTGTAAATGACATCGTTGACAAATATCTACTTGTAAACTGTAGGGTAGGCGCTTGGGATTAACAATACTACGATCGGCGAATTTACGCGTGTCAATAATTATTCCTTTTTTCTTTTGTGCGACATGGAGTTCTCCTGGTCCATGGCATCTTTCACAGTCAATTCCTAGTGGAATTTTTGAGAATAAATTTCTAGCTTCTTTTTTCGGTGTAGGCATTGCGTTATGGCAACTCATACATTCCATTTCAATCTTTCGATTAAAACCGCTATTGTTAGTTCTAAAACCAGGGGGTAAATCCCAAATTCCTTTTTGAGAGTAAAAAGTTAAGGGTGCCTGATAAACATATTCCCCATCAAGCCAAAAATGAGAATTAGTATGCTGTCCACTGCCGATAATGAATGGGATATATTCTTTTCTTTGATAATCTACTTTTTGGCTTATCGGGTCTTTAGTATATTGATAAATAAAAAGACTGTCTTGTTCCCAATGGGCTTTATAATATAAATTTAAAATAGAATCATAAACAGAATTACTCGCAATGCCATTTTTAAAATCACCGACTGATTTTTCTTTGTTTGCAAGTCCAAAGCTTTGCCCCATACCCGTATGAATAAACGTAGAATGAATTTCGGAATGACATACCTTGCATTCGTTCATCCCTACGTAATCAACTGTGTCATTAAGGTTTAGAAAATACGTAGTATCTGAGTTTGATTTCTGCAAATTGCTATTACCACAATTACTCAACCAATAAGGAGTGCTGAATGAAGCAACCCCCAGAAACAATATACCGGATTTATTAAGGAGCTTTGCAATTGAAATTTGCATTCTCTCAAAAATACAAAACAATAATTAATCAGAGAATTCTCTTTGCCAATCTAAAACGCCGCCAACTAAATTACGAACATTGGTAAAACCATTCGCAATTAAAAAGCGCTGGGCTGTAGCACTTCTGACACCACTTTTGCAGTGAACTATAACCTCTTGATTTTTTAAATGTTCAATATCGGATAATCTTCCCGGTAGATCTCCCAAGGGAATTAATTCACCGTTTAAATGAAATTCTTCATATTCAAAAGGTTCGCGTACATCTATAAGGTTGATTTTTTCACCTTTTTCAATGCGTTCTTTTAATTTAATAACTGAAATATCTTCTATCATACTATTAGTTTTTTATGAAGCTTGAAGATTTAAGTTTTCCATTCTTTAGATAGGTGTGAATATAATATACCCCATTTGGTAAATCATAAACACCGATTGTTGGCATTTGAGACAATCTAAGAGTTTGGCCTTGAGCATTACAAATTCTGTAATGATCTATTAATTGGGGTTGATCCGAATTAACATGAATAAAATCAGATGTGGGGTTGGGATAAATTTTTATATTAATTTTAGGAACATCACTAACGTTGAATAGAAAATCTTCAGATTGGCCAAATAACATTCTTATCATTGGTGTTCCTTTAACGGAATAATCTGCATATTCCCAACTTCCCAACAGATTATAGAACAAATATGGATTTCTCCCTTCTGAGTTATTATATCGGTAGTTGTTGTCATACCCAACGTTTAAAACATAAGGCATTGTTTGCATCCATCCTACATAATATTGCCCAGCAGGCAGGTAGATTGAACTATCAAAAAAGAAATAGTGGAAATGATTAATACTATCTCTGTAAACGGGGTGATCTACAGGAAATTCGTATATTAATTCATCTTGATTATCAGTACCGCCAATAGGTGATAATTTTCTCCAAACTCTCAACTTAAAGCTTCTATATGCTACATCTTCCTTGGTTTGGGTGAAATACATAGATATACCTTTTAGAGAATCTCCTTGCAGAGTATTAAACTCCATTGCAAACTGACCCTTTATATTGCCTAAATATGCGTAGTCTAATCCAAACCCACCTTCCGCAGACCCATCATCATAACTGTACCATGGTCCAAAAATATGCTTGGATTTTATCTCGTTATTGTTGGTCTGTGCATTGTAATATTCTGGTGTGTTATCATTGCTCCTTGGATCAATGACAACCTTAAAGTTTAATTCAGGATTTGTGCCACTTAAAGTATCGATAAACGGAATCTCAAAATACTCCATCGAGTCGTCTAGGGGTAATATGTTTCTTGCACTTTGAGCGAAATCTTGCTCAAATAATTTTGTTCCGTTACTGTTAGAAACAGATAAATAAAATCGGGTTTGCACCGTGTTAGAATTATTTAAATTCTTCACCCAAAGTTTAGATTTACCTGCAAATACTTGTCCCGGATGGTTTTTAAAATGGGAATACGGAACGTTTGAGAATTGTCTAAAAATACCTGGATCTAATTTACTTAATCCTACATCTTCAATATCAGATACATTCCATTGACGCTTCTTATCCATTCGAATGTAATCTATATGCCAATGATTTAAGTTTCCCGTAGCTTTGGTGTAATTTACCCATCTAAATTGAAAATCAGGAATTAAAAAATCCATATCATCAACCACTACGAATACTTCTTGGAAGTCATTTCTTGCTGTTCCACCAGCAGACCAAACTCTTTTCCATACGTCATTTTTACTCTTGAAAAATAAAATTAATGAGTCTTCTGGTTCAGGAATATCACCAAATCCTTGTGCTTGATAAAAGAAACTTAAAACCAAATTGTCTGTGAGTTTATAAGGGTATGTAGTTCCTCCTACTTTATAAAATTGTAAGTTTATTGGTTGAGAAGTTAGACTATCTGCAAATACTGAAGAATTTTTATTAAGAGTGGTATACGGAGATCCTTTTTCATTTAGATGATCAAATGTCGCTACTTGCTGGTTGGGTGCGCCTACACCAAAAGTATTATTAATCCAAACTTGATTATCTGTCCAACGATTTTGGGATGGGAAGCCAAATTGCTCTGAGAAATCCTCAAAAAATGGAAGGGTTAAGGTATCTGAAATTTCCCATGCGAAAATAGTTCTTCCGTTGTGTTGTTCAATTTCTGTAGAATGCTCACGGTACTGTAAAGGATTGATTTTCAGGCCTTGGCTAAAAAGATTAGTGCTGAGAGTACATAATGCAAATAATAGGGCTACTATGGTCTCTCCACAAAATAAATTTCCTAACTGGTTACCGTATTTACTTTTATATTTCATAAAACCACAAACCCAACTCACGCAGGCACATGCATAACGACTAAACTGCAAAAATATTGTAATTGTTTGTATTTTTTCAAAGTCCAAGTTCTGGAAGCATGTTTATCGAGTCATTTTTCACAGAATCCAAGCCCGGAAATTGAGATCTGTCAGTTGATGCAATCGTCAAATCTATAATACTACCTTTGGGAATTACTGTTCCCGGTCGTAGGGTATCACCACGATAAAATTGTGATAAAACCAGATTATTGCCAATTGCATCGTAAGTGGTATTGATTTTCCCTATTTTGAGTCCTTTGTTTTTCATAACCGCCTTAGCCAGAGTAATACTCATATCTACAAATTTTGGGGCATTAACGGTCGGTGTTTTCCCTGTATTAATCGTCAGGTATATTGTTCTGCCATCTTTTACATCAGAACTTGCTTCTGGATTTTGGGATACTATACTTAACGGCAAGGCTTTTTCGATGAATACAGAATCATTAATTATTGGGTTTAATCCATTCTGCTCCAAAGTGATTTTAGCTTCATCAAAAGACATGCCACTAACGTCTGGAACTTTTAAGTATTTGTCATGATTCGTATACCAAGATAATGCCGACAAAGCACCAAATAAGAGTGCAATAGCTGTTAAAACCATTAGCGCAATATTTATAATTAAGCTCTTCAACTTAGCCATTGCTTAATTGATTTCTTTTCTTTCCAAAGTTCAGTATTTCTCGTATAAAATCAAAAGGCTTGTAACCATTTATAGCTGCTTGATGATAAATGCAAGTTGCAGGGGTCATTCCAGGTAATGAATTAATTTCGATGATGTAGGTTTTCACATCTCCGTTGTTATAAATTTTCACAAAAGCATCAATGCGACAATAGCCTGTTACCTTTAGTGTTTTTGCAACCGATTCAAAGGTTTTTCGCACTTCTGTAGAAATTCGTTCTTGTTCTATTTGATTTTTTGAAAAACGTGAAGGTGTAAGATTTTGTCCTTCTCCAGCAAGGAATTTTTCCTCTAATGATAATATTTCAGATTCTGCCAATGATTCAGAAGGTTCAAAAATTTCATATTGAATATTTCCCTGTTCATCAAAATGAGTTAATAATCCACCTGTTACTTCTAAAAAGTGATCGCAATCGCCTTTTTCAATAAACTCTTCTATTAAAACCTCAGTTTTTATAGGGAATTCATCATTTTTACCGATGTTCAATCTTGTGGTTAAATCATCATCTAATTCAATAGATTCTCTAAATATTAATTTAAGAAAATCTATCAACTCTTGCTCATCTTTTACCTTTCTCACGGCAGCTGAGCATCCGTCGTCTGATGGTTTAGCAATTAATGGAAACTCAAATGATTTACTAATCTGCTTTACTTTTTTCCATTCATCCAATAGGAATTCCTCTTTTTGGACTAATATGTGCTTTGCTACATAGAAACCAGAATTTGCTAAATATTCATTGGTATTAAATTTATTAATTGTGATTTCCGAACTGTGGCTTTCTGATCCATTAAAATAAATACCAATCTCCTGCAAATCTTTCTGCAAACGACCGTCTTCCCCTGGTCGCCCATGCAATGCAATAAATACACCATCTGTAAGTTCTTTAAGGCCTGAAAGAGTGATGGGAGAAGATTTATAATTAAATACAGAAGATCCAAATTTATTAGTGATTGAAAGTGCTTCTTCTCTGATTTGGTCTATTAAAGGGTGGTCTGAAGGATTAAGCACTTTTTGCTTTATATCGTCAGCATTATCCTTTAGCATTACATGAATTGGAAGTGTATGTAGCTGATATGCACTCGAATCGCCAGTTAAAAAAATGGGAAAAGCATTGTAATTAGCACTTGAACTAATTTTTTCGTAAATATTACGACCTGATTCCATACTAATGTGACGTTCAAAACTATATCCACCCATAATTATACCAATTGTCTCTTTGTCCTGCTTGTCTTGGTCGTTTTGGATTTTATTGATTAACTGATTCCATAAATTCAAAAACTGCTTACCATTGGGATGATCTTGAATTCTTGATTTTAGGGAGGTGTAGATAATAAAGCTCAAAAATTGACTAGGATTTAGTCCTACCTCTGCAGCTTGATGAAAGAAAAAGGAACTCGGCATCATTCCGGAAGTAGTATTGGGATCATTTAGGAAGATTTCATTGTTATTGGTAATAAACCCATCAATTCGAGCATAAACTTGAAACCCAAAATAGTTGTAAAGTTCTGAACAAGCTTCTCTAATTTTTTGAATTTGTTCATCTTCGATTTCAATAGGTGTAACCTTCCTGCTTAATCCTGGAAGGTATTTGCTTCTGTAGTCAAATAGCTCTCCTGTTTTGCGAATTTCTGTTGGAGGTAATGCCAATGGAGAGCCATCGGTATTCTCCACTACAATACAACTGAATTCTTTTCCTTCAATGTACGATTCTATTATTACTTCTGACTCACTATCACTTGCTATGATTTCAATTTTACCAGATCTTTTATTTATAAAACTCAGTAATTCTTGTGGTTGTTGGATCAATGTATTTCCGATAGTTACTGGTAATCCAAATCCACTTCTAATGTCAGTAAACTCTTTTATCCATTGAATCTGCTCACTTGAAGATTTAATATTAAATTCATCACAGTCTAAGTGCATTTTGAAAAAACCAAGATCAACAGCGTTACAAAAAGCGTCAAAGTCGGAATCAGTTAATACAGTAACTCCCAGTGAAGAACCTTGATGAGCGGGTTTAATTACAAGTTTTTCTCCAACTTTTTTAATTACCTCTTGGAAGAATTGATGCTTTTGTATATTGTCAAATTTATCCCATTGAGAATTACTTATACTCGTAAAGCTATTGATGTGTAAATTTGCTTCAGATTGAAATTTCTTTTGTTTATTCTTATTTATCCCTAATGAAGAGGCAAAAATTCCTGAGCCGCTATATGGAATGTTTAACCATTCCAAAATTCCTTGAATACTTCCATCTTCTCCTGAGGTCCCATGAAGTGCTAAGAAAGCAAAATCGATAATTTCTTGAAGGTCGTCCCACTTAATGGGCTTTCCAATTTTTTTGAGTAGTGTGATTTCTAATTTTTTCCTTGTTGTTTTAGGAATATCTAACGATAACTCTGCAAGATTTTCAGCGTAAATCTGAAAACCATGAGGTAATTGTGGAAGAAATTCTACTGGCGGATAAAAATCTTTAATACTTCCCTTATATATATTTTCCCAATCTAATTCCGCAATATTGCCAAAACTATCAACAAATAAAGGAATTGGTTCAAAAATGGATTTGTCTAAATTGTCATAAACAGTTCTACCTCCAGCGAAAGAGACCTCTCTTTCCCTAGAAGGTCCTCCAAAAAAAATTCCAACTCGGATTTTAGTCATCGAAACAAAAATACATCAAAAGAGAACTGGGGTCGTTTTAATGCTCGACAAATTGTTGTTACTTTGTACACACCGTTAGGCAGATTAGAATTGCTTTATTTAAAATGCTTCAATTTACTGATAACGGGGCAGTGTAACAATAATAGGACGTGTTAGAAAGTCATGGAAAATGAACCTTTAAAGATAGGTATAACTCAAGGAGACCCTAACGGAGTTGGTATGGAGTTAATATTGAGAATGTTTCAAAGTGAGATGATGTTTAAATATGCCACTCCTGTAGTATATGCATCTCCTGGGACATTTTCCTATTACAAAAAAACTCTTGGGTTAGATCAGCCGAGTTACAATTTGGTGTCTTCTGCAAAGGAAGCAGTGGCAGGCAAGTTAAATTTAGTTGTGGGTTCAGATGATAAAGTTGAAATTAGTATCGGAAACGCAAGTGCAGATGGCGGGAAACAAGCATTAGAATGTTTACAGAAAGCGCTGCAGGACTCAGAAAACTATGATGCACTTGTTACAGCTCCATTGGATAAAAGCACTGTAGCAAATCATGAAACAGGGTTCACTGGCCATACAGGTTATATTGCAAACTTTTTCGGTATTGATAATTATTGCATGTTCTTAGTGAGTGAAGAGCTCAAGTCTGCACTGGTAACTGAGCACTTAGCAGTTTCGGAAATTGCACAGCATTTGAGTACGGACAAAATAATTAACAAAATTCATGTCGTTTATAATTCGCTCAGAGAAGATTTTAATATTTTGAAACCTCGAATAGCGGTGTTGGGGTTAAATCCTCATGCTGGTGATAATGGTTTATTGGGTAAGGAAGAACAAACAATTATCCAGCCGGCGGTTCAGCAGTTATTTGATCAAGAGAAATTAGTATTTGGACCTTATTCTGCAGATAGTTTCTTTGGAAGTGGACAATACAAACAATTTGATGCTGTAGTTGCTATGTATCACGACCAAGGTCTTATCCCATTTAAATCGATGGCATTTTACGAAGGGGTGAATTATACAGCAGGCTTACCAATTATACGCACTAGTCCAGATCACGGAACGGCATATAGTCTTGCGGGGAAGGGGACGGCAGACTTGCAAAGTATGCGAAACGCATATTTCGAAGCCATACATATCGTCAAGAATAGGAGGCAGTTTCACACAGATTTCGAAAATCCGTTGCCTTTTGCAGAGTTGAGACGCGAGCGCTTCAGAATTGATTTTTAAGGACAAATTCTTTTATTTGTTCCAGCACTTTCGGAGATAAGGTCTCTTCTATATTACTATATTCAGCTACCGATCCGTTGCTCGTTGTTTGAAACAAATGATTTGTGTTTGGTACAACTCGGAACTCAATGTTTTCTCGTTTATTCAATCGTTCCCCCGTTGGTTGATTTAACTCTACAGGTACTTGTTGGTCGAACTCTCCGTTTAGTATTAAAGCATCAGGAGACAGGGTGCTCCAGATAGAGAATGGCTTGGTCTGAATGAATTCCATCATCCATTTTCCTTTAAAAAAGATATTTCCATAAATTTCTGGTATGTACTTTTGGAATTCCTTCTTGTAAAGTTTCTTGAATTTCTTTTTTATCCTATTTACTGCTCTTTTTGAATTTAGATTTTGCCAATTTTGAATTTGAGTTTCGATGATTTGTTTCAATTCCTCTGTGCTTGTTTTTGTCTCAAGTTTTTGACTCTGCTTTATCAACAATTGAATTAGACTGTCGTGTAAAACAATAAAGGTTTTGGTTTCTTTTTTATTTAAAAATTGTTGAACTGCAATTTTGTTCTGAAATGAATTTATCTCAGCCCCCGAAACCAAGGGGGGTGCTAATGAAACAATTGCTTTTACTTCTGCTGGAAATTGATGAGCTAACACTGCTGCTATATGCGCACCTTCGCTATGGCCAATTATGAATATTGGTTTACCTCTGCTTATACTATCCATTGCAAATCTCATGTAAGATGTAGCATCATCTACTATGTCTGAAGTTGTGTAGTTTAAAAGCTTTGGGGAGCATTTGGTTTTTCCCGCACCTCTATCATCAACTCGTAAAACTGCAAATCCATTTCGCGTCAAAAGGTCTGCTAAAACGGCGAAGGGTTTATGATCAAACAGCGTTTCATCCCGATCTTGACTTCCACTACCTGATAATAATATAATTGTTGGGATAATTGAATCTACATTAACAATAGGACTCGTTACTGTTCCATAAAATTTGATGTTCCCTGCTTGATTGTAGAAACTAACTTCTTTTACATTGTATGGGTAAGGGGGTGTAGGTGTTTGTGGTCTATCAAAAGTTTTAATGTCTAATGTTTTAATCAATTTTAAAGGAAACGTTTGACCGCTTTGTTTGAATACACCTTCAAGGAACCCCTCATCATCGATTTCACCTTTAAATTCAGCATTTAAATTATAACTATAAAGTAAAATTTCTTTTCCATCTACTAAGGTTTTATCGATAGGGATGTTTTTCGCATTTTGCTGTGGCACCGAAAGGGTAGATGTATATGCCAATAGAGGGTTGTTGCTGCCAGTTTTCTTGATTGTATAAATTAACTTTAAGTCAAACCCGGTAAGCTTCAGAAAGCCGCTCCAATCGCCTGAAAGGTCGGATTGAGCACTTATCAATAAAATTGAACAAATTAATGTGAAAAATGCAGTGGGTTTTTTCATGAGGTAAAGTTAAGAAAAATGGTTTCTATTATTGTTCCGTTTAGATTATGTAAGTCTGATTTGAACTTGTTTTTTATTGACGCATATTTGCATTGTTGAACCTAAACGTACATAAATATCCAAAGTTTTTACTGCGGTGCCCTTCTTTAATAAAAATTGCTTGGTGGATACGGTTTTTAATAGAACCTAGAACTAGGCTATTGTATAAAGTTGCGGTAAATTCTAAAAGTAAAAAGATTTTAGATTTAGGTTCAGGTGATGGTATGTATGCTTCTAAATTAATGGGAAGAAATATTCAATATACTGGTGTAGATCGGGCAAATGAAAATTTAGGGTTTTGCAAAAAGTTATTACCCGAATTTAACTGGATATTGAGTGATATTGAGTCCCTAAATATAGATGTTTCAGAGTATGATGAAATCTGGTGTTTCTCTGTATTACCTTATTTAAACGATCCAACAACATTTCTTGAAGAGCTTCATTTGAAATTAAAAAAGGGTACTGTTTTGAAAATTTATGCGCCTTCTCATCATTATATGGAGTTAGCTATTTATAAGTTTCTATTTAAAAATAAAGAAAATTACGAATCACTAAATTCCAGGAAATCCTTAATTACAATAAACTCATTAAACAGTTCTTTGAACAAGTTTAAACTCATAACATGTAAAAAACTATACGGTAGAAATGGCAGGCTCTCCCATGAATTGTTTTCAATAAGTTTAATCTTATTTTCTCAATCGAATCTATTATTAACTATTTTGGGAATAATAACGTTTGCTTTAACACTTCCGTTTATAATTATACTTGGGATGTTAGATTATCCTAAATCAAAAACTAATGGATTATACACTGAGTGGGTGAGGTTATAAGAATAAATCATTGAAGTATTGTTAGGAATAATATTTTTTCTTAAACCAAAAAGCAACTCGAACTAATAAAATCAAGGCAGGTACTTCAACCAACGGTCCGATAACACCGGTAAAAGCTTGGCCTGAATTTAATCCAAAGACTGCAATTGCCACTGCTATTGCAAGTTCAAAGTTATTTCCAGCCGCAGTAAATGCAACCGCCGCATTTTTATCGTATGTGGCACCCAAGGCTTTACACATAAAAAAGCCAATTAAAAACATAACTCCAAAATATATTAACAGCGGTGTAGCAATACGTAAAACATCCATCGGTATTTGAACAATTAATTTCCCTTTTAAAGAAAACATAACAACAATAGTAAACAGTAATGCAACCAATGTCATTGGTGATATGTTAGGTATAAACCTCTTAGTGTACCATATTTCACCTTTTAATTTAATTAGGAGTAATCGTGTAATAATTCCAAGTAAAAATGGTATTCCCAGATATATTGCCACACTTTCAGAAATTGTAACAATAGAAATATTCACAATAGCGCCTTTGAACCCAAAATAGGGTGGGAGTACAGTAATGAATAGCCAAGCATAAAAACTGTAAGCGAAAACCTGAAATATACTGTTTAATGCAACTAAACCAGCGCCATATTCGCTACTTCCTCCGGCCAAGTCATTCCAAACAATAACCATTGCAATGCATCTTGCAAGACCAATCAAAATTAATCCTACCATATATTCTGGATAGTCTTGAAGAAATAACAATGCCAATGCAAACATCAGAACGGGACCGATAACCCAATTGAGTATTAATGAAATAGTAAGAATTTTAGCATTTTTGAATACTTGGGGTAATAAGTTATAATTCACTTTGGCTAGTGGGGGATACATCATTACTATCAATCCAATTGCAATAGGAATGTTTGTACTTCCTTTACTAAAGGAATTGATAAAATCTGAAATTGACGGGAAAAAGTATCCAATACTTACGCCAATTATCATTGCTAGAAATATCCATAAGGTTAAATACTGATCTAAAAAGCTTAATTTTTTCATATTTTGCTCATTTTAGTTTCTTTACTTTAGAAAATATATAGAACATTTCCGACGCAATTTGTAATGATCGAGCATCGTACATACTTTCTTCTTCGGGAGTATTATCATATGATTTCGGATCTTCATAGCGAATTGGGATTCTTAAATCAGCACAGGGAATGATCGGACAATTTTCATCCGCATGCGAACAAGTCATAATTGCAACAATATTATTGGTAGCATTTGAAGGGTCGTTAAATAATTTAGAATAAGTGGTGATTGAACACAATTCATCAATATCTATTGAAATCCGATATTCAGGATTGTCATCTCCTTGCTTTTTAACCTTAAATCCACTTCTAACGAGGGATTCAACAGCTCTAGGGTTGAATTCTGTTACTTCTACACCGCCTGAATAGCAATTTACGGGTATCTCAAAATATTTACTAGCTGTAAATGCCCATATTTGAGAAAATTGACTTCTTCTTGAATTATGAGTACAAATAAAATTAAGGTTTACGGTATTTTTTGATTCTAGGTTTTCAAGGAGGTATGATATGAGAGGATTAAGTACATTAATTCGTTCTTCAGAAATATGTTCTGATTGTGCTTTTTTGATAGTATCTAGCAGCTTGTTTGTAAATTCAATGGGATGGTGAATCATAATAAATTTTAACAACAACCAGTATCAGGACTGCAACAATTGGTAGTAGTAATTACCTCTTCTTGTGGGATGCCACATTTATCTTTTGCCAAACAATCAGTCATTTTAGATTTAAGCTGTAACCTTCCGTTGATAAATGCTAGATTAAATTTTTCGATAGTATTACCCTGATATTCAACCTCAATTTCTGCATCTTCCAGTTCTAGGGTTTTTTCTGAATGTTCAATTATTGAACTCAATTTTTCGGTACTTAATCTATGGTCATAATCGGCAGCAGTGAATAATTGAAAATTTATAGTTGTTTCGGTTCGAACTACGCCACCACAATCTATGAAGTGTTTTGTGTTTTTACCGACCTCTGTGACATGAAAGTGAGGAGGTATTACATCTCCATTGGGTAGTACGAACTCTATCTTTTTTAAATATTTTAATGCTATTTTAATCTCTGATAATTTCATATTAATGGTTGTTTTAGCAACAGTTTTTTTCTTCTAAATTGGTAATTTGATTTACGATGAGATTGAAATGTCCTTTTATCTGAATCCAGCGCTCAATATTTAGGCAGTAATTAATTGAAGAACCTTCAATAGAGCCTTGAATTATTTGAGCTGCCTTTAACTCCTTAAGATGCTGACTAATTGTAGCCTGGGCAAGACCTAATTCCTGAACTAGATCGCCATTTATACAAGCATTTGTCTCAATGAGATATTGAATAATTGCAACTCGTGCCGGATGTGAAAATGCTTTAGCGATATTCGCAATTTCATTTTGTTCAGGAGTAAAAAGTTCAGTTTTTGAAATCCCCATTATTTATCTTATCGTTACATTGCAATATTACGATAAGATCTTTTTATAAACAAGCTTGTTGGATTTTAAGATACGCAATATTTTACGATTAAATAATTGATGTCAATATCTGCTACAATAAAAAAAGCGCTTACAATTGTAAACGCTTCTTGGTAGCGAAGGGGGGAATTGAACCCCCGTCCGCCTCAGGCGGATAAGAATCCTGCGTTTTAACCTATTTTTTAATGTAGGATCAAAAAAAAGCGCTTACAATTGTAAACGCTTCTTGGTAGCGAAGGGGGGAATTGAACCCCCGACCTCAGGGTTATGAATATTGCGGTTTATTTTTTAAGTGATTGATAGTCAATATTAATATTGTTCTATAATTCAGGATTTTTTGGGATTTTTGATGAAAACATGGCACAGAAAACTGGCACATACTGAAACTTTAAACTTCTGAATTGAAGAAATAACGAAGTAATTGGGTGTTTTATGAAATCATGAATACGCAATCTGCAATTTCCGCAAATGTCAGAAAATCAGGACTCCAATTTTATTTTGCAATTCCTATGTGATTGTGATAGTTTCGTATATAATCAAGTTATGGGCAAGTTAAAAAAACGACAATACGGTATGAAACAGACAAGAGAACCACCAACTTTTGACTCGACTTGACAATTTGACAAGGCAAAATTAAAAGTTTTAAAATATAACTGGAGACCAGAAACCAGTGGAATAAACGGGGCGGATTCTGAAAAGCCATACGAGTAAGAAAAAAAATAGGATTTTTATGAAAAAATTAAAATTTAGCTTAATTGTATTAAGTTTGACAGCATTCATTCTGAGTAGCTGTTCTCACCGTGTTCTTGATTTTACTTTAATCTCGTCAAAAAATGTTGACTTAACAAAAGGAGCGAGTTTTGTTAGGGGAAAAAGTAGAGTCGAAGGAAAAGATATGGTTCATTGGATTATTTTGTTTCCGACAGGAACTGTTAACATTAAAGAAGCCGTTGACAAAGCAATAGAAAGCACACCTGGATGCGTTGCTTTATTAGATGGAGTTATTTACACTAAATTTTGGTGGATACCTTATATCTATGGACAACAATCAGCAACAATTGAAGGTTTGCCACTTATTGACCCGAGTTTAGCATTAAACTCAACGGAAAGTCCAACTTATGGTAAAATTGAATTGGACAAAAATGGGGAGATTAAAAAAGTAGAAACTTTATCTTCTAATGAATATCTTGCTCTTAAAGGGAAAATTGTGAAAGAGTCCCAAGAAGTAAAATTCGCAAACTCAGAGGAGATAAAATAACCAGCCCATAACATTGTATATGCGATAATTGCGGGGTTTTGTGGTAAATTGAAACTTTGTGCAGGTAAGTAACATTTGTGCAAACTTGAAACGGAAGTGCCTTGAAATCCCGCAACTACGCATATATATTTCCGTTTTCGGGACTTTTTATAAAAACGCTGACGACAAAACATATTCTTCACGGCTAACTGACTCCTCTTCGTCGGAACTGCTCACAGTCAATAATACCCAATTTAACCCCTTATTATTCATTTGTCTTTACCGATGGGGTCAATTTCAGTCCGACGAAACGGGGTTGGGTTGTCCGATTATTCCAACAATAACAACCAAGAACTGAACCCAAACATGGCACAGAAACATGGCACATAATAAACTCTCAACCCTCACCTCTAAACTAAAAAGCCTCCAAATTGGAGGCTTTTTTTAGTAGCGAAGGGGGGAATTGAACCCCCGACCTCAGGGTTATGAATCCTGCGCTCTAACCGCCTGAGCTACCTCGCCATTTGAGGGTGCAAAAATAACGGGTTTCACCAATTTCTGCAACAA
>Ga0255772_10000744_pt1 | contig 31992 bp, 19 predicted proteins | sample 071ome_34_FD_179970 | JGI IMG/M metagenome (GOLD analysis project Ga0255772, IMG submission 179970) | Coastal salt marsh microbial communities from the Groves Creek Marsh, Skidaway Island, Georgia - 071411BT metaG (version 2) | ecosystem: Environmental > Aquatic > Marine > Intertidal zone >...
AAAGTACATGAAGTTGAACAATTTTTACAAGACGGCGGTGTTGAGAGAAGGTGGGTTGGAACACGTGGACCAACGAATCGTGGCGGATATCAACGAGTTCAGTCGCGAGGCGGCGTTTTTGTACGGGCACAGCTTTAAACCGATTTTGGAGTTCACGTTGTCGCTGACAGAAGCGGCGAAGGAGTTGGGGTATTCTCGACCGCTGGCGTTGTTCGCGAGTCAAATTTTTATCACCGGGACGTTACGGGCGATGTCGCCAAAGTTAGGCCCGATGGTTGCCAGGGAAGCCGCGTTAGAAGGTGGTTTCCGACACCAACACGCGCGATTAATCGCGCACGCGGAAGAGATCGCGTTGTTAAAGGGTGGCGAACGCGAAAAGGATTTGTTAAACGCCGGGTTGGATAATTTAGTCACCACGCAGAGATGGCACGCGTTGCAAAGAGTTCGAAAATCTATGGCGGATAACATCTCCAAGTTTCAAGGTTTGTTAGTTGGAAGCGTGTTCGTGCACGTGCCATTTATGGCGAAACGAGGTTTAAGCGAAGGCGAACGGATCTCCACGTTTCGAGCGACGGAGGAGTTGATGTTGAGAAGCGGCGGCGCGTTTACGGAAGTTTTGTTGTTGGGTAAGAACTTGGACGAAATGGCTGGATACGCGCACAGATTAGGAGAGTTGTTTCACACGTTGGATAAAGCGGAAAAAGAATCGTTAGCGATGGATAAGAAAGCGAAAGAGGAAAAAATGTTGTTGGCGTTGCCCGGAGGAGAAGGAGATGAGGAAAAAATTACCCCGGCGGCGCAAACGTCGATTCGTTTCGATAAAGTCTCCGTCGGCGCTCCCGAACCTGACGGTTCTACGCGCATTTTACTCAAAGACTTATCTTTAGAAATCAAACGAAACGAACATTTACTAATCACGGGACCGAACGGGTGCGGAAAAACGTCTCTGCTCCGCGTGTTGGCTGGATTGTGGCAGCCGGTTTCCGGCGTCGTGACGAAACCAGCCGCGGATGAGTTTTCGATGATGTGGTTGCCGCAACGCCCGTACTTATCCCAAGGTTCCTTGAGAGACCAAGTTGTATATCCCGCCAACACCAAGAAAATGCGCGTGGACGACGAATACGTGAAAGATTGCTTGCGCAGAGCCGGATTAGGTAAATTCATCGAGGGCGATTACGCGTTAGGATTAGGCATGCGACACTTGGAATGGAACGACGTGTTGTCTGGGGGCGAACGACAACGCATCGGGTTCGCGAGACTGTTTTACCACAACCCCAAATTTGCTATTTTAGACGAAGCGACGAGCGCGATAAACCCAGACCACGAGGCAGAGTTGTACAAAGAGGTTTGCTCGAGCGGCACGACCATCGTCTCCATCGCGCATCGATTAGAATTGAGAAAGTTTCACGCGAACGAGTTAAAAATCAAAGGCGACGGGAAAGGCGGCTACGAAGTTTCGAAATTAAAGTAGTAGTTTGTGATATTCAATTCACATTTTTTAATGACTTAGCAGTACATTTTGTACCTCGTGGAGTGCCGTTATTCTTCACATGTTGCGCTCGCGCTGATCGCGTATTTTATAGTATATTACATATTTTTCATCTATTTTTTTTCGTTCTTCCATCTAGTACCGTCGCTTCTAGGCATCAAATATTCAAGTACGCGACGAAACTCATCAACGGCAAAAACACCAGTCCGAAAACAAAGATAATCGCTTGTTCGTTCAGTTTCTTCGCCTCTTCGTCGTCCTCTTCTCTTGATCGCCATTTTGGATTGACCCATTTTTCTAAAGCGTCTTCGGTATACTTTCTCCTATCCGATTCGTAATCGAACAAATCCGCTTTCATCTTCTTCGACGCCGTGGTCATCCCCCAAAGCATTCTCTCCGCCTGCTTGGAGACCATGCCGTACTGATTCCCTAAAACTCTCTTGTACTGTTTCAACGCCTCTTCTCTCCGCTGCGCGTTATCTAGACACATCGCGTAACAAAAAATCACCTTTCCTCCCAATTCCGAACGCGCGTTGATCTCCTGCTGAAACGGCTCTAACGCCGCGATACCCTTCATCACACTCCCGACGCGTAAAAACTCGTTCGCTTCCGCCAAAGCCTCTCGCACTTTCTCCTCCTCTTCTTTCGACATGTTCAACGCGTTCGACGTTCGGTACTTCTCCAACTTTTTCGCCACGCGAATTTTCCTCGCCTCCGTTTCCTCTTTCGATTCGATGATGTTTCGCCCTTTCTCGTCCTTCTTCAGCGTCCTCCCACCCCCGTACTCTTTCGAAATATCTTTCGGACGCGGGAACACTCCCCACGTCGATACTTTCGGTTTATAATTCACCCCGGTATCGATGTCGTCCATACCTACGATGCTCTCGTCCTCGTCGAACGGATTATACGACGTATCTTTCGATATGATTTGAACGTTCACCGTTTTCTGTTTTCGCTCAACATCCGACCTCGTCTCCTCCTTTTCCTCTTCTTCTTCCTTCTTCTTCTTCTTCGTAACCGCGTACCCTCTCGCCTGCGCGATCCTTTCCTCCGCGGTTAGCTTTTTCGAATCCCCTTTACCGCTCGTCACGACGCTCGGCTGCTCCGCGCCCATTTTCTTACTCTCGTTGTACTTTTGCGCCGCGTTCAACATCGCCGCGAATTCGTCCTCTTTTTTCTTCTGACTCTTCGAATCTTTTCCGATGTTTGAGAGCACGGCGGACGAGTCGATGTTTTCTGTTTTCGTTCGCTTGATAACGGAGAGGCCTTTGACCTGGACGACGTCTTCTTCTATTTTCGCGTTATCGTCGTCTGTTTCGTCTGTTTCGTCGTTCGAAGGAGAAGAAGAGCGGACGAGAAATCGAATCGCTCTCGTCGCTTTCTTGTTCGGTCCTCCTCTTCCTCTTCTCGACGAAACAGACGACGACGACAGAAGAAGAAACGCGCCAGCGCTGGTGGTGGTGGTAGTCCTCGCCGACGCGCCGCCGACGAAGAACGCGTTGTTCATCACCCCCAGCGGCGCTTTTATCTCGCTTTAAGTGTATATATATCGCGCGCGCTTTTTATGTGTTTCTCTCTCTCGTCGATTTTCCCCAAAAACGTACCGAGAGTGAACGCACACGCGCGCGACGCACGCGTAAACGCACGCGCGCATCGCAATCGCAATCGCAATCGCAGAACGAAGAAATGAGACGACGAAAGAGTTCAAATCCGCAAAGGGCGGTCAACGCGAAGACGGTCGTGGTGGTGAGTAGTAGTAGCAGAGAGAGGAGAGAAGAAGAAGAAGAAGAAAAGTTGGTGTTGTGCGTGAAGATACCTGCGACGACGAACGAAGAAGAACGCCGCGAAAGGATGATGCGAAAGGAAGAAGAGACCGACGCCGCTGCTGCGCGCGCGAGAGGCGCGAAGAGGAAGAGAACGCGATTTGAGTGCGATGTGTGCGAGAAGTGTTTTAGTTCATCCACTGCTTTGAAGTACCACAAGCGCATTCACACGGGCGAGAAACCGTATGAATGCGATGTGTGCGAGAAGCGTTATAGTTCATCTGATTATTTGAAAATCCACAAGCGCATTCACACTGGAGAGAAACCGTATGAATGCGATGTGTGCGAGAAGCGTTTTAGTCAATCTAGTAGTTTGCAAAGCCACATGCGCATTCACACTGGAGAGGAACCGTATAAATGCGATGTGTGCGAGAAGTGTTTTAGTTCATCTGGTGCTTTGAAGTACCACAAGCGCATTCACACTGGAGAGAAACCGTATGAATGCGATGTGTGCGAGAAATGTTTTAGTCAATCTAGTGTTTTGCAGGTCCACAAGCGTATTCACACTGGAGAGAAACCGTACGAGTGCGATGTGTGCGAGAAGCGGTTTGGTCACGCGCAAAGTTTGAAAGCCCACAGGCGCACTCACCCTTAGCTTCCCATTTTCATCTGCAATCATCGCAGCGCGAGGACGCGTTTAAAAACAAACACTCCGCAGTACGCTCTCTCTCTCTCGTCGTTAAACCTCTCGTTTCCCTCTCTGTCGCTTTCACATCCGCGTCGCGCGGTTCGCCGCTTTTCTCTCTCTCTTTTTTCGTCTCATTCGCATTTTCTTCAAAATTGTAACAAAGCGACGCGCCAACACAAACGACGGGGTATGCCTCCAACGACGATCGGAGGAGAAGAAAACCACCAAAACCATCATCATCCGGAAGACATCCTCCCCACGCGCACGTTGTTCGGAAAGCGTTCTCCGCTCGTCCTCGTCGGCGCGGCGACTACCGCGGCGGTCTTATTCGGCGGTTTAGTCTCGTTCCGTTCCGGGAACTTTAATCTCTCGCAGAAGATGATGCGCTATCGCGTGCTCGCGCAAGGCGCGACGGTCGGGTTGATGGTCGCCACGAGCGGCGTCGCGTTCGCAGATTTAGGGAAGATGGATCAGGTTTGGAAGAATATCGGTAGTGGTAGCGGTGGCGGTTCTGATAAAGAGTGAACGACGACACAACGCGCACGTGTGTTACGTCATCATACCCTAAACCCTAATCATCGTCAAGCGAAGGGAAGGAAAGCAGATTTTTAGCCAGCAAAGAAGAAGAAGAAACACGGTCAAAAAGTCATGAGTTTGCGTCGTCTCGTTCTTCTCCGTCGTCAGCGTTCCTCCTCCTTGGTCGCGCCGTCGGGACGCGAAGGCGCGGAGAAGGGGAGAAATACGGCTTTAAAGACGTACTCTGCCGCGACGACGACGACGACGTCTGGCGAAGAAGCGGGGGAGAACGACGCGAAGAACGACGAGGAGGAGGAAGATAAAGCGTTCGCCGAACGCGAGAAGAAATTTATGCTCCAAAGAAAACTCTTCAGAGAGAGTTTGAAGATGAAGAATTTGGAACGCGCGAACGGGTTCACGAGGAAGAATCTGGTCTTGAGCGCGAGCGCGCTCGGGATGAGTCCCGCGGTCGTGGACGCGATGATGAGCGACGGCGACGAGGTTCCGCCAGAGTTGAAGTTGTTGGAGCAATGCGTGGAAGATATGGACGAAAAGTTGAAACGGGATCTGTCGAGGTCGTCGAGCGGTGAATCGGATGGCTTTCCAGAGACGGCGGAGGAAAAGTTGCAACGCGTCATCTTCGAGAGAGTGTTCATGATGGAAAAATACGCCGAGTGGTGGCCAGAAGCAGTGTTGAAAGCGGTCAGGAAAGGCGGTCCAGGATATGCCAAACGAATGGCTGGGCGAAGGATGGAAGTCGCCGAGTCTATCGCGGAATTCGCGTTTTCGGGAGAATACGACGACGACGACGGCGACGGCGACGAAAATTACAACGGCGATTCGTTTTCGTCGAGTAGCGATAGCGATAGCAATAACGCTAGCAGTAGAATTAGTGGCAACGCCACGAAGGTTTTAAAACGTGCCGACGTGGCTGCGATTGCCGGTCTCCTCTCGTTGGGAGAAACCTTAGTCACGGTTGACTTTTCTCGAGATCGAGAGACGACGAAAAAAAAGTTGCGCCTATCGATTAAAGCGTTCCTCGACGCGAGAAGACAGGCGCAAACGGTGAAAGATTACGCCGAAGCGTGGACGGTTGTGGATGCAATCGTCACCAACGGAGCGAATGCTTTGGACCGTCTAGTCGATGTAGCGAGTCGCAATAAAAAAGACCACGTCTTTAGTTTTAGCAAAAAGAAGCCTTCTCCTCGAGACGCCCTTCGCGCGGCGTCGAAGCTGTTCGAGAAGAAGCAAGAGTTCGTGTCCGGTTTGTTCAAGAACAAAGAAACGAAGAAAGAGGACGAGAACAACAACAAGAACGAATAGCTTTTTTCATTTGTATATGGTATTATTACTATTTGATATATATATATAAACTTTTTATTACACGCGTCGATTTCGATCAATCGCATTTGATGTTCCGGTAAATTCTGCGAACGAACGCGTTCGCCCCAAAATACCCAACCGCGCCGCACATCAAGCCCAATCCTAAACAAAACATCGCCGTGTATCCAAAGTAAAAGCACGTTTGGAAAAACCCAGTCATTTTCGTCTTGAAAATGAAGTAATATATGGAATACACGTACACGTAAAACGCGGTGCTCGCGGCGGAAATGAAAGAAGTCCAGTGCCAGTGGTAGTTTTCCGCGTTCAAAAGAAAGTACGTGCCGACGACGGTGACGCACAAAGTCACAATCATCAAAATCATAAAGACCAACAAAAAGAAGCCGTAGACGTAGTAGACTTTATAGTTCCAGATGCTCGTGAAAACAAAGTACGTCTCGATGAAGATGGATCCGAACGGTAGTAAACCACCGACGACGCCGATGACGCTCGGGGAGCAGTACCACGCTTTTTCCGGGATTGGTCGCGGGATGGTTTTCACGCGACATGGGTTGTTCGGAACGCCGTTCCAGTTTCGACCAATCACGGTGCCAAAGAGCACGAGTGGGAACGAAACGAACGCCCACATCAACGCTAATACAACCATGGTGCCAAACGGGGCAGCCGCTAAGGAGTGGTAGTAAATCGCGATGGCGTTCAAGAGGAAGGCGATGGAGAAGACGCACCCCGGGAACAACGTGGCGGTTAAGAGCATGGTGCGAATCCAGTTCTTGCCTTCGTTTCGGGCGTTAAATCCACCGGCAACGTAGCCAGAGATGAACGATGTCAACGCGTAGCACACGATAAAAGACGTGGTAATGGCGCCTCGTTGTTCAAAGAGCAAACCGGCGATGGTGACGCCGATGACCATAACCGACAAGAGCGCGAGTTGCGTCCCGGTGCCAATCAAAGCGGCTAAAACCGGCAACATTTTCGGCGGGCGAAAGACATCGCCGTGGACCAACTTCCATCCAGACTCTTCGTTGACGTCTCGTTCCATGGAATCCAAATCGTCCTCCTCTCTCGCGTATTTCGCGTAATCGTTTCGCAACGTTCGCATTAAAATCATCGATACCAAACCAGCCAAGAAGATGACCATCATGAACGAGTTGAAGATGGAAAACCAGTGGATTTGGTGTTCGAAAAAGTTGTAATCCAAATAGCGTTCGAAACGCTGCGTGAACTTCGTCGTCGTCGGTTCCCAGTTGACAGAGTAGGTGAAGTCGAGCTTTTCTCCCGCTTTCAACGCTTTCGGTCGTTCGGCGGTCAAATTGACTTGAATGATTCGATCTTCGTTGTACCCGATATCAAACGATCTGTGCGTGTACACGTACACTTTCGCGTCGCCGCCGGCATCGCTACCGCTACTGCTGCCTTTCTTCTTATTACTGCTACTGTTATCCTCAAAAACCTCTTCTTCATCGTCATCATCGCTCGCGTTCGGATCGACGTACTCGCCGACGAATCCCCAAATCGGCAACTCGTCCATGTAAAACTCGTACCAATAATGATTCCTAATCGCGTTTGAGAATTTCTCCACCTCTTTCTCCGTCAACTTCCCGGTCGAACACATCGCTCTCTTCGGTAAATCTTGCCTAAACTTAAACTCCACGTTCGATAAAATCAACTCGTTCCCTTCCAAAATCTCCCCGAGACCGCCCCACTTGTGCACCGGCTTCTTCGACGCGCCGTCCTTCGGCTCCACTTTACAAAACGGCAGCTCGTAATAGTTGTACGTCTCTTGCGGGTTGTTGTACGGGCCGACTTTGTTCACCCAGAGTTTGATCGGATCACCGGAGGAGTACTGTATAGCGTGAAATGAAAAAGAAAGAAAGAGAGAGTGAAGTGAAAAGAAGAGAAAACCACCGGTCAGCGTTTGTTTGTGTGCGCGTATATTTCTTCTCGACCACCCGTGTTCTTCGCGCGCGATAGCGAGAGAAGGAGAGCACAACAGAAAAGCTCTCCGTCGAAGGCTTTGAGATCAAATTTTTCCAGGAGAGAGCCATTCCTCTCCTTCAACACGACAGCAGCAACGACGAATACGCTTCATGGAGCTTCCAAAAGAGAGAGAGAGAGAGAGAACAAAAAAGAAACGAGGCATTTTGCTCGAGAGGAGCACTCATCGCGAGATGCGCCGCTCGCTCTTTCTTTTGTCCCTTCACACATCTTTCCATTTGAATCTTCTTTTGGGGGGAAAACAAGCGGAGGACAAACGATTAGTCTTATTTTACCTTGTGGTCGTACTCGTCGCCGAGGACGGGCGAAAAGCAGAAGAGCGAGAAGAGGAATAATAAAGACGCCAGCCACGACGAAAGGATGATTTTGTTCTTCATCTTCGTTGCGTGTTTTTTATGTGTGCGTTTCGCGAGCGCGTGTGCACAACAACTGAAGAACGGATCTCTTTCGTCCAAAATCACTCGATGAAGTCTTTAGGGTTTCATCAAATGGGTTAAACCCTAAACAGTCGTTGACGGCAAAAGCGGTTAGTTAGGTAAAATCTTAAGAAAAAGAGGAAGAAGAGGGCGATCATCGCTCGCGCGAAGAGAAAAGCATAAGCACAGAGCGCGCGAACGTTCGTTTACTTCTTCTCTCCGTCCTTTTCTTTTGTGTCGAGAAAGCCGCCGCGGTGTGGGTTTTCGCGCGAAACTCTGTATATGTATATACACATATGAATCAAAGTTAGGGAAAGAATGTCTCGGCGCATCATCGCTCGCGCAACCTGCGCTGCGCTCCTCGCTCGAAGAACGACGACGACATTCGTGCACTTCTCCTCCCGCCGCGATGGCGTTGATTTTTCTCTCTTTACAACAAATCGCCGCCGCTTTCTCCTCCCAGTGAAACCGCCGCGATTATGCTTTTCCTGTGATTATGATGAAACGCGATTCTATTCCACGAAACGAATGCTCGAGAGTTTACTCGAAGAAGCGCTCGTCGCGACATCATCGTCAACATCGGAGAATGACGACGATGAAACAACGACGCGGAGAAGAAGAAGAAGTTCCTCTTCTTTTTCATCTTCTGAGAGTGGTGGTGGTGGCAAAGAAGAAGATAACCAAAAAATCGTGGATCGAACGCGGGTTCGCGCCGTCGCGGGTAAAGGCGGGAAAGGGTGCGCTTCGTTTCGGAGGGACGGCGGGTCGCGCGGGCGGAGAGGCGCGGACGGCGGGAACGGCGGAGACGGCGGCGACGTCGTGTTGAAAGCGATCGGGAAGAACGGCGGGCCGAGGAGTTTAGGTCACGTGGGGAACTTGATGAGAGCGGGAAACGGAGGGAACGGAGGTAAAGAGAGGATGCAAGGGAAGCGAGGGAAGACGAAGGTGGTGGAAGTGCCGGTTGGGACCGTGGTTTGGGAAGAAGAGGAGAGGGGAGATTTTTCTGAGGAGGAGGACGAGAACATCGAAGTGACGAGGAATATGATGGCGAATTGGGGATCCTCCGAGCCGGTGTACGACGACGACGACGACGATGATTATGATGACGATGATTATACTGACGACGACAGCGACGACGAAGAAGAAGAATTAGGGCACATCAAAACCGCTCACTTACGACCGAGAGGGTATAAATACGGCGTGTGGCGAGTGCTCGCAGATTTATCCGAACACGAAGACGAGTTTACTCTCGCGAAAGGCGGCAAAGGTGGGAAAGGGAACGCGAGTTTTCCAGTCGGAAAAACAGCCGGAGAATACGAACCTGGTGAACCAGGGACAGAAAGAAGAGTGGTTTTAGAGTTGAAAACAGTCGCAGACGTCGGGTTCATCGGGTTTCCGAACGCCGGGAAATCCACGATGTTAACGGCGCTGACCAACGCAAAGCCGAAAATCGCGCCGTACGCGTTCACGACGTTAACCCCGCAATTCGGCGTTCGAGAGGTTGATTTAGATAGAGACATGGAAACGAAAGTGAGCTTGACGTTTGCCGATGTGCCCGGTTTACTTCCCGGCGCGCACAGGAACAGAGGTCTAGGGCACGATTTTTTGCGACACGTGGAGAGGTGTCGGGTGCACGCCTACATCGTCGACGCTACCGGTGGTGGTAGTGGTGGTGGTGGAAAGAGTAGCGCGGCAAGTGCTAGTGCGAAGATTGTTCCAGACGGAGAAGATGAAAACGGTAGTCTGCCCGAAAATAGCAAAGAGACGAATAAATCGCCGCACGAAGCATTGATAGATTTAGTCAACGAGTTGGAAACGTACAAACCAGACATAACAAAAACGACGCCGGCGATTGTGGTGGTTAATAAAATGGACCTATTTTTGAACGATAGCGATAATAGTGAATCAGAAAAGGCGGTTAAGAAGAAGATATCTGCATCGATTACGAAAGCGATCGGATCGTTGGGAAAAGATGCGTCTTCGTGGGAAATCGTCTTCGCTTCCGGAAAGACTGGAGAAAACGTAGACGAGGTGTTGGAGGCGGCTTCCAGAGCGTGGAAGCGAATGCATAGTAGCGGCACGAGTAGTATCATTAGCAATATTGATGGTGGTGGTGGTGGTGGTGGTGAGGACAATGGAAACGCCGATTCTAGCCTATGGTCGGATCCGAATAGATTTTAAATTAAATATTAGAATGGCTACCACCTTCACGCGTCAATACCTAATTCGTCTTCTTCTTAAAAATCATCTTCGTTTTCCTTTTCCTCGCTTCTTTCTCATCGCTACTGCTACGCATCCTAAACTGCCAGACTGTCAATCCGCCAACCATTGCTACGCCAACCGCTAACCAACATCGAACGACTGCTTTTGGCCACTTCGCCGTGAACAAGCCGTCTCCGTGTTTTAGAATCACGAGAAACTCCATCGCCATCGCGGCAATCGCCAACCACGCGTTCGCGCCTAATTGAGCCTTCCAAATCCCACGCTCGTCCGTTATGAACACGTAATACTCTCTGATGGCGATATTTGCCTGCGCAAACCATAAAGTTAAACGCAAAGTGTTCAGAATGTGCGGTGGAGGTATGGCATAAATGAACTTCAAGAAGAACGCGTTCAGTTCAAACGATAAACACATACCGATGAGGAACACGCACTGTATGAACCGACCGGGAGTTTTAAATGGCTGCCACTCGTAACGGTACCAGTTGTGTCCTTTCTCCGGTAAAATGTAATTTTCGATTGATTTCCGAGCGACTCGAACAAAATTTGAGGACGGACGTCGACTGTGATGCCGGTCATTCTTTCCACCGCTCTCCTTTTCTTTCGTGCGCTTGGAAAGCGCCGACGATGACTTTTTACTCTTTTCGTGTTCTTCTGTATCGTCGATGTCGTCTTCCTCCTCCTCTTCGCTGCTGTTCTCCTCGCGATTCTCTGCCGCTATCTCTCCATTCATAAACCCATTATCTTCTTCACTACTTTCTTCTCTACTGCTACCGCTATGACTACCCCTACCGTTGCTCGTCGCGAAATACTTCGTCGCTCGCATCCCGACCCACATCCCGCCAAAGTTACAAATCAACACGTCGAGCACCCACGAATCCCACCAGCACTCGTTAAAATTCTTCAACCAATGCCTAAACGTCACCTCCATCAGCTCGAACAAAATCGAATACGCCCACAACAAACGCCAATCGCGAATGGCCAACGCCTTGCCGAACCACCCGAGGACGTGCGCGAGGAAAAATTCATCCAAGACGGTATTCTTCACGTTTTGCATCCGCGACGACGCGCTCGACTCCGGAGTAAAAACTCTGCAATCCGTCGCGTACGTCCGCTCTTCGTACAAACCACCATTCGTGCCTTCTTCGGTCGACGAAATCTGTAAGTTTGGCGCTAAATACTCAAACACGTTCGCTCGCGCCGACTCTTTCGTCTCTTGAAACACCAGAAACACCAGAAACAAAAGGTACAAAACAAAACTCCCGTGCGCGACCCTCCAAACGCCCGGATGTGGCCGAGACATGTGCGTGTCCGGTCCTTGGAGGAAAGAGTAGACCAGGTACGAGAGCGTGGCGAACAACAGGCCTCTTTTCGTCGGATCATCGATCGGTAACATCGCTCCTTTTCCTCCGAGTAGGAGTAGGGGAATGCTTCTTTGACCGTCGTCGTCGTAATAATCGAGCGTGGCTTGCTGCGCTAAGAACATCACGAAGAGGAAAAGAAACGTGAGCGATTTGCGGCTCTTCAGGAGGAGAGGAGGAGGAGGAGGAGGAGGAGGAGCGCTTCTCGACATCTCTCTTTCTCTCTCTCTCTCTCTCGTTCGCTCGTTCGCCGCGCGCGCTTTTTGATGCCTTTTTTTCCCCGCTAAAAATATCCTCTTTATTGTTTTAGGGTTTCACTACTATTTAGGGTTTAGGGTTTAGGGTTCACTACTATTCTTTGTGGGTTCGTTGGGGAAAAAATCGACTTCAGACCGCGCGTTGCAAACATTCACACGCGCGCGCTTAAAGGGACCCGGAAAAGATGATGCGCGAGAAAAGCGACGACAGCAGCAGCGGCGGCGGCGGCGGCGGCGGCGGCAACAGCAGCAGCAGCAGCAGTACCGGGTTAACAACAACCGCTCTCGCGTTTCTCTCCTTGGGAACCATCTCCGCCTCCCTGTTGCTCTCCTCCTCCTCTTCTTCTTCTTCTTCTTCATCTTCTTCATCTTCTTCTCTGGCGAAAGGGATATTGATCGGGTCGACGAGCACGCTGACGCTGTTGGCCTCGAGCGCGTATTTCGCGTTTCGGGTTCTTCTCACGTCTTCATCGTCGTCGAGGAGGAGTGCGAACGCGTCTTCGGCGAGAGTTTTGGAAGGTGAATTTGCAGAGAAGGAGAGTTTAGTTGGAATGAATGTGAAGAAAGAAGAGATGCGGGGATGGTTGATTTTCAGCAAAGGATCGACCGCTCGTCAAACGAAAGGGCAATACTCTACGAAGGTGAAAGGAGCGACGTCGGAACGGTATTACGCGACGCTGGATGTGAAAGCGGCGAGGATAAAGTTGGAAGTTACGCGGGGCGGCGGCGAGACGGTTTCGGGGAGCGCGGGAAACGCCGCTTCGGCGTCCGGAGATGTCGTCGACGCGAGGAGAGAGGAAAAATTTATCGATTTGAAACAGTGCGAGGTTTACTTGGTGGAGTATCCGGAAGGGAACAAGACGGAGTTGATGTGGAACCATAAGAGGGCGATTGTGCTCGCGAGGAGGAGCGATTCTTCTTCTTCGCTTTACGAAGGCGAGAAAGTGGTTTGGTTGTACGCGTTGAGCGGGCCGAGCAAAGAGGCTTGGTTCTACGCGCTGTGGAGGGCGCTGGATATGGATTCTATGAGAAGAAGTTTAACGACGACGACGACGACACGTGTTGATGATAGTAAACAGAAGTTCCCGGAAGAGGCGAAATCGAGAATCGCGCAGTACTTGCTCGAAAACGCTCGATTCGAGAAGAAGATTAGCAGAAGTAATAGCAATAGCAGCGAACAACAAGAACGGGAGCCAAAAGACGAGAAAACCAAGGCGCAACAAAAACAAGACGCGTTCTTCGAGCACATCTTCGACGATAAACGGTGCGGGCAAACCGTAGATATCATCTCCTCTCGCATCTTTTTCGATTTAGTGCGTTCGATTAGTTTTAAGAACGTTCTGTCCAATTTATTGGAGAAGAAGTTGAACGAACTTCCCGGTTTACCAAAATACGTCGGTAAGTTTGACGTGGAAAAGTTATCGCTAGGAGAAGCGACGCCGAAGTGCAACATGTTGCGACCGGTGGATGGGAGTGAAGGTTCAAACGCACCTTGGGACGGCGGATCGTTGCCGGGTCGAGGCGTGTGCGCTGCGGTGGAAGCGGATTTGAGTTACGTCGGCTTGATTGAAGTGACGATTCGAACGAGAGTAGATTTAGCGCAGTACGCGAAAGAGATTGGGAATCGAGTAGAAGGCGGAGAAGCGGCGCAGATGGGAGCGGAGGAAAACTACGAGGATGCTGCGATGGACGACAATCCCACATCCAAAAGCGGCTCGAGAACGCCAACGCCGCCGCTTTCGCCCACCAATTCTGGAAAACTCGATACGACGAAGAAACGACCACCACTCAACAAAACAAAAGAAGAGGTCACTCAAAACGTGCTCAAAGAGATGAAAAAAGTCGTCGAAAACGTCAACGACCGCGTTTTGCAAAAGTTCCCGCTGAAGATGACTTTGAGAGTGTCCAGCTGTTCCGGCACGTTTCGATTTTGGATCCCTCCGCCTCCGAACGAACGCTTATGGTGGGGGTTGAAAGGTCGCCCACGGGTTGATATCTTTTGCGAGCCGGCTATTGGAGAGAATAAAATCGCGCACGAGTTCATCGCGAAGAAAGTCTCGCATTTGTTGTCCAGCAAATTAGTCTCGGACATTTGCGACGAGTTGGTGTTGCCGAACTGCGCGAGCGATCCGATGAAAGAGTTGATACGGTTCGAGCACTTCGTGCCAGAAATTACGTTGGAAGACGCGATACTGTTGAGTGAAGGCAACACTGGTGCATTTGTTACGACATCGACGGCATCGACATCGGATGACGTCTCCTCGACGACGTATTTACGAGGCGAAAAGAAAGCAGACGAACACATCGCACTTTCAAAGTCGGACTCGGAAAACGCGTTCAGCGCGCAACTGTTACCTGATGCGCCGAAAGAGCAACAACAGGCGCAAGAGAAACAAGAAAAACAGCTACGCAAAAGTATCTCCTTGAAGCGAGAAAACAGCACGAAGAAGCAGGAAGAAAAGAACGCCTTGGACGCGACGGCGGAGTGGTTGCTCTCAGATTCGCACTTCGACTCGCCGCCCGCCTCGACGGTGAAAGCGTCCTCTTCCTCCTCTTCGCAGCCGCTCTCCCCGAAATCACCCGGTACCAACATGGTTGGTTTTGGAAACAACCGCGAAGACGTCCTCCGCGCCAAAGGGTCCTTTACTTCCTCCGCTACGACCAGTCCCGATCAGCCCCAAAACAACCTCTTCGCGTCTCTCTCGCGTTCGATCAAACAAAAAGCGGATGAAAATTTATCCAAAATGAAATCGGATTGGCAAGAGGTACAAAAAGGACTCCAAAACGGCGGCGTGGAAGGTGCGGTGCAAAACATCAAGCAAATAGCGTTGAAACGAGCGAAAGAAACCGCGTCAAATGCCTCTTCTTCGTCGCGGCGCCCGCAGCCGGAGCAGCGATAGAGCGTCGTCGCGCGTTCGAAAGAAAAAAAATAGTAATAAAATGAGACAAGCACCGCATAAAGTAGTAGGCACGCGCTTACCATCATTCGTTGTAACTTAAAAGGAAATATACGAATATATGCGAATACAGCATCCAGCTACGTGGGATCTGACGAGGCGCGCGCGAGAGTGGTTGCGCGAGACTCGACGAATGCTCGTTTTGATGACATTTTCTGTTTTTTCTCCCACATCAAAGTTAAAAATTTGAAATTCTTCTCGCGACAAAAATCCATCCAAAGCACGTCGTTTACCATCACCATCGATACGAGCGAGGACGCGAAACAACAAAAGCTTTGCCGACCGACGACGACGGCGAGAGGAGGAGGAGCGGGAGGAAGAAGAAGACAAACAAAACGACCGCACGCCGTCGAGTGTCCTTGCTGCGTCAGGTTTACGTCCTTCGCGGAATCGTTAGCGAGCGCCATCAGGAAGAAAAATCTCGGGAAATTTTCAAATATGGTGGTGGCAAGAGATAATGAATCAAAGGCGATGGATATCGACGAGACGATGGACGCGAGCCAACTCCAGGAAAAGCTGCTCGAGGACGAAGCGTCGTGCGTTCAGCGCTGGATGTCGTTCGAAAACGAGAAAAAGAACGAGTTGTTGAACAAAGAGATCGAGCTGTATCGAAAGATGATTCAAAACGAGCTCACCAAAGGAGGAGGACAGAAATCTTCCAGCGCGAGCGCGTTTTTACAGCTGCAGTTGGAGACGACGAACACCGCGCAAATGGAAAACGACGGCAACGCGGATGGTACCGCGAACAACTCAGAGGACGGCGACGGTGCCGGGACGATGAATGCTGGCGAAGAGGACGAAGCGGAGACGTACGACGTGGACTTGATTGACCCGAAGGAGTGGATGGTGCCGCCGCAGTGCATCCCCGTGCACGCGAACGTGACCACGTTCGATTGGAAACCTATGTACGAACACACGAAGTTTGACGTTATAATGATGGATCCGCCCTGGCAGTTAGCCACGGCGAATCCAACCAGAGGCGTTTCGCTCGGGTACTCGCAACTGACCGACGCGCACATCGCGGACCTTCCAATTCCACAGTTGCAAGAGAACGGTTTCTTGTTCGTTTGGGTGATTAACGCCAAGTATCAGTGGTGCTTAAATCAGTTTAAGAAATGGGGCTACGAGTTTGTGGATGAAATCGCGTGGGTGAAAGTGACCAACTCGAGAAGATTGGCCAAATCGCACGGGTTTTACTTGCAACACGCGAAGGAGGTGTGTTTGGTGGCCAGGAGAGGAAAAGATCCACCCGGGACGACTTTGAACGGGAGGACGGCCTCGGACGTAATTTTTGCGGCCAGAAGAGGCCAATCGCAAAAGCCGACGGAGATTTACGAGTTGATCGAACAGTTGGTGCCGAACGGGAAATATCTGGAGATTTTCGCGAGAAAAAATAACTTGAGAGATTACTGGGTGAGCGTTGGGAACGAAGTTACCGGGACCGGATTGCCTCCAGAGGACGTGAAGGCGTTCGCGGAAGTTGGCGCGGTCCCGGCTGCAAAGTATGGCGCAGCTGCGCAAAAGTAAATGCATGTTTTAGTGTTGATGCGATACTACCTAATTTACACTTTTATTCGCAGCTACTGCGTGTGTCCGAGCGCGGCGCTCGACAGACTATGAAAAATCTAAAGTTACTATCGCTACATTTTTTAAAACTACTTATCACTGAGAAACGTCTCCTCGAGCTCGTCGCAAAACGAAACGTCAAACGCGTACCATTCTCTCCACACTTTACACACGCGCAAAACTCTCGTCATAAACGGCGGTTTCGCGATGACGCCGCAGTGTTTCAAACTTTCGCCTAAAGCTTTAAACACCTCTGGTAGAGCACGTTTAATAACCATTCTGTAGCTACTCGCGTGTTTCACCGGCGCCGAAGCGTTGTGAAGGACGTCAGAGAAGGCGTAGAGGAGAGAAACTTGCGCCTCGAGTTTATGGGACTGTTTTTGTGCCTCCATTTCTTCCTTCAGTTTCGCGATGATTTCCTCGGCACAAATAGCGTGATCGATTGCAAACGTCGTCAATTCGCGCACACGATCGCGTTCGAGCGTTAAGAGCGTCAAGAGCTCTTTGAGTCGTTTTTGGTCCGCCTCGGAAAGCGCTTTTTGTGCTTCCCCGCGATCTACATTGTAATCGACGAGAGAGGAGGAAGCGCCAACACCAGCACCGTTGGATATCGGCCACTGCGCATATGACGACATCAAATCTTTCCCATTACTATTGCTATCATCTTTTGGCGCCATTTTGATCCCCTCAACTGGCGGCATCCAAATCTTTCCATTCGGTGCAAACATGCGAAACGGTTCCGTTCGAAATCGCGTCAATGAATCGCCGTTAGCTAACGAGAATACTCTCCACAAATAATACACCGTCTCTTCGTTCTCTTCAATCGTATCAAACAGGAACGCAAAGTCGGGATCTTCTTTCTTCTTCGCTTTGATTCTGTGCTCGATGGCCTTCCCGTCTTCGGCGACAAAGGTCGCCGTAACATCGATGCGTCTCATTTGCGCGTAATCTTTTGGGAAACGGACGTTAACGATGCCTTCTTTTTCTTGTTCTTCTTCTGGATTATCGGCGCTAACGTTTGAGGGCACTGCTGCCGTTAAATGTTCTTGCACTTCACCACGCGTGTGAATGTTCTCGTCCAAATACAGCACTCTTCGCGACTCGTCGTAGACATCATCGTTCTCTTCGCCTTCGCGTTCGTCATCATAGTTGTCGTTCGCGAAGGCCCTCCTCTTTTCCATAACAGCTAACGGTGCCGGCGGCCATACCTTTTCCAAAACCACCACCGCGCCGCCTAAATTCGCTTCCAACTGCACTCCGTAGAACAAAAACTGACCACTATTTATTTTCTCGATCGCATTCTCCGCGCTAGATTTGGTCAAATACGCCAAAAATGCCATCGACGACGATCCATTGTTGTTGCTGCTGCTGCCTCCACCGCCGCTCTTCTTGATCGACAACGACGCAATCGGGCCAAACGCCGAGAACGATTCCAATATTTTCCTCTCAAACAATTGTCGAGTCCGTACCGATTCCTTTGGAAATAACGACTCGAAATCCTCTCGAGATGGGAGATTCTTCACGATCACGTTCGATGACAACGCGTGCTTTTGATTCCGATGATCGTTCGCTCTCGCGCGCTTCTCGCCGAGTTTCTTTTCTTCGTCTCGAGAAACGCAAAAAGCTTCACCATCACCTAAAAATGTTCTCTTTCGCTTCGCAACTTCGTCGTCGCCTCCGTTCGCCTCGTCGTTCATCGCATCATTCTCCACCTTCGCGTCGTCGTTTCTCTTTTTCTCTTTCGGAATGAACGACGGCATGTACGTGCCGGTGCGGACTCTTTTGTCTCCGATTACTAATTTAGGTAACGGTTCGTCGTCCCGAGTGTCGTCGCTCTTCCGCTTGTCACCATCTTCTTCTTCTTCGTCGCGATCGTCGTCGTCGTCGTCGAACGCCGCGAGAGTTTTTATCTTCTTCTTTCTCTGCTTGTTTGTCGGGACCATGACGATGGTATTTTTGTTTCGCGCGAAGCGCGCGCGCGTGCCCGAGGTGAGAAACAAAATGGAGAGACGAAGTCGGTTCGTTTTATTGAGCTTTTGCTCGGCGAAATGAATGCGTTAAGATTATTACAAGACGCTTTTATATCTATCGCGCTCCCTCTATCTCTCTATCTCTTACTCTTTCGTTTTCGTTTTCGTCGTCGTCTTTCGCTGCTACTGCTACTGCTACTACTACTGCTGCTACTCTCGTCGCTCGAGGACGAGGAATCTGAATCGGACGAAGAATCGGAAGAGTCGGATGACGAAGAAGAAGAAGAAGAAGAAGAAGAAGAAGAAGCGTTCGCTCTTCTCTCTCTCTCCTTTTCTTGCTCCTTCTTCAAGTGTTCTCGCATGCCGTCGGTCAACCCGCCTAACCCAATGCTCGTAAAAAAGTTGATGGAAAAGCGGACGTTTTTCAGAGGCGCTTTCGGCATGACGCCGGTGAAATACGGCTGCATGTCTTCTTCGGACATCTTCTCGTTTAACTTTTTCAAACCCAGCTGTTCGCTCAACTCTTGAAATAGAATTTTGATGAAAATTCTGGACGCCGACGTCGTCGTTTCTTCCGAGAGTTGGATGTACGCCAAACACGTCCACGACATGGCGTCGGTGGCTAACAAGTGCGCGAAAAATTTGGCCACGTTTCGTAACTTGTTCGTTTCTAGTCGATGGATGGTGCTGAATTGCTTCATGAATACATCGTCGAAAATACTCGCATACTCTTTGGAGATGAAACAAAATCGTTGCGCCAATAAGCCGTAGTATCGCACAAACGTTCTCTCTTGCGAGCAACATTCGACGAGCATAGTCGCGACTTCAATTTCTTGCCCCGGCTGCAGTTGGATTTGCATCAATTTGTGACCCGCTTCTTCAAAATCTAAGGACGACATTATGGTGAGGTAGATGGTTCGGCGTAGGTTAACCAGGTTGGTTTCTGTGGCGTCGGTGATGTTTTGCGTGGTCGTTGGCGCAGCGCGTGTTGGTTCGTCGTCGTCATCGTCCGAGCTTTCGTCGCTCCCGCTTTCGTCCGAACCAGATTCGTCCGACGACGAACTCTCCTCTCCTAAAATTTCCTTCTTGATCTCCGAATACTTCTTCTCGTTCTCTTCGTAGTTCGGATCAAATTTGAACACGTCCAAGCTCGCGTTCGCTTCTAGTTCGTCGTCTAACGAGATTTCATGGACGATTTGATCGTCCTCGTCGACGAGATCGAGCTCTTCCGGGACTCCTTTTTTACCTTCAAAGCCACTCTTACGAAAGGCAAACAAACCTTCAATCATAAACTGCGTTCGTTTATCGATTTCACCTTCGTGCAAAATGCCCCGAAACCGTTCAAAAATACCGTGCGAGCCTTGCGGAGATAAATCTTGGAGCGCATATCCGCACTCTTTGATGAACTCGATGGCGACTTCGACCGAGTCGTCCGTCGGGTGAGTGAGAAGTAAAGTGCACAACTCGAGCGCGAGGAGCTCGTGCACAACCTATTGTAATTATTTGGAGAGAAAGATAAATGCGTGAGTATTTTGAATTCTTCCGTCGTCCTCAGAAAACAAAGACAGAGAGTGAGAGAGAGAAAGAGACAGAGTCAGAGCGCGCGACGCGAGCGCGCGCGTGCTTCTTGAAAAACAACGTTCACCAAAAGGCATCAGGGTTAAAAAGCTCGTTTGATTCTCTACTCGTCACGGAAGTTGGAACTACCAGCCTCGGAGTTGGATTTTGTGTATGATCTTATTCATCGTTTGCCTTTCGATAAAACGCGTCGTTCAAAATGCCCACGCCCAAGCGCGCGCGTTCGTATAAAACGCGAACAAAAAAACGAATCGAAGAAGCCCGCGACGCGACGAGAACGAAAAAAGAAAGAAAGATCCACAAACACGCACCTGCTGATTCACTAAACTGGCCAAAAACTTCGTCGCCGCCACGCACACGCTCTTATCGTTCCTCTTAAACGCCCTCCGAAACTGCAACACGACTCGTTTCACCACCAACTCCCCGAGCTCCGGAAACTTCGTATTCGTCACCGCCACCAGCGCCGCAAACACCGGACTAAACTGCGGGCTCGCCATTTGCGATTTCATCACCGATCTCGCGAACAAACCTTTCCCGCGCACTAAATTCTCCGCGAACAGCTCTGGCACGATGTTTTTCACGTTCGAGCTGTTGATTTTATTCACCAGTCCGTTGATGGACTTTTTCAGCGCTTCCCACGTGATTCGCTGGTACTCTGGACTGGATTTGTCTCGAATCTCTCGCATCATTTGCGCGAGCTTAAACGGAGGCACGTACGCCCCGCCCGCGCGCCCGTTGCTTTTAGACGACGACAACGCGTTATTCCTCGCGTTTCCCTTCTCGTTTCGGTCGTCTTTATCGACACCGCGCGGTGGTATTTCGCCTTCATCGATCGTCGTTGTTTCTTCTTCTTTCGATCTCTTCTTTAACTTCTTCTTCTCTTCTTCCTCGGCGGCGGAATCGGACGCGCTGCGTTTCTTCCTTTTCTCTTCATCGTCGGCGCGCCGCGGAGAAGAAGAAGGTCGTCGCGCCGCCATTTTTATTATCACTCACTCTCTCTCTGTTCTCGCGTTCCCTTTTCTTGTTGTCGCAGGGGAGTCCCTCTTTTGCTTTCCGGGGAAAAGAATGACGAAATGTTTTGGAAAGCGCCTCACAACGAAAAGTGAGAAGAGATGTTATCGTCGTCTTCGTCATCATCATCGGCGACGCTGCTGCTGCGGATCGATTCGTCGCGCCTCGCCTCTTGCTCTTCTTCTTCTTCTTTTTCTTCTTCTTCTCGCAGTCGCCGCCTGGGGAGAAAATACCACCAGCAGCGAAGCGTCGTCGTCGTCGGTGCTTCTTCTTCTTCTTCTCCTTCTTCGTCGTCGTCTTCCAGGTTCAATCCGGGCGCCATCTTCAACGAAATCTTCTGCGACGACGAAACGTTTTCCAAGAGCAGAAGCCGCGCAATCGCGAAGAGAGTTACCGAAGTGAACCCAGAGACGTATAAGCATCCGGAGGATTCGTTTTACGGCGAGATTGATGTGAATTCTATGCTCGAGTTGATTGATTTAGGGACCGATGGTGGGAAGAGGAAGAGTAGTGTTGAAGGCGTCGAGGGCGAGGGAGGCGGGTTGAGGTACGCGGACTTGGGATGCGGCGTCGGGAAGCAAGTGGCGGTAGGTGAATTTTGAACCCTTTCGTGGCGTTGATTTTTCGCGTTCGATTTCTTTTATTCGCGTTCTTCTTGTCTTGTTTTGTGATTGCGCGCTGACCTTTTCCGTTCTCGCGTGTAGGCTGCGGCGTTGTCGGGGAAGTTTAGCAAAGCCGTTGGCGTGGAGATTTGTCCGGATTTAGCCGCGAAAGCGATCGAAGGTATCGGGAGGTTGCGAGAGGAGCTCGAGAAATATGGCAGCGGCGTCGCTAGGTGTGAAATATCCGTCTCTCAGGGCGACATGTTCGACCAAGACCTCTCTCAGTTTGATTTCATTTTCGTGCACGCGACGACGTTGCACGACACGACGTTGGGGATGCTGAAGGCGAAACTGTCGAGAGAGATGAACGTTGGCGCGAGATTGGCGATCGTGAGTAAATTGTGCGACGATATCGAAAATTTTGAACCCTTGAGATCGATTCCGGGAGGAATCGGATGGAAACCTATCTTGCAAGTGGACGAGAAATGGCAGCTCGATTGTTACCTCTACGAGAAGACGAAAGAACTCGATTGAGCGGTGAGATGTAATTTGAACAAATGATGCTATGCGCATTACTATCTGCTACTGCTACTCGTGCTACTCGTGCTACTGCTGCTGCTACTGCTCGACGACGAATTCGACGACGATGTCGACGATTTCCTCCTGCTCTTCTTCTTCCGGTGTTTGCTTTTTTTCTCCTTCTTCTTCCTCTTGCGCTTCTTTTTCTCCTTGCGATGTTTCTCCTTTTCTTTTCGAACCATCTCGGCTTCGATTTCCGCCTCTAAAAACTCCGTCATTTCCTTGTCCTCTTCGAGCGCGTTCTTTCGAGCATTCGCGATGATGCCATTTACAGCGCCACTTTTGTCGATACCGTTGTTCGTAATCTCGATGCGATCCATGTCCTTCTCTCTTTGCTCCAACCTCGCTCTGTCCGCCGGCAACACGCCGGACGACGAAACTCTCGTCGTCGCCGAAATTTTCCTCTTCGCTGGAACCACGACTGGAACTTGCTGGTTTCGAAGTTTTTCTCTCAATTCTTTCAATTCCTCCTCCACCTTTTCTAAATATTTCTTCGCGTCTTCGTGCCCTTCTTCCATTTCCAACGCCAACTTGAAATCCCTCCTCGCGTCTTCCAAACACTCCACTCGCCTGGACACCGTCATCTTCTCCAAATCCATTTTTTTGGCTAAAACCGCGCCTCTCGCGACGTACGCATCCACGTGTTTCGGGTCCAACTCAATCGCTCGATCGAACGCTTTCAAAGCGATCATATAATGGCCTCTCTTCGCTTCCTTCACGCCCGACTTCGTCGCCTCGCGCGCCCACCCCCATTTCACGTTCCCTCGGATTTCCGCTAACGTTAACGTCGAATTACTTTTACTGCTATTCTTCCCGTTTGTATCTTTATCTCTTTTCATCCGTTTTCTATCTCTCAAAACGACTGGCAACCCAAAATGTCTCAAACAATCTCTCGTCGCGTGCGCCGCGTTGAACTCCAAATTCGTTCTTTCCAGAGCGGTTAAAAATGGAATCGCGTTCGTTTTCTTTTCTTCTTCCGCCGCCGTCGCGCCCTTCCGTTTACGGCTCGGACTGTGCGGTGGAGAAGTAACGCGAGATGGGTAATGTATCGTCGGCGACGCGTTCGTGCGAACGCTTCCTCCTCCTTCTTCTTCTCGTTCGGAAAAGTGTATCCGCCACGGCGGGAGAAGTGAATTCGGCATCTCCCCTAAAAAAAACTTCAGAGAGATAAAAAGCGGCACACGATCCGCGACGGACGCGTGTGGAAAGAGAGTTTTTCGATTTTCTTCGAGTATATCCTCGTTCCCTGGTCTCTCTCTTTCTTTCTTTCTTTTCGCGGGCGACTTTTATTATTATTGTTGTTGTTGTTGTTGTTGTTGTTGTTGTTGTTATGTTTGAAGCAAATTCGTGTCGTTTAGTCTTTGTGAGGCAAATTGGGAGCAAAATGGAGCAGCGCGACGCGCGGGTATCGTCCGGTCGTCTCGTCGAACACACAAGTCTCTTCGTAAAAGGTTTCATTATTTCAATAAAACAAATAAATCTGGGGGAGGGTGTAAACATATATAAAATTACTCATCGCTCGTCTCGTCATCGCCGGCGGCTTCCTCTTCGGCTTCCGCTTCGGCTTCCGCTTCGGCTTCCGCTTCGGCTTCCTCCTCCTGTTCTTCGGCGACTTCCTCCTTGACTTCCTCCACCGCCTCTCGCATCTCTTGGCGTCGCTCTCGACGCTCTCGTCGCTCCTCGCGCGCCTCAGCTCTCTCCTCTCTCTCCTCCTCTAGAATTTCTCTCTCCTCTTCCTTCTCCTCGGCAATCTCCTGCTGTATTTCCTCCTCCGTCTCCTCCTCCGATTTTTCTTCCTCCTCCTCTTCCGAAGACGACGCCGCGGACTCTTCCTCCTCCGCGGATGACGACGCCTCTTCGCCGTTGTAATCCTCCTCCTGCAACAGCTGTCTCAGCGGCGTGTCTCTCTCCCCTTTGTTCTTCGGAGCGTACACGACTCGATCGAATCGCATCCCGCCCACGCGTCGTCCGCGCGGCGGCAACGGACGCCGCTCCTCGACGACTTCTTCTTCTTCGAGAAGGTGCCTCCTCGTTGGTCGCAAACCCTCCTCCTTTGCCTCCTCGGGGGACAACCCCGTAGCAGCGACGACAGAACCATTTTCCGACGACGACATCATCCTCCTCGCGCTCCCGCTGCTCACCCCGAGCACCGCGAGGATGGCCACCACGAAGATCAGCGTCGAAGCCGAACGTCGTCCTTTCGTCGCGAAGTTGCCGTCGTCCTTCGGGATAACATCATCGAGCAACGTCTCGTTTTCCTCCTCCTCCCTCGTCGCCTCGTCCAAAGGTGTCAAAGTTGCGCCGTACTGTTGTTTCATATCGCAGCACGTGTAAACAGAACAACAACAAAAACAGATCTCTCTTTTCGAGAATAAAACGGGGTTTAGATGCGTTTTACCTCTCGCGCGCGCGTTCTTTCTCGCTCTCTCTTCTCTCTCTTTCTGGCGAATTTCCCCAACAACGGAAACGTTTAGGGTTCTAAACCCTAAACCCTAAACCGAAGAGCGTTGTTCTCGAATTTTGGCGGCAGAGAGAGAGAGAGAGATCGACGCGCATTCTCCTCCTCGCCGGTTCGTAGTACACGAGCGTCGAGAGAGAGAGAGAGAGAGAGAGAGAGAGAGGCTCCGGGGCCATCTTCTCGTCGAAAGAATCTTCTTTTTAATAAAAGAGAGAAGAGAGAGAACACACACACACAGAGAGAAATCCGCGTTGTTTAAATAACAACATGGGCGTCCTCGAGGACGACGAAAAGAATGTTGGCGCAGCCGAACGAGCGGCTCGGTACCGGCAGTACGAATACAAAGCGAACGCGTCTTTGGTTTTACAGGCGGATAAGACGGAACGACGGATGCACGAACCGAGCGGGATGCCGGAGAGTTTATGGGGGAGGATTGATGCCAAGGCGTTCGGCGATCGAGCCGGCAACGACAAGAAGAAGGATGATTCGACGAAGAAAGGACGGAGCGAGGACGAGGAGGCTTTGAGAAGGACGAAGAAGAAGAAGAAGAAAACGATGGATTTGGAGTCAGATTTTGTTGACGTTTTCGGTAATTCGAAGAGAAGAAAGAGAGACGCGGTTGGGGGGCAGTCGAGCAACGCGGCGGCGCGGCGAGACGTGCTCTCCGCGGAGACAAACTTTAACGTCGGATATAAGCCGAAGACGAGAGAAACGAAAGCGGCGTACGAGGTTTTGTTGAAATCGATGACGGAACAGTTCGGGGAGCAGCCGTCTGATGTTTTGCGAGGCGCCGCGGAGGAAGTGCTGGAGACGTTGAAAGATGATTCCATGAACGAGAAGAGACGAAAGGAAGAGGTGGAGAGTTTGGTTGGGGAGTTGTCGGAGGAGAAGTTTGCCAAGTTGGTCGCGGTTGGAAAGATGATTACGGATTTTACGCCCGTTGGCGGAGAGGAGGAGAATCCTGACGCAAACGGAGAGAATGAAGAGATGGACGACGACGCGGGGGTTGCTGTAGAGTTTGAAGAGAGCGACGAGGACGATTCAGACGATTCGGACGACGATGAAGGTGGTGGGAACAGAGCGGAGTTGAGAGAGTTGAGGTCGGAGTCAGACGAAGACGATTCGGACGAATCGGACGACGACGAAGGCGACGGAAAAGCGATGGAAGATTCTGACGCTTCCGACTCTGACGAACCGAAAAAACGCCACAAGAAACAACACGTGATAGTTCGCCCGTCAGAGATTGACGCGTATTATTTGCAGCGGCTCATTTCCAACGCTTTCTCCGGTTCGTCCACCGCGGCCTCGGAAGAAGAAAAAGAAAACGATCAGACGAAAATGTCCGAAATCGCCGAGAAGGCTTTGCAAGCGCTGGAGACACCGGACGATCGATCGCGAGAGAACGAACTCGTTCGACTTCTCGAGTACGACAAATTCGATTTGGTGAAAACGTTGATGCAAAATAGAGACGCCATCGTGTGGTGCACGAAACTCGCCAGAGCGCAATCGGACACCGAGAAGAAAGACATTGAAAATTTAATGAGCAACGATTCTAAAGGCGCGGTAATCTTGTCCGAAATGAAAGCGACGAGGGCATCCGCGCGAGAGCGACAAGAAAACGTGGAGAACAAAATCCGCGAAGAAGCGAAAAAGTTACGATTAGACGCGCAAAAGAGAAGAGAAAAAGAGCTCGGCGCGAGCGCGCACCGGAAAGTCTTAGAACTGGACGCGCTGGCGTTTCATCAAGGGAGTCGCTTGATGGCCAACGCAAAGTGCGAACTTCCGGAAGGCTCGTTTCGAACGCAAAAGAAAGGATACGAGGAAGTGCACGTCCCTGCGATGAAAGCGCCGCCGTTTGCGGATAACGAAAAGTTACGACCAATCGAGGAAATTCCAGAGTGGGCCAGGCCGGCGTTTAAAGGCATGAAGAGTTTGAACAGAGTCCAATCGAGAGTGTACGAAACGGCCTTGCTATCGCCAGAAAACATGCTACTCTGCGCACCGACTGGGGCGGGGAAAACAAACGTTGCCGTACTCACCATATGCCACGAAATAGGAAAACATCGCGATCCAGACACCGGCGAGATTGATTTGACCAAGTTCAAAATAGTTTACGTCGCTCCGATGAAAGCGCTCGTCGCGGAAGTGGTTGGTAACTTGAGTGAAAGATTGAAAGATTTCGGCGTAAACGTCCGCGAATTAACCGGTGACGTTTCCATGTCTAAAGCAGAAATTGAAGACACGCAAATCATTGTCAGTACTCCAGAAAAGTGGGATATTATCACGCGAAAGTCAGGCGACCGCGCATACACGCAATCTGTGTCGTTGTTGATAGTCGACGAGGTGCACTTGTTGCACGACGGTCGCGGCCCAGTCTTGGAATCCATCATTGCGCGTACGATTCGACAAGTCGAAGAGACTCGTAAACACGTGCGATTCGTTGGATTATCTGCCACGCTGCCAAACTACGACGACGTTGCCGCGTTCGCTCGCGTCGATCACGGAAAAGGGTTGTTCGTCTTTGATAACTCCTACAGACCGTGCCCGTTGCAATCGCAATTCGTCGGCATCACGGTGAAAAAACCGTTGCAGCGGTTTCAGTTGATGAACGAAATATGCTACGAAAAAGTCGACGAACAAGCTGGTCAAACGCAAGTGATGGTGTTCGTGCACTCGAGAAAGGAAACGTTCAAGACAGCGAAAGCTTTGCGGGACATGGCGATAGAAAACGAAACAATCGGGAAGTACGTTGGAAGCGACACGGCGACGGCGGAAATTTTACGACAAGAATCCGAAAACGTTAAATCGAACGAGTTGAAAGAGTTATTGAGATACGGTTTTGCCATCCATCACGCCGGAATGGTTCGAGCCGATAGAACGTTAGTCGAAGAGTTGTTTGCTGACGGGCACATTCAAGTGCTCGTATCGACGGCAACCTTAGCGTGGGGCGTAAACTTGCCCGCGCACACGGTCATCATCAAAGGGACGCAAGTGTACAATCCCGAAAAAGGCGGGTGGGACGAGTTATCTTTCCAGGACGTCATGCAAATGATGGGCAGAGCTGGTCGTCCTCAGTTCGACACGTTCGGAGAAGGGATCATCATCACTCAGCACACGGAACTGCAGTATTATTTATCTTTATTCAACCAACAGTTACCGATAGAAAGTCAATTCGTGGCGAAACTAGCGGATTCGCTCAACGCGGAGATTGTTTTAGGCTCCATAGCCTCAGTAGACGATGCCGTCAAATGGCTCGGATATACATACTTATTCGTTAGAATGCTGAGAAACCCAGTCTTGTATGGTGTGCCGCGATCGGCCGTGGAAGACGATCCGACGTTATCCAGTCGAAGAGCGGATTTAGTGCACTCGGCGGCGTTGTCGTTGGACAAAGCGGGATTGATACGATACGATAAAAGAGGCGGAGGTTTACAAGCCACGGATCTGGGTCGAATCGCTAGTCAATATTACGTCTCTCACGGCACAGTGAGAGCGTTCCACGAACACTTAAAACCGCAGATGGGTGACATTGAGCTGTGTCGCTTATTCTCGTTAGCCGAGGAGTTCAAATTCGTCTCGGTGCGTCAAGAGGAGAAAATTGAGTTGGCGACGTTAGCGGAAAGAGTACCGATTCCGGTGAAAGAATCGATAGAAGAGTCGACGGCAAAGATAAACATTTTGCTCCAAGCGTACATTTCAAACATGAGTTTAGAAGGCTTTTCGTTATCGGCGGATATGGTATATATTACTCAATCCGCGGGTAGATTGTTGCGATGCATCTTTGAAATCGTCTTGAAACGGGGTTGGGCGCAACTCTGCGAAAAATCGCTCAACTTGTGCAAAATGGCTGGAAAGAAAACTTGGTCGTCGCAAACGCCTTTGAGACAGTTTAAAGCGATCCCAAACGATATTTTGATGAAAATTGAACGCAAAGATGTCAGTTGGGAACAGTACTTTGAATTGACGTCGCAGGAAATTGGCGAGTTGATTCGATTTCCGAAAATGGGTAAAGCGATACACAAGTTCGTCCATCAGTTCCCTCGGATGGATATCCAAGCGCACGTGCAACCAATCACGCGTTCTACGTTGAAAGTGGACGTCATTTTGACCCCTGATTTTGTTTGGGACCAACGGTTTCACTCATTCGCGCAAGGCTTTTGGATCATGGTCGAAGACAACGACGGGGAGAAGATTTTGCACTCGGAATATTTCACTTTGAAGTACCAAAACAAAGATGAGGAACATTCGGTAAGTTTTACGGTGCCGTTGTTAGATCCGATTCCTCCTCAATATTTCATCCGAGTCACTTCGGACGCGTGGTTAGGCGGAGATACCGTCATCCCAGTCTCGTTTAAGCACTTGTTGTTGCCTGAAAAATTCGCCGCGCCGACGGAATTGTTGGATTTACAACCTATTCCCACTCGTGAGGCAAAGTTTGGGTTTCCGAAGATGTATTCAAAGCTTCCTCAAGGTGGTGGTTTCAGAATGTTGAACCCAATTCAAACGCAAACGTATCAAGCGTTGACGGACTCCGACGAAAGCGTGTACGTGTCCGCTCCAGCTGGCTCAGGAAAATCCGTCTGCGCCGAGTTGGCCATCTTGCGCGCGATGGAAACGCACGGTGTGGAAAATGCTAGATGTGTATATTGCGCACCCATCGACGACATCGCCGAAGCGCGATACGCGGATTGGAAAGAGAAGTTTGAAAACACAATGGGCATTCCGACGTGCTTATTAACCGGTGACGTGGCGACTGATTTGAAGTTGCTCGAACGCTCTCGAGTCATCGTCTCGAGCGCGAAGAATTGGGACATTTTATCGAGAAGATGGAAACAACGAAAGAACGTGCAAAAAATCAAACTGTTCATCGCGGACGCGCTCCATTTGATTGGCGGCGCGCACGGAGCAACGATTGAAGTCGCGTGCTCGAGAATGCGTTACGTCTCCGTACAAAAGCAACGCGAAGAAGAAGAAGAAGAAGAGGACGGTGGAGCGAAAAAGGACGGTAAAAAATCACCGCCGCCGATTCGCATTCTCGGCTTATCCGCCTCCGTCGCGAACGCGAAAGATTTAGCCGAGTGGCTCGGCGTAAACTCCAAAAGACAATTTAATTTCGCACCGTCTGCGCGTCCAACGCCTTTGCGATTGTTTGTTCGCGGATTCGACGTAGTCAATTATGAATCTCGCGTCCAAGCGATGTCGCGTCCGACGTACAGAGCTATCAAGACGCATTGCGGAAACAAAGAACCGGCGATCGTTTTCGCGCCGACTAGGAAACATGCGAAACAACGCGCGTTAGAGTTACTCTCTTACGCTCTCAATGATAACGACGAAGGGTACTTTCGAAACGTCTCCGCGGAGGACGAAAACGTCTTGGAACAACTCTCCGAGAAGATTGAATCCGACGCCGGCGTGAAACACGCGATGACTTTTGGCATCGCTGTCATTCACGAAGGTTTATCAAAAGTTGAAAAGGAAGCGTTGTTCTTGGCGTTTGAGTGTAACGCGTGTTCGCTGATGATTTGCGAAGCTGCGTCGGTGTGGACTTTACGACAGAAAGCGAAACTTGTCGTCGTTTCTGGGACGCAACTCTACGACGCCGGAGGCTCCTCCGCGGCGGATTACCCCGTCGTGGACGTGTTGCAAATGACCGCCAAGTGCGGGCGTCCGGGCATCGACGAACACGGCACGTGCGTGTTGATGTGCTCGCAAGCTAAGAAGGCGTATTATTCCAAGTTCCTTCACGAACCGTTCCCGGTTGAATCGCACTTGGATCACTTCTTACACGATCATTTCAACGCGGAAATTGTCACGAGAACCATCGAAACCAAACAAGATGCCGTGGACTATCTCACCTGGACGTACTATTATCGACGATTAACGAGAAATCCAAACTATTACAATTTGACCGGAACGTCTCACAGACACGTCTCGGACGCGTTGAGTGAACTCGTCGAGAGCACGTTATCCGACTTGGAGGTTTCCAAGTGCGCGCAAATCGAAGAAGACGACGAGACTGGCGAGAATGAAATTTCACCTTTGAACCTCGGTATGATTGCGAGTTATTATTACTCGCAATACACCACGGTCGAGTTATTCGCGGCATCCTTAACCGCGAAAACAAAGCTGAAAGGTATCTTGGAAATTGTTTCCGGCGCGAGCGAATTTGATTCGGTGCCGATCCGCCCAGGCGAGGCGGAAATCATTCGTCGCATCTTGAACCACTCGCCCATTGCGATGACGAATAGGAAAACGAACGATCCGCACGTCAAGACGTGCGCGTTGCTTCAAGCTCATTTAAGCCGCGTTGCGTTACCGGGTGATCTCGCGAGAGATTTAGAGTCCATCTTACCGACCGCGTTGCGTTTACTCTTAGCCATGGTAGATGTGATTTCCAGCAACGGCTGGTTATCGCCGGCGATGTGCGCCATGGAATTGTCGCAAATGTTAACGCAAGCCATGTGGGATAAAGACGCCGGCGTGTTGCAGTTACCGCACGTGACGAAATCCATAGCGCTAAAAGCGAAAGACAAAGACGTGGAATCCGTGTACGAGTTATTAGATGCGGAAGATTCCGTGCGAGAGGACATTTTGAGCGACTTGTCCAAGCGACAACTCTCGGACGTCGCGAAGGCTGCCAACCGGTACCCGAACGTCGATTGCGAACACAAAGTCACCAACGCCTCGGAAATCTCCACGAGCTCAACCATCGACGTCGAAGTCAACGTCTCTCGCGAATGGGAATTCGGCGATTCCGTATCGCTTTTACCTCCCGTCAATTGCAGTCGTTATCCAATACCGCGCGAAGAGAGTTGGTGGGTCGTCGTCGGCGACGAAAAAGAAAACCGCTTGTGCGCCATCAAAAGAGTCAACTTGGTAAAAACTTCCAAGGTCAAGTTAAGTTTCGCCTCGCCGTCCGAGGAAGGCAAGCGCAAATACGCGTTGTACTTCATGTGCGATTCGTACCTCGGAGCAGATTTAGAGTTTGAATTTGACGTCTCCGTCGCCAAAGGCGACGACGACGACGACTCGGAGGAAGAAGAAGAAGAAGAAAGCAGCTCCGAAGAAAGAGACGAAGAAATGAAAGACTAAAAAGAAAAATTGTAAAACCCTAAACATATACGTATTGCCATCTCAAAAGTCGAAACTCTCGCGCGGACGGCAGAACAAAGCGGCGTTAATCTCCACGGCCAGAGATAAAAAACAACAACGCGTGCATTTATAT
>Ga0255772_10000750_pt1 | contig 31880 bp, 21 predicted proteins | sample 071ome_34_FD_179970 | JGI IMG/M metagenome (GOLD analysis project Ga0255772, IMG submission 179970) | Coastal salt marsh microbial communities from the Groves Creek Marsh, Skidaway Island, Georgia - 071411BT metaG (version 2) | ecosystem: Environmental > Aquatic > Marine > Intertidal zone >...
CCGCCGCAACTGAAACAGAGTCAGAATCTCCGCGAACTCGTCCAACGTCCCGATGCCGCCGGGAAGGCAAAAGAAGGCCGTTTTCGTGCTCTCCTTTCCGTCTCTCACGCCAGCGTCGACTAATCCGTGCTTCCGAGCGCTGAAAAAAGAACACGCGCAGTATTGAGATTCTTTCAAGTATGGGTGTTTCCGAGTTTTCTGCCTCGTGATTTTGCCCGTCTGTTCCTCTTTTTCGCCCATCAATATCAAGATACCGCTCGCCTTCCCGTTCGCCTCCAACCCCCCCAAAGTCACCGCATCCATCAACCCGGGCCCGATCCCAGACCACGTCGTGCACTCCAACAAAAGCGCGACCGACGTCGCCAACCGTTTGCTCCTCTCAAAAACATCGTGCCCTTCTTTTATCCGGCTCGAACCGAGATATATCGCGCCTCTCCCGTTCGATTCGACCAGAGAATATACGGTTTCCAATTCGCGAGAGATGGCGTCGCACGATTCTCTTCTTCTTCTTCTTCTTTGGTGTTGCTGCTGTGCGCCGAAAGAGTCGGCGTCGGCGACGGAAGTGGAAACGACCGCCGCGTTTCCGCGACGAGCTTTTACGGATGAAGATGAAGACGATAAAAGAGGTGGGAATCGTGACGATGAACAAGCGCAAAAACTAGCAGTTGCCAACAACATTTTCCCGGGGAAAAACGAAGATATTTATGCTGAAAATTGGAGAAAATTTGCATAACAAACACAGCGCTCTGTTATTGTTTCGTTTGACGTCATGAATACCAACAACACCAACAACATCGCGGACGACCAACCGCATCGTCGCCGCGCGAAAGAGAAGAAGAAGAAGAAGAACGAGAACGCGGGACAAACGAGCAGCAGCAGCAGCGGCGGAGAGAAAAGAGACACCTGGAGGAGGGAATTACAGTTACGCGAATCGGAAACGTACTCCGCGGTTTTAATCAAGGTTCTCGGGCATCGAGCGTCGGAAAAAGATGACGACGAAGCAGAAGGAAAGATTTCGTCGTCTCTTTCGTTTTTATCGCTCGATTTTATCGCTCCGTTCGAAAACGACGACGACAAAGACATTGATAAAGGTGTTCTTCGATGTCTCATCAACGGGTCCGGAGAAGAGCGAAGAGTGTGCTTGGAGCGAGTGGCGACGAAGAGGAGAAATCTGAAGACGACGACGACGGCGTTTGCGGCGATGGATGAGATTCACATCGAACAATCTTCTTCGTTTCCTTCTCCTTCCGTTTCCTCCTGCTTTTTGCGTTTTACCGTTACGAACGAGAAGAACGAGCGCGTGTGCGAGGGGAGATTGAACCCGTTCGCTCTCGCTTCCGAAGGCGTAGCTTTGGATGGAAACGGCGCTCGCGCTCGCGCGGTGTCGATTTGGGCGGCGTCGTCCAATGGTGAAGAAAACGAAGCAATCAATGACGACGACGACAACGATGCGAACGTTTTGTCGGCGATTAAATCGACGAGAGAAGAAGCACGCTCCGATAAGATGCGCTTGGAAATCTCTTTCGTTGGCGAAAACGCGACGGTAAAGGCGTCGTGCGAGGTGCCGGCGAAGACGTTGTTCGTTCCAGCGGTGGGAAGAAAACGGTTATCTTCTTCTTCGCGGGAGCAGTCGCCAACGCCCTCGGAACGAGGGGGCGAAGGATCCGAGAAGTCAGTCTCTTGGCACGAATTCAACGTCGATCGAAGAGAGGATTTCCCGAATGGCAGCAGCGTCGCCGGCAACGACGACGACGATGACGATTTAAATCTCAGCAGTAGCAGCAGCGACGACAAAGAAGAAAAACTAAAACCCACATTAATGCGGAAAAACAACAACAACAACAAAGGCAATTCAAAGTTAGTCTCTTGCTTGAGAGAATTGATTCCCAAGGTTGAACTTCCAACCGCGGTTTCTTCGTCTGGAAATATGATTTTGCGAAAAATCGAAGATTCCAAGACGTACGCTCACGACACGACGGCGTTAATTCGAGCGCAGTACGCGGAACTGACGAAAGAATGGAATCACACGAAAGCTAAACTCAATTCATGCGGCGAAATCATCTCAGACGTCTCGGAAGAAGAAGATAGCATTCGCGGCACGAACCGCGCGTTGGTAGCGATGCAGAGAATGACCATCGTCGACGACGGCATGAGAAATGTCGTCAACGGAAGAGCCGGAAAAGCGAGCAACAACGATTCCTCCTCGGAACACCACGCGAAGGAACTTTCGTGGTTTTCCGCCGGCGTGCGCATCGGTGTTGGCGTTGGATTGGGAACGTGTTTAGGCGTCGGCATAGGTGTGGGTGTTTTGGTCAACGGTATGGTGGCTGGCAAAGATAAAATCGCTCGGATCGGAACAGTCGTCAAAAGCAAAGTTATAAGAAGTTAGTTAGTTTTTAAAAAGTAAAAAATGATATACAACAAAGCTACTACATTCATTTTAAAGTTCTACAACGAATACCCGAGTTGCACTAACAACTGCCCCAACCACTTTTGCGTCGCGGCGTCGTCCTTCAGATGCGCCGTAAACGCCGGATCTCTCAACTGATCCGGAAAGCACCTCCTCAAACACTCCGCCGCCCTCGGATTATCACTCAACCTCAAATAGCACCTCACGATGTGCTTCAACAACCTCGCGCTCGGCTGTTCGGCTAATTGCGCCACCATACCCCCTAAAACCGACCCGACCGCGTAGCACCTCTCCGCCGTCGCGCACGTGTACGCCAACCCGACTTCGTCCGATAAAATTTTCTGAACGATGAACGTCGCCACCGTCTTTGAAAGCTCCGACCCCAACTCCATCGTCCGCAAGCACAGAGGAATAATCTCCGTGCTCAGTAAGAAATTAATAACCTCCGTGTCGTCCACTTTCACCAAAGCGCCAATCACGCCTAAACTCGTCAGTCGTAAATACTCGAACGGCCTCGTCTTGCTCACCGTGTTCAAAAACGGGTACAAGAATAAAGGCACGTGCGCGTTCAAAAACTGCGCTCTCGTGTCCGGATGACTCGCCACGCACTGCAACAGCGCTAAAGCGTTGCACACCCTATTCGACGCGTGGTTCGTTAACGACGGCGGCGACAGCAGAGGGTAAATGGAGACGATTTCTTGCAACAGAGCCGGGATGACCCCGTAGGAGTGCCACAACACCGGCGCGAGATCGACGAACGCGTCTCGGCGTTTGGAGATGTCTAAGAGGGCGTTTTCGCGCGTTTCTGGGTCTTGCAAAGCCGCGACGAGTTGTTCCATTTTTAAAGGCGACAGAGCAGCGCTCGCGGAGGTGCCACCAGACGGAGACGCGACGGCTGCCATTGTTGTGTGCGTAAGTGTGTGTGTTTAATAATGCGCGCAAATCTGGGGAAAAATCCTAGCGATTGATGTGCGAAATTTCCTCCAAAATTCCGCACTCGTACTGCGAGCGAAGAAGATGTCACCTCGTCGTCGTCTTCTCCGCTCTTTCCTCCTTCTCCTGTGTGCGATATTCGTCGCGAGCGACAGTTCTTCGTCTTCTTCCTCCTCCTCTTCGGCGTCTTCGAAACGGCGAACTGCTTCTTCTTCCTTTTCTTCTTCTTCTTCTTCTTCTCGAATTCTCTTTCCCGGGGAAGGAGCTGATGATGATTTGAAGAAGAAAAGGAACGATAAAGACGTCGACGGCGCGAACGCGATCATCAGTCGACACTTCACCGTCGACCCAAACACCGGCGTGCCGTTCGCGCTTTCGCCCGTTCTTTCTTTTCCTTCTTCGATCACCGAGCGAGAAGAAGAAGACGAAGAAGAAGACAAAGAAGACAAAGAAGAAAAGGAGGTGGTTGAAGAAGAAAATCCTCTCTACAAAGGCTATTACTGCCCGCGCGCGGAGCACAGAAAGTGCGAGGACACGGATTCGCCGGAAAAGTACCACGGGGTGGACGCGTGGACGATCGATGAGACGTTCAGTGGGGTGAGTCCACCGGAGAACGTGCCGCAGTCGGCGATGTTTGAGGCGGCGCGAGCGCCGTCGTCGTGGTACACGTTAGGATTGAGAGAAGGAGAAGGCGAGCACATGTTGCGGGAGGTTTTGAGGCAGAGGAGGAGAGGCGGGGTGGTTGGCGGCGGCAGCGGCGGCGGCGGCGACGACGACGACGACGACGACGAGTGGTGGATGCGGACGCACGAGAACGCGGAGGCGCTTTACGAGGAGGAGGAGGAGGAGACGTCGTCTTCGGCGGTTTCGTCGAGGAATAGAAAAGTCGAGGACGCTTTTAACGGTGCCATGCGCGTGTTGCGGTTTCACGACCCAGACTTGGAACGCGTGAGAAGGAGCACGAAGTATAAGAACGTGAAGCATCGAGGCGAAGAAGCCATGCGAGCGATGATCGAAGAAGGATTCGGGAAGGTGAAGGTGGTTTTGCGCGAGTTCTTGGAAAAACTCAGCAGTTCGATCGAAAAGAAAAGTCCCATGGAAGTGTACATTGAGTTAATTCAAATTGGTAACTGTTTTCGAGCGATCGGCGAGTTAGGCGATGCAGATTACGCGACAGATGCGTTCGAATTAGCGCTCATAGCGAGAAGCATCGCGAGGACGCCAAACGTCGAAGTTTACTTATTTTACGGCGAGTTCAAAATGAACTTGAACGAGTTGCCGGCAGCGAAAGCGTTGTTGCAAGAAGGCTTGAAACACGACAGTCGCAATCAACCAATATATTTCGCTTTAGGCAACGTCTGCGCTTACCAGGGTCAATGGGATGAGGCGATTGCTGCGTTCGGGAAAGCGGTGGAAATCTTACCGGGACATGCGCGATCAAGAGAAGCGTTGGAGGCTGCTAAGAAACACGCCGTCGGCTCGAACAGGCGCATGTACGCCGCTTTGTGTTTGTTGCTGTTAGCAGTTCTGGGGTGTTCAATGATGATAACGTTCTTAATGAGCAACGGTAGTAGTTATAGCGATAGTGGTAGCAAGGAGAAGAAGGCGAAGGAGAGTAAAAAGCGCAAGTGAGAGAAGATGTACAATTTGTAGTATGCAAATGCGAGCGGATGTAATGTAATAACAAAAACACAACACAATATTTATTATTGACCAAACAGGCTCGGAATGTACGCGTGGTAGGTGAACTCCGGGTCAAACACAAACTGTGGAAACCACATCTCCGACGGGTCCAAAAGTTTGTGCCAAAACAAAACGATCCACGGACCGACGCTTCCCAACGCCACGTTCAACCAAATCGCGTATTTCATTGGCATTTGTTTTCTCCAACCTAACGTCGAGATGAAAATTAACAACGCGACGGTCAACGACCCAGTCGTACCTTTCACCAGACGCAAGTGGAAATCGCTATCGTTAAATAGTTGACTCGTGTGCCAAAACTGCTCCGGCCCCAAGTACGTGTACACGGCCATGTAGCAGTTATCGAACACCGCCGCCGCCGCGTTCAAACCGACGTACGTCAACGTCGCCGCGTCTGGAGTCATTTTCCCCAACCTTTTACGACTCCCAGCCGTGATGAATTTATTCACTTTGTTCCCAAAAGTCATGTCCTCTTCCTTCACGTCTCTCGGTACCTCCGGCACGAGCGCCAAACAAAACTCCGTGCTCTCCCACAACTTGGCGATGGAAAAATACCAAAACGGCATCACCGCCCAAAACAACCAATCCGGCGCGTCCGGTTGCGCCGACCAGGCGATCCAAACTACCCCTTGAAACGACGCGACGAACGAATAACCGAGTTGCATCGCGTACTTTCCTTCCTTACTCGCTTTAAATATATTCATCAAAGGCCCGTACGATAACGAGTTCACCAAAAACAACGACGACGTGACCCACATCCACGTCCATCCCGGGCTCTCTCTAAACACCCTCTCTAAAACCACCGCATACAACGCGATCGCTAACGCCCCGGCACCAGAAAAAACGTGCAAAGTCGACGCCAACGTCCTCGATTTTCTCTGAATCGGGTTCCCGATTGGTCTCGGCACCGCCGAAGATCTCCACAGAGCGTACACCGTCCCGACGAACAACGTCGCGAGGTACACGTCTTCGATGTACCCGCCGACGCCGGGCGCGTGATTTTGAATCAACCCGTTAAAAAACGCGTAAGTAAATTGCTGAATCTTCTCCAGCGACTCTTCCGGCCCTCCGTTCGCCGCGACGATTCCAGACGCGACCATCGCCGTCGCCAGGAGCACCAGATTTTCGCTTTTACTGGAAGAAGAAGAAGTAGAAGTTTTTTTCTCCTCCCTCGCGCTGGTGGTGACTTCCTCGAGCGCAGCAGCAACGGCACCGTCTTCTGTTGCTTCTGTTGCCGCCAAATCATCCTCCACAACAAACGCCGTCGAAGATTCCTTCGACGACGACGACGACGTCGCGCGCGTCGACATCATCGTTCTTCTCTCGCGCGACGACGACGACGACGACGACGACGACGACGCGCTCGCGTTGGATAAACATCGATTTTTCAAAGCGACGCGAAGAACGCTCTCGCCACGACGCTCACGACGAGGGCAACCACCACCAGCGAGAGCAGCAGCAGCAGCAGCGCGACCCCGAAACGTCGTCTTCGTCGTCGTCGCCGAGGAGGAGGATGGACGACAACAACCACGCGCGATCATCTCTCTTCTTCTCTCTTCTGCGTGTGTGTGTCACTTGTGCGTCGTCTCCAGATACGACAAAATGCCAATTTTTGTTTAGGGTTTACAATTTAGGGTTTACAATTTAGGGTTTATGACTTCCCGTTTAAGCGCACACGCTCCGTCTCGCTCGAGACACGCAGCAGCAGCAGCACGCGCGCGGAAGAGAGAGAGAAGAGAGAGACGATAATGACGCGTCGCGACGTCGACGTCGACATCCGCGTCCCCATCGGTGACAGCGGCGAGCACGTCTCCATCGACCCGCACAATCTCCCGCAAAAAGTCGAAGACGTTCTCGGCGTCTTGCAATCGGAATTGGCGCCTTTACACGCGTGGCTGGAGTGCGCGAAAGCGTATTTGGCCGAGGATAACGAGGAGGCTTTTTTGGAAATCGTCGGAAGCGGGTGTTCTCCCGGTAAGCGTTTGTCAATCGTTCTGCTGTTTTTGTTGCTCTTTTCTCTCTGTCCTTGTTCGTGTTCCGTTGTTCGCGCGTTCCTGATCAAATCGAAAACGCCGGCGTTTTCTTCTCTCTCGGATCGAATTTTTTCATCGAAATCGAAAAGCGCTGACGTAAACTCTCTCTCTTTCACTCGATCAAAAACCACGCGTTCATGTGCGCACGAAAACAGAGATTGAACAGTACTACCCGAACGATATTTACGGGCGCGCGAAGCTTTTGTGCTGCTCGGCCGCGCACCAAGTAAATGTTGCCGCTCGATTACGCACCGGAGGAGGGAATGCGAATAACAACAACAACGCGACGAAGCGATCGGAGGCTCTGATGAAAGCGGACAAGCTGCTGCAACGCGCGTTCGCGATCGCATCGAAGGAGCAGGTCGTTGCCATCGCTCGAGCGCATTTATTGTTCGAGAAAGGGGAGAAGCAAACGGCGGAGAAGATTCTCGATTCGGCGCTGGCGATGAAGGACGGCGGGAGAGATAACATCGCGGCGATGTTGTGGAAGGCGCGAAGATTGTTCGTGGACGAGGGGAAGTACGCGGAGAGTTTGACGTGGTATAAGAGAGCGTTGAAGATGCATCCGCAGGCGCCCGCGGAGGTGAGGTTAGGATTAGCTGCGTGTCACTTTGCTATGAAAGATTTTGCGAGCGCGAGGTTGGCCTTCGCGAGAGCGGCGGATATGGATAACGAGTGCGTGGACGCGTACGTTGGATTAGCGAAGTGCGATTTGGCCGAATTCGAGGAAATTGGAAGCGAGGAGCACGCGGAAGCTGTGGCGAGATCGGTGGATAATTTGTATAAAGCGTTTGAGATTGACCCGACGAACCCGTTGGTATCGCTGACGTTGGCGGAACATTATTTGTACTCCTCCGCCGGAGGCGGCGCATCTTCGGAGGAATTGAAAAAAAATATCGAAACGTTGACGGATGGTATCATTAAAAATGAAAAGGAATCCAGCGTATTCCGCGCGGAGGCGTTGTTTATTCGAGCCCAAGCGTTCCACGCGGCTGGTAATTTACCGAGCGCGCTGACGTATTACCAATCGGCGATTGATTTAGACAAAAATTTCGCCGCGCCGCACTTTGGCGTAGCGCAAATCTTCTTGAAACAAAACGATGCATTCGAAGCGAAGAAACACTGCGAACGCGTGCAGTCGGCCTATCCTGGAAGTTTATTCGTGAAGAGAGCATTTGGGAAGTTGTGCGCGGCTGTCGGTGATTCCAAACGCGCCGTAGAAATGTACGATTTCGACCCGTACAAGAGAGACGGCACGGATTTCCAAACCATGTTAGAGCTCGGTGAATTATTGGAGCGTTCGGACGCTACGAGAGCGTTAGAGGCGTACGAAAAAGCAATGAATATTGCCAAGAAAGTTGGGGACACCATCGACGCGGTGACGTTGAATAACGTTGGCGTGTTGAGAGCTCGATTGGTGACGAGTACGACTGAAAAAGAAGAAGAAAAAGAAGAAGAAAAAAATAACCAAAATAGTAAGAACGACACGGACTCGAAGAAGAATAAAGAGGCATCTTTGCGCTCTTTAGAGGAGTCTCTCGATATCCTCTACCCAGAAGTCGCCCCGAACGTCGCTTCCAAGCTTCAAAAAGGCGACAAGAAAGCGATTGAGTTGGCAAAGAAACTCCCGGCGCCGGCGCGAGCAGTCGCGTTCAACTTGGCCAAAGCCGAAGAGATTTTCGGCGAAGAGAAGAAATCTTCGAGTCTTTTCGAAACGTTGAACAAGTCAAATCCAGATGACATTGACGTCGCGTTACGAAAAGCGGTAGAGTTGTGCGAACGTTTCGGAGACTACGAAGGCGCTTTGACTAAAATTACGGAAGCGTTGAAACGAAACCCGGGCAACGCGGATGCGGTCGCAACCAGTGGTTGGGTTTTGATGAAGCAACGCAGATGGAAAGAGGCCGAACAACAGTTTGAAGAATTGAGAGAATTGCCGAGTGATCTTGCGGACGAAGATAAGTTACATCTCCGCAATGGCGGCGACGAGACGAGTAAAAAAGATGATGACAAAACGTTGAAGCTCGACGAGTATGCGTTGGTATCCGCCGGCAACGCCGCTTACTACTCCGCGTTAAAAGAAGGTTTGCATAAACGTTCCGATCCGAAAATTCGACAACGTGAAGAAGATCACTACAAAAGAGCCGAATCGTTATACAAGAAAGCACTGGTAAAAGACCCAACCAACGCATTCGCGGCGAACGGTTTGGCTATTCTCCTCGCTGAACGCGGCCGCATGGACGATGCCAAGGCGATTTTCACGTTAGTCCAAGAATCTTTAGAGATTGAAAACGCAGGTATCGCCGGAACGTCCGCTTCTGCCGCCACTAAAATTCTTTCTGAGCTCCAAGCGGATGTTCTCGTCAACCTCGGTCACATCGCTTTGGCGAAAGCGCAATATACCGCCTCGCTCAAATTCTACGACCGCGCGCAGCAAGAATTCTACCACGGCACGTCGCACGAAATCATGCTCTTCCAAGCTCGGGCGCATTACGAGAACCAAAATTTGCTTCAAGCAAAGAAGACGTTACAAGATGCGTTGCATATCGCCCCGATGAACCATCGCGTCCGATTTAATTTGGCGTACGTCGTCCAAGAACTCGCGCAGAGATCTTTGAACGATACGTTGAAATCCACATCTTCGGAAGGTCGTGTCGCGAGAGTTGAAAAAGCCTTGGAGAATATTCAAGTTGCGTTGCACATGTTTACGCAACTAAAAGCGTTAGGGAACCAACCAAAGTTCGGTTTCGATACGAAACGCACAACAGTACACGTGAACTTTTGCAAGCAAGCGTTGGAAAAATCCAAGCCGCACTTGGAGCGGGCGCACGCGGAGGAGGAAAAGTTGATGAAATCAAAGAAAGCGCAGATGGAAGCGAGAAGAGCGTTGGAGGAAGGACGCGCGAAAGAGAAAGCGGCGAAAGCTTTGGAAGAAGAACTAAAGAAACGGGAGTTGGAGGCGATTGCCGCGGAAAGCGAGAGAAGATTCAAAGAGACTCGTATGCGCTGGGAAGCGAGAGCTCAAGCGAAGAGAGGTGGGAAGGATTACAATCCAGAAGACGGCGACGATGGGGAGGACGGCGGCGAAGGCACCGCCGGAGAGGGCCTTCCCAAGAAGAAAAAGAAGTCTGCTGCGGGTGCGAAAAAGAGAGAGAAGAAACCAAAAAAGCCAACGACAACGACGAGCGGCTCTTCGTCGTCCTCGAGCGGCTCGAGTTCGGGTTCGGATTCAGATTCAGATTCGAGCACTTCTTCGGATTCCGACGACGACATCGATGCCAAAACCGCCCAAGCCCAAGAACCGCAAACGGAAGAAGAAAAAGCCAAGATGAAAGAGAACGCAAAAGCTGCTCTAGCCGCCGCGGGATTGTTTGATTCGGACGACGACGATGACGACGACGACGACAAGAAGGAAGAAGAAAACGATGCTCCCGGCGCGGCGTTCTTAGCCGCCGCGAACAAACGCAAAGAGCAAGAGAAGAACGAGGAAGAAGAAAAAAACAACGCAGAGGAGAAGGAGGAGGAGGAACCGACGAAGAAGCGTCGCGTGATGATTGACGACTCGGACGACGACGAGTAAATGAATATAGAACAGAAACACAACAACAACAACAACGATAGCATTATCACTTTCTTTATTGTAATATTTAATTTATATTACCTCACTGTTAGCATCTAAGTCTATGCGTGCGCTACCGCGACTATCTATCATCAACTCTTTGCACCGCCGCCGTCGACCACCTCGCCGTCGTCATCTAAATACGTTTCGAAAAATGCGCTCAACAAAACACTCGCACAGCTCGCCCAAAAGCAAACCGCGAAGCCGGTTTTCGCGTCGTCCTTGAACGCCGTATATATGAAGCCCGATAGTATCGTTCCTAACAGCCGTCCAAACGCATTAGCCATGTAATAAAAGCCAACCGACATGGACAGTTTGTTCCCTTCGGCGTATTTCACGACCAAATACGAGTGGATGGCGCTGTTTACCGCGAACAGAAATGCGAATAACGCGATGCCGAGAATGATTAAAACAGTTCGCGCTTTCTCGTATTTTTCCTTATTCTTCGAATCAAACATATCGGTGGAAACGCACGCGCCTAAAAACAACGGGCAAAGCACCAATAAAACGTTCCACAACACCGCGACGCGTTTGTTCGGCGGCGACTGCTTCAACGGCTTCAACACAAGCTGAGGCGTCCACGATTGCAGCTGTCCGTAGACGATGATGTACCCGGCTAACATCGCCCCAACGGCACTTCTGGACCATCCCATCCCTTCCGTGGCGTCTCTCAAAAAGAACGGCAACGGAATCTCAAACCATAAATCTCTCGACCCGAACAAAAACACCCGAGACAAGGACAAATACTTGGTGTTTCGATTTTGCGTCAGCGCTTTCTTCAACGTCACGTTTTCCTTCCCGACGCGACCTAAATCTTTTCTCAAACCAAAAAACCCAAACGGAAACGCAATCGCAACCAGCGCGATCATGACGATCAAACTCGTCTCGTAACTCATCGTCAACAGCCACGCGCCGAGAAAGTACCCGACCCCTTTGAACGAATTTTTCAAACCCGTCAAACCGCTCACGAGAACGAACAATCGATTTTGCTTCTCGTCCGGAGTCACTAACTTCGTCACCGTTTTCCCGCCTAACTTTGTTAAATCCTTCGCTATCCCGCACAGCGCTTGCGCCCCCGTCACGTACGCGATCGCTTCCATCTTCGACCACGCGTCCGTCCACGCGAAGAGCATGCCCAAACCCCCAATTTGCAACGATAAACCCGTCAACAACGTCGCGCGAATCCCCCACCGCGCACCCATAATCCCCGCCACTAAATTCGTCGCCACGCCCATCAATTCGTACAACGAAAACATCACCGCAATTTCCATCGCCGTGAACGATTTCCCGTACGCGTGCAAAAGCACGATCATCCGCACCGCGCCGTCGGTTATCGTGAAGAGAATGTACGAGATGGAGACGATGGCAAACGGGAAAAGCGCGTGGTTCGTTATCTTTTTTGTCGACGACGACGCCTCCACGTCGTCGGTCGGTGCCGCGGTGGTAACGCTCGCCATCTCTCTCTCTGTCTCTCTCTCTGTCTCTCTCTCTTTCCCTTTCGTATGCGCGTGAGGATTGATATCGATATAAAGAGCGGATAAAATGGAACAAAAATGGAATATTCTCCATTTGGAAACAGTTACGAAAACAGCGTTCGTTCGTCCTTTTATTCCTCCCACCACATCGAAAAGAGAATGTCCATCACCAGTGGTAGTCTCCTTCGACGAATCCAAGACGTGGACCTGCGCGATAAAATCGTCCTCGTGCGCGTCGATCACAACACGAAAAGACTCGATGGAGGCACGAAAATCGCGGACCCGTTTCGCATCGAATCGTCCATTCCGACTTTGTATTGCATCATCGAAAGAGGCGGACGACCGATCGTGATGACGCACGTGAACCGACCGCGAGATAAGAAAACGAAAAAAATTACGGTTTTGGACGAGGAGAGGGACGGGACGACCGCGATCGCGCGGTATTTGAGCAAGAAACTCGGGTGCGTGTTTGCCAGTCCGAGAGTTTTACGAAGAGGAGAAGGAGAAGAAGAAGAGGAGGAGGCGGAGGACGACGGCGGGATTGAAATGTCGCATTTTTTTAAAGACGGCACGATGCAAACGATGATTGAGGATTTGAAGGCGCGAAGGATTGGAGGGATATACCTGCCGAACGTGCGATGGTTCAGCGGGGAAGAGCGAGGCGAGGAGGCGTGCGGCGCGCGATTGGCGAGGGAGATGGCGAGCATGGCGGACGTGTTCGTGAACGACGCGTTCGGGTCGTGGCAGCCGCACGTGAGCACGTTTAAGGTGGCAAAGTTGTTGCCGAGTTACGCTGGTTTGTTGATGCAGAGAGAGTTGGACGCGATGAGGAGAGTTTTGGAACCGAAGCGGCCGTTTGTGGCAGTCGTGGCCGGGTCGAAAGTGAACACGAAGATCGGGACGTTGATCAACGTGGCAAAAAAATGCGACGCGATGATTCTAGGTGGAGTGATTTATAACGCGTATTTATCGGCAAAGTACGGCGTGACAATCAAAGGCGTGGACGAGGAGGACGTGGAGTTAGCGAGAAAATATTTAGTGAACGCGGAAGAGGTGCGAGATAAACTTTTAGAGTTGCCGACGTTGGTCGAATCGAAGGAAGTAGACGGATGCGGATGCGTGCCGGTAGATGGGAGGTGCACGACTATGCCGAATGAGTACGACGACGTTCGCTTGGTGCACGTGAAAGACATGAAAGCTGGGAACGAGTATGGATTTATCAACGACGTCGCTCCGGTGTCGTACTCGGACGAGAAGATTGTCCAAGCGGTGAGAACCGCAAAGACAATTTTAGTCAATGCGGTCATGGGATACACATCGAAAGGCTTTCACGAAGGGACCGTTGGTTTAGACGAGCTCATTCGCAAAAACATCGACAGTTCATCGCCGGCGGATGTTTTTTTTGGCGGCGGAGATACTCTTCAAGAGTTCAAATCCTTGTCCCCGGGAAGTTATCTCAACGCCCTGGAAAATCCTCAAACGTATTTGTTTACGGGCGGCGGTACGGTGTTAAAGGTCATCGAAGAAGGTGAAGTTGGGAAGTTAGACATCGTTCGAGTCTTGACCGAACAAGGAGGAGGAGAACAAGAAGAAGAAGAAGAAGAAGAAGAAGAAGAAGAAGTAATGGACGCAAAGTCTACGATTATGTCGCTCACCGACGCGGATTTATACGACGACGACGACGAAAAACGGGAAAAGGAAAACGCGAGGATACCCAAAATAAATCAACCAAAGTGCAACGAGCGTGTAAACTGCGATTGCTCGGACTTAAACACGCACTACCCAGAGCAGAGATTGTAATAAATAACACGTGTATATCGATTATTGACCTATCGCGTTTTAAAATCTGTTAAAAAACTGCGCGTTGCTACGAACTCGCGTACAGGTGCCACACACCGCACAACAAAATTCGTCATTTTTCTGTGTGTGGGCTTTATTTTTTCACCTTTCAGATGTTGATTGAAGAAGAGGACCCCCTGGAGAGAAACCCGGAGGTGCCCACGAAATCTGTCTCTTCACCCTCTTCTTCTCCTCCTTCTTTCCCGTTGCCAGTCATCAGCAGTTACCCGGAGGAAGACCCGAACGATCCAGAGTTGTACGAAATCGAAGGATATCCGGTCGATAAAGAACCGATTTCGTTGGATTTTTGCGAGAAACTCCTCCTCGTTGGTCGTTACCGACAGAGCGGAGTGATGGCGTATACGATTTACAAATCGCATCAAAAAGGCAAATATTTGTCAGCATTTCCCGAACGAGAGGAGAACAGAAACGTGGACGTAGTCGCCATGGCGGTGTGGATCCAGTGCAAGTTCAAAACGACCGGTTTGCGGACGATTGAGGAAGATTTAGGGGTATTGTGTGAGGATGGATTTTTCTCGAAACGACGAGGCGGCGAAGAAGAAGAGGAAGACGAAAGAAGACGGAATGAAAACTTGGCGCACGACGAAGTTGGGATTGAGTTTAACAACGAGAGCGAACGGATGGTTTTGAAAAAGTGTCCGAGAGTTTTGCGTTTGCTTTGGGCGAAATTAAAGTGGGAGGAAGACGCGAACGCGCCGGCGGGTTTGACGTTGGCGGAGCAAAGCGAGCGGAGAAGGAAGGAGTACCTCGAGACTGACGGCGATTTGAAGACGAGGAGGAGGAAGAGAGGAGAAGAGCAAGTGAGAGAGGTGGAGAGAGTTTTGTTGAAATACGTCTTGAGTTACGACGAGGAAGGGATGAAGGTTGACTTTGACGAGGATGATGAAGAAGAAGATACTGATGAAAACATTGAAGTCTTGGACGGTGAAAAACAGAGTAAACGAATGCCCGTAACGGATCAAGCGTCGTGGTTGTACGCGGTGGAAATTCTTGCCAGAGAGAGGAACGTAACTGAGCGCGCTCAGAATTGGATAGAAAACCGATATAAACGCGGTGGTTGCAGTCGAGAGGCGTACGAGTGCATATCGAGGGATATAGGTGACGTGATAGAGCCGAAGATTGTCAACGTGCGCGTGTCGTATAACGGAGGGAACATAAAGACAGAGCAGATCGTGACGAGGAAAAGCGATGGGAAAAAGATCATGCGACGAGTGCAGACAGATAAGAAGCCAACGCCGAGAGATGTGTATTATCATCAGGATGACGATGGAGAAGAGAAAAGGAAGAGAAATAATACGGAGAAAAAGACAACTAGGATCGAAGAAACCGCGATACAAGAAGCGCCGACGAAAACGCACTTGAAACCGTCGCGCGTAACCGCCAAGCCATCGACCTCGTTTTACGAAATGATAAAAGCGGATTTGAGCTACAGTTCGGCGGGACTTCCGATCAAAATAGCCTCTGGAATTGCCATCATCGGCGTGGGTTACTCGATTCTAACCGAGACGTATCGACTTTTTCGTAAAGTCGGTGGAAAGAGATAATGAAGCGTATGCAATTGCGCAATTTGTACAAAAAGTTAGTATTTTAGAGTGTTCTTCGTAGAGCAAGAGAGCAGCGTGTATGTAAAGTATATTTTTTCGTACTGATAGCTAGCGAAATGCAATATTCACTTCTTCTTTTGACATTAAATACAGAGAGATATGTAGACGAATGAGTCACAGACAAGGTCGCAACGGAAATATGGGGAACATGTGTGGAAGGAGCGACTATAACGTCTTGTTATTATTATCATTCATGCAGTAACGGCGCATAAAAACTTCCTTCTTAGTTGTTGTTGGCCCAGACCGGGTACTTGGTCATCGGCGCAGCCGCACCTTGTGCGACAAACGCGGAGGCGGTAAAACCGACGATGACCAAAGTCAAAACCCAACCAACAACGGTCTTCATCAAGATGAACCAGTTGATACCACCAGCACCTTCCAAGCACGCGACGCCAACAGTGGCGCCGACTTGGCAGTGCGTCGTGGACAAAGGCCAGCCGAGACGAGAACCCATGATGATAACCATAGCGGCGCCAAGCTCGATGCAGATACCTCTGGACGGGGTCATCTTGCAAATCTTACCGCCCAAGGCGTGCAAGATCTTGTAGCCGAACAAGGCCAAACCAATCACGATACCGAAGGCACCCAAGGACAAGATCCAGTAGGAATCATCACCCATCGGCATCTTCTTCTTTACTTCACCAGCTTTGTAAACAGTGACGATAGCAGCAAACGGACCAACAGAGTTGGCGACGTCGTTCGCGCCGTGAGAGAAGGAGTCCAAGCAGGCAGTCAAAACTTGCAACGGTCTCAACGCCAATTCAGTCTTTTCGTCAAAGACTTCGGCGTTGGCGTGGATAGCGGCGACGATTTCGTCTTCAGCCGCCAATTGTTCATTGTCGTGGTTCAAAGAAACAGTCAAGTGATCAGAAACGGCATAGAAGATTCTTTGCGGAATACCAAATACACCTTTTTTGATCACTCTCGGTTGCTTCTCCGGGAAGTCAGACGGCTTCTTGAACATGCCAGAACCAGCACCACCACCTTCGGCTCTCTCCAACTGAATGCGTTCCCATTCGGCTTCAATTTTTTTGAACAAGATCGGGTTGACGACAACAAAGCAAATGACGCCGACGCCGCCACCCAAACCAAACGCCCAGGCCAAGCACTCTTCGATCGCCATATCGTCCAATTCCAAGAACTTCGCGCCCTTGTAGACGATGAAGAAGACGTTGATGACAACGGTGATCATCGCCATAACCGGAAACAAGTATCTCGCGAGGTTGTATGAGTTCGCTTGTCTCAAGACCAAAGTTCTGATAGCTAAGAACAAGGCAAACGCGAAAACGCCAGAAACAATCGGCGAGAGCAACCAAGAGACGACAATCGCGGAAACACCCTTTACATACGGGAATTCGTCAACTTTCTGCGACCAGATGACGCACTTTTGACCTCTGGTGGCCAAAGTAGCACCAATCATACCGCCGACGCAAGAGTGCGTCGTGGAGACCGGCATCTCCAAATAAGACGCCAAAATCAACCAAATACTGGTCGCGCCCAACACGCACAAGCAAACGTACATCAACAACGCAGGGTCGTTGGTGAAGCACTTGTAATCCGCAATCCCTTTACGGATCGCCTCGGTCACGTGAGAACCCATAAACAACGCCCCCGTGAACTCGCACACCGCCGCGAGCAAAATCGCCATCTTGATAGTCACGGCGCCAGAGCCGACCGAAGTCGCGAACGCGTTCGCGACATCGTTCGCACCGATGCCAAACGCCGTGAAAAAGCAAAGGATACCGCCGAGAACGACGACTGTTTTGATTTTCGTTCACAACGTGTGTGAGGTGGTTGTTATTTTTGAGAGAAGAGAAAGAAAAACAGTCAGTGATGTGATTTGACATTTTTTTTTTTTGAAAAAAAAAGAGTATTGACACCTAGATAGATCCCTGCCCGCCTGCCTACCCAGACGCACAGAAAAAAAGCAAAAAAAAAAATATTCCTTTTTGCAACCGAACTTCGTGGAATATTCTCGTTCTTCCCCGGCGTCTTATCGATGGATGCAGCGCGCACCAACAAAAAAGCGAGCGCGAATAAGAACAAAACGTTCCACGACGTTCGCTCCGGGCAACTTTCTGCGCGTTCTGCGAGAAAATCACGCGGGTATCGGCGCGCTTTTGACGCGCGAGTTATGAAATCCCGTAATGGAAAAAAGCGGCGTAGAGTTTGGAGAATTTAAAAAAGAGAGAAAGAAAAATAAGACGCACTCCATTCGAAATCCTTGATGTGGTCGGTGCCCGAGGAGAAGTCAAAAGACAACAACTGGCGACCGGCTGAGGTTAACGCTTCAGACATTTTGTGTTTGTGTATATGTGTGTATGTGTGTGTGTGTGTGTACACGACAAACTACTTTTTATGAGGATGTGTTCAAGTTTCTTTTTTATCTATTCGAAAAAAACGAATTTCCTTGGCTCAAATTTGCCGCCAAGACTGATGAATGTTTTGGTTCGGTTATCCCTTCCTTTCGCGAGATCAAGAAAAGAAAAGAACGCAATTAATTCCACAGGCGAAACTTACCACCACACATACACGCACAACGCACACCGGTTTAATTATTACAACAATATTATTATTATTATTATTACATGTTGGCACGAAAATAGTACAGCGGGTAAGTCGCAGTTTCCGTTGTCGTCGTCGTCGTCGTTCGTTGAAACAATCTACGCTTTTTTGGTCGTGTACACTTTTCTCGTGGTACTGGACCGCCGCCGTATGCGCTTTCCTGACTTGCTTCGAAACACGCTCCACCGTTGGTTCAACCAAACGCATCCGTATTTGCACGCAAACATCCTCCTCTGACGTAACTCGATGCTGAAACAAAAGCAGATGTTCAAAAACATTGGAATGATGGCGTACACGGAGAGAATCGAGGAGACACAAGTTGGATTTAAAATCTCTCCGAGGATGACCATGCACGCGTGGCGTTCAACTCGAATAGGCCACAAGGCCGAGGACAGGCGGAACATGACCACTTTTAAAACGACCAACACCGGCATGATGACATTTTCGAGCTGTTTGTTGCCAGCCGGTAAGAAACTGAGCGAAATTCTCGACGCTACATTAATCGCTTCTCTGTGTCGGACGTAAAATTTCGGTTTGAAGTAGTTGAGGTAACACAACGCCGGAGCAGTGCAAATTGCCGCGAACTTTTTGAACAGTTGAATGAAAGTAAACGGAGAGAAGAGCATATCAAACAACTGATTCGCGCGATAAAACCGCACGTATGCGATAATCGTCGCCAATGAATAGAACAGGTGCACAAACAAATCAGTTGAAATCTTTTCCGTAGAATCTTCGTGAACGTAAAGCTTCTCCATTTCTGGCTCGTCGAAAGACAAAACGGCCATTCCAGCTACGTAATCCGCCGATCGCTGCCACGCGTTTTGAAATCGGCCGATTCTAGCGCGTGCCACAGATTTGAAACGAATCGCACAAGTCGTAAGATTTTCTGCAATCCAACTTTTACGCCCGTACTGATGCAAAAAGCATCGCTTCAAAAAGGAATCTGCGCATCGCGGAGGACCTCCGACTTCTTCTGACGTAAAGTCGCTCGATCCACGACCATCTTCCCTTTTCTTATCATTCTCTTCCTGTTCTTTCGTGTGGATCGCGGGTCTATTCAGCGTACCTGTGACCATACGACGGATATGCGAAAAGTGTTCCTCGCAAACTTCTCGAACGACGTAATCGCACCAGGAAAGCACCTTTGCGAGCTCTAAAGAGTGACGCATACCTTCGTTGTTTTCATCGGCTTCTAATAATACATCGATGTTCCCTTTGGCGGCGTTCGCGACGGTGGCACTCGTGGTCACAGCAAACCCTGAAGATCTCGCGGCATCCTCATCAAACTTTGTTTTCATATCGTCAATGATATCTGACGATATGTCACACACCTCTTCGTAAGCATCCATCCAGTACGAAAACGCTTCGTGTTTAAAAAGGCGATGTTTCATAGCAGTAGAACTCACTATTTTGTCAACGATAGCTTTCGAAACGTTCCAAAACACAATCAGTGCACTTTGCATGCAGCGCCTAACGTATGCATTTTGCAAAGAGCCTCGAAATTCATATTCAGATAAGATGTCTCTCGCCGTCTCGCCTTTTGAATTTTTTAGCGTGAAAAATGCACCCAAGTTTTCCTCTCCCAATAAAAAGAGTTCCACGACGAGCGTCGAGGTTGGCGCGAAGACGTCCGATGAAGCAACGTGTAACGCTGATTCCTTCGATCCGTCTGGCAAAGTGACCATTGTTACAGCGCTTCCGAATATGTCGTAATCACCACCCTGAATAATAACCATCTTGACAAGATTCGCTGAGCCCGATAAAGCCGCGCTGTGGAGGTAGGTTTGACACGTCCTCGCCAACGCCGTGTGAGCACTGCTGGAAAGCTGCAAACTTTCGAGCGCATTTCTTTGTCCTTCCAATAAGCGCTCGGCTGTGTGCGAAAAATTATTCCGCAACGACCACGAGGTGATATTTTTCGCCATTTCCCGAAACATCGGTCGTTCAAAGTTTTCGTAGCGAAAGTCTTCGGCAAAAATCGTCTCAAAGTGCGTTCGAAGCGATTGGGCTACTCTTGGACCCCAGGAATGCAAATCCATGATGAACGATTGAATCTCATTCGCAACTTTTTCGTCTGGCGTCAAAATTGCCGTGAACCTATTGTACGCCGCCTTGCCAATCAGACCTGGTTGCGTTGCTTCGTTATCACTCCAGACGAGATCGACGGAGAGAACACCCTCGGCGTAATCTTGCGGCACCGAAAGGCATAAAACCGAACGATCGCTTCCAATTCGACCTAACGGCTTCAAATCCTTCAGTATTTGACCATTAATGCGCACGCGTGCGTCGACGTTCTCCGCAATGTTGTTTATATAAAACAAATTGCCGCCGTTATTTTGTTGCTTTCTTTCGTTATATCTATTAATCGTATTCTTAGGTTTTTTCGCACTCGGATTGGTACACAACACGAATGGAGCGCTCCATGGTGCTCCCGAATTTCTTCCAAAAGAGTTAATTGCCGTGGATTTTTCATCGGAAACTGACCATTTCCCGTTCACCCGAGTCGCGATTTGGTTTCGGAACGTGACGCTCGCGTCAACATCGTCTAAACTTCGATCTGCGTCGACAACTTTCTGTGCAAGTTCTCGAGCTTTGATATCAGGACTCGCCCCTTTCTTCCTGCGCAAGATATCTGGAAAAACGGCATCCACGGTAAGTTTTGTGCAACCCGGCTCCGCGCACACGCGAATATGCGCGGCATCTTTAAAGCTTTGACGAATTCCTTTGCCAACCGCGGGAGAGATATCCGCAGGAGTACGATCTGAAATTTTAATCTCAGCGCGAGAGACGGACACGTCCGGGAAGTTGGTCAACTTGTCTGCGTGACTTTTTTGTTGCTGTTCGAAGAACTCATCCATGGCGCCCGAGTACTCATCACTACCAATCTCTCCCAAATATTTTCTTGCTTTCTCCTCCGCGTGCTCGTCGTGAAAGTTCATTTTGTCCCGATTTTGTAACTTTCCCGTGGTGAAGTCGTACGAGAAGAGTCCAAGAACGTTACTATGCGGACGGAGTTGTTCTCCAACGCTATCAAAGTCGTTCAAATATGCCGCATCGTCCTCTTCCATATCCGGAAACGCAAAGTCGAGAACATCCATCTCACGCATGGTGCTTTGACCTTTTTGTTGTCGCTCGTATTCTTGATGATACTTCGTGCCTTTTGCATACGTGTTTGAATCTCCGCTATTTTCTTTCCTAACCAAGGAAGGACTTTTCGAATTGCTGGTATTTGAATTCCTTTGCTGTTGTTCTCGTTGCTGTTGTTGCTTCGTCTTCGTCGCTTTATTTCTGGCCAGCACGGTCATGGCATCTAGCGGCACGCCGTCAAAATATGTCAGCTCACTTTTATCCGCGTTTAACTTAGTCCTTTTCGCCACCGCCGTCATTATCAACGCGCCGATCCCATTGCCGCCGGTTGGCGCTCGCACTTTCGCTAACTTTGACAGCGAGAACGCGCACGCCCTCCTCTTATCTTTGAACTCTTCGATCGAGTGAAATCTCGTGCACTTTTGACAAAACCTTTGCACCATTCCCTCGTGAAAGACCTCGTCCATTTTTAAATGCATCTCGCACACTTTCGATCGTTTCGCGTACACGCGTTCGCACTTCATTTCGCACCCCTCCACGCGACACTGGACGACTTTGTTTTTGATACTACTGTTCGAAGAAGAGCGAGGCACTTTCACGCTTCCGCTTTTAATATCATCATCGCTGTTGTTGTGAATATTCGTCGTATCAGAAGAGCGATCGTTCCTCGACGTCTTTCCAACCGTCGTCGTTCCCGTTCTCTTCCTCTCCGCGTTTTCCTTCTGTCGTTGTCCAATCAAAAACTTCCTCTCGTCCTCGTCTCTCTCGCGAGCGCCTCGCGCGACGCCGACGAATAACGGGTTACAGTCCAACCCCAAAGAATCGCGAGACGACGCGCGCGTCGTCGTCGTCGTCGACGACGGATGAGGAGGAGGAGGATGAAACGCCGAACCGTTCTTTTCTTCTTCTTCTTCTTCCTCTTCGAAAAGAACGACCCCTTCTTCCTCGGGTGGTGATGGTGCGGCTCCCGCTGATTTTTTTTCAGCCGTTGCTCTCGCGGTCGTCTTCGCCTCCCCCGCGATCCCGACGGGAAAATTTTCGCTCCTCTCTTTCCTCCTCCCGATGGCGTTGACTTGGTCCCACTCGTACTCGTCCACCTCCCAGTGGTCGTGGTCGCGCTCCATCGTTTCTCTCTCTCTCTCTGTCTCTTTCTGTCAAGAAGAAGAAGAAGAAAGAGGAAAAAATATCGCGGCTCTCTTGGTTTAGGGTTTTCATTTTTTTTTGTTTGTCGTTGTTAACTTTTTTTAAAGCGAACTCTTCTCGGGAAAACGTCAGAGACAGAGAGAGAGGAAGAAGATAAAAGAGAGACAAAACATGAGCGCGACGGCGACGACGACGACGACGACGCGCTGCCGCTGCGCGAGTAATAATCAGCGGCAAAAGCAGCAGCAACGAGTAAAAGCTCTGATGATGATGCAATCATCGCGCGGAAGAGGAGGAGGAGGAGGAGGAAGACGATCGGTGGTGGTGACTCGAGCCGAACGCAAAGCCGGGTCGACGTACGCCGACGCCGACGTCGAGTTTTGGAAGTACCAAGGCCTCGGGAACGACTTTATTCTCGTGGACAATCGGGACAGTTCGACGCCGAAGATTAGTCCCGAGCGATCGGCGCTGTTGTGCGATAGGAATTTTGGCGTCGGGGCGGACGGGGTGATTTTTGCGATGCCGTCTCCGGACCCGGAGAAGTTTGATTATAAGATGACGATTTACAACTCGGACGGGTCGGAACCGGAGATGTGCGGGAACGGGATTCGATGCTTAGCGAGGTTTGTGTCCGATTTAGATAAAGATCAGAGAGGGAAAAAGTATAACGTGTCTACTTTAGCCGGGTTAATTGTGCCGGAAGTGCGAGAGGATGGTCAAGTCGCGGTGGATATGGGGACGCCGATTTTGGACGTCGCGAACGTACCGTCGACGCTGAAGGATTGCGAGACGTCGCACGAGATGATCGTGGACGGGGAGAAGTGGTTAGCTAACGCGGTAGGTATGGGGAATCCGCACTGCGTCGTCTATAAAAAAGCAAACGGAGAGATGATTTCGGACGTGTACGGATTAGACTTGCCGAAAATCGGCCCGATTTTCGAAAAGCACGAAACGTTCCCGGCGAAAACAAACACCGAGTTTGTCCAAGTCGTAGACAGAGGACGCGTGAAAATGCGCGTTTGGGAACGAGGTGCCGGGTGCACTTTAGCATGTGGCACCGGCGCGTGCGCGACCGTCGTCGCTGGGGTCATCGAAGGTCACGTGGACCGAAAGTGCGTCGTCGAGTTACCGGGCGGACCTTTGGAAATCGAGTGGAGAGAGAGCGATAACAAAATCATCATGACTGGTCCAGCCGAGCCGACGTTTCAAGGGACCACCGCGTTAGGCGTTTAATAATAACACACATATCTATAATATCGTGGTAGCACTTTAAAATGATTGCATAAAACTCGCGAGGCAAATTGACGAAAAGCATAAAGTATTAGAAAACGAATTCGTCTTTTCGTCATCAAATAAGTACACCCCACAAATCACAAAAAAAACGCGCGGAGGAGTTAGGAGACAGTCGTCGTCAATCGCGCTATGATGTTTGCCCCCATCACCGCGAGCAGCATTCGACCGACGACTCTGACTTTGCCGTCCACGTCTTCTTCGTCGTCTACCGTCCGTCAGCGCCGCGAATGGATATCTTTTCCACGTCACTTAAGTTCGAAACAACGACGACGACGGGTTTCTGCTGCCCCGAACGACGACACCTCCCGAGAAGAAGAGGAAGAAGAACAAGAAGAGCAACAAAACGTGCAACAAATAGACATCCGCGACGACGCCGCGCTCGCGAAAATCGGTCTGAAATGGAACGACGATTACACGGAGTTGTTGGATGTAAAGACTGGGAAACCTTTAGATGACTTTGAGGAGATGCAAAGAAAGCAGGAAGAGGCGAGTCGATTCGACATCGCCGTGCGCGCGATGCGAGGTGAGTTTACGAAAGCGAGAGGTAAGACGGAAGGGGAAGTGTACGGCGAGATTATGGATACGCTCACGAATTATCCCATCGTGTACACGTTTCAAGCGTCGGCGAAAGTGAGCGAAGAGCACGACGTCTTGAGACTTCGTCAGCAAATAAAGGAGACGGTGGAAAATCGGTGCAACCGAGAGGCGATTGAGGTGGAGATTAAGCCGAGAGGGAAGAAGTTCCACTCGTTTTGGGTGAAAATTAGCGTTTCAGATAGCAGCGAAGTGAGCGAGTGCATAGATTTATTGAAGAATTTAGACGACGTGGTCACTTGTTGTTAAACGACGCGATGCCGCGCTCGTGGTAAATGCTTCGTTATACTACCATTTTAGCCTATTGTTAATCATTCTAAATAGCTCTATTATTTATATTTCTTCTATCATCTGCTAATCTGAATCCGAATCGTGACCTAACGTCGCCGCGTACGCGTCCAAACGTCGCTTCTCTTCCTCTTCCGTTTCTTTCTTTTCTATACTTTTCAATCCAATAAACTTCTCGACTCCGTTCCACATTTCAGCTTTGAGTTGTTTGCCACCGAACCACCGATTGTGCATGACTTCCAAACACGCTTCGGCACCTTCTGGATCTTTGAATCGAACGGTGACGACGCCGTTGGCGTTTACGTAGGCGTTTTCAACTTTGCCGATTTTCTTACACTCGTTGGCGACGTCTTCTTTCAGCTCGTCCGAAAACGACTGCGCGTTTAACCCATCTCTCCTTGCTTCTTCCAAATCATTTTCGTCGTAGATGTTACGAAGCACGACCATGGTCCTCGTCGGGTCGTGTTCGTCGTCGAATCCGTCCCATCCTAGTTGCCTTTCCGCTTTGCGTTTCAAGAGCGCCGCGTTTTTACGAATCTCTTCTTTTGGAACGTGCGAGTATTTATCCGTCGAGCTCGACGCTTTCACGTCGTTGGTTTTTTCGTTGTCGGCGGGGGTGTCCTTCTCTCCACCTTTACTCTTGCTAAAATCAGCCTCGGTCACTTTCACCTCATCGCCGACCAACTCGAACTTCGCGCCGTCTAAAACCGTCAACGCTAACTCTACGCTCGGCCTGAGCAAATACGTCACCAGCGCGTTCCCGCTGAACGCGTTCGATCCTTCCTCTTTGTACAGTTTAATTTTCGGCAGCAGCGTCGCCGGGTCTTGCTTAATCTGTCCGCATTTGCTAAAAAACTTCTCCACGCGTTCAACCGTCGCGTCGCGAGGCAAATTTTCGCAATACACCGACGTCGTCTGCGTCCGCGTCTGCGCCGCGTTTGGCTTTTTCTGCTTCTTCTTCTTGCTCTTGTTCTGTTGCTGTTGCTCCCGTTTCCGTCTCACCGCTTCGATGTCGACGTCCGGCTTCTTTCTCTTGTTGTTCTCGTTGCTCTTATTATTACCACCGCCGTGGTAAGCATCAGTCGTCGAACGAGGAGGTGCGCCGAATTCCTCCTCCCCTTCGTCCGGACAGAACGTCATCTGACTCACGTCAAAGCCAACGACGCCTCCGGAGGCGTCGTTGTTTTTCCGGCTGCTGCCACCTTCACCACCACCAGAAGCGCTCGCCACCAAATTCTCTCCTCTCGGTTTGTATCGCCCCTCTTCTTCGCTCCAATCGTACGTCGTCCCGTCGTCGTCCACGAACGATTGTTCTCTCTCCACTTTCAATCTCTCCTCTTCTCCTTCTTCTTCTTCTTTACCCCCGTCTTTTGCGCCAGCAGCGAAAGCCGCATCTCTCTCCGCTTTCGCCACCTCTTCGAAAAAATCACCCATCAAACCGTCGTCGTCGGCTTTTTCTTCTTCTTCTTCGCCTCCTTCTCCTCCTCCTCCTCCTCCGGTCGTCGTCGTCGTCGTCCTCATATCGCCCGCGACAACAACAACAACGGTAACGCGGCGCTTAAAGAAAAGAAGAAGAAGAAGTGTGGCGGTGGTGACTGGCGCGCGCCTTCCTCTTTTGCTCAATAACTTTACGCTCCTCGCGATGCGTCATACTTTTGTCGTCAAGAGGGTTTAGGGTTTATTTTTTCCGGTGCGTGGGCCTCTTCTTGCGTTTTTTTCTCTCTTCTTCTTCTCGGCGGCGGCTCTCTAACTCTCTCTCGAACTTTTCACAAAAAGCGCGCGCGAGAAAAAGAGAGAGAGAGAGAGAGATAACGCGCGCAAACGTTGTTAAAAGAGAAGAGAGTGATACGTGCGTAAACAAAATGGGTCCTCCGCGTTCGTCGAAAAAGAAGAACAGGGATGGTGGAGGTAAAAAAGAAGCGTGGATGGACGATGAAATCGAAATGGCGAACAAAACGGTGCGAACGACGTCGGGGAAGGCGTACGTGAAATTGGACGAGAGTTCTTCGTCGGACGAGGAAGAGGGCGAGAGCGACGAGGAAGAGGAAGAAGCCTTGATGGATTTATCGTCTTCGGATGATGATGACGATGATGATGACAGCGATGATGATGACAGCGACGACGACGAGGACGAGTTAGACTCGGACGACGACGAGGCTGGTTTGTTACGAGCGATGAAGGCGCAGAAGAAAAAATTGGAATACACGAGACTGCGAAATCGCGCGGAACACTCGGACGACGACGACGAGGCGGATGGATCCGATGAAGACGACTTGGAGGAGAATATTGGCGTGAGAGGGAAGAGGAAGCAGGATTTTTACGGCGACGAGGAGATTGATCACGAAGACGTGGAAGAGGAGGAGGATAGGAAAGACGAGGAAGCCGCCGCGAGGGCGGCGCAGAAGCAAAGAGCCGGGAAGATGCGTCTGGGAGATTTCGGGTTGGACGACGAAGAAGAAGATTCGGAGGAGGAGGAAGAAGCGTCGTCGAGTTCGGAAGAAGACGATGAATCTGAAGAAGATTCGGAGGAGCTAACGTTGCAACAGAAAGCGCAGAGGAGCAAGTTGGGCGCCAAGAAGACGCCGATGGAGGAAGAGGAAGAAAAAGAAAAAGGAAAGAAAAAGAAAAAGAAAACAAAGACAAGCGATGGAGGTAGTGGCGGCGTGGTCGTCGAAGCGTTAGACGACGACGAGAAGCGCGCTAAACGCGAGCAGTTGGAAAATGCATCGGCGAATGCCGACGAGGCTGAGGAAGTGAGAGCCTTGGCGCTAGAGTTGCAAAAAACGCTCGTCGAAGTCCAAACCAACGTCGAACCGATCGTGAAATCCGCGAAAAGAGGCGAGTACTTGACAGAAGAAGGCATCTCGTACTTAGATACTAAGTACATTCTTCTATTGAGTTATTGCGTAAATCTCGTATTTTATTTGTTGATGAAATCGGAAGGAAAATCGATCAAAGACCACCCGGTGGTGATGCGTTTGGTCGAGATTCGTTCGTACATCGAAAAACTTCGACCGATCGATAAGAAGTTGCAGTATCAGGTATGTTTTTTATGTTTCCGACACTGTTTGTTTATATTCGCTCGTTTGGATGTGTGATTCTCGCGTGCGCAAAAGAAATACCCACACTATGTTGTCGCGGTGATGAAAAATGCTTCACAGCATGTCCTGAAAACGTTCCGCTTACCGCGGCACGCCCATGAAGGCTTTTTATTGAACATCTAAGGGACTGAGCGATATTGCATATGTGCTGCCGAACGCGCGACTGATTGCTATTTTTTTATCTTCCAAAAATAACTATTACTAACGAACTCCGTTTTTTCTTCTCTCCCCGATACTCGACAGATTGAAAAACTCCTCAAAGTTGTCAACGAAAGTGGCGCCACAGGCGGCGATAATCTTCAGTTCAAACCGAATCCAGCGGCTTTGGTCGGACGCGGCGAGGGTGCAGAAGGCGAAGACGAGGAAGGCGATGGCAAATATCGTCCGCCGAAGATGTTACCGACTACGATGGAACAAGACGAAGATGCAAAGGAGAAATCAAACAAGGAAAAAAGACGAGAGAAGGAACAAAGGCGCCGCGCGCAAAGATCTTCGCTCATCAAGGTGCGTAAATTTTCTTTTACTATTCGAGCATGCGATTATATTTTGTCTTCGTTGCGATCTTTTTACTCTCGCACTTTTGCCCCCGGGACCTGCTTTTTATCAGGTGTTCTCGGGCTTCCTAAAGATGCGTATAACCAAACGTACTAAGTCTTGGGCAGTGGTATCGCCGTGTCCGTGGCGATACTTCAATCAAGAAGTGGACATCTTTCCTCCTGTTATCCGATGCTTTCATTTATCGTTTTCCCGGGCGTTTATACTCACGTTTAATGTATTTTTTTATCAATACAGGAACTCGCACACGAACTTGGCGAAGACCCAGAAGAAATCCAAGATGGCGAAGCGAACGACCGCAACGCGTTTGTCAAGAGAGAACACGCTCGCATGGAAGCTCGCGCGAGAATCGAAGAAGATTTGTTTACGCGCGTTCCATTGACGAAACAAGAACGCAAGCGACAAGCTGCAACGACGAGAAACATCAGCTCTATCGCGGCTATTGGTGACTTTGGCGACGATGTTGCAGATTTAGTAGAACGCGCGCAGGAGCTGGACGAATTACCGTCGAACGATAGGAAACGAAGATTAGTAGATGTCGTCCAAGATGGCAACAGGTCTATGCCAATTGGCATCAAGTCCGGCAGAAGAGATACCGGAGAAGAAGACGTTCCGTTACGAGACACGCTCGGGGTACGTTTATTTTCTTCCTTTTTGTTTCTGGCATTTTTCTCTCCTTTTATTTTTTCGGCATCATCATATCGAAGCTTCGATATCTCCTTCCTGTGATTTATCGTTGTCAAATTTGATGCTAAAATAATCACCGAATGAGGTATTTATACTTCACGGGGTGCAACTTGACCGTTTCGATGTTTACTTTGTCTTCTTTTCGGTCTCGCCGCGCTGGACATTCACCATTTTTCTTCGCTTCCTTTCCACGCGCAATAATTATTTTGCGAATGCCTCGAACCAATCGCTAACGTTTACATTTATTTCTTACACCATACAGGAACGTCGACAAAAATACGAAAAAGGTGCACTTCGCCACCACGAGCGACACGAACGAGCCATGCGAGAGCTCGAAGACGCTATGCGTGCACAACCGAACGAGTCTCGAAGAGATTTGGGTGCAAACGAGGAGTACGACTTGGCGCTTTCGCATCGCGACCGCAAGCGTTTGGAGAAACAGCAAAAATATACGCGAGAACAACGCATGGCGGTGGCACCCGAGGACGACGCCGAAGGAAGGCGCGAAATCGGTGGCAAAATTATGTCTAATAGAGGTTTGACCCCGCACAGATCGAAAGATATGAAGAACCCGAGAGTGCGATTAAAGAACAAGTTTGCCAAGGCAGTAGTCAGAAGAAAAGGCAAGGTGAGAGACATGAAAGTTGGGGCGACCACCTATGGTGGCGAAGAGACTGGCGTCAAAACGTCCGTCATCAAATCCAGAAAGCTTTAACGATTGTGTTTTTATTATTAATACTGCTATTACAAAATGTATTACTCACTTATTGTCCTAAAATAATCCCCTCGCTTCTCTTTTGGAGCTTCTCAACGACTTGGGTCATATTTCCGATTGTCTCTAAAGTAGCCTTATACATCGTCTCTGGCGGTTGCTCGTCAAACACCACCAGACACCCGCTTCCTTGATCTAAAATACCTTCGAATTTCCCGTCCAAAATCATTTGACTCAACTTGCTCTCCACCGCCAACGTTGGCAACTCGATCAACTCGGCTATTCTAGCGATTTCAACTCTCGAATACGGCTCAATTAACCGAAACAAGTTTTGTTCCATCAAATCGTCCTTCAACTTTCCCAAATGGTTCGCCACGATTGGATCGTTATCCAAAAACTCTCTATAATCCCTCAACACTCTCTCCAAATCTTTCAAACTCCTCGAAATGTACGCCTCAGCTACCGCTTTCATGGCATCCAACGACTCCTCGCCCGCGAATTTCAACCCGCTTTTACTCGCCACTAATGTCTTCACGTCCCCGGCATTCCCGCTCATAATTTTACACATCAACATGTATTTCAACGCCACGACGGTTTCTTTTTTATACGTCGCGTCGTCTAAATTCGTCAATTGCTCGAAAGCTTCGAAAAAATAGGAATAACCCGTCTTGTAATCCTTCTCTTCGGCATGCAAAATGCCGCTCTGCAAATCGATGCCGCACTGCGCGCTCGGCGGCACGTAAATGGACCCAGCGTTTGTCCTACTCGCAGTCAAAGCCGCTTTCGCTTTCGCCAAATCGTTCAAAGCGTAATGAATCTTCGACTCTAACAAGTGAATATCCACCAACAAAAGCTTATCGTCCAACTTCTTCACTTCTCTGGCTAAACTCGAGATCATCTTCAGCGAATCCGTGTACCGCCGACTCTTCAAATACAACGCCGCTAAGCGCAACTCCACCCTGTGCCTCAAAAACGTCCGCTTCTCCTTTTTACTCCACGCGATTTGTTCTTTACACAAGTCCACTTGCAACTCGTCGAATCCTTCCAACGACGCGAACACGTCGATCAAATTCCTCACGATTTTCGCCGTCTTCGCTTTCGGCATTTGCTCAAACAAAGGTTTCAACTCATCCACTAAAAGTTTAATCGCGTTCGCGTCGTTGTTTTTCGCGTACACGTGCGACAAACGGTCGATGGCGCTTTCCTTTATCTTCGTCTCCTCGTTGATTTCCGTGGCCGTCTTCTTCCTCTTCTTTTCGTCGTCATCCTCCGCCGCGCCGCCGCTCGACGAAAATATCACCGCGCGGTACGTTTCGATCGCTTCTCGAAGAGACGTCTTCTTCTCCAGATCTTTCCCGAGTTGCAACTTTGCTTTCGCGTCTTCTAAGAAAGATGAGGCCACCACCATTTGGTCGTTTTATGAAAAATAAACACACACACACACACAAACAAAAAGAACAGTCGAGCGACAGGCGGCGAGGGAAAAAGAACGTTCGGGTTCCGAGAGAGCGCGGTGAGAAAGAAGGTTCGAGAGAGATGCGTGTCTTGATGAAAGACGAAAAACTGACTTTTTTTTTTTGAAACGAACTCGACTTGCGTTTTTAATTTAGGGTTTTAGCCTGTCTTCGTTTCGTTTGCTGGGGAGGAGTTTGACTTCAAAATTTCATTCGAAAGCAAAAGCTCTCGCGTCCATGACCACGAACGTGGCGTCGTCGGTGCGTGCCGCGCGCGTTGGCATCGTCTCGTTTCTTTTGGCTTTTCTCGTTTCTTTTTTTCTTTATCTTACTTTCTTACTTTCTTACTTTCGCTCTCGCTCACAACTCTCTCTCTCTCTCTCTCTTTTGACGCAAACGACAAACAACAACCGACAGACGGTAACGACGACGATGAGTGCCGCGAAGAAGAAAGTCGTCCCGGTGCGACAATACCTGGACGAATCCGTCGTCCCGACGCTGCGAGAGGCGATGAAAGAGCTGGTGAAAGTTCGACCGGAAGATCCGCACGAGTTTTTAGCCAAGTATTTGATGAAGCACAGTCCAAATCAGACGACGACGACGACGACTAAAAGTAGCAGCGGCGTGGGTAATAATAATAGTATCGGGATTAGAGCGGCGGAGAATAACGTTAGGAACGATAAAGCGACCGGAGTGGAAGAAAGAGAAGAAGGAGAGGAGAAGAAAGAGAAGGATGAAGGAGATGCGGCGTAGGATTTGTAACCAT
>Ga0255772_10000755_pt1 | contig 31822 bp, 35 predicted proteins | sample 071ome_34_FD_179970 | JGI IMG/M metagenome (GOLD analysis project Ga0255772, IMG submission 179970) | Coastal salt marsh microbial communities from the Groves Creek Marsh, Skidaway Island, Georgia - 071411BT metaG (version 2) | ecosystem: Environmental > Aquatic > Marine > Intertidal zone >...
ATAGTTTAAGGTAAGTTATGACTGAAAAAGAATATATTGTTATTGTAAACAAAGATGTTGATTTAGCAGCCTTTGATGCAGAACTTGCTGCCGAAACAGGCGCAGGTCCAATACCTGCTAGATCAGTGCTTGTAGCAAATCCGCGACCAGGATCAAAGCGTATGACACATTGGATGCTTACTGACGAAGAAGCAGCAGAATTACGCAATGACCCAAGAGTGTTAGAAGTTGAAATTCCGCCACAACATAGAGACGATATAAAAATAGGATTAAACTTAACTCAAACATTTGATTTTACTAAAACCTCTGATCCTGATAATGGAAGAGCTAATTGGGGCTTACGCAGAGTTAATGCTGAAACAAATATTTACGGTGCCGGTTCTAACCCTACAGATCAGAACTATGAATATGCACTAGACGGTACAGGTGTAGATATTGTAATACAAGATACTGGCATACAAGCAGATCATCCAGAGCTACACGATAGTGAAGGAGTTAGCAGGCTTGTAGAACTTGATTGGTACGCAGCAAGCGGTCTACCAGGAACAATGCCAGCAGATCACTATACAGACTATCACGGACACGGCACACATTGCGCAGGAATAAGTGCAGGCAAAACTTACGGGTTTGCAAAAGGTGCAGCAATATACGCAATGAAAGTAGACGGCTTAGAAGGACCAACAGATCCTAACGGAGGAATACCTGTTAGTGATTGTTTTGACACAATTAAAGAATGGCACAACAACAAGCCAGTTGATCCTGTTACAGGTTACAAGCGTCCAACTGTTGTTAACATGAGTTGGGGTTATTCGGGTACACGCTTTCAAACTAATCCAACAGGAGGAGTATATAGAGGTATACCGTGGAATTATGCAGGAGAAAGTGGATTCCAACTTTGGGGACAATATGGAATAGTACCCTTACTAAGTGACGGATTCACACAATTTAGAAACATTCCAGTAAGAGTAGCAAGTGTAGATGTAGATATAGAAGAACTTATAGATGCAGGAGTACATGTGTGCATTGCCTCAGGAAATAACTATCATAAAATTGATATTCCTACTGGCGCAGATTATGATAACACTGTTGATTTGGGAGGCGGACAAGAAGCATATCATAGAGGTAGCAGTCCTTATTCATTACGTGCTTTTATGACAGGAAATATAGACAGCGCCACTGAAGATGATGCAGGTACTGCAAGAGATAAAACTGCTGGAAGTAGTTGTAAAGGACCTGGAGTAAATATTTGGGCACCTGGCACTGATATTATTAGTTCAGCAAGCAATGTAACGGTGTTTGGTAGTTCTACAGGAGATTACGACGGCACATACAATCTAGCAAATATAGGCGGAACTTCAATGGCAGCACCACAGGTTGCAGGTGTATTGTGTTTGCATTGTCAAGTTAAACCTTATATTACTACAGACAAATTACTAGAAACAATTACAAATGATGCTAAACCTGTATTATATAGCACAGGACTAGATAATGACTATGATGCTTATACAGTATCTATCATGGGATCACCAAATAGAATGTTATACAGTAGATACGGAAAACAACCTGTTACTACAACAGCATCGATTACAAATACAAGTTTAAACGCAGGATAAATATAAAAAAGGATAGATTATGGCCAAATTTGATTTTCCAAGCGCACCAGAAATAAACGATGTATATACATCCGGAGGCACAACATGGCAATGGGATGGTATAGCATGGAATGTTGTAACTGCATCAGCACCTTTAGTAGCACAAAACATTTGGACACAAATTGATGCAGATACAGGACAGACAAGTGCAAATACAACAGCTGATGTTTTAACAATAGCAGGTGGCACCGATATTGCCACAAGTATTACAGATGATACTTTAACAATTAATTACACAGGCACCGGCGGCGACGGCGGTGGTGGCGTCGAACAGAATCTTTGGGCAACTATCACAGGCGATACAGGTTCTACAACAGCAGATAGCACAACAGACAATCTAACAATTGCCGGTGGCACAGATATTTCAACTTCGGTTAGCGGAGATACACTAACAATTGCTTATACAGGTTCTGGCGGTGAAGGCGGAAGCTCAACTTTTAGCGGAACTGACGATGCGACAGCAGCAGGAATTTCTGTTGCAGATATATACGAACCAGCAATTGCAATGTTAAGAGTTGACAATACTGGTGCAACAGCATATACATTTGATTCACATTACCAGGGTGACAATCCTACAATTTATGCATTATCTGGAACAACAATAGCATTTGATTTAACTAATGTAGCTGGACATCCGTTTGAAATACAAGACGGTTCGGGTACAGCATACAACACCGGCCTTGTACATGTTGCACCAGACGGTACTGTAAGTACAGGAGCAAGTGCCCAAGGAAAATCAAGCGGAGTACTTTACTGGAGAATACGTGAGACATTGTTTGGCAACTATAGATATCAATGCCAGTCACACGCATCAATGGTAGGTGCTATAACACTTAAAAGATTGAGTGTAATTTAACCTCTTTTGTAATCATCAAGTTTACGTCTAACAGTTTGTCTTATGATAGACATTTGTGTTCTTGAATCTTGCATTAGGCCAGGTTTAATATGACCGTTTGGGTTAGCAGTATGACCCACATCAATAAGATCTGCAAGGTCAACTAATTTATTAACAAGTTTTGTACATTCTTCTTTAAGAGATTCGTTCTTTACTTTTTTAATTTCATCTCTTAGTGTTTTAACATCTTGTAAAAACTTAGATTCTTTTCTTAGCTTTGGTAGCATCTTTATTCCTTAACTTCCGCGGGTACAATATAATATACATCGTTTTCCACACCGTTGCTAACTTCAGAAATACTACTTTGAGCATTCAATGACGTAAGCTGATATGGCTTTAATGTATTTATAAAAAAGGTGCTACCTTCTGTAAGTTCAACATCGTACATTTGTCCGTCGTTTGTGTCAATATGTCTTAGTTTAAATGCACCTGTGTTTACAAAAAAAGTTTTATTAGTTTCTTTGTGAAACTGCATAGGTGTCTGACTACCTGGATCATTAAACACAAGAATCTTTCCTTTGTAAGACTCTGTATCAGCCCATATTAATTCATTACCCCATTTATGTTGAATTACTTTACCTTGCATTACATATATCCTATAAGTTTAAAAACTGTATCTAGCTTTGTTAAGTTTGTCTTACTAGTTAGTGTATTACGCAACCCATGATGTAGAGGTTTTGGCCATTTACCTAATTCTACCCAAGCATACCCGTTATGTTCTTCATTTAATATAGGTAAAAATTCTTTATCAATTACACACAGATATGTGTGAAACAAAAACTGTTCGTCATTTGATATAAATGTTTCTAGAGGTATTGTTTTTTTAATTTTAGGTAAGGATCCGATTTCTTCTTTAATTTCTCTTTGTAGGGCCTGCCAAGGTGTTTCTGCATCTTCGTTTGTCCCACCTACAAGACCCCACATGTTATTACGTTTTCCGTTTGCACGATGTAATAACAAGAATCTTTTTGTTTCTAGTGCATAAAATAGTGCGCCACTACATATGATTTTGTTGCTCATATATGTAGTTAGCCGTACAGGTCTATTCTCCAAGTACCAACTGGATATTCGCCGTCTACGCTTTCGAACCAAGTACCGTCAGTAAATCTATATTGTTTACTGGTATTTAGATTAGTAGTAAAAACAACATCTGTTGTTTCGCTGCTATCAAATACTATGTGCCAATTTGAACCGTCCCATTCAATAATGTCGTTAGCGTCTGCAACAAAGTTAGCACCTCCAGCATTTGCCCATGCCGGCGCCGCATTAGTGTTGTCTGGATCACCAATTGCTTCTAATAGTAATAGTCTAGTACCGGAAGTTTTTACAGATGTAGGATTAAATCTTAACGGATCTATAATATAATCTATACTAGTTCTGTCACCCGTTGGACCTGTAATTACTGTATCGTCAGGAAAACTATCTATATCCCAATTTATTATTAGTTGCGTTTCGTCAAGTGTGTTGATACCTATAGTACCGGTAATTAAAACATCACTACTTTTATTTGTAAGAAAAATTCTTGACACGTTTGCTGAATAAGGTCCTGGAAGATTTTCAAACAATCCTCTCCAGCTATATTGTCCTACTGCACCTCTGTGTATAATCTGTGCAGTATTGCCTGACACATACACACCCATACGTTGATAGTTTGCATTTGCCATTTGATCATTAACTTCTGTTTGTGCTGCACTGCCAAACGAACCTACAACAGCACCCGGAGTTGGGTAATCGTCGTATGCACTAAGCTCAGGGAAACTTTCTCCTAAGTCAATAGTACCTCTAGATTCGTCAAACATACTTGTAATAATATTTGTAATAGCACCCATACGTTTTACTTTTGCAGGCGGACTAATATAAATTGGTGCAGTAAGTGTAAGTGTTGCAATATCTATTTCACTATCTACACCTACTGGAATACTTCTATTAGTAAACTGTAAATTTTCTAAATTGACAACAGTTAAACTTGTCCAGTCTATGTAATTGTCTGTAGTTTGTATTTCTAAACTAGGATTAAACAATACTAATATCTGTTCAAGTATTTGTAATTTTTGATCGGTATTGCTTGACCATATATCTACATTTACTCGTAACAAGTAAGGTGTTGGCATTATACGTTCAACCGTATAATTTTTTCCTTGAAAGTTTAAATATTCTTCATTTGTTTCATCATAAGCACGTTCTCTAATATTTGTTTTTCTTACATATGTCGCATCTGCTAATCTATCTCTGTCCATTTCTAATGCAGTAATATAAACAGCCATACGAGGCGCACTTGGAAGTTTATTTTCACTGTTGTCTCTAATAATATTTGAAACTTGTCTTGTTAAATCTCCGTACATAACAGGAACCTGTTTTTTTGTTCCGTCCATATCTACAGAAAAGTTACTACACAGCCGTATTATTTGTGTAATATATCTTCTAATTTGTCCGTCATAAAAGTATAGCATTAGTTGTCCGCCTTAGGTTTAAGTGCTTTTGACAGGCTTTGTCTTTCTGGAATCTCTTCGCCATCGATTGTATTTGTATTTGTGTTGTTAATAAAGTCTGTTTTGTAAGTTCTTCTAACAATATCGTTAGTCATTGTCATTCTAACATCTGTTGCTTGGTTAACCCACTTTCTACCGTCATATCTAAATAGTCTGTTTGGCAAGAAATCTGTCCTTAAAAAATAATCACCTTGTTGATTAACTCTGGGAAAACTATTTCCCATTCCGTAAGGTGCTCCGTTTGGTGCATCTTTGGTTCCTAACAAGTATCCAGTATACCCTTCGCGTTCCGGACGATTAGTAATTTCTGATGCATCGTTGCTTATATTGCTTGCATCTAATTCTGTTTGGTCAGCTGTGTTTAAATTAACAGTACCGTCGTCGTTATATGCAACAGAATAATAGTGACTTATATCATATCCACTTAGAGGAGCATCAGCTTCTGCTTGTTGCACAACGGCATTATTAATTTGCATTTCTTTTTCATAAGTTGAAAGCATATCACGCAGTGTTGTATCATTATCTTCACTGGCTGGAAGATCTAAAATATCTTTAAATTCTTGTCCGTCGTATATTTGCTTTAATTTTAATCTGTAAAGATGCGGATACCAAGTAGGCGAAAAACCTTCGCTTGCGCGGTTTACATCTTCTACAACATAAAATCGTTTCAGAGACATTTCATAGTCATTAGCAGCATACTCATCTTTAAGATGCGGCAATTCAATAACATCCCCGCTCATAATTTTTCTACCAAGCGTCTTAACACTACTATTAATATGTATTGTAAGGAAAAGTGTATCGTTACTTAAAAACAATCCAAATTGGCTAAGATCAAAATCAATATCTTGTACATTGTATATTCCGCGCATTGAGTAAATATCAGGATCGTACTTACGATCTCGATTTTCTAAAAACAGTAAGTCTTGTATGTTTGTTTCCGACTCTGTTGCATATGTAGGATTAACAGCGGTACCTTCTCCTTCAGCAGGATTAGTACTTCCGATGTATTTGTGAACGTTGATATCAGTTCCACCAATAGTAAACATTTCTAAGATTTGTCTATCTAAAAATGTGTAATCTGCTCCGCGTTCTGGTTTATATAATGATAGTCTTGGCATATACATATTTATCGTAACGATAAATACTATGTGGAGAATATATATGGCTGATATCGCAACCCAAAAACAAGAAGTATTTGACTATGTACATGCATTTTTAGGCGGTGGCATGGTTGATGTAGAATTGGATCCTATACATTATGAGACTGCTTTAAACAAAGCACTTACACGTTTTAGGCAGCGTTCTGATAATAGTGTAGAAGAATCTTATATGTTTATGCCTACAGTAGTAGACCAGAACGAATATACACTGCCAAATGAAGTGGTAGAAGTAAGAAAATTATTTAGAAGATCAATTGGATCAAGAACAGGCGGCGGCGATGGCGGCAGTCTATTTGAACCGTTTAACTTAGCTTATACAAACACATATTTGCTATCTAGTTCTAAAATGGGTGGCTTAGCTACATACGATTTATTCTCACAACATCAAGAACTAGTAGGAAGAATGTTTGGTAGTTTTATTGAGTTTACTTGGAATTCAACAACAAAAAAATTAACACTATTACAACGTCCTAGAGCAGAAGAAACACTTTTGTTATTTTGTTACAACTACAGACCAGATGCACAAATATTAGACGACTATCTTGCTAAACAGTGGGTAAAAGATTATACACTAGCAGGCTGCAAATATATGCTAGGCGAAGCACGTTCAAAGTTTGCTACTATTGCTGGCCCACAAGGTGGATCAACACTAAACGGTGACGCACTAAAAGCAGAAGCACAACAAGAGATGGAAAAGCTAGAAACTGAAGTTTCAACGCAAGTATCAGGCGGAACAGGCTATAGTTTCTTGATTGGGTAACATGAGAGTTGTTTACATTCATGGTGCAACAGCAAGTGAACGTAGCTTTGCGTTCATACAAAAAAGCATCCGTGCTAAAGATCCAATTTATTTAAACTACGAAAAAAATACAACAGCCAACGAAAACTTAGACTCTATGATAGAAACATTAGAGTTTGAAGATGGTCCGTTTTATATTATAGCACACAGTTTAGGTGGAGTATACGCAACATATTTGCAGCAAGAATTTGGCGCAGTTCAGGGTGTTATTAGTTTAGCAACACCTTTTAACGGTAGTGAGATTGCAACTTGGGGTGCTATGTTAAATCCTGGTTATCAGTTATTTCAAGATATTACAACACACAGTAGTTTTATAAGAAATAGTAGAAAAATAGAAATAAAATGTCCTTGGTTACAAGTTGTAACAACTGTAGGCGATGTTCCTTGGATTACCGGAGCCAATGACGGTATTGTTACCCAATCAAGCATGACTTGCAGAAACGATGTAGAATATTTAGAAATTGACAGAAATCATTATGAAATAGTTCTGTCAAAACGTGTTGTAAGTTTAATAAAAAAACGGTTGACATTGGAGTAAAATTCTTATATAATAACTATATTATAAAGGATTTGTAAATGAGATTACCCAAACTTTTAGTCGTAGGACATGGCAGACACGGCAAAGACACTGTCTGTGAAATGCTAAATGAATACGGATATACTTTTCAATCATCTTCAAAATTTTGTTCAGAACTTTTTATTTACAACGATCTAAAAGACAAGTACGGTTATGCTAACGAAGAAGAGTGCTATACAGATAGACATAATCACCGCACCGAATGGTATAATATGATTCATGATTATTGTAAGGACGACTTAGCACGACTAGGACGAAACTTGTTTGCAAAGCATGACATTTATTGTGGGCTTCGAAATAAGCGTGAATTTTTTGCAATGCAAAATGAAGAAATTTTTGATTACGCTATTTGGGTAGATCGCACTGATCACTTGCCTAAAGAAGATCCTAGCTCAATGAGCATCGAACAATGGATGTGCAATTATACAATTGACAACAATGGCGACTTATCTAGATTAAAAAGAAATGTAGATATCTTAATCAAAACAATATTTAAAAATCAGGGCGTAAGTCTCCCTGTCGCCACGCAACTCCCTCTTTTTGAAGAATACGCTGACAATTTGCGCAAATTGTCTTAAGATTGCTAGGACGGCAATTATTTAAGTCTCCGTCCATGTGGTATACGTTAAACTGTTCTTGGTGTTTACTCGTATAATTACATTTTTCACAAGTATCTTTTTTCTTATAACCTTTTTGTTCCCATTTAGGTATACCGTGATTTACTCCGTTGCGTAAACATCTTTCGCAAAACTTTCTATAGTAAGTTTTATCATCTTTATAATAATTTATTGCAGCAGGTCTTTTGCCACACACGCACAAAGGTCTCATACTGTATTTACCTCACCTTTTCGGTCCCTTTTTAAGGGGGTTTTGTACTATATTTTTCTTGTAAAGTAATAAATACATGTAATACACAAACCGTCCTATAGGAGAAATAAAATGGCATTAGTATCACCAGGTGTAGAGGTCAATGTAATCGACGAGAGTTTTTACACTCCGGCGGCTGCTGGTACCGTACCAATGATATTTGTTGCAACGGCTGCTAATAAAGTAAAAGGTAGTGGAGCCGGTGTAGCAGAAGGTACGACAACAGTAAATCAAGGCAGACCTTACCTTATTACAAGTCAAAGAGAACTTGTAGAAACTTTCGGAGATCCGTTATTCTACTCAGACAATAACGGCAACATGATTCATGCAGGAGAGCTTAACGAATATGGCTTACAAACTGCATATTCATTACTCGGCGTAACTAACAGAGTATACGTCTGCAGAGCAGATATCGACCTAACAAAACTTGAAGCAAGCGCAACACCTCCAGGTGGTGAGCCAGCAGACGGTACATACTGGTTTGATACACTTAACACAAATGTAGGTGTTAAAGAGTGGAACGGCGCTTCAATCACAACAACTGGAGGCCAGAGCTTTACATCACAAGAACCGATCATTATTGTTGCAACAAGTCAAGTAGTTGACTATGCTGGCGGCGACTATACACCAAAAACATCTGTAGGTGCTATTGGTGATTATGCACTAGTTGCTGTAACAACAATGAACAGATTGTGGTATAAGAACACAGCAGGTGCATGGGTAGAAGTAGGTACAGACGCTTGGAGAAGTGCTTGGGCGGCTTTAAGAGGCACAGTAAACTCTCCAACTGTTACAGCAAGTGACCAATTGAGTATTGACGGTGAAGTGGTCACTGCTACAGGCGTAACTGTAACCCAACTAGCAGCTGACATTAACGCTAATGTAAACTTGGCAACCGCAGGTGTAACAGCAGCAGCAGTTGACGGTGCTTTGGAAATTTACACAACAGCTGATAGTGTAGAGATTGATGCAGCTCCTGCATCTGACGCATCATTGCTTACAGCAGTCGGTCTTACAGCTGGAACATATTATGCTCCGCTAGTAACAGTTGCTCCGCACACAAGCGTACCAACATATAAAACATCTGATGCAGAACCAAGACCAACTGGTTCAGTTTGGATGCAAACAACACCTCCAAACGGTGGTGCAACATTTACAGTAAAACAGTGGAACGAAGATACAAAACTTTGGGAAACTCAACCAGCACCACTATACGATAAGCAAGAAGAAGCACTATACCAGTTAGATAGAACTGGTGGCGGTAAGAATCTTGCAATTGGTGATTTGTATGTAAATGCAAACGTAAGTGACACAGTTCCTGTAGAAGCTACATATAAAATCTTCCGCAGAAGCACAACAGGCACAACCAAAATCCAAAGTGCTAAAATTGCAGCGCAACTAGCAGCAGCAAGCGTAAGTTTTGATATCAAAGAAACAGTAGTAGGTTCGAATGCATTTGGATCAACAAAAACTGTAACATTTAACGGTAGCGGAACTACAGCAGATGCTGATGATTTTGCAGGTGCAATCAACAGCGCAGGATTAACAAGTGTTGTTGCAAGTGTAGACGGACAAAACAGAGTTATTATCGAACACACAGGTGGCGGTGATATTCATCTAACAGATACATCAGGACACCTTGCAATAGCAGGTTTTGCTCCTTATGATCCAGACAATGCAGCAACAACTACATTGAACCTAATGTATGCATTTGGCACAGATAATACAACTACACCAGCGCAGTACTTAGGAAGCAACTGGAGAGTATTAACTTACACAGCAGACGATGATGCTCCGACTGCACTAGCACCACAAGGTGAACTATGGTATAGTTCGGTTGTTGACGAAATTGATATTATGATCCACGACGGTAGTTCTTGGTCAGGATACCTAAACTATGATTTTGGTGACGGCACAGGTCTTACAGATCCAGCAGGTCCTATCGTAGCAGCTTCAGAACCAACAACACAAAGCAACGGTAATGCGTTAGCAACAGGTGATCTTTGGATTGACACAGCTGATATTGAAAACTTCCCAACAATTTATCGTTGGGGCGCAAACGGCGAATGGGCACTAGTTGATAAAACTGATCAAACATCAGAAAACGGTGTACTATTTGCAGATGCACGTTGGTCTATAGCAGGCTCAGATGAAGATGCAGCTGATATTGTAGATATGCTTTCAAATGATTATCTAGATCCAGATGCTCCAGATCCAGCACTATATCCAAAAGGTATGTTGCTTTGGAACCTAAGACGTTCTGGCTTTAACGTAAAACGTTTTGAGCGTAACTACATTGACGTAAGTGGTACTAACGATCGTAATGCAGACGAATCAATGCAAAGTTACTATCCACACCGTTGGGTAACTGACTCAGGCAACCAGCCAGACGGTTCAGGCACATTTGGACGTCATGCACAGCGTAAGAGTGTAACACAATCACTACAAGCTGAAGTAAACAGCAACCAAGACATACGTGACGAAGAATCACGTCAGTTTAATATTATTGCTTGCCCAGGTTATCCTGAGCTAATCGGTGAAATGATTTCACTAAACTACGACAGACGCTTAACAGCATTTGTTGTTGGTGATACACCGTTCCGCTTAACACCTGATGCAACTTCGCTTAACGAGTGGGCAACTAACGTTAACCTAGCAGTAGAAGACAATGACAGAGGACTTGTTTCAAGAGATGAGTATTTAGGCATTTACTACCCAGCTGGATTTACAAGTGATAACGAAGGTAACAACATTGTTGTTCCACCAAGTCACATGGCGCTACGTACACTTGTACTAAACGACCAAGTTGCTTATCCATGGTTTGCACCAGCAGGTACAAGACGCGGTGGCGTTACAAACGCAAGTGCTACAGGTTATGTAACAAGCGAAGGCGAGTTCAAGAGTGTCGCACTAAACACAGGACAGCGTGATACACTGTATTCAAACGCAATTAACCCAATCACATTTATTAGTGGTAGCGGACTAGTTGTATTTGGTCAGAAAACTCGTGCTAGAAATGCAAGTGCGCTAGACAGAATTAACGTTGCACGTTTAACTGTTTACATGCGTGGACAACTTGAGTTACTTGCAAGACCTTACTTGTTTGAACCAAACGATAAGATCACAAGAGATCAAGTTAAAGCAGCAGCAGATGCATTCTTGCTAGAGTTAGTAAGTCTAAGAGCAATATACGACTTTATTGCAGTATGTGATGAAACAAACAACACACCTGCAAGAATTGATCGTAACGAGCTATACTTAGATATTGCGATTGAACCAGTCAAGGCAATTGAATTTATTTACATTCCGTTGCGTTTGAAAAATACAGGTGAAATAGCTGCACTTGGCTAAAAACTACGCACATAACTGGTGCTTGAAAAATAGCACCAGTTATTAGATAAATACTTGTGAACAGGAGAGGATAGAATGCCAATCACATCATTAAACAATATTTCGGTCCCAACAGAAGGCGCTGGCAGTAACCAGAGCTTGTTGATGCCAAAACTACAGTATCGCTTCCGTGTAATCCTAGAAGGATTTGGAGCAGGTGCTGACCTTAGAGAAATGACACGTCAGGTTGTAGATGTTACAAGACCTAACTTGACATTTGAACAAATTACAATTGACGCTTATAACTCAAGAAGTTACCTAGCTGGTAAACACACTTGGGATCCAATTACACTAACATTGCGTGAAGATGTTAATAATAACATTCAACGTGTAGTTGGACAGCAGTTACAGAAGCAGTTCGATTTCTTCGAGCAAGCATCAGCAGCAGCAGGCGGCACATACAAATTTAAAACAAAAATTGAAATCTTAGACGGTGGTAACGGAAACTTAGAAGCAAACGTTCTAGATAGATATGAACTAGTTGGTTGCTATGTTGAAGCAGCAAACTATAATTCACTAGCATATGCAACTAACGATCCAGTTACAATTTCACTGACTATACGTTACGATAATGCTATACAAACAGAGCCAGGCGGCGCAATTGGCGGCGGTGTTGGCGACTCAGTAGGAAGAGCATCAGGCGGTACAGACGGACCTCAGGTTCTAGTTACTGGCCAGAGCTAATTCTAATTAAAGCATCTATCCTGTTATTAAAGGAGGTTACGTTTGTAGCCTCCTTTTTACTTATTATACGCACTTTTAAATATAGATAAATATTAGTATGGCACAACAAGTAGTAGATAGACAAAACCTTAGAGATGCACGTCATGCTCACAACCTTTATACAAAGGGCGGATTCGACTGGGCTCCAAAAGTTAAATTCCTTTATCATGTAAGTTTCGAACTTACTGACGAAGCAAGACAATTTGCAAGTACAACAGCACAGTATAATAAAGTTATCAATGTTCTTGTTAAAACAGCAGATTTACCTAGCTATAGCTCAACAATAGAAACAAAGAAACAATACAATAGAACTAAACACATGCAAACTAGGATTGATTATGATCCTATTAATATTGCTTTCCATGATGACAATGTAGGTATTACATCTAAACTACTTGAAGAATACTACAGATATTATTTTAAAGATGGTAGTAAATTTGGCTCAGCAGGCACGCCTAAGGATTTTGGTCCAAGAGACAAATACAGAGAAAGTGTACCTAGATATGGACTAGATGGCGGACCTGCAACTCCTTTTTTTAAGAGTATTAAGATATTTCAATTAGCAAGACATGAGTGGATCGGTTACACACTTGTTAATCCTTTAGTAGAAAAATGGCAACACGATAGCGTAGATGCATCAGACGGCGCAGGAACTACACAAAATGCTATTACAGTTCTATACGAAAGTGTCCTATATAGTAGAGGAGCAGTAACCGAAAGCGGAGATCCACCAGGATTTGCTGACACAGATACAGGGTACGACTTAACAGATAGTTATCTTAAAAACGGACCTATATATTCAGTTGCACAGAATATTAGACTGCAAGAGCCAACTGAAATACCCGGTGATACAGGACCTTTGGTTAAATTTGCTAACGATATTATTCCAGGATCTGGATCAATAATAGGTGACTTGCTAAAAAATCCAGGTGGATTCCCTAATATATTATTTCCAAAGCCTGCCGCAGCATCTAATGCTTCTACATTATCAACTAGTAGTAATAAAATCCTTCCTGCATCAGAAGTTACACGTATTTTAAGAAGTAATGAAAGCGCAAAAAGGTCATTTACAAATCAAGCAGTTTTAACAGGACAAGTTGCAGGATTTGCAGTTACAACGTTAAATGCGTTCAATAGTTTACCTAGCACACAAAAAACAGCAATAACTAATAATTTAATAGATGCAGTAGATGCAGGTAATAAAAAATTACAACAAATAGGCAGTAACGTTATAAAAGGATTATAATATGGCAGTATCAGATTACCCAGGACAAAGTGTAGTAGACAGTGCAAATAAAACTAAAAAGTTTTTTGACCAATACTATCAAAAAGACATATATTACAGTGCAGAAGAAGTAGATGCAGCGATTAGTTATTTCCTATCAAGAGGATTTGATGAAATATCTGCAACAAATACAGCAGTAGTTCTTTTACAACAAGCACAATTAGAAGATGTTCCTGTTTTTAAAATTATTGACACATTAAAAGGTCTTACTGAAGTTCAGCTTAGTAATGTTGTTGCGCAAATTCTAAATATTAATAGAGGTAAAACTAGTACACTAGGATTTCGTGTAGATAACCCTGTAACTAAATTAGAACAGAGAAATATCGTTGTATAATGTCACGTTTTGCACAAGGAAAATTCAATCTAAAAAACCCTGAGAAATACATAGGTAATAGAACTCCTACATATAGATCTGGTTGGGAATTTACCTTTATGAAATTTTGCGATGAGCATCCAGCAGTTGCAAAATGGGCAAGTGAAGCAATACGAATACCTTATAGAAATCCGCTAAGTGGAAAGCACACAATTTATGTTCCTGACTTTTTTATTGTTTATAATGACAGAAAAGGCAAGCAACGTATAGAGCTAATAGAAGTTAAGCCTAGTAATCAAGCACGTAAAGACAAACTAGGCAGATCTAAGCATAATCAAGCTCATTGGATTGTAAATCAAGCAAAATGGGAAGCAGCTAGAGCTTATGCAAAGCAAAATAAAATGCTGTTTAGAATTGTTACAGAAGAAGATATTTTTCACAACGGTAGACGCAGATAAATAATATACGCAGTTTATCGGAGATTTCATGCACATAGTAATAGTGGGCGGCGGCACAGCAGGCTGGCTTGCAGCATTTATGTTAAACAAAGTCCAACCAAGTCATAAAATTACAGTAATCGAATCTAGTAAAATAGGTATAGTAGGAGCAGGCGAAGGCAGTACAGGCTTACTTACATCTATTCTTGATGGTAATTTATTTGAGGTTGATTTTAGCATATTAGATTTTATGCGTGAAACTGGTAGTACACTAAAGTACGGGATAAAGCATAAAGATTGGACAGGCCCAGGAACTGATTATTTTGGACCGTTAGGAGGTAGTGATACTGCAACCAGTATTAAAGATTACTTTTTTGCATTACAATATTTAGAAGGTAATACGCATACTAGTGCTAATTTAGGCATAATGTATGATAATGATTATAGTCCTTATAACGGTAAAACATTTATAGATAGTAGCTTTAGTTTTCATTTTGACGCACACAAAGTTGGCCAATTTTTTGCAAAAAGATCTAATGCAACAACAATTGATGCCGTAGTAAAATCTGTAAACAGAAACGAGCAAGGTTTTATTACTAGTTTAGATTTAGACAACAATACAAATATAGAAGGTGATTTTTTCATAGATGCAACAGGATTTGCAAGAGTGCTTACAGATTCCAAATGGCAAAGTTACAGTTACAATTTACCAGTAAACAGTGCTATGCCTTTTTTAATTCCTAGCAAAGAAAAGTTTGAACCTTGGACAACTGCTTGGGCACAAACAGCTGGCTGGATGTGGCAAATACCAACAACAGAACGTATAGGTTGCGGATATGTTTTTGATGATAGATTTACAACACCAGATAAAGCACAAGAAGAAATAGAAACTGTACTAGGACACAGCATTGATCCTATAAGAATATTAAAATTTGATACAGGTAGACTTGACAAATTTTGGAATAAAAATTGCCTAGCAATAGGGTTATCAGCAGCATTTGCAGAACCGCTAGAAGCAACAAGTATACACTCAACAATAGTACAACTAATAAAGTTTGTTTTTGACAGTATTACAGAAACACCTTCATACAATCATAACGAATCTAATGTATATCAATATAATTATGATGTTGGACTAATGTACGATAACTTTAAAGATTTTTTAAATTTACATTATCAAGGTAATAGAACTGATTCTGAATTTTGGCGTTACGTTTCAAGTGGAGAAATAGATACAGATGCAATTAAACAAATAAAAGACTTATGCAAATATAGAATGCCTACTGCTAAAGACTTTGATTACAAGTTTGGCTTTGCAGGCTACGATTTATGGATATATGTATTAGCAGGTACAAATGTACTGTCAAAAGAGGTTGTAAAAAATAGTCTAATTTTATCAGCAGATAAAATTGCGTTATGGAAAGATCGTTTATCAACAGTGCAACAAAATGTACACAAAACTTACGAATTTAATTTAAGATATCAAAAGTTCATGCAACATGTGCTAAATAATAATAGCATATAATGGAAAGTCCTATGACAAAAAAACTAGAAGATTTATTAAACTTGCCAGACGCAAAAGAAATAATAGAAACTGCTGAAGCGCAAGAAGCTGATCAAAAGCAATATGAAGTTCAAGAACAAGAAAAAACTTTTAGAGACATAGCAGAATTTGATAAAATTGCAGCAGCACTACCTAGCGTTAAAGGATTGGGAGAAGCAGCTGACAAAGAATTAAATGAAGTTGCAGATAAAGCAATGCAAGCATACGAAGACTTAATGGATCTTGGTATGAATGTTGAAAGTCGTTATAGTGGGCGTGTTTTTGAAGTTGCTGGAGGCATGCTAAAAACATCACTTGATGCTAAAACTGCAAAACTAGATAAAAAATTAAAAATGATTGAACTACAACTTAAAAAAGAAAAAATGGATAGAGATAGTTCTACGGATACAGGCGATATAGTAAACGGTGAAGGGTACGTTGTTACTGATAGAAACAGTCTACTAGAACGCCTCAAAGGGCTAGATAAAGATAAATAAGTTATATAACAGGATCATTGAAATGAGTACATTTGTAGAAATACTTAACGAATCTAAAAAAACCTATGAATTTAAAATAGGCGTAGCAGGCGTATTGCCAGAAGGCTTTGCTGATCAATTAGAAACAGCAATGAAAAAGTTTTCAGTTGCAAAAATGAGTGCAGGCAAGAAAACACCTATCCAAGAACGTCCTTTAGATTTTCCACAATTACAAAACACAGAAGTAACATATTACGAAGTTGAAGTTGAATACCCGACAACTAGCCAAGTATTACAAGAATACGTAGGACAGTGCTGTGGTATTGATCAGTCACACGTAATTGTACGCAATGCAAACGATCCGAGAGAAGAATATCAAGATGAAAAGGATGACTCACCTTATGAGCCTATGCTTACAACTGAAGAGCTAGGTGGCGAAAGCGGCCAAGACGGTGTAGCAGGAAACAGAGTAATGGACCTGCTAAAGGAACTAGAGGCGGCCCGTAAGGAAAGAGGACATGATCCAGCAGAAGCTGCTCCACAAGGAGAGTCGGCTGATATTGATATGAAAGAAAATACAAAATCGGTCGTAGGAGGCTAAAATGTCAGATATTAAAAAATTACTAGAATCATTAGATGCAATGGAAGGTCCGATGGGAGCTATGCCTGCGCCAATGCCAATGAAAGACGAAGGCAATCCAGTTACAATGAATGTTTCTTTAAACGCAAGCGGTAAAGAACATGTTGAAGATTTAATTAACATGATGAAAAATGCAGGCATGGATGCAAAACCAGTACAGCCAGATATGATGCCGATGCGTATGGATATGGAAAGACTACGTGATATTGTAGGCGAGCCAGATCATGAGCACGAAGATCTTGAAATGGAAGAAGCACCTTGTGAAGATTGCGGCGAAACACCTTGCTGCTGCGATGAGCAAGACGAAGCATATGATAACGAGCCAGACATTGATTATAAAGATCAACACTACATGACTAAAGATCTAGCAGGCGGTATCAACAGAGAAAAGAAAGCGTATAAAAAAGCACAAGACGGTGATAACGCAATGGCTGTTGAAACAATCAAAGCAGAGCTAATGAAAGCACTAGCTGAAAAGAAAAAGCCAGATGCAGACGGCGACGGCGTTCCAGACTGGGCAGACAAGAAGCCAGGTAAAGACGACAACGAAGGTAAGAAAAAAGGTAGCAAGCCTAAAAAAGGCGAAGTACCTCCGCAGTTCAAGAAAAAATAAAACAACCCCCAGGTTAATCAATAGGCACTTCGGTGCCTATTTTTTTGGTTAAATATATACATGAGCAAAAGTTTAGACGGCGTACTCACTAAAAAAGCCAATACTAAAGAAACATACACCGAAGCACAAATACAAGATCTTGCGCAATGCATGGATCCAGACTTAGGCTATCTATATTTTGCAAAACATTTTGCATTTATACAGCATCCTGTAAAAGGTAAACTGTTGTTTGATCCTTATGAGTATCAACTACGGCTAATGCATAGCTATCATACATATAGGTTTAACATCAACATGATGCCTAGACAAACAGGTAAGACAACCTGTGCTGCTATCTATCTTGCATGGTATGCGATGTTTAATCCAGACCAAACTATCCTAATTGCCGCACACAAATACACAGGTGCTCAAGAGATTATGGCACGTATACGTTATGTGTACGAAACTTGTCCGGATCATATTAGGGCAGGTGTTACAAGTTACAACAAAGGCAGTATCGAGTTTGAGAATGGTAGTAGGATTGTTTCGCAAACAACAACAGGGAACACAGGACGTGGTATGAGTATCTCGCTACTATACTGTGACGAGTTTGCGTTTGTTATGCCTAACATTGCGGAAGAGTTTTGGACTTCGATATCACCTACACTGGCAACAGGTGGTCGTGCTATTATTACAAGTACACCTAACAGTGACGAAGACACATTCGCTACTATTTGGAAACAAGCAGAACAAAAGTTTGATGAACACGGTAATGAAAGCGAAGTAGGAATAAACGGATTTCATTCATTTAGAGCAAATTGGGAAGAACATCCTGATCGTGACGAGGAATGGAAGACTGCTGAAATTGGACGTATTGGTGAAGAAAAGTTCCGCCGTGAATATGGCTGTGAGTTTTTAGTATTTGATGAAACTCTAATTAACTCTATTAAACTTGCAACAATGGAAGGTGTAAGTCCTATATTAAATATGGGACAAACACGCTGGTACAAAAAGCCAACTAATCAATATACATATGCTATTGCTTTAGATCCGAGTATGGGCACAGGAGGAGACTATGCTGCTATACAGGTATTCGAATTACCTAGCTATGAACAAGTTGCAGAATGGCAACACAACCAAACTGCTATACCCGGACAAATTAGAGTACTGTCAGATATTTGTAAGTATATAGAACAAGAAACAAAAAATACACAAGGAATATATTGGAGTGTAGAAAACAATGGCCTGGGAGAAGCCGCACTTATTGTTATCAATGACTTTGGGGAGGAAAATATTCCTGGTCTGTTCGTTAGCGAACCAATCCGCAAAGGACATGTTAGAAAGTTCCGCAAAGGATTCAACACAACGCACAGCACCAAAGTTACAGCTTGTTCCAGACTCAAAACAATGATAGAAAATGATAAGATGCGTGTACATTCAAAACCTTTAATCTCAGAATTAAAAGGCTTTGTCGCTACAAACACAAGTTATCAAGCCAAAGTAGGTATGACTGATGATTTAGTGAGTGCTACACTGTTGGCTTTGCGTATGATAGATGTTCTTAAAGATTGGGATCCGAGAGTTTACGACACTTTTAATCAGACAGATCATATAGAAGAACATGATATGCCAATGCCTATTTTTATTAGCTCGAATTATTAACAGTAGATAAATACAATATGAAAGACTTAGATAAAATTAGCGAAGAATTGTTTAACAAGATCCGTGGCCGTTTCAAAGACGTTACAATTGGTGATGAAGATGGTAATGTTACAAACGAACCAGGAGCAGCAAGATTCTTTGATTTTCCGTTTAAGGCTAATGACAAATCATTAGGTAGTATAAGTGTAAGTGTTAACGAAGGTGAACTAACTGTAATTTATAGTACTGAGCTTGTAACTAATGAAGACGAGTTAACTAAAAAGTCTTGGTATGATTTTTTAAAAGAACTAAGACAGTTTGCTCGTAAAAGATTATTAAACTTTGACACAAGAAATATTACAAAGTCTAACTTAGATAAAAGAGATTATAAATTTTTAGCAAAACGCTCTGGGGATAGTAGCATGAATGAAAGTAAGTTATATGGTACATCGCGTATTAGTTATCAGAATGTAGGCGAAGCACGTATTATGATTAAGCACAGCGAAAGTATCAATCAAGAAAGCGCAACAGGACGCACACAAAAAATAGGAAAGATTTATATTGAGTCGCCCGAAGGCGAACGGTTTAAATATCCTTTCAAGCATCTAAGTGGTGCTAGAGCAATGGCAATGCATGTTGCTGAAGGCGGCAATGCGTATGATGACTTTGGAAAACATATTGTAGGACTAAGTGAAGAACTTGCTAAACTACGTAAGTTTAAAAGTTATATGGGACGTTCAAGCGTAATGGCAGAAAGCCTAGCAGGATACATGGACGTTGTACAAGAGCGTATCAAGACAGTAAAGAAAACAATTGAAACACTTCAAAAACCAGCAGCATACAAAGAAGCATTTGAATCTTTTGAATCCCCAGTACTAGAAGATGTTCCTGCAGATGTTGCTGAAAATTGGATTGATCAACTTACTATCAAACAATTTAATGAAGAACTAAAAGATGTATTTCCTTACATTTACAAACTTGTTTCAGAAGCAACAAAAGCAACAGAACTAGGTCCAGATGATTTAGTAGACGAAGGCGAACGTCACGGCAACGATAAAATGTATGACAAGTGCTGGGACGGATACAAGAAAGTACCAGGCAAGAAGCGTGGCGAAAAAGGTTCGTGTGTAAAAGAAGAAGAAGAGCTAGAAGAATTGTTTAACCAATCACTAGGCCAGTTTGCAGAAGGCGCAATGAAAGATCAGCTTATCCAAGCAATGGAAAAGATTGCAGCTGATGATAGCGGTGATTTACTATATAAAGCACTAAGCAAAGGCGCAATGGGCCCAGACGTACAAAACTATCTACAGGACATGTACGATGATGTAGCTATTGATCACGGATTACACCCAGATGATGACCATGACGAAATCGAACAACGCATGTGGGATCAGATCGAAGCAGACTACGGAATGGGAGAAGGCAATGCATATGCTAACGCTGTGCGTCAGGCTAAAAAAGATGGCAAGAAAAAAGGTGACAAGATTGACGGTCCAGACGGTGATGAAATTACACTAGAAAAGGACAAAAAGGCACCATTAGGCGAGTTCATACTATCATACTACGACAGAGAAACAGGCGAGTTTCCAAAAGGCGAGACAGCCGTACTTACTATGATAGAAAAAGATTACGGCGAGCAGTTCATAGAACCCGCTAAGGCCTTTATCGAACAAGTTAATCAAACTTTTGAAGAATTCCAGATGCGTACACAACCACAGCAGTTGGATATAGAAGAGTTTGACAGAATGAGAGAGTTAGCGGGTTTAAGGTAATCCGCTAACTTCTTAAAAAAATTTACAAAAAGTACTTGACTTTTGGTAAATAATATCGTATAGTATATATTGTGCTATACGAATAAGGCACAAAGCACATAGGCATAACAATAGGAGGCATAACTATGGCATCATTAGCAGAAATCCGAGCAAAGCTCAAAGAACAAGAAAACCGTTCAAGCGGTAACACAGGACCAAGCGGTCCAAACCCAATTTACCCATTTTGGAATATGAAAGAAGGCGAGAGTGCAACACTCCGTTTCCTTCCTGATGGCAACGCTGATAATACTTTCTTTTGGAAAGAGCGTTTGATGATCAAACTTCCATTTGCAGGTGTAAAAGGTGAAACTGATTCACGTCCAGTACAAGTACAAATTCCGTGTATGGAAATGTACGGCGAGACATGTAACATTCTTAATGAAGTACGTGGTTGGTTTAAAGATCCAAGTCTAGAAGATATGGGTCGTAAGTATTGGAAAAAGCGTTCGTATATTTTCCAAGGTTTTGTAACGGATAATCCACTAGCGGACGACGAAGCACCTGAAAACCCAATCAGACGCTTTATTATTGGTCCTCAGATCTTCCAGATTATTAAGCAGGCACTTATGGATCCTGATATGGAAGAGTTGCCAACAGATTACACAGCAGGTGTAGACTTCCGTTTGAACAAGAGTTCAAAAGGTGGTTACGCAGACTATTCTACATCTAACTGGGCACGTAGAGAGCGTCCACTAGGTGATGCAGAAATGGCAGCAGTTAACACACACGGCTTGTTTAATCTAGATGACTTCTTACCTAAAAAGCCAGATGAAACAGCGATTAAGGTTATGCAAGAAATGTTTGAAGCGTCAGTAGACGGTGAAGCATATGATGCAGATCGTTGGAGCAACTACTTCCGTCCAGCAGGTATGCAAGCACGTACAGGTGATCCGAATGTAACAGCAAGTCCACAAGCAACTGCTGTAAGTCAGAGCGCACCTGCACCAGAGGCAGCACCTGCACCAGTAGCAGAGGCAGCACCTGCACCAACACCAGCGGCTGAAGCAGCTCCTGCAGAAGGCGGCGCTCAAGACATTCTTGCAATGATCAGAGCACGTCAAGGACAGTAATCATACAGTGGGGGAGCAATCCCCCACTTGCTTTTTAGATAGGAGATATTATGGCGACTAAAGCATTCGATCCGACTAAGTTTCGGACTTCGCTAACAAAATCCATTCAAGGTATGAGTGCAGGATTTAACGATCCTACTGATTGGATTAGCACAGGCAACTTTGCACTCAACTATCTTATTTCAGGTGATTGGAACAAAGGTGTTCCTCTAGGCAAAGTAAGTGTATTTGCAGGCGAATCAGGCGCAGGTAAATCGTACATATGTTCAGGTAACATTGTTAAGTCAGCACAAGATCAAGGTATCTTTGTAGTTCTTATTGACTCAGAGAATGCACTTGACGAAGCATGGCTACAAGCACTTGATGTAGATACTTCAGAAGATAAACTACTAAAACTTAATATGTCAATGATTGATGACGTAGCAAAAACTATTTCAACATTCATGGCAGACTACAAAGCAATGAACGAAGAAGACCGTCCTAAGGTATTGTTTGTTGTTGACTCACTAGGTATGTTATTAACACCTACTGATGTGGACCAGTTTAACAAAGGTGATATGAAAGGTGATATGGGTCGTAAGCCTAAAGCACTAACATCACTTGTTCGTAACACAGTTAATATGTTTGGCAGTCACAATGTAGGACTTGTAGCAACTAATCACACTTACGCATCGCAAGATATGTTTGACCCAGATGATAAGATCTCAGGCGGTCAAGGCTTTATCTACGCATCTTCAATTGTTGTAGCAATGAAAAAACTAAAACTAAAAGAAGATGAAGACGGTAACAAGATTAGTGAAGTGCGTGGTATTCGTGCAGCCTGTAAGGTTATGAAAACACGTTATGCTAAACCGTTTGAAGGTGTACAAGTTAAGATTCCATACGAAACAGGTATGAATCCTTACAGTGGACTACTTGAATTGTTTGAAGCAAAAGGCGTTATTGTCAAGCAAGGCAATCGCTTAAAGTATGAAACAATTGACGGTGAAGAACTACTTGAATATCGTAAAAATTGGAATGGTGAACTACTCGATAAGGTCATGTCAGATTACCTCGTAAAAGAGGCTAATATGGTAAATATCGACAACACAGACGAAGAAGCTGTTGAAGAAGACCTTAACGAGGAATATGTAGCCAATGAATGAAGAAAAAATCGTAGAAATTTGGACATTGTTCAAAGAATATCTTGACAAGAAACAAATAGAAGTTATAGCGGAAAGATTTGTGGATCTAATGGCTGATTACGGCGTAGCAGATGATACGTTCAAAGAAGCATTAGGAACTGACACAGAACTTGATAATGCAATTTACTATTATTTAGACTTGGACGAAGATAGCTATGATGACGAGATAGATGAATGGGATGAGTAATGGGATGGTATAGCGAGATATCTCGTGACATATCAAAAATACCCGCAGCAATTGCACACTTTGAATCAGAACTTATGGTTGCTAAAAACGAATGTAAACTTGTAGGTAATGTTGAAAAAAGTGCGGCTGCTATGCCAGGTATTGTTGAACATCGGTTTAACCAGCTTCAAGAAATTGAAGCAATTCTAAATTATCTAAATATTGAGCTACGTAGATTGCGTAGTTCATTCTTCAAAAAATATCTTGAAAATTATCAACGAGCCCTGTCTAGCCGTGACGTTGAAAAATACGTTGACGGCGAGGCAGACGTTGTTGACTATGAAAAGATTATCAACGAGTTTGCACTAATGCGTAACAAATGGTTAGGTGTACTCAAAGGACTTGATCAAAAGCAGTGGCAAATTACTAACGTGGTTAAACTACGTGTAGCAGGAATGGAAGATGCCACGTTATAGATTTTATTGGGTTGGTAATAATACTACTGGAAATTTTGGTGACGTATTAACACCAAAACTACTTGATCATTTTGGAGTAGACTATGAATTTACTAGAGGTAGTGACTATAATGCAATTTGCATAGGATCTATTGCAAGACATGCTAAAAAAGATACACTAGTTTTAGGCAGTGGATTTATGTCTAAGAAAAATCCTTGCGAAATAAATGCTGATTGGAAATTTGTAAGAGGTCCTAGATCAAAAGCAAAATTGGAATCACACGGTGGCAGGACTTCAGAAATTATGGGAGATCCTGCGTTACTACTTCCTTTGTTCTGTGATGAAAGCAAAAAGAAACATGATGTAGCAATTATTCCTCATGTAAGTCAGTATGCTTGGGCAAAAGAAAACTTTCCAAAATATCACGTGATTAATTTAAAAACAAAAAATGCACTTACAAAAGCAAAAGAAATTTCAGAATGTAGAACTGTAATTAGTAGTTCGTTGCACGGTATTATTGCTGCACATGCATACGGCATACCTGCTGCATATGTTGAATTTGAAGATGGCATAAAAGGTGACGGAACTAAGTTTCAAGATCATTATGAAAGTATTGGTCTTACAGCAGAATTATCTACAGTAAAAGATCCTAAATTTACAACAGGAACATTTGATATAGAAAAACTTGCAGAGTTTTTCAAAGATCTTTAAAATTCATAATTAAATTTATTTAAATCATCAGCAAATATTTTTTCAATTATTTGCCTTGTATTTTTGTTGTAATATTCTCTATAATGCTTATGATTAGTACGATTTGTATGAGGTAGTGGAATACTACAGTTAAACATATCTTGGATATTTCTAAATTTTAAATCTAATTCTTCTGCCTTAAACCAAGTTGTGTTTTCGCCTAGCCAATGTGTTTGTGGCGTTTTTCTTTCATACATCCAAATACCTAAGTCAAAAGGATTGTGTATATTGTTAGAATGTTCTTCTAACCAATTTTCAAAACCCTTGTTATAATATTCTGCAATAATTAAATCATCTTGTTGATTTGTGCTTTTCTTAGTTCTTTGTCCTAGCTTTCGCATCTCAATTCTTTCAACTGCACGTTGTCCTATGAAATGATACATGCTTACCATCCTTGCATAAGGGTTACGCACAAAGCAAAAAGTATATCCCAATTTTTTCCAAATTAGTTTAGCATCGTCGTATGTGCAGTGTTTTTGTTGTCTGTCATGAGTAATGTTATTATCTCTAATCCATTGCTCAAAACTGCTTCCTGCTGTTTTAGGTATGTGTATAAAAGTAATCTTATGTTTAGGAAAATGTATTGCCATGAAAATATTTATATTTAATGTGCGCATATAAATATCAGTATGAAAGTAGTCTTAGTTACTGGAGGGTTCGATCCTCTACATTCAGGTCATATTGAATATTTTAAAGCAGCAAAAGAATTAGGCGATGTGTTGCATGTTGGCCTAAATTCAGATGATTGGCTTACACGTAAAAAAGGTCGTCCGTTTATGCCTTTTGCAGAACGGGCGGCTGTAATTGAAAATTTAGAAATGGTAGACAAAGTTATTGCGTTCGACGATAGTGATGACAGTGCCTGCGGTGCTATATACAAAACTATGGCAACACACGGTAGAATAAAAATTATATTTGCTAACGGGGGCGATAGAACTAATACTACAACGCCTGAGTATGAAACATATGGCGACTCGTCAAATGTAGAGTTTGCATTCGGTGTTGGCGGACAAGACAAAAAGAATTCTAGTAGTTGGATACTCGAAGAATGGAAAGCACCTAAAACAGAGCGCAGTTGGGGGTATTATAGAGTGATACATGAATATGAAAATCATACAAAGGTAAAAGAACTAGCAGTTCCACCTGGACATAAACTATCAATGCAACGTCACAAAGAACGCAGTGAACACTGGTTTGTTGCAGAAGGAACAGCAACAGTATACACTATTAATGTAAGTTCTGATTACGAACTTGTAGGAAGATATAAACAACACGAAAGTTTGCATATACCAGTTGGAACATGGCATCAACTTGCAAACGAAGACAGAATACCTTTGAAACTTGTAGAAATACAGTACGGTACAAACTGTATTGAGGAAGATATAGAAAGAAGAGATTAATGAAAGTATTTGTAGGTTATGATACTAGAGAAGATATTGCATATCAAGTTTGTAAGCATAGCATTCTCAACAAACAACCGGCAGCAGATGTGCGACCGCTTAAACAACAAGAACTACGTGATGCTGGTTGGTATACAAGAAGTTTAGATAAACTTGCAAGTACAGAATTTACGTTTACACGTTTCCTTATACCAGAACTTACAAACTTTAAAGGCTGGGCATTGTTTATGGATTGTGATATGATCCTTACAACAGATATTAAAGAACTATTTGATCAAGCAGACGACAAGTATGCAGTAATGTGTGTGCAACACGATTACACACCTAAAGAAGGCACAAAAATGGATGGACAGAAACAGACTATCTATCCACGTAAGAACTGGTCAAGCGTTATGTTGTTTAATTGTGCGCATCCTAGCAATGCTGCACTTACAATGGACCTAGTTAATAGTCCAGAAATAAATGGAGCATATCTACACAGGTTTAGTTGGTTGAAAGATGAGGAAATTGGAGAATTGGATCACACTTGGAATTATCTTGTTGGTGTTTACAATGACATTGATGTTCCAAAACTAATACACTATACCGAAGGTGGTCCTTGGTTTGAAAACTATCGTAACTGCGAATTTGCACAATTATGGAAAGACGAATTACAGGATATGATGAATGGCTAATGATGCTGGAAAGCATGAACGTAGAATGCATATTGAGTACCCTGACGGCACAGTGTATCCTGGTAAGAAAGACTTTAGACATTGGACAAAGTTTTTAGGATTAGACGAACTTGACTTTACAGGTAAACGTGTGTTAGATGTAGCTACCAACGAAGGTTGGTGGGCTTTGTGGTCTGAAATGCAAGGTGCTAGTTATGTAGAAGCAACGGACGTAGAACGTGGTGAAGATTACGATTGGGGCAACAACAAGGATTGGGATTGGATTGAAAAACTAAACAAAAATCGTGGCGGTAGAGATGTATTAGAATTTCATATAAAAAATCTTAATAGTAATGTAATTGTAAAAAAAGAAAACATATACGAAGCAAGCGGAGATTTTGATTTTATATTCGCACACGGATTAATGTATCATCTAAGACATCCACTACTTGCAATAGATAATATGTACAAATGCTGTCACGGTATTTTTATATTTGAAACATTTGTAGATTCTAGATCCAATCAGTATTGTGCGCAAAATAAGTTTTATAGAACAAATGAATTAAATGCATCTTCAAATTGGACCGGTGCTACTACTTCGTGCTATGCTAGTTGGTTAAAAGATGCAGGGTTTAGAGATATATTTTATTCTCATATAGGCGACGGTCCTGTTGGAAACACACGAGCTTTTTTTGTTGCAGTTGAAGATGAAAAGTATACTCCTATGTTTGCAGCAAACAAAAATTTAAATTATTGCAACGAGCAATATTGGGAAACAGTTTACTTGAACACAAAGTTTGATAAATGATTTGTCTAAGCAAAAATAAAACAGATGAATACGTTAACATGTTTGCAAACGGAGCAAACTTGCCTATCCAAGATTATAATTATCAATTTGGCAATAATCCTATAATGATAAGAAGTATGGGCAAACGTAAACTAATACACTGGTGTTGGAAAAACAATCATACATTTTATTATATGGATAGTGGATATGTAGGAAACTATAAATCAAATACTAATCCTTACGGTTGGAAACTATATCACCGTATAGTAAAAAATGATGTGCAACATAATGAAATAATTGACAGACCAGATGACAGATGGAAAAGATTAAATTATAAAATTAAAAAACCAAACAGTGGAAGATATATTTTACTTGTAACACCTAGCGAAAAACCTTGTAAGTTTTATGGCATAGATAGAGATATCTGGGTAGAGCAAACTGTAGAACAAATAAAACAGCATACAGATCGTCCTATAAAGATAAGAGATAAAGCACCAAGACAGCAGCGTATAACGAATACAATATTTCAAGACTTACACGATGCACACGCACTTGTTACCTATCAAAGTGTAGCAGCGATTGAAAGTGTGCTTGAAGGTGTACCAGCATTTACTCTTGCACCAACTGCTGCTGATCCAGTTTGTGATAAAGATTTAAGCCTTATTGAAACACCAACAATACACGATCAGGATAAAATATATAAATGGGCCAGTCATCTAGCCTACGGACAATTTCATATAAACGAGTTCAAAGATGGAACCGCATGGAGAATATTAAATGAAATATAAAGTGTTTATGAACAGTGCAGGCACTAACAGAGAAAGAGATGTGCTTCGTGCGTTCCACGAAGGAATAACAACTACTATCCCAACAGAAAAAGCTGAATATAAAAAGTTACGCAACTTTAACAAAGAACAAGGTTGGGGTACTGGTGTTGACTTTGACTATAACGAAAAGTACAGTAAGTGTGAAGTTGCTGTTATGTACGGCAGTTGGAAGCCAGAACGTACTAATATTCATCACACTGTTAGAGCAAGCGTGTATGATAAAGCAACAACTTTTATTTGTATTGAAACTCCTTTACTAGGAAGAAAGATTACTAATCATCATTCATACTACAGAGTTGGTGTAAACGGCTTTTTAAATCATGCTGCTGAGTGGGGATTTACTGACAATTGCCCTTCGGACAGATTTGATGCACTGAACTTAGAATATAACGGCTTTAGAAAGCATAGAGGTAATAAAATTGTAGTTGCATTACAGTTAGCAGGAGATGCAAGTTTACGTCACAACGATATTAATGAATGGGCTGTAGACACTGTGCAAGAACTTCGCAGGTACAGTGACAGGCCAATTGAGATCAGAGTACATCCTGCAATAAGTGAAAAGGGTATGACTAATCACAACGATCTTTTTAGACGATTGGCATTCCTTGGATTAAACAATGTAAAAGTTATAGACGGAACTAGACAAGCATTTGAGTATCAATGTAAAGATGCATATGCAGTAGTTACATATTCCAGCGGTCTAGCAATAGATGCATTGCTGTTCGGTGTACCTGTATTAACATGTGACGAAGGCGGGTTTGCATATGATATTACTGAAAATAAATTAATGAATATTGAATCAATGTATCTTCCTGACGAAGACAAGGTTAAGCAATGGTTGTATAATCTAGCATATTGCCAGTGGCGTGTAGAAGAGATGCAAGACGGTACTGTAATTAATCATTTGATGCCTGCAATTACCGAAAGCGTAAAAAGAGGACCACAAGATTAATGCAAGTTATCAGTTACTTAAAAGGCATCCCGTCTAAAAATAAAAATCCAGAAAAAGAACAAGTTTTGAGATATTTTGCTCAAGGTGTAGATGCTTACGGTGATAACGGCATACAGTCGCAAAGTGATAGGTGGATACCTAGTGATGTTGGTGTTATACAAGGATATGTACATGAGTCAAGTCCTAATAGTCCTCATCTAAGATTACGTAAGAGTGTAATTGATAACCAAAAAAAATCTGGGAAGCATAGTATTATAATTGATAGTAATTTATTTTTATATGTAGACAAAAACAATCCACATCATTACTTACGATATAGTTTAGACGGTGTATTCCCTACTACAGGAAATTACTTTTGGGATAATCCTGATCCTGCACGTTGGCAAAGTATAAGCAATAGACTCGGTTTAAGTTTAAAGCCGGAACGTAAAAAAGGACATCACATACTAATATGCCTGCAAAGGAATGGCGGCTGGAGTATGAAGGGGTTAGACGTAATGAAATGGCTTTTTCAAACTATACAAACGTTGCGTATGTATACTGATAGGCCTATACTAGTGCGAGGACATCCTGGAGACAAAAGGGCTAAACAGTATCTGCGCATAAACAAGCCAGGAGTAGTAGTATCAACCAATCCTGACATAAGAACAGATTTTATAAACTGTCATGCTGTAATTACATATAACAGCAGTCCTGGGGTAGCAGCAGCAATTGAAGGATTGCCTGTATTTGTTTTAGATCCTAATCCTAAAATTAGCCAAGCGTATGATATTGCTAACGTTGATATCACTAAAATAGAAAATCCAGAATTTTATGATAGACAATCGTGGATAGAAAAGATTTCCATGAGCCATTGGAATTTTGATGAGTTAAGAAACGGAAAGGCTTGGAAACATATGAGACCGTTTATTTCGTAGGAACATAAACTATATCATTATCGTACTGTGCTGCTTTTTTGTAGTTCATTTCAGCAAACCAGTTGTCTAAATCGTTAAGGTCATATCCAAATTTATTTGCAAGTTTATTATACTCAATAGCAACAGTTGGTTGACAGCGTTCAAGTGTTTTCACTGCACCTTTTAATGCAAACAGCTCGTAGCCTTCTATGTCAAGATGTATTAAATCTAAATACTGTATTTTCATACCGTCTATAGTAATTTGGGGGATGTCACCTTTGCCTTTAACAAAATATGTACCTACATTTTTTTGATGCGGTAATTCTAAACTTATCATGTCCCCAGTTTCACCGAGTGCTGCTCTATAAGGCCAAACATGCCCGTGCCGTCTTGTGTTCTCTAGCAAACAATGAAAATTTACTGGATCTGGTTCAACTGTGTATACCCTTCTGTATAGCTCTGCATATTTACAAGCATAGAATCCACAGTTGCCTCCAGCTTGCAACACTGCACCTTTTTTGACTACATGCTTACTAAGTAACTCAGGAATGTCTGGCCATTTGCGCATATACTTCCAGCAAAACTTGTCCGCTTTGGGCCAGAGCCATCCGCGCCTATTTTCGACTAACTCACTATAGTCCGCATCTTGTAGTTGCCAATTTTCCACAGCATATCTGCTTGCGGAATTATAAGGTTTGTTTTGTGGTTTAGCAAACAACATTATTCTTAGGTTTTTTGCATTCTTTGCAACTTGGCTTTCATATCCTACATGTCGTTTATTAATAATATTTTGTAGGTGTATGTAATCTACATTTTCTGCAATGTATGCTTGATCTCCGTAACGTTCGTTTGTTACATAGGTTTTTATAATTTCTTCTTTGTTTTCTAAATATTGATCGTAAAGATAGCTGTAATCACCGTTCCAATACATAATGCAACTTGACGTCTTTTTTGTTCTACCTTCTACCATTACAAACGAAGGTTGCTGCATCAATTGTGTTATAATTACATCAATGTTACCACATATTATAGTGTCTAAATCGAAGTACAATGTAGGACCTTTGAATAGATCCTTTCTAAACAATTCTAACTTTGACCACCAAGTAGGACTATCTGATTCTAACCAAACTTTGCCTTCAAAGTCTTCTTTGCAATCAGTTAAACAATAAAATTTAAAATCAAACGTACAATGTTTTTCTAAGCCCCAGCGTAGTTTTTCTATCCAAGTAGTATCGTATATTCCATCAGGACTAGTTTTATAAACACATACAAAATTAATCATCTAAACTATCCCAGTATTTTGTACGAATAAGACTAGGCTTACCTTTTGTTTTTTCTCTAGCAATTGCTTTGCCCATCATATAATTGTGTATTTGTATTTTTACTAAATG
>Ga0255772_10000756_pt1 | contig 31776 bp, 42 predicted proteins | sample 071ome_34_FD_179970 | JGI IMG/M metagenome (GOLD analysis project Ga0255772, IMG submission 179970) | Coastal salt marsh microbial communities from the Groves Creek Marsh, Skidaway Island, Georgia - 071411BT metaG (version 2) | ecosystem: Environmental > Aquatic > Marine > Intertidal zone >...
ACTGGTTCGACCAGTTCGCCACCAAGCAATCCAAATGGCGGTGGTTCTGGTGTTTTCATTGCAAATTATGCTGAAGCTGATACTAACAAAATTACAGTAGTGACAAATGCTGGAGTTGAAGATAACTTCCCAACTGTTGTAACACTTACCTTGAGTTTTAATGAAAACTTAACTGAAGATCAAATTGACGGCGGCAGTGTAGATTATTCTCAATTCTGGTTATTCTTCCAATATGGAAAACGCAGAACAGGCGCTTTTGTTGTCGGCGCACCTACTAATAATACATCTACAATTACTCTTTCCGGTGCATTCGCCTTGGATAACGGAACTACACAATTACAAGTAAATGATTATCTAAAGTTTTCAGGATTTACTAACGATGTGAACAATGGTCTTTGGAAACTTCTCTCTCGCGATAGTGATAACCAAATCACTGCGGTAAAAGTAGACGGTTTAGTTCCAACAGGAGAAACAGCACCAGTAACTGCTAATATCGATGAAGGTGCTATTGATACTCCTAATGCTATTATTGTAGATAATAATTTGAATGCTGATATTGCTGGAGATGTTGATGGGACAACAAAATCGTTCTCATATGCTTATACGACAAATCAACAAGGACCGAAACCGACGGAACAAGTAACACCAGTTATTGTTAGAGCAATTGGTCTTGAAGCCGGCCAGTTTGTAGAAACTGCACCTTCAGATCTCGGCGCAGAAAACTTAACCATTTCTGTAACATCTGGTCTTGAAAGAAACTACTCAAATCCATAATAAGGAGTGAAATATGACTATGAAGGTATCATTAGAACAGGCGGCTTCCATTCTTGGTAAATCGTCGGATGAGGTGATGTACTTAGTGCAGACCCAAAAAATCACGGCGGGTGTCGATCCAGACACCCTTTCGTGGAACTTCGAGCTCGATAAATTGTTGTCTTTGAAAACTCAGTTAGATGAGGGCGTGCAATCTGATCCACAGTTTTTAGCGGAGTGAGATTGTGGGTATCGACAATAGAACCGAATTAAATGACTGTGAAGCAGATGCTGGATGGAATGGAACTGATAATCCAGATTTAGATAATGACGCTGGTTTTTATTATGAAGGCGCCGGAGCTATGGCTGCACAGTTTTCTAATTCTCAGGAATATATTATTGTCGGAGAAAATTCCGCCGGAACTGCTTTGAATGAAGATTTGTCGGATTCTACTGTTTGGTTATTAGTAAAGGACAATCTTGCCGAAACACAGGTTAACGGAGGATTTCAAATTGTACTCGCCAATGGCACAGGAGGCGCTTCTGCTATAATAGGATTTTATGTTGGCGGATATGATAATCCTGGATTAAATTTAGGAAAATTTTATAACTGTATTCGATTAGATGTTAGTAATATAAGCGCCTTTTCTTCTTTTGCACATAATGGAACCCTAGGTGGATTAAACACGGCCACAATAACTGACATTGGTTACGGCAGTGTACACATTGCCACTGCTAGAGGTAATATTAATAACCTTTGGGTCGATAGAATAACAACTATAGCAAATGGAAGTTATGCCCTTACGGCTAATGGCGGTTCTGTTAGCACACCTCTTAATATGAACACTTTATACGAAGACGATGAGTTAGAATCTAATGGTTGGGGAATTGTAAGTAAAGGCGCCGGCTCTTCATATACAATTTATGCTTCTACACAATTCGGAGATACAGGAACAGGAGATTCTTATTTCGAAGAAAACAATTCACAAATATTCTTAGACGGTACTGGAATTGGATCTACTCATTTCATTTTTAGAGTTATAGGAAATTCTACCGGAACAAATTCCTTTGTATTAGACAACACTCTATTCGTGGGAACTGGAGAAGGAGCTATTTGGGATTTCACAGATACAAATTTCGACATTTTGAAATTAACAGGAACACAATTTGTCGATAACGGAACAATAAATTTTCCTGTCGCGAGTACAGGAAATAAATTTGTTAACACAAGCAGTTTCATAGGATGTGGTCAAATAGACTTTTCCACAATTAACGCTGATGATATTACGATAAAAAATAATTCCGATTCGGCCACAGGAGCAATGTTATTAGATACTGACGGCCAAACAACCAACCAGACAAATTTTACATTTGAAAGTGGAGGAACCGGCCATGGTGTTTATATAACAGCACCAGGAACATATGGATTATCGAATTGGAATTTTTCAGGATACAGTACTGCTGATCCAGGAGATAATTTAGTATCTTCTTCTGGTTCTACTGATGCTATGGTATACAATAATTCAGGCGGTGCGGTGCAATTAAATGTTAGCGGTGGAATAGGTGGCAATATAACCATTAGAAACGGAGCTAGTGCTACAACAACCGTCGTTGCGACTATTAATATAACTATAACCAACATTGTTACTGGTTCTGAGGTAAGAATGTATGATTTTACAGGAGGAGTAGTAGGTGATGAAGAGTTGGGTGGAAATACGAATGCGTTTTTAGAGTCTATAACAGGAACATCGGTAACATTTAGTACAGTGCCTCAAAAGGACTATTTAATCAAGATAGTTAATCCTGAATATGTCATATTGAGAGTAGAAATTCCTTCAACTGGTGATGATGTGACACAAAAAATCACACAAGTTATCGACAGAGTTTTCGATAATCCTTGATTATAAATATATGAATAAATATTTTAAAACAGAATTCGGAGTAAAGTAAATGGCAGGTGAACGCAAATATACAAGAATACCACCTGAAAGCACTGGTGATAGAATCTATATGATTCATACCGCAATTATAAATTATGACGGTAAAGATGTTTCCCATACATGGAAAGTCGGTGACATGTACACCGTTTCGGGTAATGGAGGCCAGACGTTCACATTTCATCTCCACGGTGTTTACGAAACAAACAGTACAACAGGTAGACTTTATGTTCATTACAATGAGCAAGCAAGAGAGGAAGGTTATACTGCTTCTGATGATCAATCGATACAATATGACACGGACAATGATGGTAATCTAGATGTAGTTGCGACAGTAAATGCTGACTCTACGGATATGTATATACCCACACAAAATATCATGGGGTATGACAATCCAGAATATGGACTGAATATAGATCTCTTTGGATCGGCACAAGTCACATTCAAAGAAGGAGCACCACAAGCAACTGGCATGGGGTTGTTAAAAGTCTCAGATGCTAAATTGTTAGCCTCATATGATTTCTCTAAATCAAATTTAGTGACTCAATTTGTAAATTCAAGAGAAGGTGGCAGCGATGTTAGTAATACATGGGATCCTACAGTCAGAGGCGTTAAACTAGCAGTAGGAACAACACAAGGTGATCGTGTTACACAAACATCAAATCTTTTTCATTCTTACGAAGAGGGTGCATCATTATTATTTGTGATGAGTGCTAGATCCGGAGATGTTGGTAAACAGTTTGTGGCAAGAAATTGGGGCGCCTTTGACGCTACAGATGGTTTCTTTTTTCAAATAAAAGGTTCTGATGATGCCCCAGGTGGCCGAACAACTCCAACCGATCCTGTCGGAACAGGTCCAGGATCGGCTCTTCGTATTGTTCATCGTTTTACATTCGACGGAGTAACAAAAAATCACGAAATTCTACAAAAAGAATGGAATAAAGATACACTATTAGGAACTGGTGGAGGTTCTAATCCTTCAGGAATGCAAATTGATGTTACAAAAATTAATACTTATTGGATAGATTATCAGTTTATAGGTGGCGGCAGAACTCGTTGGGGAGTATTTTACCAAGGCAATCGTATTGTTTGCCATGAAATGTATCATCATAATGGTATTGGTATAGGAACACAGTTTACTCATCCTATTTCAAATGCTAATAGACCAGTATGTTGGGCTATAGCAAATTATGGTACAAGTGGTAGTTCATCAGAGTTTTATGCATTTGGTGCTGGAGTTTACATCGAAACAACTACAGATCCTTTGAAGGCAGCTCGACCAGTTTCGATAGATATTCAGACAAAAATGTGGGGTGAACCAGAATCTCAACCTTACTGGAGAACAAAACAGTCTAAAAATGGATCTAATACTGCGTTTCCATCACTATTACAGTCTGGTAGTTATTCATCATCAAGTTCGACACAATATCAAATGTCGTTATCACCTGATCAATTTTTATTAAATCCTGATGGCACAGAAGGTGACGAAAACCACACAATTTATCAACCTATAATATTTGATATTTCTAATCATAACATTAGTGATGGAAGCAAAAAATTATCTGAAGCAAGAGTCTTTTACGGATGTGTAATGCGTGGAGTAGAATATCAATCTAATCGACCAAGTACTCCTAGCGTTTCTTATGAATTGGAAGGAGATCATTTAGCACATATAATAGAACTTGGTCGTTCTACAGTTGACGGTAATTTAGTATTTGATTACAGCAAATTAACCGATAACGAACAGTATGGTACGGTAAATAATCTTTCAGATCAACCTTTCTCTAGGGCCCTTCAACCTCTTACAAACTGGACAAGCACATCAGACAAATATACTACAGGTAATGAAAGAGTTTTGATAACTGTTGGACCAGATCCAAGATATGGTGAAAGTAAATTTAGTATTTTTGCAGATAAACAACCAATTGTTGTTCGTGAATATGATGGAGACCAAGATGTTGCAACTGTACTAGGTACAACATTTACAGGAAAAACTGCTGGCGGAACTGGATATGCTAGTGTAGATAAACAAGACAATCCTAATGACTGGCACTATTTATCTTTAGTCACTAGAAGTGAAGCATGGTTGTATGACAGTATTGCTGACATTGACGATGATAGATTAACTCGTGTGCTTACAGTAAGCGACTGTACTTCGCTAAATCTTGGTCAAAAACTTACAGTTACTACAGGTTCACATACCGCATTTATTATGAAAATTGATGTTGATACAGCTGGCGCTATTGCTGTTACCGCAGCCACTACCGCCGAATATCAAATCGTAACACGAGGTACAACCGACTTCACAGCAATTGGCGCACCTGATAATAATCCTGGTACAATCTTTACCGCAACAGGTGCAGGTACAGGAACGGGCACATTAGTTAGAACAAACACAACAGGTACAGTCGCAATCTGCGGTAGAAGTTCTGCACAAATAAATTACTTGGGTGCCTTTACTACAGATGGTGGAGGTGCTGGGACAATCACAGTCAATGGTACAGACGATAGCATAGCAAAAGATTACTGGACTTCAATTAATGCACTACAATACGATGTAGATTTAGGTATGGGCGCAGATGTAGATTTAAGTAATACTACTGGCCCAGCATATACTGGACTAGCACTTTACGGCGGTCCTCATCCTCGTGCAGCATGGACATTTATGATTAAACATAAAGATAATACTAACGAAGATGGTGATGGTGATATTGGCCCAGTTTACGAAAACAGTAGAAATAACTGGAACATCTTCTGGCGCGAAAGAGAACAATAGTTGAATGCCTTCTTTAACCTTTAACTACGGTAATTGGCAGTTTTGGGGAGACTACAATCCTCCTCTATACCTTGGTGAACAAAAAGTCACCTTTGACGGTCTTAATAAACTTATTTTAGTTAATGAAGGTGTGACTGAATTAGATTTTCGTGTTGATGTTTATTCTGCATGGAAAGAATGGATACAAGATCCTAATCAGATAAATGCAAAATGGGAAAAGGCTCTAGATGTAATTGGTGGTGACCCACTTCCTGGTGACCGTGTTCTTGGTACTACATTCTTCCTAGAAAACGGTTGGCGTATGCGTACATGGGAAGGCAATCATTCTCTTACAGTTACAGGTAATGTGTTTACTCGTGAAGGTGAACCCATTTTTGTGCCAACATTAGATCCATGGACAATTACAATTAACTTGAACACATCTACACTGGTAGAAACAATACTACCAGCACTATCACTCGGTTCTGATGATATTGCTGGTATTGCTGATGCGGTCTGGGCTGAAGTACTTTCTGGTACCGCAGCAGGCACAAGACTTGTTGAACTGGCTGATGCCGTTGCTGCATCAAATACATCATTGACAGCAACAGAAGTTTGGAGTTATATCATCGACACTGGTAAGAATCAAGCTGCTGGCGATAAACTTAAAAAGATTGCGACAAAAACACAAGACTTGGCGTTATCTTAATTTTTATAAATAGATTAATAGATATTTAAATAGGAGTATTACAATGTCAACTAAAGAAGCACTTGAAGCACTTATCGGCGGACAGGCCTTTGAGTTTCGTTCAAAGATTGAAGATGAACTTGCTGCTCGTTCATTAGAGGCGATTCAAACAAAAAGATTTGAAGTTGGCGCTTCTATGTTCGGTGATGAGGTCGTCGAAGAAGAGGTCGTTGAAGAAGAAGTCGAAGAGCTCGATGAACTGTCATCAGATACATTGCGTAATTATGAAAGAAAGGCGACCTTGTATAACTTTAAAAGAAAGGGTGATCCAGAAAAAAGAAAGAAAAGAAGCGATATGATTAAGTTGGCAGGATATAAGAACACAAGAAATACATTAGGTCCTACTACAAGCTTTAAAGAGAAATAAAAAATGAACTATCTAAAACTTATGTCAATTCTATCTGAAGCTGACGCTGATGAATACGGTGTTGCAACTCAGAAGAAAAAGAAAGACGAAAAAGACGATTATCATCGTTCAAAAGCCGATCAAGCATTTAAAGATATGCATAAGGTTGATGTTGCAACCGAAAAAGATTTTGAAACACTTGGTCCTATTACAACAAAACAACATGATGATCACAAAGGTAACCCATCTTCTATCAACATAGGTGATGCGACACAACAATCACCACTCAAGAAGTTTGATATGGGCGGTATCGGTAAATCATCTTATCGTAAGATTGATAAAACCGAAGGTCAGAAAGCCATGCCTAAAGTGGACGATGGTGCCACTAAAGTTTTGAGAATGAAAGAGGAAGCTGAAATTGATGAAGCGGTCGGAACTGCTGCTAAGTACGCACATAAAAAAGGTATTTTCGGCGGTAAGTATGGTGCAAAGGACCATTATCTGAATGTAAGTGATAAAACGGCGAAGAAGTATCAAGCACAACGCTCTGCACAAAGTAAAGCAGAACACGAAAAACAAGACCCTCGTATGGCTAAAAAAGGTTATACACAAAACATGGTAGACGCACAAAAAGCAAAGAAAAAAGCTAAAGAACGCGGCGTTACTATGCCAAAACTGAAAGGAGTCAACTACAGCGAAGAAGTTGAACAACTCGATGAACTGTCACCAAAGACATTGAACAGCTATGCTACAAAGGCACAACCAGATATTCGTAAACAATCTCTTGATGCAGCAAAAAGAAAGAGAAGAGCAAAAATGGTTGGTCTTGCTAGATTTAAAGCACTGAGAGGATCGAAATAATGGCTAGTGATATTACAGTAAGACAAAGTTCGGGTAGTCGTGGTTCTGGTATTGTCGTCATTCGTTCAGATGTTACTGGTGGTTTACTCTTGAATACGGCCGGCGCGGTCGAAGGTGCAAACGCTACCTCTTCTGAAACCGTCGCGAGTATGACTATTGCACATATTGCTTGGACAGGTGAATGGACTTTACAAAGAGGAGATGATGTGGTATTTTCAACTCCTAGTGGTTCATGGGGACAATACGATTTTGCGGATGAACAATTAAAATTAGAAACGGCCTCACAAGAAAGTGCGAATGTTATATTTACCGCTGGCGCTGGTGCTAATTCAATTATAATCAAAATGCACAAGAGATCGGGAGTAGCATAAAATGAAACTTATTACGGAAGTCTATGACCAAAACATAGAGTATCTTACCGAAGCTTCAGAAGACGGTAAGAAAAACTATTACATCGAAGGTGTATTCATGGAAGGCGATATTAAAAACAGAAATGGTCGCATGTATCCAATGCTTACGCTTGAAAACGAAATGAATCGTTACAACAATAACTTCGTAAAACAAAATCGTGCATACGGAGAACTTGGTCATCCAGACGGTCCTACTATCAATCTGGAAAGAGTTTCACACATGATTAAATCTCTTCGTAGAGAAGGTAATCAAATTATTGGTAAAGCAAAAATTATGGAAACACCTATGGGTTCTATTGTAAAGAATCTGATGGACGAAGGTGCCAAACTAGGTGTTTCTTCAAGAGGTATGGGATCACTTGTACAAAAGAATGGTTTAAACGAAGTACAAGATGATTTCATGCTTGCAACGGCTGCGGACATTGTTGCAGATCCATCTGCACCAAATGCGTTTGTAGAGGGTATTATGGAAGGTGTTGAGTTCTATTACGATTCAGATAGAAAAACCTGGATGTCAGAACAAATTAAGCATGAAGTTAAAAAGATGAGTGTGAAAGAACTGGAAGAACAAAAACTTTTTCTATTCAAACGTTTCATCAATAATTTGTAAATTTTAAATATTATAAATAAGTAATAAATTGTAAATTATTCTCAATAATCAAGGAGAACAAACATGTCTGATTACGAAAACTATGAAGATGAAAACATTGATGAACTTGCAGAAGTAAAGGCATCAATGGGAGATCCATCTGAAGTAGCAGATCCAGTAACAAAAGGCGATAATAAGTCTAAGGTTGCCATGAAGGGTTCTGCAAAGGCTGCTAAGGTAAAAGGTGTAGAAGATAAAGAAGATGCATTTTCTACAAATCTTCCTGTGCAAGAAAGCAAGTTTGGTATGTTGAATGCCATGATTGCTGAAATGCAAAGAATGTCTCGCGAAGAAGTAGAAGAAATTTATGCTGCTTTTGCTGAAGGCGCAGAAATGGACGACGAAGATTACGAAGCTTCTGATGAAGAACCAGTATATTCCTTCAATGCAGAACAAGAAGTTGCTTCTATCTTTAACGGTCAAGAGCTGACCGAAGAAGGTATGAGTAAAGCAGCTACTATCTTCGAAGCTGCTGTCGCATCAAAAGTCAACGAAGAAGTTGAAGCATTTGTTGCAGCTGCTGCTGAAGAGCTAGAAGAAGAAAGAATGTCTGTTGTTGGTACTCTTGAAGAGCAAGTAAGTTCATACCTCGATTATGTAGTTAACGAGTGGATTGAACAAAACGAACTTGCTGTAGAACAAGGTATCAAGAACGATGTAGTAGAAGATTTTATGGAGTCAATGAAGACTTTATTTGTTGAGCATTACATTGAAGTACCAGAAGAGAAGCAAGATGTTGTTGAGCAATTGATGGCTCGTGTTGCTGATCTAGAAGAAAGCCTGGATGTTGTCATGGAAGAAAACTTTGAAATGAATGATCTTATTGCTGATACAGCAAAGAATGCAATTTTCGCTGACGTTGCAGAAGATATGATCGGAACTGATGCGGAAAAACTGCGTGAATTTGCAGAATCAATTGAGTCAAATGACGCTGAAGATTTTCAAGCAAAACTTGAAACTCTGAAAGAACATTATTTTGGTTCTGAAACTGCAAGTCCTACATCTTCGGTTATTTTAAACGAAGATGCTGATCCATATGTAGAACAAGAAGAACTTTCAGAAGCTGTTGCTCCTGAAATGAGATCTTATATGGATGCTATTTCTAGAACCATCAAAAAGTAAGTTTTTATAAATAATATAACATTGAATAAAAAGATAAAACCTCAACAAGGAGAAAACAATGTCTGTTAATACTTTAGTAGAAAAGTGGCAACCAGTTCTGGAACACCCAGACCTGCCAAAAATTGAAAATACTCATAAAAGAGAAGTTGTTGCACAGCTTTTAGAAAACCAACAACATGATGCAATGCAAAATATGTCAGGTGGATACCAAACACCTACTCTGTTGGGAGAAACTCCAACAAACGCTTTCGGTAATGCTGGCGGTGACGGTACTGCTACCGGTCAGGTAGATGTATTCGATCCAGTTCTGATCTCTCTAATTCGTCGTGCTGCCCCTCAAATGATCGCATACGACATTTGTGGTGTTCAACCAATGACAGGTCCAACTGGACTTATCTTTGCAATGCATTCGCAGTACGCAGACGATGGTACCTCTAAGCAATCCGCTGCTAACGAAGCAAATCGTACCGAAGCATTCTTTAACGAGGCTGATACAAACATTTCTGCTTCTTCTAACAATGCTATTGGCGGAGTTACTTCACAAGGCGGTGTCTTCGGTGATGGTACAGCATCTTCTGAAACAGATCCAACAACAAGAACTTCTACATACGCAGTTCGTCAAGCAATGGATACAGCTGATGCAGAAGCTTTAGGAACTGATGGAAACGCATTCTCGGAAATGGCATTCTCAATTGAGAAAGTTTCTGTTGTTGCTCGTTCTCGTGCCCTGAAAGCTGAGTACACAATGGAACTGGCTCAAGATCTGAAAGCAGTTCACGGTCTTGACGCAGAACAAGAACTTTCGAACATTCTGTCAACTGAAATTCTTGCTGAAATCAATCGTGAAGTCGTTCGTAGTGTAAACATTGTTGCTAAAGACGGCGCACAAGAAAACGTTGCTACTCAAGGCACATTTGACCTTGACGTTGATGCAAATGGTCGTTGGTCTGTTGAACGATTCAAAGGTCTGATGTTCCAACTGGAACGTGAAGCTAACGCGATTGCAAAAGCAACTCGTAGAGGTAAAGGTAACCTGATCATCTGTTCATCTGACGTTGCTTCTGCACTTCAAATGGCTGGTGTTCTTGATTATACACCTGCTCTTACAAATAGTCTGAGTGTGGACGACACAGGTAACACATTTGTTGGTGTTCTTAACGGTCGTTTCAAAGTCTACATTGATCCTTACTTCGCTTCATCTACTGGTCTTCAGTATGTAAACGTTGGTTATAAAGGCTCAAATCCTTTTGATGCTGGTATTTTCTACTGCCCATACGTTCCGCTGCAAATGGTTCGTGCAATCGGTGAAGATACTTTCCAACCTAAGATTGGATTCAAGACTCGCTACGGCATGGTCGCAAATCCATTCTCGAAAGGTGCTAACGGCCGTTTGACTACTCCTACTGACAACCAGTTGGAGAAACGCGCAAACGAATACTACCGTTTATTCGCTGTAAAGAACCTGATGTAAGAAAAAGATCTCTTTTAAGAGACACTTTTAAGGGGTGCTTCGGCACCCCTTTTTTTGTTTATAAATAGTTAAAAAATGGATATAAACTATGTCTGAAATTACCGCAAACAAAAACTTTCTTTCACCACTAGGCTTTAGGTTTGTTCTTCAACGAGCACCTAATCTAGAATTCTTTTGTCAAGAATTTACATTACCGGAAATATCAATTGAAGATGTTACTCAAGAGTCACCAAATCTAAGGTTGTATTATCCTGGTACAAAAATGGAATATGCACCTCTCAATGTAGAATTTATTGTTGATGAAGATTTATCAAATTATAAAGAAATACAAGAGTGGTTATTTGGTCTAGGTTCTCCACAAAAAACTCAACAATTTCAAAATCTAAGACAACAGGAGGTTATAGGTGAACCTGGTGGTATTAGGTCTGATGGTACACTTATTGTTTTAACTTCAAATCATAATGCAAACATAGAAATTGTTTTTAGAAACTTATTTCCTATCTCACTTTCTCCTTTAAATTTCACAACTACATCATCTGATGTGGACTATATAAAAGCAACTGCTACATTTAGATATAACGCATTTACCTTTGTGGGCTCTTGACAAACGAATCACACTATGATATAATGGCTATGTTGCCTTTAAGATATAATAGGATACTATATGAACATTGAAACCATACTGAATGACTGGTCAGAAGATTGTAAGATTGATGAGACTAACCTATCACACGAGAGTACGAATATACCAATACTACATAGTAAGTATATAAGTATGTATACGAATGCTAAACTTGCTAGATTGAGAATCTATGAGAAGAGAAAGGAGATTAAGAGAAAGCTCACTGAATATTATTCTGGTGATTTAAACAATCCAGAAGATATAAAAGAGATTGGTAGAGAACCTTTTAACAAGAAACTACTGAATACACAAGTTCAGACCTATGTTGATTCAGATGATGAAATGATTAACATTAATTTGAAGATTGGTTATCAAGATGAACTCATTAAGCTCTTAGAAGATATTGTGAAAACAATACACACAAGAAACTTTATTATTAAGAATAGTTTAGACTATCAAAGATTTATGAATGGTGGATAAAATGAATAACTTTAACGGTGAATATCTAACACTATCGAAAGACATTTGCAAATACTATCACGACCACTTGGAACACTATATGCACATATATAGTCCTGAGTATAGATACACTACAGAAGAAGTTCACGCTATGAGTGTATTGAAAGCTTTGATTTCTTTATTAGGAGAACCATTAGTTGATAGACACCATGATCCAGTTATTCACCCAGTACAACTCAAGTTAAATTTATGAGTGATGTACTTAGAATAATAAAATTAAATGAAGTAAATATGAGAGTGGATGCTGAACCAAGCATCCGTATGGAATTAAGTGATAAACTTACATTCATGGTACCAGGTGCCAAGTTCATGCCAGCTTATCGTAATCGATTATGGGATGGTAAGATACGATTGTTAAACGCAATGACTGGTGAGCTCTATGTTGGTTTGTTACCAGAAGTATTAGAGTTTGCAAAGACCCGAGGTTATGAATGTATTGTCGATGAAAGTTTATCAAAACAAGAAGACTTTACACTGAATAAGGCCGAAGAGTTTGTAAAAGATTTATCATTACCTTTTGAACCAAGAGATTATCAGTACAACAGTTTTGTTCATGCGGTACAAAACAACCGAGCACTGGTGTTATCTCCAACGGGTAGTGGTAAATCTCTTATAATCTATTTGTTGACTAGATACTATGCGAAGAAAACACTTATCATTGTACCAACAACTGGATTGGTATCACAATTAAAAAAGGATTTTGTTACTTATGGACTGAATGATAAATATATACATACAGTAACAGCAGGTAGTGAGAAGGGCTCAGAAAAACCTATTGTTATTAGTACATGGCAATCTATTTACAAACAACCGAAGAAATACTTTTTACAGTATGATGTTGTGATTGGTGATGAATGTCACCAGTTCAAATCAAAATCTCTTACATCAATTATGACAAAGTTGCTTACTTGTAAGCATCGTTTCGGTTTTACAGGTACACTTGATGGAACACAGACACACAAACTCGTACTACAAGGCTTATTTGGTGAGATCAAGCAATTTAAGAAAACGGCTGAACTGATTGAAGATAAACATTTAGCACCATTTAGAATTAAATGCCTTGTTTTAAAACACAAAGAAGAGGAAAGAAAAAATGTTGTGGGTAGAACTTATCAAGATGAAATGGACTACTTGGTCTCACACGACAGGCGAAATATGTTTATCACTAACCTTGTTCTTAGCCTTTCTGGGAATAGTCTCCTTCTTTTCCAGTATGTAGAGAAACACGGTAAAATACTATATGATTTAATCAAACAAACTGCGCCAGATAGAGATGTTTATTTTTTACACGGTGGTGTAAGTGCAGAGGAAAGAGAGTATGTACGAAATGAAATCGAGAAACGAAATAACGCTATTATCATTGCTAGCTACGGTGTTTTTAGTACCGGTATTAATGCTCCTAATCTTCATAACATTATCTTTGGTAGTCCTAGTAAGTCTCGTATTCGCAATCTTCAGTCAATTGGTCGAGTTCTTCGTGTCAGTAAAGGAAAAGATAAGGCTACACTCTACGACATAGCTGATGATTGTAAATATAAATCAAAAACAAATTTCACTCTTAACCATTTTATTGAAAGAATAAGAATTTATAAAGACGAAAAGTTTGAATACAAAGTATACAACATCGATTTATAGTTGACAAATGGTTACAAATGTGATATAATGGTACCCACTTATGAAGATACAATACCTAAAATTAATTTCTGGCGAAGATGTTGTTGCTCAAGTAGAAGATATTGATGAGACTTCTGAAACAATAACATTAATTCAACCATTCGTAATTTCACTTGCAAAGGTCCAAGGGTATCATCAATACACCGCACATCGTTGGAATTTATTTCTAGGCGATGATGGTGAAGATAAAGTTTCAGTAAAAAGAAACATGGTGATGTTCAGTAATATGGCTAATGACTATGTGATGGAAATGTACTCTACTTGGATAAGACAAGATGATGAAGACGAGGACGATATGTCAGATATTATGCAGGAGTTAAATGCCGACTATTTAAAAAGGATACACTAATGGCAAAGAACCACTATGTTAATAATAAAGATTTTTTTGCAGCCATGGTTGAGTTTCGCGAATCTGTCAATATTGCAAAGGCAGAAGAAAAACCAAGGCCTAGAGTATCAGATTATATAGGACACTGTATTAAAGAAATTGCTGTTAATCTAGCTAGAAAACCTAACTTCATGAACTATCCGTTTCGTGATGAAATGATCGGCGATGGTATTGAAAACTCTTTAATGTATATTGATAATTTTAATCCGGAGAAGTCACAAAATCCATTTGCTTATTTTACACAGATTATATACTACGCTTTTCTAAGACGAATACAAAAGGAAAAGACGCAACTATATACGAAATATAAAATGATGGAAGATATGGATTGGCAAACTTACGAACAAGGATTAGGTGATTCACCAGTCGAGATAAGACACGAACATACCGACTGGTCACAAGAATACATTTCACAATTTATAGTAGATTTTGAAGCGAATAAAAGACGCGAAATAAAAAAGAGGAATACAAAAAATGTTAATACCAGCGCAGATTCAGGAGTGGGTGAATGAGTTAAATAATAAGCGTTCAAATGAAATGACTCGATTAAATTATCTTCAGAAGTTAGAAGATGTAAACACTTATGTTTATAGAGCCATTCGTAACTATAAGGGTAAGAATATGAAAAGAACAGGTAAAGCTGTGGAACCTTGGAAGTGAAAGGATACATTCATTTATTTGTGAATGATCATTTTGTGAATCATTACCGCGACGGCATTGATATGAATGTGGAAGATTTAGTGATAAATGAAATGGTAAAAATAAAAGGTATTGATTACTTGGTGAAAAAAGTGCAACCTCTCGTTGTTGGACCAAGAGCTATGCCAGTAACTTATGTGTATGTTGAAGAATGAAAGTAGCGCTTATAACCGATACCCATTGGGGTGCAAGAAACGATAGTCAAGTTTTTCTTGATATGATGGAAAGATTCTATAATAATGTATTCTTTCCTGAACTTGAAAAACAAAACATAAAAACAATCATTCATCTTGGTGATATTGTTGACCGAAGAAAGATGATTAGTTATGTTACACTGAATCGTTTTCGTAATGTATTTGTCAACCGATGCGTGACAGATGGTATTGACTTACATGTGCTCGTCGGAAATCACGATATTCCTTATCGTAATAGTAATGAAATTAATGCGATGAGTGAGTTGTTTGGTTCTTATGCAGAAGATGGTGTATCGTTTTATTCAGAACCAACTGATGTTTCTTTCGGCAATTTGAAGCTTACGATGATGCCATGGATTCACAACATGAACTATGCAGATTGTATGGAACATATTGCAAACACCGATGCTCGTGTATTGTTTGGTCATCTTGACTTGAGTGGTTTTGTGATGCATCAAGGTGTAGTACAACATCATGGTATGGATACCAAGCCATTCGAAAAGTTTGAGTTGGTGTGTTCAGGACATTTTCACCACAAGTCGCGTAAGAATAACATTCAGTATCTTGGTAATCCATTTGAACTGACTTGGGGGGACTTTAACGACGCTCGTGGTTTTCATTTGTTTGATACGGAAACGCTTGAGTTACAGTTTATTCAAAATCCATACCGTATGTTCTATAAGGTATTCTATGATGATACCGATAAAACGATGGATGAAGTGGTAGAAAAAGATTTTACAAACTACGAAAACACTTATGTAAAAGTGATTGTACAGAACAAATCAAACCCATATTGGTTTGATATGATGTTGGACAAACTATATAAATCTAATCCAGCAAATGTGAGTATCGTAGATGATAACAAAAATCTTGGTGAAATGGATGATGAAGAAATCGTGAATGAAGCTGAAGATACACTGACAATTATGCGTAAGTATGTGGGTAGTTCCAATCTAAATGTAGATGCGATACAATTAAATACATTACTCACTTCACTTTATAATGAATCACAAGCACTGGATATAGAATGATGGAAAAATTATCAGTCATTTTTGAATGGATCGATTTTGAAAAACAAGTTTGCCAAATTCGTTTTATGAATGAAAGTAAAAAGCAAATTCCTTTGGACATAGGACTTGAAAAGGCTGAATCAATATTAAACAATGAAATGATGAAAGATTCTTATGCGAGAGGATTTTCTAAACTGAAAGTTAAAGTTCCAAACTCAGAAAATATGATGATTCGTTCTGATCTTTGTTTTACTGGTACTAGACAACACTCTATCTGGAATTCAGGAATATTTTTGGCTTTATTGAATGAATCACAGGCATTAGATATAGAATGATTCACTTTGAAAATATAAGATTTAGAAATTTCCTATCAACAGGAGATGTTTGGACGCAGATTGATTTATCTCGTAGTCCAACCACACTTGTTCTAGGAGAAAATGGTTCCGGTAAATCAACAATGCTTGACGCCTTATGTTTCGCGTTGTTCGGTAAACCTTTTCGTAAAATCAACAAACCACAGTTAGCTAATTCAATCAACGAAAAGAATTGTTTGGTTGAAGTAAACTTTCGTATTGGTTCTAACTCCTATCGTGTTTTGCGTGGCATCAAACCAGCAAAGTTTGAAGTCTACTATAACGATGTTTTGTTAGATCAAACAGCTGCGGTAAAAGATTATCAAGAACACCTTGAAAAGAATATTCTGAAACTGAATTATACTTCTTTTACACAAGTGGTTATTCTCGGTTCTTCTACATTTATTCCTTTCATGCAGCTGTCAGCACAGGCTCGTCGTGAGGTGATTGAAGACCTTCTTGATATTAAGATCTTTTCTGTTATGAATGTGTTACTTAAAACACGCATACAAGAAAATAAAGAATTGCTGAACGATTTGAAATATCAACTTCAGATGGCTCAAGAAAAACGAGCACTCCAACAGAAACATATTAAAGAACTTCGTAATCAAAATGAAGAACGAGTGAATGAAATTAAAACTGAGATTGGGAAAAGTAGAACTCAATTAGGTCTTTTGGTTCTAGAAAAGACTGGTATTCTAAAAAGAATTGAAGAGAATGAGAAAACACAACGGGATAAGTATAAAGGTGTACTCAAGAAGTTTTCTGATTTAGAAAAATACCAAGGACAAATACAGACAAAACAAAACAAGTTAATGAAAGATAGAGATTTTTATCTTGAGAATGCCGATTGTCTGTCATGTGGCCAATCTTTACCAACAGATTTCAGGGACGATAAACTCAAAGTACTGGAAGAAAACATTTCAGATTACTCTGTAAATCTTTCTAAACTAGAAACTGAGTTGGAAAAAACTTCCGTACTGAAAGATGAACTAAAGGTATTAGAAGAAGAATACTCAACTTTGGTTGAAAAGAAGTTTAGTTGTGATAAAGATATTGACAACCACCATAGTTACATACGAAAACTTGAAAAACAGTTATCATCTGTAAGTAATGTTGATATGACCACAACACTGGAAGAACTCAAGGTAACAGAACGAAAACTTATTGAAGTAGAGAAACAACGAGAGGAAGCAGTAAAACAAAGAGAACTATATACAGTAGCAGCCGAACTGCTAAAAGATAAGGGCATCAAAACACAGATTGTCAAACAGTATGTTCCAGTGATGAACAAACTTATCAATAAGTATTTGGCTAAGATGGAGTTCTTTGTAAACTTTGAGCTTGACGAAAACTTTAACGAAGTGATTAAGTCTCGTCACCGTGATGTGTTTAGTTATGCATCATTCAGTGAAGGAGAAAAGGCTAGGCTTGATCTGGCACTGTTACTTACTTGGCGTAGTATTGCGAAGATGAAGAATAGTTCTCATACGAATCTGTTAATACTGGACGAAGTATTTGATGGTTCACTTGATAATGTTGGTATTGAAAGTTTAATGGAAATATTGAATGAAACACAAGACACCAATATCTTTATCATCTCCCACAAAGGAGAGTCACTACAAGATAAGATGCGTTCAATCATTCGTTTTGAGAAACATAAAAACTTTTCTAGGATGGTAGCATGAATCCAAATTTAATGTTTGGTCTTTCCGTTATGAATAGAATCAAACAAGAAATAGAAAAGACAGGAGATAATAAATTATTAGAAAGTTTTATTCAGAGTTATAGTCCTAATCAAATAAGTTCTAAACTATGGTTAGTGAATGAACTTAAAAAACATACGCCTTTAGGAACTTATAATGTAGAAGTGGTCGGTAGTTGGTTTGGTTATCCTTTAGTTTTTTTCATACGCGAGTATATGTCCAACGCTCAAAGAATTGTTCTATACGATATAGATGATAAGGCCTGTGAAATATGTGATAGATATAAGACTTACTTTCACGATGAAAATATTGTTATAAAAAATATGGATTATTGGAAAGATTTTTCGGAAAGAAAGGATGTGGATGTGGTTATAAACACCTCGTCTGAACATATGAAAGGATCACATTCTATGAATTTTGTTTTATATGATGACCCTATTCATGCGATACAATCAAATAATATGGACATTGATGAACATATAAACCTATGCCATTCCGAGGACGAGTTAGCAGAAAAACACGACTTTGAAGAAATACTATATAAAGGTACCAAAAGAATGAACAATGGCAGTTTAGATCAATACAGATATATGGTCATAGGCAAAATATGAAAAAATATGGTATTAAAGTAAGAGTTATGGATGGAGAATACCGTTGGATGTTAGATCATTCCGAAGTTCTGACTGATGTTGGACCAATGTTATTTGAAACAAAACAAGAGGCCATTGACTTTGCAGAAAAGATGCAATGGACATTATATGAAGTGGACCTATATCCTTACAAGGAGTTTTGATGGAGAATACAAAACGAAATAGAGTAAGAGGTAAAGGACCTAAAAGAAATCAACTGGTTATTTTTAAAAAATTAGGAGAAGTTTCTGATGAAACTTACGAATATCTTAACAATTTTTTGAATGAAAATACTCATAGTGATATCGGCACAGATGCGTATTCAATAACCAGAAATGTGGATTATGAAAAAGTTTTTAATGTCGGTCAAAAATATAGACAAGTAGTTTTACAGAAAAACAAAACGAGCAATGACGACACAATCGATGAACATGATTACGATAAATGGATAATTGGTAGTGAATTAATACAAGGAGAAATTAAACGATTTTTCAAAAAGATTTATAGATTTAGATTGAGTGAGATGCAACCAAAACACTCTCTGAATTGGCACATAGATACCGATACAAGTGTTATGTGCAGGGCTCAGATATGTTTAAACGAGAATGATAGTGATTTCTTATTCAAAGATAGAAAAGGAATATATAAGTTAGGAATGAAACCAAAAGAGTTTTGGTTTATAAACACTGGGTGGCCACACGCTGTTGAAAATTATACTGGTGTGAGAAGAGTTGCAATAATGAGTTTCGATTACAGTGATTTGAGAAAAGATTTGCAAGAGGAATTAAAATTATGATGTTAAAAGAGTTAGTGCCATCAACAGATCCAATACTCAAACAGAGTACAGTTTCTTTTGATTTTGAAAACCCACCAATGGATCCTATGGATCTAGCTGAAGAAATGCGTTATAATATGATTACGCATCGTGGTATTGGTCTTGCTGCACCACAGATAGGTTATAATTATTCTGTATTTGCAGTAGGTAACCCTGATGTGAAAGAGAGTATTCTTGTGTTCTTTAATCCAAGAATCGTACATTACTCTGACGATTTAGTTTTAATGGAAGAAGGTTGTCTGTCATTTCCAGGAATGTCTTTTAAAATTAAAAGACCTTCTGATATAAGAATGCGTTTTACTGGAGCCACTGGTATTACAGAGACTATGAGGTTTAACGGTATGACCGCAAGAGTGGTACAACATGAGTACGACCACCTACACGGAATTACTTTTGATACGAAAGTAAATAAGTTTCATTTAGAAAAATCTAAGAGGAGAAAAACACTATATAACCGTAAGAAGCGAAAAAATCGCTTGACAAGTGCGTGAGAATATGATATAATGGATGGACAAACGCGGGTGTAGTATAACGGATATTATGTCAGGTTTCCAACCTGAAGATGTAGGTTCAACTCCTACCACCCGCTCCAACTTTGAGGTGTTTTGTGATATTAAATAATGAAGATGCTGTTTACGCAGCCAATATTTTTATAGATTTCTTCTCAGATTTAAATCGTGTTGATGAATATCTAAGAAATGTGAAATCGGAAAGAATTTTAGAAAAATATAACCATCACGATAATTTTCTTGGTGGCCCGCAGGATGAAATGTTTCAAGACTTCTCTATTTCTCCTGAAAATATGAACTTTAAAGTCTATGAGGTTTCATCTAAAGACTTCATTACAAAATTACAAATTGTTTCTTCTCACATTGTAGAGGCCTCTATTCCAGGCAAAGGATTGCTTTTATGTGTGAAAGAAACAAATTCGGATAGTATTGTCGGATTTATTCGACTGGGTTCTCCTACTATCAATTCAAAACCAAGGAATGATTTTCTTGGTCAACCCTTGAGAACTAAAGATAAGGATGTGATGAAAAGATTTAATGACTCCGCTATTATGGGGTTCATTATTGTACCTACACAACCCTTTGGTTTTAATTATCTTGGCGGTAAATTATTGGCAGGTCTTTGTTGTTCGCATGAAGTCAGAGATATGTTGAATAAAAAATATGGAGGACCTTTTTGTTTATTTGAAACCACTTCTCTGTATGGTTCAACAAAGGCCGCGTCACAGTATGATGGTATGAAACCCTTTCTTCGTTATAAGGGTCTTACCGATTCTAAGTTTACGCCTCTTTTAAATGATAATCATTTTAGAGATTTGAGTGATTGGTTCACAGAAAGGAATAATGGTGAGCGTCTTGTTCCTGTTAAGGCCTCTTCTAAGAAATTAAAAACTCAAACTAAAATGATTTCGATTATTAAAAAATCTTTGAAGGACAACAAAGAGGTACTTGACAAATTCAACCAGGCATGTTATAATGGCCTCTCAATTACGGAACAGAAGCGAACTTATTTCTGTGATTACGGTTATGAAAATGTAAAAGAGTATTTGAATTTAGAAACCGACGAATTGAGAAAGAAAGATAACTACGATAGATACAGTATGGAAAATATTGTTGAATGGTGGAGAAAAAAGGCCTCTAAACGATTTGAATCTCTAAAGACAGACGGCCGATTAAGAACAGAATTAGAAGTTTGGAATAAAAATAATGACATTGATATCATACGATGAAAAAAATCTGGAGATAGTTTCCAAACTTATAATGGAAAACCTGACTCCAGATTTATTACCTAAGAAGTGGATAGAAAGAAATAGTACGAATCCTACTTTTGGTCATTGTCATAACGCAACAGGTTGTTTGTATAAAATCTTTGGTCACAAGAATCTTAAAATGTATCGTGCTAAAGATGATGAAGGTATTTGGCATTGGTGGTGTTTAGATCTAAACGGAAAAAGAATAGATTTAACTGCTGATCAATACTATAGTACCGGAAGAAAACCGCCATACGAAGATGGACAAAAAGCATCTTTGTTGGGGTGGGATTACAAAAAGAGGGTAGAAAAACTCACTAATGAAGTCCGAAAGGGGCTTGACATTGATTTTATTGATATAGAGGATGATGATGAGTAAAGAAGTTGAACCTATTCCTATATACACCTTGTATGGTGTTGAATATTTCGGTCCTGAATCTCAAGACCGACCTATGTGTGATTGTAAAGGATGCAGCAGGCCTGCTGCACCTTTACAATCTTATGAAAAACTGTCCGAAATGAAACGAAGAGGCACTAATGTTTGGAGACAACATGAAGGCCACTATTGTTGCCAGAAATGTCATACAGCCTGGTTGGATTACCAAAGACTGGGTTGGTTGGATTTCAAAGATTGGAAGGAATATTCGGAAGATGAACGTGATCAATTTCTAGAAAAGGAAAAGGAGTATAGGGATGCGGGTTATCCCTTGAAAGATTCAGATATTCCTATTCATCTTAAAAGTGAAAAATATGCACAAAATCAAAACATCCAACGAGATACATCCTAGAACTGATTTTACAAATAGGTTTCCTTTATTTCAAGAAGCCTTTAAAGATGTGAACTTTAATAATGTGTTGGATTTTGGTGGTAATAGAGGCAATTTGCTTTATTTCTCAGAAGGAAAAATAAAAGAATCGAATTATACCTGTATAGATGTTTCTATAGAATCTATTAAATCTGGTTGGAAAGAATTTCCTCTTTCAGATTTTCTATACTATGATAGATATAATTGGGCTTATAATCATAATGGTAAAAAGGAAATAACTCTATTTGACCCAAAAAAACATTTTAAACGTTACGATGTTATATGGGCCTGGAGTGTTTTTAGTCATACAGATTATAATGAATTGGTCGAAACATTATCATGGATGATTGATTTATCTCCTAAAAGAATAGTTGTTTCTTTTCTATCTGATGATTTGAAAATTAAAAAATTCTTCTTTGATAAAAGAGTGGTTCAATATGGAGATTGTGTCAATTTCTTAGATTGTACAGAGAATATACTTATATTAACCAACAATGATAGCATATATAAGAATATTAAAACGTTTCCAATTCCTATGAATGTGAGTGAAATGGTAACTTTTTATGACATTAATTTCTTGATGAGTGAATTGAAAAAAGAATTTTGTGGTATTTCAATTAAACTAGAGTTCTATAAAAATTCTAGTGTACCTTGTTTGAGGATTGATTTATAATGTTTGATGAATATGTACAGAATCAGTATGACAAATGGTTGAATTCTAATCCTATCGAAGACGATATTCTTTCAGAAGAAGAACTTCGTAATCGTGTTATAAAGGACCTAACTGATGTAAGTTGTATGCCTGTAGAAGAATACACCTTGTATCAAAAGTATCTTGAGATACATCAAAGATATCCTTCAGAAAAGGTATCTACACTTTTTGGTGATGAGCTTCAGATTAAAGATAAAGAACACGAACAACTTATTCGTGAATGTGAAAGTAAAATCTGGTTTCCAAAGAATGAACAAGACTTTGAAAACTTAGATATTGAAATGGTTTACACCGACGAAATTAAAAAAGATAAAGAAAGTGTTGGTTCAGGCATCAACAAATGGAATTGTATTCGTACCTTCACAAGTACAATGAAAAACAATTCTAATATTGGTCGTAACCTTCATTATATCATTCGTGACCGTGTGACAGGTAAATATCTAGGTGTTATTTGTATCACTGGTGATTTTATTGACTTGACTCCAAGAGACGATTTTATTGGTTGGGAAAGAAAATATAAAACATCTAGTGGTAAATTAAATCATAGTTGTATTGGTTCTACAATTGTACCTTTACAACCACTTGGTTTTAATTATGTTGGTGGTAAACTGTTGGCTCTTCTTTGCCTTTCAGATGTAGTTCAAAAACAGTGGAAAGAAAACTATGGTGATACTCTTGTATCTGTCACCACTACCAGTCTTTATGGTAAATCTAAAGCTGGTGGTCTTTCTCAGTATGATAATCTAAAACACTGGAAGAAAATGGGTTATTCTTCGGGTTCTTTGACTTACGAACTTACAAAAGAAACTGAACGAGAAATGCTTCGTTACTGTAAGAAACATGATACAGAAAAATATTTCACTTATTATGTGGCCAAAAGACCAGACGGTATGCAATTGAAAAGAGACCATCGTAATCGTTATAGAACTAGAATATTTTCTAAATTAAAAATACCTAAGGAGATTATTCGTTCTGACCATCAAAGAGGCATATATTATTCTCCGCTATATACTAACACAAGAGAATTTCTTCGTGGCGAAATAGAAGAGGATAAACTTGTTAAGTCTTTTGATACCAGTGTTGAGTATCTTACAGACTTATGGAAGAAAAAGTATGCAGCAAAACGCATACAGAATTTAATTAAAAATGAAAGAACGAATTTAAACGAAACTCTTTTCTACAGTGATATTTGTACTATGACTTGGGAAGAAACGAAAGAAAAATACTTGAAACAGGTGGGTAGATAATGTTCAAAACTAATTTTAAACGTGTGGGTGATTTTATGACGGCCTTTGGACAAAATGTTCAAATGAAACCAAAACTGGTCGACCATGATACTTCTACACTTCGATACTCTTTGATTGCAGAAGAACTGGATGAGTTCGGTGAAGCTGTAGAGAAGGATGACTTGGTAGGTATTGCTGACGCACTAACAGACTTATTGTATGTTGTTTATGGTGCAGGTCATGCGTATGGTATTAACCTCGATAAATGTTTTAAAGAGGTTCACAGTTCTAATATGAGTAAGTTAGGACCAGATGGTACACCAATTTATCGTGAAGATGGTAAGGTTCTCAAGGGCCCTGATTACAGAGAACCGAATTTGGAGAAATTTATAAAATGAGTGAGATTGATTACAAGTACAACGAAGATGAAATACTGCTTCAAGTTGCTGACTATATAAATGGTACCTATTCACAACACTATGCTGCGAATCAAATCGAAGCTTCAGAGTTCATTATGGATGCTGGTCACGGCGAAGGTTTCTTCATGGGCAACATTCTTAAATATGCACAAAGATATGGTAAGAAAGGCAATCGTGCAGACGCCCGTAAAGATTTGATGAAAGTGATTCATTATGCTGTCATGGCCATATATAATCATGATGAAGATAGTTATAAAGATAACGAATTAGTGTATGGTAATAAAGGTAAACCTTCGTATACTTTAAATTACGATGATCCACCTTTTTAACAAGTGATGTTTTATGGAATTATCTTGGTTTCCTATCGATTATAAAATCGATGAAAAAATAAAAAGAGAGATGCTTTTATTAGCTGAGTCTGTTCCTGATTCATATTATTACGATCATTACTCTACAGGAAAAAATGAATACATGAATCTAAAATTTTTTTTAGATCCAGAAAAAGAATTATGTGATATTTCTAAACCATTGTTAAACGATTTCAGAAAAAAACCTGATAAATTTACTATCTGTAGAGTTAATCCGAATAAAAATGTTAAATGGCATGTAGATAATCCAAAATTCAAAAGAAATACTGTTATTGTTTTTCCTTTATCCGAAAATTTTGCTAGTTGTGAAATGGAATCTGGTGAAATAACCTTTGGTATCGAGTGTTATGCTTTCGATCCGAATATTAGGCATCGAGTGGTGAATAATGATAAAATCAGGGTTTCTTTACAACTGATTTATGATACCAGTTTAAATGAAATGAGGAACATATATAACAGAAATGAATTATTCAATTAAGGAGAAATTATGGAATTATCAATTGATGTAGGTGAGTTGAGAAAGAGAAAAATCTTTGTTGCTACACCAATGTATGGTGCAATGTGTGGTGGTCAATACACAAAATCAAGTGTTGATCTAGCTCGACTTGCCTCACATTATGGAATTGAAATAGAGTTCTTTTATCTTTTTAATGAATCTCTTATTACTCGTGCAAGAAACTATTGTGTAGACGAATTTCTTCGTAATGAAAAGTTTACACATCTAATGTTCATTGACAGTGATATTGGATTTGACCCGAACGATGTTCTTGCATTGGCTGCTGTTGCAGACCCCGACAGCGATAAAGACATTGTGTGTGGTCCTTATCCTAAGAAAACAATTTCTTGGGAGAAGATTAAACTCGCAGTAGATAAAGGTTATGCAGATGATAATCCACAAAATCTTAACAGATATGTGGGTGATTATGTTTTCAACCCTGCTGCAGGACAAACTCAGATTGCTTTGAATGAACCAGTAGAAGTGCTTGAAGGTGGTACTGGATTCATGATGATTCAACGCAAAGCTTTTGAGAAATACGAGGCTGCGTACCCAGAGTTTAAGTACAAACCAGATCATGTTCGTACTGCAAACTTCGACGGTTCTCGTGAAATTATGGCTTACTTTGATTGTGTCATTGATCCAGATACAAAACGATATCTCTCAGAAGATTATATGTTCTGTCAATGGGCAAGAAAAGCAGGTATCAAAGTATGGATGTGTCCTTGGATGAAGACACAACATATGGGTTCTTATTTCTTCGGTGGTTCTCTTATTGATCTTGCAACAATCGGTGCAAGTGCAACAGCAGATCCTTCACAGAAGATCAAACAGTAGTTGACAAGCTACTGAAAATATGATATAATGGTTGTTCGTTTATTAATGAGGTATATAAAATGAAAGTGTCTAATGAAATGTGTGATGTTTTGAAAAGTTTTTCTGGTATCAATCAATCGATTTGGGTAGATGAGGGTAATGTACTGCGTACCATTTCACCTGCCAAAACAATTCTTGCGAAGGCTACCGTTGAAGAAGATTTCGACTCACCTTTTGGTATCTATGATTTGAATCAGTTTCTTGGTTGTCTGTCTCTTGTCGATAATGCAGAGATTGAATTAAAAGATACTTATATGCAAATTCATAGTGATGCCTATAAACAGAGGTATGGTTATGTAGAAAAAGATATTATCACTACACCCCCAGCAAAAGAAATGAAACTTCCTAGTGAAGATGTAACATTCGTTCTTACAAATGATGTTATGCAAAAAGTTATGCAGTCGTGTAATATCATGCAGTTTCCAAATGTCCTTGTCGAAGTGAAAGACAATCAACTGTCTCTTGTGGCTTGCGATATAAAGAATCCTGGTGGTAACCGTTTCGAAGCATTTATCTGTGAACATGAGGGTGAATACTCGTTTACTTATCGTTCTGATAATCTAAAAGTAATGCCTTTCGATTACAATGTGAGTATTTCAGACAAGGGCATTTCAAAGTGGTCTTCTAGGCCAGAAAAAGTGGAGTATTTTATCGCGCTGGAACAAGACTAATTAATTTAATTGGAGTTTATTATGACTGATGTGAATCAACTGTGGGTGGAGAGATACCGACCACGAACCATTGCCGATTGCGTTCTTCCAACAGACCTTAAAAATACTTTTTCTGAATTCGTAAAATCAAACTATGTTCCAAACCTTCTTCTAAGTGGCGGTGCTGGTGTAGGTAAAACTACAGTAGCTCGCGCCATGTTAGAAGAATGTGATTTTGAATACATTGTTATTAACGGTTCTATGAATGGTAACATTGATACTTTGCGTACTGAGATTCGCGACTTTGCTTCTACCATGTCGTTTAGTGGTAATCGTAAGTATGTGATTCTTGATGAGGCTGATTATCTCAACCCACAATCTACTCAACCTGCGCTTCGTAATTTTATGGAAGAGTATTCAAAGAATTGTGGTTTTATTATGACCTGCAATTTCAAAAACCGTATCATTGAACCACTTCATTCTAGATGTTCTGTTGTTGACTTTAATTTGCGTGTTAAGGATAGACCAAAACTGGCGAAACAGTTTATGGCTCGTATACGAGACATTCTAGAAGAAAACAATGTAGAATATAAAGATGAAGTAATTGCCGAACTTATTATGAAACATTTTCCGGATTGGCGCCGTGTGTTGAATGAACTTCAACGATACTCAGCCACTGGTAGTGTGATTGATGCAGGTGTTCTTGCAAACCTAAGTGACGATAACTTTAAAGAGATCATTACTTTTCTAAAGAAAAAGAACTTTAAAGAAATGCGAAAGTGGGTTGGTAAGAATTCTGATCTTGAACCCTCGGTGATGTTTCGTAAACTATATGATGCTTCATGTAATGTTCTTCAACCAGCAAGTGTGCCGCGAATTGTTTTAATTCTTGCCGACTATGGCTACAAAAGTGCGTTTGTAGTCGACCAAGAAATTAATCTTGTGGCTTGCTTGACTGAGATTATGATGGAGTGTGAGTTCAAATGAACCCGTTTGATTATGTAAATAGCATTAACAGTGGTAAAAATCTTCTAGAGGAAAGTGACAATAAAGAAGTGGTTGTAAAGGATTACAACCCCTTCATGGTCAATCGTGCATTGTCTTATCACAATGATACGCTGATGTTGGCTAATGCCATGAATCAGTTCTCGCATCTGGATAAAGATTTACAATACTTGTTTTTTATAAATACAGTAAGACCTAAGAAGAGGTTCGCTAAGTGGACTAAACCTGAAAAGAACGATGACTTGAATACAATCGTTGAATATTATGGTTATAGTTACGAAAAAGCAAAACAGGTACTAGATCTATTCAGTAATGAAGATTTAGATAGAATGAGAAAAAAATTAGAAAAAGGTGGTGTGAAATGAACTTCGACATAAATGATTTAATCGAAGTGGAAATCGGTGGAGACGACGATTTCCTAAAGATTAGAGAAACGCTTACACGTATCGGAATTGCATCTAAAAAGCAACAGGTAGTTGACGATGTAGAAAAAATGACACTGTATCAGAGTTGTCATATTCTCCACAAACGACAAAGATATTTTATTGTTCACTTCAAAGAACTATTCGCTCTTGATGGTAAACCATTTAATATGACAGAAGATGATGTGGCTAGAAGAAATACTATCGCTCGTCTTCTTTCAGAATGGGGGCTCGTAAAGTTGGTAGATCCATCTCAGATAGAAGAACATCAGGCTCCTCTATCCAAGATTAAGGTTCTACCTCATAAAGAAAAGAATGATTGGCAGTTAGTTTCAAAATATAATATTGGTAAACGATACGTTAATTCATGATAAGATCCGATTACCTTTTCGATGTTGATATAGAATACGATAGAGAAAAACTTTTATCGGAAGCAAATAGATATCTTGATTCTCCTTCTTTATGGAATTATTACACCTATGCAGTTACAGAAAAAGGAAATAAGAATTTTGTAAAGTGGAATTATAATGAAATATCAAATATGGCCGAAATTTTTTTTTCAAGATGTTTTCTGTCGAGAGAAAAAAATGAAGAAATCTGTAAAGTGGTGTCTCAATTTGAAGATATATTTCATATGACCGATAAAGATTATCGCATCGCTTTTCTAAAATTTCATAGGACTTTAGATTGGATTCATCGCGACTTTAATTTATCTTTGTGTATACCTTTATCGCATGATTTTGAATCACTTCGTTTTTATGAAGAAGATGAAAAAAATGATTATTTTTATAAGTGTGCCTTATTAAACAATTTGACAAAGAAACACAGAGGTATTTCTGTAGAACCTGATAGAATTTCTTTGAGATTAATGATAAAATCTAAAAATTATGAAGAGTGTAAAAGGATATATTTTAGTTCTTAACCTTTATCTCGGCGTGCCAAGGACCTAACCAGTGGATCCACGACTCGTGGTCCACTGCAATTTCATAGTACCTTCTCATGTGTGCTAGTTTGTGATAACTAGGGTAGTATGGTTTATGTTTCGGTTTCTTTTTGTGTGCTGGTGTCCTGCCATAATTATGGTTGCATTTCTTACAAGAGCTCAGAATGTTGGTCCACTCAGTTGGACCTCCATCTGATACCGGAATGTAATGATCGAATGTGACCACATCTTCATTCAATGGAATACCGCAGTAGACGCACTCGTATCCATCCCGCAACAATAAATTTCTTTTATGTAAAGCTAGTTTTTCCGGTCTTCGGTGCATTTTCTTATATGCAATGACAGAAGGTATTGCCACTCTATTTTCCACTTTCATCGTTTTAACGACGCGATCATAAGTATCGACGACCACACAATTTTGTGAAAAGAAGTCTGACAGTGCATGTTCTACTGGAATGGCTTCTAATTTTAAAAGATTCTTAGGTTGGTAATCTGCATTTAAAACCAGTGTTCTTAGACCAATCATATTTTTTCCTATAAATCATATCTAAAATTTTCAAAATCTTCCTCATATATTTTATATATTTTCCTTTTTTGTGATTCAGAAAGCTCATCTGCATGTGTGCGACTTTTGTTCAAAATAAAATCAGGTTTTTTATAATTGAATGGCCATTTCTTTTCTAAAGAATTTAAATCGATGATATATTTTTTTTCAAATAAATCTAAACTATTTTCTATATAAGAATATTGTGTTTTAAAATGTATATCTCTATACTTGTTTGGTATAAAACTAATAAATTCTATTACATTGTCTAAAGTTATTTCTCCCTCGAAACCTATTTTTTCTTTTGTTCCTCTGTTTTTTAATTCTTCAGAACTCATCAGAACTCTATCTTTAAATATGTCTTTGTATCCGCTTAAAAATCTTTCATAAGGATTTCTGGTAAAACATACATTTAAATTTTTATTATTTCTCGATTCTTCCTCACTAATATACTGTGTGTATAATTTTCGATGAATATCCATAGTTTTTGTAGGTTTACTTAAATTATTTTCTAAGGTATAGAAAAAGGTTTTAAATGTGGTATTACCACATTTAGGAATAGACCAATAGTTTATTCCTAGAGTGTTATAAAAACAGATTCCTTTGAAAAGTATATTGTTTTTTTGAAAGGTATAATTCTCCATAATTTTGTTCATTATATTTCTTCCTACGAAATGCGACAATACCTATAAGACCAAAGGCTGCAAGGATTGCAGTTTCGGGTGCCGCGACAATTACATTATCATTTTCTGTCACACCGAATATATCAACATGACTTACGCCTCTAACATCTTTAGGGTCAAATCCTTCTTCTACTAATTCTTCTAATAAATTCAAGGTACCAGACACAGGTATCGGTATGTTTTCATCTAATGAAAAATAGTAATGGGTAGGGCCCGCCTTTACTCCAAACCCCGCGACGCTCCAAGGCATATCGCCAGTAACGGACCAATTAAAGGAACGCTCATCCGCATATCCTAAACTGGCTGATATTCCAAAAACGAGGACTTCTTCTGCTTCTGTTAGACCGTCAACTAGATAGCTTCTGAATTTTGATTCAGAATTTCATCTATCATGCTGATATTATGAGGATCACCATTCAAAGAAAGATTTCGAGGAACGCTTCCTAAATAGTTATATCCACCCGAATATATCGGCAGAGCAGAAACAGCAGAGCTCACAAGAAACAATCCAACTGCGACTGTTTTTGTTAAAAAATTCATTCTTGTCTCCTATTATTGCGTCTTATCTAATACTATTTATAAGAGGAGTCGTAAGTCACTGATTTCATTGAAGATTCTCTTAGACGCTCTTATATCTCTTAAAAAAATTAAAAAAAGTTTCAAAAAGGGGTTGACAAGTGGCTCCGGATGTGATACAATGGATCCATGTTCTGAAAATTAATCGCAAAAAAGTTTTAAAAAGGGGTTGACAAACGATATTAAATGTGATATAATGGATGGACACTAGGAAATGCTACTCGATAATCAGAGGATGCTAGTAAACAACGGCCATGTGGTGGAATTGGTATACACAACAGACTTAAAATCTGTGGCCCTTCGGGCTTGCCGGTTCGAATCCGGCCATGGCTACCAAATTTTTTTGAATGTAAGAGGTAATATATTATGAGTCATGAAGTTGAAACGATGGCATACGCCGGTGAAGTTCCTTGGCACGGTCTTGGTGTCCGTGTTCCAAACGACCTTTCACCTGAGCAAATGCTTGAGAAAGCTGGTCTTAACTGGGAAGTGGAGAAAAAACCATTGTATTTCTTCGGTCAAGAAGATGACACGGTTTATCACGCTCCTGGTAAACAGGCTCTTATCCGTACTACGGACAACACCGTGCTTGACATGGTTGGTGAAGAAT
>Ga0255772_10000760_pt1 | contig 31649 bp, 23 predicted proteins | sample 071ome_34_FD_179970 | JGI IMG/M metagenome (GOLD analysis project Ga0255772, IMG submission 179970) | Coastal salt marsh microbial communities from the Groves Creek Marsh, Skidaway Island, Georgia - 071411BT metaG (version 2) | ecosystem: Environmental > Aquatic > Marine > Intertidal zone >...
TAAGTGCTGGTGCAGTAGCGTCTAACGGTGAAATTGTTGTTGCATTTGATTACATGAACCAGATCTCTGATTTCAATGCGGTTGATCGTACCGTTGTGTGTGGTTCAGGTGTGATCACTGAGCAGCTTCAGCAGTTCGCTGAAGATAATGGTTTGTTTTACCCGGTAGACTTTGCATCGGCAGGTTCAAGCCAGATCGGTGGTAATATTTCTACCAATGCGGGTGGTATTAAAGTAATTCGCTACGGTATGACCCGTGACTGGGTAGCCGGTTTGAAAGTGGTTACCGGTAAAGGTGATGTACTGGATCTTAATAAAGATCTTGTGAAAAACAATACCGGCTACGATATGCGTCAGTTGTTTATTGGTGGCGAAGGTACACTGGGTTTGATTACTGAAGCGACCATGCGTTTGGCTCGCCAGCCATTGCCTTTGACGGTGCTGGTGTTGGGTGTTCCTGAATTTGAAGCCATTATGAGCGTATTGAATACCTTTCAATCCAAAATGGATCTGACGGCGTTTGAGTTTTTCTCTGAAAAAGCGATGCAGAAAGTGATTGCTCGTGGTGATGTGCCTCGTCCATTTGATACCGAAGCGGAATACTACGCGTTACTTGAATTTGAAAATCTTTCGGACGAAACCGCAGAATTGGCCATGGCTTTGTTTGAAGAGTGCATGGAGCAAGGTTGGGTACTTGATGGTGTGATGAGTCAGAGTGAGACTCAAGCTAAGAACTTATGGCGTTTGCGTGAAGACATCTCTGAAACGATTTCTGAGTGGACACCTTATAAGAACGATATCTCTGTTGTGGTGTCTAAAGTTCCGCCATTCCTGAATGAAATTGATCAGATTGTAAATGAGCATTACCCGGATTTTGAAATTATCTGGTTTGGTCATATCGGTGACGGCAATCTGCATTTGAATATTCTTAAGCCAGAAGGTCTGCCAAAAGAAGAGTTCTTTGCTAAGTGCAAAGATGTGAGTCGTTGGGTCTTTGAGATTGTAGAGAAATACAACGGTTCAGTATCAGCTGAGCATGGTGTTGGAATGACTAAGAAGCATGCGCTGACTTACACCCGTAGTGAAGCAGAGATTGAGTATATGAAGGCGCTTAAGCTTGTATTTGATCCAAAGAATATTATGAATCCGGGCAAGATTCTGGATGTCTGATAGCATGAAGGATCAAGACGGTATGTATGAACATAAATGGCAAAGTGGTGAGGCGGTTTCTCTTCCTGTGGGAAAGGTCGTATGTGTAGGCCGTAACTACGCTGAGCATGCTAAAGAGTTGAATAATCCGATTCCAACTGAGCCATTGTTGTTCATGAAGCCTTCGACCTCTTTGGTGGATTTTTCCAAGCCAGTGAAGATTCCTGCTGGTTTTGGTGAAGTTCATTATGAGTCGGAAATTTCGATTTTGATTGGATCCAGGTTGTCGATCAATGAGGACGGCTCCTTACCTTCCCAGGAACAAGCTAAACAAGCTATTTGTGGTGTGGGAGTTGCGCTTGATCTGACCTTGCGAGATCTTCAGGGTCAACTTAAAGAAAAGGGGCAGCCTTGGGAGAAGGCAAAAGCATTTGACGGTTCTTGCCCTGTTACCGCCTTTGTTCCTGTAGATCAGGCCGGGGATCTTTTCGATATGTCGATTGCCCTGGAGATTGATGGTGTTCAGGTTCAGTCAGGCTCTTCAAAAGATATGCTGACTCCTGTGTATGCTCTGTTAAGTTATATTTCTCAATTCTTTACTCTTCTTCCTGGTGATGTTGTATTGACCGGTACGCCAAAAGGCGTAGGGAAGATCAGTTCTGGTCAGTCTATGGTGCTGACTCTGGATGGTCGTTATCAGGTGACCTCCAAGAGCTGTTAGATGTCTTTTTATTCTCTTTTTTTAGGGTTGGCTTCTCAGGCCAACTTTTTCTTTATTTATTGATTTCTCTTGGCTGCGTTTAACGCGATTTGGCATATACTCAAATAGTGTCTATAGGGAAATTCAGTTTATGTTAGCTCAATCGGATTCTTGGTGTGAACCACCGGAAGGATATGGTAAGGATATGACGCTGGAGCGTCCTCCGATTTCATATTTCAGGTGTGATCAGAAAGGTGGGAACGCCACATTAATACAGATTGATGTAAAAAAAGGCACGCTGGTGCTTTTTGAAAACGGTAAAAAGAGAACTGATTTGATCTCTGATTACCGGGCCATCGTTTTTTCTGACCCATTACTGGATGTTGAGCATGATGTAGACGATGAAGCTCAGTGCTTTGAATTTGTTTTTAATGACAAAGAGGTGTTTGTTAGTCGCGCTGTTTCAGTGATAGAAACTGCTGGCTTGCTGCATGTATTCAGAGTACATGATGGCAATATCTATCGGGTTATCGTTCCTAGAGTCGATTTAGCTCAATATCATGAGAAAACTATTTCGCGGCCTGTTATAGAAGGTAAACAGCAGAGTTTGTCTTTATCTATTACCTCTCGTTCCCAGTTGGGTGAAATGTTAAAGGGTGGTTTGTTGCCTACCCGGCGGCCCATTCTGGAGCAGTTGCATCTGAATGGTTGCATTTCTGAAGAAAGCTATCAGATGCTATTGGATGAAATGGGTGAAAAGAAGAAAGATGCGGATGTTATTAAGCATTTGATTGCAACAGGTATTTATGAGGAGGCAGATATCCAGATGGCTCGGGCGCAATGTCTGGGGCTGCCTTACGTAGATGTTGATAACATCGATCCAGATAAGAAAGCGATTGCTTTGTTTGACGAAGCAATGGCGCGCAACCTGAATATATTCCCCATTATGTTTTTTCGGGATAGGGTCGTGGTTGCAATGACTAATCCGGCTGATTATTCGGTAATGACCCAGCTCCGATTTATGGTTGGGAAAGATATTGAACCTGTCGTTACCAACAGTCGGGCGTTGATGCATGCGATTGATAACCTATACAGCCCGTTGAGTTCGGATGACATTTTCATAGAGGCGGAAGAGGCTGTTGAACCGGGGTCGGGGTTGGAAGAAGAAGTTAGTGATACAGCGGATGGTTCTGACCGACCAACTGTCCGCCTAGTGGCTAAGATTCTGTCGGATGCGATTAATAAAAAAGCTTCGGATATTCATGTTCGTCCACAAGAGAAGCATGTGGATCTGATTTTTAGGATTAATGGTGCATTAGTTCCTGTTAAGAAATTCTCTAAATCCATGCTTTTACCTTTGGTTAGTCGGATCAAAATTATTGGTCGCATGAACGTTGCGGAGCATCGTTTACCGCAAGATGGCCGTACTCACCTTAAACATGCTGGTAAGGCAGTGGATCTTCGAACTTCTATCTTGCCGAGTGTTTATGGTGAAAGTGTGGTGATGCGTATCCTGGATACCTCAGCAGGTATGAAAGGGATGGATGAGATTGGTTTTTCTGAGACGGATAAAGATAAGTTCACTCATTTAATTAATCGGTCATCTGGGATGATCTTGGTTACCGGACCTACTGGATCGGGTAAAAGTACTACCTTGTACGCTGCACTAAAGGAAGTTACCAAACGGAATGTGAATATTATTACTGTAGAAGATCCTGTGGAGTATCACATGGAGGATGTTTTACAGGTTCAGGTGAAGCAGAAAATTGGTATGACGTTCGCTCGAGTCCTGAGACAAATGCTCCGTCATGATCCGGATGTCATTATGGTTGGTGAGATTCGGGATCAAGAAACCGCATTGATCGCATCAGAGAGTGCACTTACTGGTCATATTGTCTTGTCTACGCTTCATACCAACAGTGCCAGTTTGACTATTAGCCGCTTACTGGAGATGGGGATTGAGCCTTATATGATCAACTCCAGTCTATCGGCTGTTTTGGCTCAGCGTTTGGTTCGCACGAACTGTCCTCATTGTACGGAAGAATATAAGCCTGATAGAGATATGTGTGAATTGATGGGGGTTTCTGTCGAGGAGACCTTCTACAGAGGTAAGGGGTGTGTAGACTGTATGAAGACTGGAATTTTAGGCCGAAGAGCTGTGTATGAGTTGCTGCAGGTTGGAGCAGGCATGAGAAAGTTGATTGTCAGTGAGCCGAACCCTGTTCAGTTGGAAGAGCAAGCAAGAAAAGATGGTATGAAGCCACTGACAGATCATGCCATTGAGCTAGCTCGAGAAGGTGTGATCTCGCTCGATGAGGCCTATCGAGTTCGATTAGAATAGTTGTAGTTATTGCGGGCTGAATGCATTCAAAGGAGTGATAGATTTGAAAAAGTGTTTGATTACAGGGGCTTCACGCGGCATCGGAAAGGCTCTGGCACTTGAAATGGCAAAGCATGATTTTTTGTTAGCTTTAACCGGGCGGGATCGAGAACAGCTTGATGCTGTTCGGGAAGAAATTATTGGCGTACAACCCAGTGCTCATGTAGAGGTCTATGAGCTAGATATTACGGATTATTCAGCTGTGATGTCAGTTGTTGAGTCTGCTGATCAGTCATTAGGTGGGCTTGATATCGTAGTCGCTAATGCGGGTATTAGTGTGAGTAAGCCTGTTGGGGTCGGTGGTTTTGAAGAGCATAAGTTGGTCATTGAAACTAATGTTTTAGGTCTAATGGCAACTGCTGAAGCCATTATTCCTTTCTTTAAAGAACGCAATGCTGGTCAGTTTGTTGCTATTTCTTCGGTGGCTGCGTTCAGGGGATTGCCTAAGCATTCCTCCTATTGTGCATCTAAAGTGGCAGTGAAGAGTTATATGGAGTCGTTGTCGATGGAGCTTATGGGCTCTGATGTCAAAACAACTACCTTGTTTCCGGGTTATATCGATACAGATATCAATCGTCATATGGCAAGTCGTCCTTTTTTAATTTCAGCTCAAGAGGGTGCTCGGCAAATGTTTGAGCTTATCGAAAAAGAAGTCAAAGCTTCAACGGTGCCAAGAAAGCCTTGGGGGATTGTTGGTCAATTAATGAAGGCCGTGCCTGAATCGGTATTGGCTAAGATGAGTTGATAGCTATCTGCGTTGGAGTAACTGCGTTAAAAAATTAGCTCAAAATGCTCATTTATTGAATATAAATTCCGCTTTTTCACTAAATTTTCGCCTTGTTCTTCCCGTCTCGATAACGCTATCAAAAGAGCTATCTGCGTTGGAATGATTGCGTTGGAATTGCACTCCCAAAAGAGTTGGCTGTAGAACGAAAAAAGGCACCCGAAGGTGCCTTTTTGTTTCGCTATAACTTGGTGGGCTTCAAATTAGAAAGAAGCGCCAGCTACTAGCCATAGAGAAGTGTCGTCAGCGTTATTTGCATAAGCGCTTTCGATGTCTAGCTCAGCTTGAACCCATAGCATGTCAGTGATGTCTTTAGCTACAGAAAGAGCGATACGATCTTCGTAAGTCTCTCCGATAGTATCAGCTTCGTCACTCATCATGTAAGCTGCACCGAAAGTGTAGCCTTTCATTTCGTAGTTAGCTTCTAGTTGTAGGTAAGTTGGATCATCGTTACTAACAGAGTCAGAAAGCATTACGTATTCAGCGATAAGCGTAATTTCATTGATCGCAGCAGTTGCACCGAAAGAGAATGCGCCGATAGGGTCGTTAACGCTGTCAACAGCGTCACTTACATAACCGAAGTGTGCAGTGAACATGTCATGGGTATAGCTTACTGCAGTACCGAACTCTTGAAGATCGTCGTCAGCGCTGCGGCCTTGTGCTAAATAGATAGTAGAGGCAATTGGGCCACCAGAGATTTTTGCACCAACCATAGTGTCTGTGAAGTCGAAAAGAGTGTCTTTGTGGAAAGAATCGTTCCACATCATTGACTCGCCTTGAAGGCCGATTACAGTGTCGTCGTACTCAGCGAATACAGTGTAAGTGTTGTTGATTTTGTATTCTAGGAATGCGTTGTCGATACCAACATCGTCATCACCGTTATTAGAGTTTCCGTAATCACCGTCTGCTTGGAATTCTGCGGTTAGGCCAGCAGTAGTTTGGCCGTCAGTTGCTTCAATTGAGAATTCAGCAGTATCTAGATATATGTTTGAGTTGCTGCCTGAGTCATCGTTATCGTGGTATTCGAGAGCGAAATCAATTTCACCGCCGAAAGAGATATCAACGCCACCAGTTGTCATAGAACCAGCGTTAACTGCGCCTGCTAGTGAAGCTGCTGCGATAGCTGCTGCTAGACGTGTAAATTGTGCCATAGTGTTTTCCTTTTACTTACGTTAAAAATCCAAGTCAACCTACAATGGTTGTGCTAGTAATCTGTGGGTAAGCTATAGCACTCTTTATGCCAATTCTTATCCCTAAGATTGCGAGCGTCCTGAACGTTATTATTAAGATAACTGCACCCAGTATTAACACTTACTATCATGGATATGTCAATAATTGGTGCATAAGTTATCCATTTATAAAATCGTAGTGTAGTCCTTGATTTTTATTTGTCGAGTTAGAATACAAAAAAAATAACTTACTTTATGTTATGCCGATAAGTGGTTGTTTATGAATGTTATTTCTTTTAGATGTTAATACGACCTATTTATATTTGTACGGCGCCAGCTAACTTAACAAACTTCTGGTATTATTAGCGGCCAATTTTGGAATGCTTTGAGTCTGAATTCACTATGTCTAAACGAGTATCTGCCACCATTAACCTTGCAGCTGTTTCTCATAATATTGAAGTGGTAAAAAGTAAGGCTCCAAATAGTCAGATATTGGCGATGGTGAAGGCGGATGCTTATGGTCACGGGGCGGGTGAGATTGCTCGTGTGGTAGAAGATAAGGTGAGTGGCTTTGGTGTCGCAACGCTTGAAGAGGCGGCAGCACTTAGGGATATGGGGATATCTATTCCGATTGTATTGCTGGAAGGTTTTAATTTTTCTCATGAATTAGCCATAGCCAAAGAGTATGGCTTAGAGCTGGTAATTCATAATCTGGATCAGCTTTCTACCCTATTGAATAACGGCTGTGATGGTATTCCCCGGTTATGGTTAAAGTTAGATACAGGAATGCATCGTCTGGGGTTCTCTGCGGATGAATGGCAGGCTGCAAGACTTTTATTAGAGCAGCTTGATTTACCGATAGAAAAAATTGTGATGACTCACTTGGCGTGTGCAGATGAATTGAATCATCCACAGACCGATCATCAAGTGAAATCTTTTGAAAATTTAACCAAAGATCTGAGCTATCCTCGTTCGATTGCTAACTCTGCAGTTATCTTATCCCTTCCTGATTTGCACCAAAATTGGGTTCGCCCTGGGATAATGCTCTATGGAGTGTCTCCTTTTGGTGCAAAAAAAGAATCTGAAGATTTGAAGGCTGTAATGACTCTGAATGCGTCAGTCATTGCTTTAAAGCAGTTGAAGGCGGGAGAGTGGGTTGGGTACGGCGCTACTTACCAATGTCCGTCGGATAGATTGATTGCTACCGTTTCTCTTGGTTATGGCGATGGATACCCTAGATCAGCGCCTACCGGAACGCCTTGCTATATAAATGGTGTTATGACGGAGCTGGTGGGAAGAGTCTCAATGGATATGCTGACCATTGATGTCACTGATGTGCCTGAGGTGAAACTGGGCGATCAAGTGGAGCTTTGGGGTGAGCATGTTCAAATTGAAAAGGTGGCTGCTTGCTGCAATACAATTGGCTATGAGCTTCTGACCGGATTAACTAATCGAGTTGCGTTTCATTATCTTCGTTAAGTGCACATCCTAATGTTTTGTTGATCGTTTGTTGATCGTTTGTTGATCGTTTGTTGATGGTCATTCTTTCATTTCTGTAAAAGGCTCTTCTATGGATCGTAATTTTGATGACATTGCCGAGCACTTTCATAAGAAAATTTATCAATCCCAAAAAGGTCGTATCCGTTTAGAACGTTTATGGTCTGATTTTCAAAACTTTCTGCCAGAGTTGTTTGACGGTTCTTCATTGCAAGTGCTTGATGCAGGCGGTGGTTTTGGGCAATTGAGCTTTGAGTTGTCAAGGTATGGTCACCACGCTGTACTGACCGATCTTTCGAAAGAAATGCTTACCATTGCAAAGGCTCAGCATTCTGAAGCATCGCAGAGTGAATTCTCTGGAACAGGTTTAAAAAGTGAAGGGTCTATCTCTTATCTTCATGTACCTATTCAGAAATTACATACTGAGCTTGGTCGGCAATTTGATTTCGTTATGTGTCATGCTGTTTTGGAGTGGGTGGTTGAACCCAAGCTCGTATTAGAAGATGTGATGCGGTTATTAAAGCCAGGAGGCTTGTTCTCTCTTACGGTTTATAACAAATCGTCGGTCTATTTTAGTAATCTGTTGCGCGGTAACTTTCGCTGGGTAGATCGTTGGATGGAGCAGATGGACGATCCTGATGCTGATCCGACTCTGTCATTACTAAAAGGCAGGAGTCTTACCCCGCCAGGGCCTTTATTGCCTCAAACGGTTGAGGCCTGGTTGGATGCAATGAATTGTTCTGTGATTAAGAAAACCGGGATTCGGGTGTTGGGCGACTATTTGAACTCTCATTACACCAAGGGGCATTCTCAAAGTGATATTCTTGAGAAAGAGTCCTACTTTGGTGTGCGTAAACCCTACAGTGATATGGGGCGATATGTCCATTTTATCGGTAGAAAGCTGTAAGCGGTCTAAACTGAGTTACATTGCTGTTTTCGTTCTTGTTTGATAATGGAAATGTGCCGATATGCCAAAGTTTCAAACTGTGTATTCAATGTGCTTCTGCTTAAAAGCAGTTTGTCTGTTTGTGGGGCTTTTATCTGCGAGCCTGGTCTTTCCTCAAGATACTAAAAAGCTCAATATCCTGAATTGGAATGATTATATTGCGCCTCAAACCATAGAGCGTTTTGAACAAGAGACGGGTATTCAGGTCAAATATCAGCAATTTGATAATAATGAATCACTCGAGCAGATCGTTTTAGATGATCCGGATGGGTTTGATGTGGTTGTTCCGTCCGCTGATTTCATGGCTCGTCAGCTTCAACAAGATTTTTATGCACCTATCGATAAAACACAGCTGACTAATTATAAGCATCTGGACCCTCAATTATTGAAAAGTCTGGAGTTAATGGATCCGGGCAACCTTTATTCTATTCCTTATCTTTGGGGAACCACTGGAATTGCATATAACCGCCAACGTGTTGAAGAAGTATTGGGTGATGGGGTAGATATATCGAGTTGGTCGATTTTATTCGCTCCTGAATTAGTTTCTAAGCTATCCACTTGCGGTGTGGCGTATTTGGATTCACCATCTGAAGTGTTTCCCGTCGTGCTGAATTATTTGGGCCGATCGCCAAATAGCCGGAACAGTGCTGATTATCGCGGCGTTGTTCAGGACTTGTTGGTTAATGTGGCTCCGCATGTGACGTATTTTCATTCAAGTCGCTATATCGATGATTTGGCTAACGGAAAAATATGCGTCGCTATGGCATGGTCGGGCGATGTGTTTCAGGCTAAGGAGCGTGCAAGTTCAGAGGTAGCATCAGAAATTCGCTATATTATCCCTAATGAAGGGGCTGCTATATGGGTCGATGTGATTGCGATTCCAAAGCAAGCAAGAAATAAAAAAGAGGCGCATGCTTTTATCGATTTCTTATTGCGTCCAGAGGTGATCGCAGAGATCACTAATTATGTGGCTTATGCGAATCCTAATTTGACGGCAGATAGGCTGGTGGATGCAGACGTGATGGCTAATAAGGGTGTTTACCCATCTGATGAGGTTCGCTCAAAGTTATATGTGGTTGAGCCTGTGCCTTCGGCGTTGCAGCAGACGATAGAGCGGACCTGGTATGAAATTAAGGCAGGCGCGCGCTAGGGTGGATGTATTCCTCGATTGTCAGGAGCTTGGCTCTGATCCTTTCAGTGCTTGAGATTCTAGGGGTAAAGCTCTATGGTATCCGCATAAATATCAGTCCTTTACTTTCGGGTTTGGTTGATAGGTAACAATAACGATAATTAAACGGTTCTTCTTTGGGTCAATTAATGCAAATCAAATCGCTGATATGGATGCCTTTCTACGTTTTGATGCTTTTTACAGCTATGGCGAGTTCTGCAGTTTCAGCGAATGAGGATTTCTTTCCTCGTCTTGATTTGGCGGGTGTTGATCATGTTTCAGATCAAGAGCTATCTGCTCATTTATATGTTCATGAGGACGTTGAAGGTAAGGCCAGTCTGGAAGAAGTCTTGCTGTCTTCTGTTGAGTGGCAAAGTCATCAACTAAAGCATTCTGAAGGTCTGTCGGCTGAGCAGGAAGAAAACTATTGGCATGCAGTGTCACACAATCCTCCTAATTATGGGTACACCTCTTCGGTTTACTGGTTTCACCTTCCTCTTCTAAATGCTGCTCACTATGGTTCCGATTGGGTTGTTGAAGTGGCCTATCCTGTACTGGACTATGTGGATTTATATGTCGTTCGTGATGGAGAAGTCCAAAGCTTTTATAAGTTAGGCGATAAGCAACCTTTTTCAAATCGAGTCTTTGAGCACAGAAATTTCCGCATACCAGTAGAGCTTCAACCGCTAGATCAGCTAGATATTTTTATTCGTGTTAATACCAGTAGTGCTGTGCAGGTGCCTGTTAGAGTCTGGAGTTATGGCGGTTTAATGGAGTACGACCAGATAGACATGTTGATTGTCGGCATCTATTTTGGTTTGTTGCTGGTGATGGCGATCTATAACGGCATGATCTACCTGGCGGTGCGCCAGCGCAGTAATCTTCATTATGTACTCTATGTTGTCAGTTATGGCTTTTTCCAGTTGGCGTTAACGGGGCTGGCCTATCAATATATATGGCCGTCAGGAGTTCATTGGAATGATCAGAGTATTCTGGTCAGTCTTGCATTTAGTGTGCTGTTTGGAACTATTTTTATTCGTTCTTATCTGGATTTAAAGTCTGTTTCTCCAAAACTTGAGGTTTTATATAGGTTTGCCTCTTGGGTTGGGGGTATCTGTATTTTGCTGTCCTTTGTTCTCCCGTATTCGGTGATGATTCAGGTGATAGTTTACGCAAGTACCGTGTTATGCCTCTGTGCTATGGCTGGAGGAGTTTATCTTTGGCGGTCAGTGGGCCGATCTATTCAGTATTTCACGCTAGCCTGGTTATGTCTGTTTACGGGTGGTCTTGTTTTGGCACTCAATAAGTTTGGCTTTCTACCGAGAAACCTCTTTACAGAGAATGCTTCCTTATACGGATCAGCACTTCAGGTGATTCTTCTTTCTATGGCCTTGGTTGAGCAAATCAACATGGAGCGTAAAAAACGTTTTGCAGCTCAGCAGCGAGCGATTGTGCAGGAAAGACTGGCTCGTGAAGCTCAAGAACATGCTTTGATGCTGCAACGTCAGGATAACGAACGGCTTGAGGTGCGTGTTCAGGAGCGTACATCTGAGTTGGAAGCGTTGAATAATAAGCTTCAGGAGCTAACCATCAAAGACAGTCTTACGAGTCTCTATAATCGGCGCCATCTGGATTTGAAAGCAGAGGAGGAGTACAAGCGTGCCCAGCGAGAACGCAATCCTTTGGCGGTTCTGGTGATGGATCTGGATAACTTCAAGCAGATTAATGATCGATATGGTCATCAGTTTGGTGATGAGTGTTTGGTTGCAACGGCTAAGGTGTTGAGCGATAACGTTCAACGAACCTCTGATACGGTGGCTAGATATGGTGGTGAGGAATTTGTTGCGATTCTGCCGGGCGCTTCTAAAGAAAAAGCACGTTATTTGGCTGAGATGATTCGCCTGAATATTATGTCTTTGGAGTTGGAGTTTGAAGGAAAGCGTGTTCCTCTTTCCATGAGTATAGGTTTTGTTTCTATGGTGCCTAAAGAGGCAGGCCGATATGAAGAATTGATTAAGTTGGCCGATCAGGCTTTATATCAGGCAAAAGAAGAAGGCAGAAACCGTGTTATCGGTGCGTTAGGGTGATAAGATTCTCTTAACTGCACTAATGACTGCATAAACCCATTGTAAGCTAAGCTAAATTTACTACAATGCGAGTATCTTACTTAGGAGCTCAACATGAACTGGTACGCCGTTAAAACGCTATATCGCACCTTTACCGATGGCTTTGTGGAAAATCAGGATGAAGACTATCGTGAAGAACTGGATATGCTCGAAGAGCGAATTGTGCTGGTTCGTGCCGATTCCTTCGATGATGCGATTGAACAGGCAGAGCGTGAAGCACGTGAGTATGCCCGTGTTGAGCAAAGCAATGCATACGGTCAGCGTATTTGTATAAATTACATTGAAGCCTGTGATGCCTACATGCTGGGTGAATCACCGGCTGAGTCAGTTGAGGTATTCAGCAGTACTTCATTAATTAATCGTTCAACAACAGATACTGAGATTGCCGATATGCGTCTAGGTGTTGTTTCTGACGATGATGATCGTTTTAGCAAGAAATTTATCAGTCAGGAGTTGGAAGCTGAGAGCTCAGAAGACGGTATCGTCGATATGGTTGACTGGTAAGTTTCAACGAAGGGGCATTAAGCCCCTTTCAGGCTGCTGACAAAGTTCAACAGTTCAAAAACGCCCAAATTTAGATTCAAAAAGTGTTCAAATAGGGCCATTTCTTAAATCTTTTAATGTTTTTGGAATGCTTTTTCTTAGTCAGAATGGCAATCATAAAAAACATGGGGGTTTATCAACACTCTGGAAGGGGCATTAAGCCCCTTTTTTATTGGTTACTCTTTTCTTTTTAAGCCGGTTGGCGCAATGAAGCGATGTGTTTAACCTGACGTTCAATGAGTTTTTCATAATTATCCGCCAGGTGGCTTACCTGATAAGCTAATGACCCAGCTTGCGAACCTTGGTTGTAAGGTCCTTTGCAAGTCACTTTGTTTTCCAATTCCGGTTCTTTTCTTGCATCTTCACTCAGAAGGATTTGTCCTGGATTGGCTTGGCTCGCCAGTTGTGCGCTGGTAAAAATAACATCCCCAAAGATGGCCATAGAAGCCTGTTCTGGTGTGTTAAAGCAGAACACATCTCCGGTGTGAATGGCTATTTGAAACTTAAGTGTCGTGCTTTTATGAATGCGCTTTTTGCTGTGGTGTTGGTTCAGAAGACGGTACAGGAAGGTCGCAGCACAAATGGCATGTAAGCAGTGTTCGTTCATCTTTTGAGGAGCACCAAAGATGATTGTCAGGCCGTTGGCCTGAACCTGTACAAAACCGTTGTATAGTTTGGCTGCCTGTTGAACCAGAGTGACGTATTCGGATATCAGCTGAGCGGCATCTTTCTTGGGTAGCTCCTGATTAATGTTATTCAGACCGATGGCTTTTACATAAAGAACCGACGCGTGGCGAGGCTGGATAGAAAGCTCTTTATGGTCGGCTTCTTTTGACGCCTGATGCAATGCTTGTTGGTTTAATAACTGGTTTAGATTGTTATCCAGTTCATTCTTATCAATGGCTTTTTTCTCGAAGTCCTCAAGTTCAGTTTCCAGAGGGTGCAGTTCAGTAAAGCCACTGGAAAATGGGTTGTCCTTTTGAGGTCGTTTGATTCGGCTTGCCAAAGCGGAAATTTTTAGATCATACAAATGGAATAGGGAGCGAAGTAATATTGCACCCAGTACCCAGACGGCACAGGCGATTAATATGATTTGACCTGTGGTTTCATCGAGCATGCGCTCAATGGGTTCAGTGGAAAGCACTACCATAACGCTACCTATAGTGGCGTTGTTTGAAGTGATTTGGTTGGAACTGGTCACCCTTTGGGTGATTTTCGCCGCGCCTTTTCTGTTGGCATAAGCAAGGATTTCTTGCGATGGGCCGTAGAAGGTGATGCTGTCTAGCTGTCGTTTTTCGATGCTTTCTTTAGCGTAAACCTGAAGGCTCAGTCGGTCATTGGCTTGAATCAGGGGTTTCGCTGATTGGGCTGCCTGCTCTGCTGTCGTGTTTACAATGGATTTGTATTGTTGCATTAAATCTGAACGAACATGGTAGTCCAGTTGATTCCAAATTAGCCAGCTGGTTATGCTGAGCAATAGGGTAAACAAAGCAATGAAGATGACATGAAGTGATCTTAATTTAGAAACGACTGCAAGAAAAAACTGTTTCACGGTGAGCACACATAAAATTAGAGATTTATAATTATAATTGTTGTTCGAAAAAATAGAATTGCATAACTAAGATATAGAAAATCCGACTTTCGAACAAAGTATTGTCAAAAAAACAGTTTAGTGAGTCAATATTAAATAGATCCGACTCTTAATTTCTATCGGATTCTGGTACTATTTCCGCCCGTTAGCCATCCAACTTTTTGAAATTCGTGCTTCAGCGAATTTGATGTGAACTAGCCGCAGGTTTTGTAGTGAAAGAAATAATTCTGATCAATCTCTCCGGGCCTGATAAGCCAGGTGTAACCTCCTCTGTAACAGCACTTCTTGCTAAGCATAATGTAAACATTCTTGATATCGGTCAGGCTGTTATTCATAACGCTCTGGCGTTAGGTATCCTGGCTGAATTTTCTGATGCCGACTCCTGGCCAGCGTTAAAAGAAGTGCTTTTCAGGGCGAATGAGCTGGGGTTGCAGTCGCGCTTCTCACCCGTAGCGCCAGAAAGTTATCAGGACTGGGTGGCTGATAAAGGAAAAGATCGACACATCATAACCTTGTTGTCTCGTCGTATTACGGCCGAGCATATTGCAAGAGTGTCCAGCATCATTGCTGAGTTCGGGTTGAATATCGACAGCATTAATCGTTTATCCGGGCGTGTAGGCATCGAAGAAGCTAAGGCTCTGGAGAAATCCTGTGTTGAGCTTTCAGTGCGTGGCGATGCGGATAATTTAACGGATCTTAAGGCTAAATTCCTTGAGATCTCAGCTGAACTTGAGCTGGACATTGCGGTTCAGAAGGATGATATGTATCGACGCACGCGCCGTTTAGTGTGTTTTGATATGGATTCGACACTGATTGAAGCTGAAGTGATTGACGAGTTGGCCAAAGAAGCAGGTGTTGGCGATCAGGTTTCAGAAATTACTGAGCTTGCGATGCAGGGTGAAATTGATTTTGATGAGAGTTTCCGCCGTCGTGTGTCTTTGTTGAAAGGCCTGGATGAATCAGTATTGGCGTCTATTGCTGATCGCTTGAAGTTGACGGAAGGTGCTGAGCAATTACTTAAGATGCTGAATACCTTGGGTTATAAAACTGCAATTTTGTCTGGTGGATTTACTTACTTTGCAAAGCATTTGCAGAAGAAATTAAATATCGATTATGTTCATGCCAATGAACTGGATATTCAGGACGGCAAGGTGACGGGCGAAGTGACCGGTACGATTGTAAATGGTGATCGTAAAGCCGAGTTGTTAAAAGAAATTGCTGAGCGCGAAGGCATTGTATTGGATCAGGTTATTGCCGTGGGTGATGGCGCAAATGATCTTCCTATGCTGAGTGTTGCAGGTTTAGGTGTTGCGTTCAGGGCCAAGCCTTTAGTGCGTAAAAGTGCCAAGCACGCTATCTCGAATTTAGGCTTGGATGCCATTTTGTATCTGATCGGCATGAGAGATAGAGACGAACATCAGTAATTTGATGGGTTCGTAATGAATAATAAAAAAGCACTCAATAGAGTGCTTTTTTATTGCCTTGAGATCGGTGTGGACTGTTAGATATCGCCACCAAAATCGTAGTTCATGGCATTGGTTGGTGCCTGAAGGAAGTAGCCCTGGATATAGTTCACCCCGGTTTGCCATAGCTGAGCTAGGGTTGAGGCGCTTTCAATCATTGGGACAATCGACATCTTACCCTGACCCTGGATTGTGTTAATCATATCCGTTAACTCTTCAAAACCTTCGTCGCTCTTTTCCATTTGACTGGTGTAAGAACCGTCAATCTTGATGTACTCAACGGTTAGGTGTTTCAGGGTGTTGTACGGGTTGGTTGCACAGCCAAAACGACTGATCGATACCTTACATTTGAGCTCGGCCAGTTTCTTGGTAAATTCCTTGGCTTGCTTCAAATGGGTAACGGCATCTTCTTCGGCAATCTGAAAGACAATGGCATCGTTTGGTAAACGAGCTGCACGCAGTGCTTTACTGATCCAGGCTGGAAGGGTCGGTTCTAATAGGCAAGCTGCAGTGATGTTAATAAACAGTACAGTGCTATGTCCCTTGGCCAGATGGGCGCTTAGCAGTTTGATGCTGTTGATGATTACCCATTTATCCATCGCTAGTGACATGCCATGAAGATTCGCGGCTTTAAGGAAATCGCTAGGCTCAACTTCGTTGCCATCTTCATCAATCATTCGGATCAAGGCTTCATAGATTTCTCTCGAGTCACCTCGAAGGCTAATGATTGGCTGGAACATAACTTTTAATCGATTTTGCTCGATTGCTTGTTTCAGCTCTTCGGCCATGGCGCTTTCACCGGTCAGCTTTGGTTTTTCAGGAACGAAGAGTTGAACTGTGTTACCGTTTTTCTCTGATGCTTCACGCGCCTTTGTAATGGTGTCGGTCGCTCGCGTCAGTATGTCATTGGAGTCTGTCGAAGTTTCGTTGATCGGTACAACAGAAATCGAAGCGGTGACTTGTATGGTGCGATTATTTACTTCCGACAGGTGGTCTTCAATGATGTGTCTTAGGCGCTCACCATCTTCAAGGCAGCGATCAATGTCAGCATGGTTGTAGAGCACGCCATAGTCATCATCACCGATTCGGGCGCATAGGCCTTCATTGCTGAGTTCTTTCTGAACCACCTGGGCAATGTCAGTCAGGATGATATCAAGGTCGGAAACGCTTACCCCTAAATTAGCGGTCGTGAACTCATCCAGCTCGATGTACATGAACGCGCTTGGATGGTTTTGTTGAATTGCTCTGGAGCAGGCTGTTTCCAATTGTTCTGTCAAATGGCTTCGGTTGTACAGTCCCGTAAGTAGGTCCTGACTGCTGATCTCTTTCAGTTTTGCTTCCAGTTTCTCATTGTCGTGGTCTGGACGAATGATGACCTGAGTACAATGTTCATTGTCGTAGGTTGCTTCAGTCAATTCCATGATGACTTTGATGTCACTGTCATCAGAGCGGGTGACCATACAAGTGAAGTCGTTCTTGGTGGAGTCGTTTCGATAATCTTTCAGGAACTGTTTAAATGCTTCCTGATCGCTGGAGGCCACCAAATCAATGATAGGAATGCACGCCAATTCATCCTCATCTTCATAATCGAAGAGAGCCATATAAGCGTCGTTGCTGTAGATGTGCATGCCTTCATGGACATAAGCAATCGCGTCTTTCGAGTTAGCCAGCAATAAATTACAGCGCTTTTCGGCTTCTTTCAGATTGATCAGAGTGCTGCGCAGCTCGCGACGGTAGGCAAGGCTTTGAAGTTCTTTGCGTACAATAGGGAGTAAATGATCTGGGTCGTCACGATTAGCAAGTGCAGAGGCTCCGTTCATCATGGTCTCAACAACAAGTTCGGCAGAGTAATTATCGCAAACGACGATCGCAGGTATGTCTTTATCTTGCTTGTGTATCTCGTCTACTGCGTCCTGGTAGGGCAGGTTTTGGGCCTCGTACCGGGCAATCATTAAATCCCAGTGATTTGAACTGATTAGCTCGGTAAAAGTTTCTTTTGAGTCTACATACTCTGCTCGCGTTGCATGCCCTGAATTTCTAAGGTAACTGACCATTAACTCTGCATCATTTTGAGAGTGATCAAGTAACAGTAATTTAATGGTTTGATCGAATTTAATATCGCGCATGAAACTGAATGCTCTGTCCTTGTGCTCTATGTTAGGCTGGCGGCCTCTTGTTATGATGACAATCAAGAGGCGAAAGTAATAAAGTTTACAGGTTTGGCCATAGAGAGTCGAAATCATCCCCTGGCGATGAGGATGGCTTCACGGTTTTAGGTTTTTCTATATTGATGCTTGATGCAGTAGATTTTAGCTGGAACTGGTTAAAGCTTGCCGTGGTAGTAAGGCGTTTATTCAGCTGATACTGAGATGCTTTGCCAGCAAGGTTAATCATTACTTTGTGGCCAACCTTAAAGGGCAGGCGAGGCGCAATGATCGACATAGGTTTGCCAATGGCTGCCAGTTCAGGCAATAACAATGCATGCAGGTACTCAGACATTGAGCCATTCTTCTGAATAAGACGAATAGCGCAAGGGGAGGCGGATGGTGCCAGTAATTCAACGCCCATCATGGTGCCCTTTTGATTGATGTGGCGGATCCAGCGAACCACTGCAATGCTCCAACCTTGATGCTGATTTTCGCGTAGCGCAATAATTTCACCGGATTGTGCTTTAAGGGGAACATCAGATGTCCAGCGTAAACAGTATCCGCCAGGGCTGGTGTCCAGGGTATCAATCGTATGAATAGGTGCCTGGTGTTTGCGAATTCGATCGCGTTCTTCATCTGCTAGTTGATTGGAGACAAAGTTGATGCTGTCCATACCCACATCGCCCAATGATGGCATTTGACCGCCACCAGCATCGAATGCGGTGGACCAGGCGTCGGTTCCATTGCCGACACTGTTGCTGGTCATTTTGCCTTGAAGGAATGGGTTATTTTCACCTCCGCCAAGTACAACCGTTTCTACGTCCTGGCCAAGTTGTTCCTGAAGGCTTCGCTCACCCGCTAAATGGAAGTGAATAGACGCCAAGCCAACCAGTAATTCCAAAGCTCCTTGAGATGGCGCTCGTGCAAAACCTCGCTCTGTCATTCGTCCCCAGGAAATGGTTAGGTGCTGAAGTAGGTTTGGGCTAAGTTCATGAGGAATTTGAATAAAGAGCTCAGTACTGCCTTCAGGTGCGCTGGATTGACGATTCAATAAGTCCACGAGATGTTGGGTTTCGATGCCTCGTTGTAGCTCTTTGCTAGCACTGCCTGCTTTGATGCGATAAATAGGCGGCGCATCTTCATTTAACAGAGTAACGAAGAGCGCATGTTTGTCTGTGGGGGCGCACACTTTTACTTCATCAACCCAAAGCTCAAGTGCATCATAGGCTTTGATCAGTTCCTGTTGTCGAATTTGATTCGGTTTGGCTGTGCCTAGCAAGCAAATTCTCAAGTAGGCATGTTCGATTGTTGATCGATCAAGCTTACTGTTTGGATTGTCGATGACATAATAGTCCAAAAGTTCTCGTCTCTCTGCTAATAGGAAAAGTTGATGTATTTCAGTCCAGGTATTAGCAGGTGTCGGTCTGTATAGCTGATAGGCTCTTAGAATGGTTCGGCCTAAATCAGAAATCGCTCTGTGTGTACAAAAGGCCAGTAATTTTCGATGCTTTTCGTTGTTTGATAAATCTAGACTCTGGGCAATAGCGATCTTGTAGCCAGCTGCTAGATGCGATTGGAGTGCCTGAGCCAGGTTGGCAATTTTGAGAGGCTTTTCAGGCATGACTACCGGTTGTTGTAGGTAGTGTTTGCCAAGGGCTCTGCAAATGAAATAGATCGATGGGCGCAGTAGCTCAAGTAACTGATAGCGGACCTGAGGCGTCAGGTGAAGCCTGTTTAATTCAATAATTGCATGGTATAGGCGTTTTGAAGTTTCGCCTATATTGGTCATAGGTAAGCCATCTACCCACGCCTGCAAGCTTCTTACATTTGCATCGCAAAACGTCAGGCGGGTTAAGTCCTGTTCTGGGATATTTAGCTTTATTGATTTAGGTGCGTTCATGCCTAAGAACCAATTGTTCGCTCAACGGTAAAATCTAAGTATAGTTTTATAATTGGGCTTGGCTTGAAAATTTATCCCAAATTATTCTCTATTCACCAGGTTTTATTTTGAACTGAGCAGATTGTTGTCAATTATTGTTATTAATACACTTTGATAATACCCTAAGAACTAGGAATATCAACTAGTTAAACAGGAATGGTAAGTTCAGTTATGGTTATTTGATCGGCAACTTATATGGAATGTCGGGAGATTCTCTGACCAGCTTGGGCACGAGGTAGCCTGAAGTGTTTTTCATCATTTTCTCAATCAGAGTTAAAGCGTCCTTTTCTGGTACATCAAAGTGTTGGCTGCCTTGAACTTTATCCAGCAGATTTAGGTAATAAGGAAGAGCGCCGGCAGAAAATAGTTTCTTGCTTAATTCTAGTAAGGTTTCTATTTGATCATTAATGCCCTTCAAGAGCACTGCTTGATTGAGTACTGTGCAACCCGCGACTCTTAATTTTTGAATGGCTTCTGCTAGGTCGTTGTTGATTTCATTTGGATGATTAACGTGAAAAACAAACGTCACAGGACAGCGGCTTTCGGTCACCCAGGCAAGCATTTGATCATTTACCCTTGATGGGATGACCACGGGTAAACGCGTGTGCACCCTTAAGCGTTCAACGTGCGGAATGTTATTCAGTCGCTGGATGATTTTAGAAAGCTGAGCATCATTATTTACCAGTGGATCGCCGCCGCTCAGAATAACTTCATCCACTTCGGGGTGGTTTTCTATGTATTCGATGATGTTATCAAGTTGTTGAGAGCTGATTCTGTTTTCCTGATAAGGAAAGTGGCGTCTAAAGCAATAGCGACAATTAACCGCACAGGCTTGAGCGCCGATCATTAATACACGATTGGTGTATTTGTGTATTAAGCCAGGCACGGGATTGGAGTTGAGTTCTTCCAATGGGTCCAGCTGATAGTCTGGATCAAGGTGTTCTTCTTGTGAAACTGGAAGAATTTGTAGCAACAAAGGGTCTTTTGGATCCCCTTTTTTCATTTTTTCTACAAAAGGAAGGGGCACTCGCAAAGGAAATTGACGAATTGCTGCCTCACTAAGGTTTAATTTCGCGGGATCTAACTCTAGAATATGCAGCAATTGATGAACCGACTCAATCGCATTGGATAATTCTAGTTTCCATTGTGGGCGAGAGTCAGCATTCGCTTGCAACTCCATTGGGATCCGTTTCATTTTAATAACCAAATACAAATATAGAGCGAGTTAGTATGGCGTCATATTCTACCAATGATTTTCGTTCGGGTCTTAAAGTAATGTTGGACGGCGATCCTTGTGCTGTTCTGGAGAACGAATACGTTAAGCCTGGTAAAGGTCAGGCATTTAACCGAGTTAAGCTTCGTAACCTGAAATCAGGTCGAGTATGGGAGCGTACTTTTAAGTCTGGTGAGTCTTTGGAAGCAGCGGACGTTATGGATATCGACATGGAATATCTATACACAGACGGTGAGTTCTGGCACTTTATGCTGACTGATGGTTCTTTCGAGCAGCACGCAGCTGATGAGAAAGCAGTTGGTGAGACCATCAAGTGGTTGAAAGAGCAAGACGTTTACACTGTGACTCTTTATAACGGTGAGCCATTGAATGTTTCTCCTCCAAACTTTGTTGAGTTGGAAGTAACAGAAACGGATCCAGGTTTGAAAGGTAACACCGCGGAAGGTGGTAGCAAGCCTGCGACCCTGACTACGGGTGCAGTCGTTAAGGTTCCGTTATTTGTAAACATCGGAGATAAGCTGAAAGTCGATACGCGTACCGGTGAATACGTGTCTCGTGCTTAATATGGCTTGTTAACAAAAAAGGCGACCTTTTTAGGTCGCCTTTTTTTGTTTTTGGCGTCCTGAATGTTAAGAAAAATATCCTCATGCTTTTGTCTTGGTCATTAATTCGACATTGAATATTCATTCAATAATAACCTTGCTGCAATCTAGTCTCTTTAGGTTCGCTCTCTAGTAATTCCATAACTACTACAAGAGGGTTAGAAAATGAAAGATGATATTAAAGCGTTCGATGACAGTGATGACTCGGTTTGTAATACCAGTGAAAATCGTTCTTTTGAGGATATTCTGAATGTAAATCTTAGCCGCCGTTCAGTAATGCAGGGCTCTTTGGCGGTAGCAGCGACAGGCTTCCTTGCTGCGGGCTCCAGCTCGGCAAGTGCGTTCGGTTGGAGAGCACCATTCCGTCGTTCTCTGGTGAACTTCCGCCCTGTGACTTTGGCTGAAGGCAATGGTCCGACGCCAAGTATTTCTCCTGATTATGAATATCAAGTATTGATTCCTTGGGGTGAGCCTCTTGAGCCAGGTGGGCCGCAATATAGCTATCCGCCAACAGCTGAAGATCAGCGCCAGCAAATCGGTATTGGTCATGACGGAATGACGTTCTTCCCAATCGACCGTCGTTTACAGGACGGTGATTATTCTGATCGTTTGTTCCGCAAGCATTGGGGGCAAGGTAACCGTCACGGGATGTTAGCGATCAACCATGAGTTTGGTCGTAACTCGACAGTCCTTGGTAAAGACTTCCCGGAAAGTCTTGATGATGTTCGCACTTCTCAGCACGCACATGGTGTTGCAGTGGTTGAGATCAAGAAAGGTCGCGGTGGTGAATGGGAGCAGGTGGAAAGTAAGAATGCTCGTCGAATTCATGTGAATACGCCAGTGCGCTTCAGTGGTCCTGCGGCAGACAGTGAATTACTGAAAACGCCAAACGGAAATATCCCGTTAGGTACAGTAAATAACTGTTCAAATGGCCACACACCTTGGGGGACTTACCTGACGTGTGAAGAAAACTTTAATGGTTATTTTGGTGCTACCAACGAGAAGAGCACTTGGCTGACGACTGAAGAGCAGGCGCGTTATGGTTTCAGTGAAAACGGTTTTGGCTATGGCTGGCATGTGTTTGACCGTCGTTTTGACCTGTCTGATCCGGATTATCTGAATGAAGAAAATCGTTTTGGTTGGGTGGTTGAGATTGATCCATTTGATGGAACTCAGGTACCTGTTAAGCGTACCGCGCTAGGTCGTATTAAGCATGAAGGTGCAACGGTAACCGTAGGTCAGGATAACCGTGTTGTTGTGTACATGGGAGATGACCAGCGTTTCGATTACATCTATAAGTTCGTTTCAGCGGGTGATTGGCGTGAGATGCGTGCAAACGGCATTGATCCTTTGGACGAAGGTGCTTTGTACGTTGCCAAGTTCAATGACGACGGTTCGGGTGAGTGGTTAGAGCTGACTATTGATAATCCAGCTTTGTCTGCGCGTTTTGCTGATCAGGCTGAATTGTTAACTTTCACTCGTGTTGCTGCAGATATTCTTGGTGCTACGCCAATGGATCGTCCAGAGTGGGTGACGGTTGCGCCTAACTCAGATGTGTACTGTACGTTAACAAACAACAGCAGACGTACAGAAGCGAATGCTGCTAACCCATTAGCGCCGAATGCGGATGGTCATATCATTCGTTGGAGAGATACTAAGCAACATACGGGTACCAGCTTTGCCTGGGATATCTTTCTGATTGCTCAAGATACCCATGGCACTGAGGGATCTTTTAGTGATCCGGATGGTATCTGGGCAGACCCAGACGGTCGACTGTTTGTTCAAACGGACGGTGGTCAGAAGGACGGTCTTAATAACCAGTTGTTGGTCGTTGACACGAATACCAAAGAAATTCGTCGTTTGTTTACTGGAGTAACAGGTGATGAAATTACCGGTATTGCTGTGACGCCTGATCGCCGCACTATGTTCATCAATACTCAGCATCCGGGTAATGGTGATCCAACGGTGACTAACTTCCCTGCACCACAGGACGGTGTCACGGTGCCTCGTGATTGTACTTTCGTGATTACGCGTAAGAATGGCGGTATCATTGGGTCTTAGTGTTAATTGCTAGTCCTTTAAAGCCCTAGGTTCGGTTAAAGACTGGCCTCGGGCTTTTTAATATCTATTTCAGTCGTAATGAAAGAAAATACTATGCCGAACTCTATGTCTGATGATCAATGGCAGGCTTCTGCTTCATGGCAAGCGCTAAATCAGCGAGCTGAAATGCTAGGTGAGATTCGCCGTTTTTTCGAAGCGCGTGAAGTGCTTGAGGTGGATACACCTGTATTAATGAGAGGCGCGACCACGGATGTTTATTTGGATTCTGTTTCGGCTGACATAGAGGTGTCGGGGAAACAAGAGCGTTTATTTTTTCAAACGTCGCCTGAGTTTGCCCTAAAGCGTTTGGTGGCGACGCATAAACAGAGCGTCTTTCAGATAGCCAAGGCATTTCGTAATGGCGAAGCGGGTAAACGACATAATCCTGAATTTACCATGTTGGAGTGGTATCGACCGGGGTTTAGCTTTGCTCAGTTGATGGACGAAGTGGCCGAATTGGTGTCTGGTATCCTGAAAATTGAAACCGTTGAGCGGTCTGCTTACAGGGATCTATTTATAGATAAGTTGAGTATCGATCCTTTCTTATCTTCAAAAGAGGATTTAGCTGATTTATGTCTTAATAAAACTGGTTGTGATATGACAGGCGAACCAATAGAGGCATGCCTTGATTTGTTGATGAGCCACTGTATTGAGCCTGGATTAGGACGCGGGGTCTTAAGCTTTGTTTATGATTTTCCTGCCGGACAGGCCGCTTTATCAAAGAAAACTGTAGTTGACGGAGTGATGGTGGCTCGTCGTTTTGAACTCTACGTTCAGGGGGCTGAAATTGCTAATGGTTATGATGAGCTGCTGGATGCTCAAGAGCAGAAATATCGTTTCGAAGAGGATAATCGTCAGCGTCAGGCGTTCAATAAGGAAATTTTGCCTTGGGACCAAAAACTGGTGGCGGCGTTAGAAGCGGGTTTGCCTGAGTGTTGTGGCGTTGCGTTAGGAATTGAGCGGCTTTTGATGGTTCGATATGGCTATAAGGATATTGCAGAGGTTATTGCGTTCCCATATCAGAGGTTATAAATAAGAGCTGCAAAATCGCAGCTCTTATTACTTGTTCTTGGGCTACTTGTTCTTGGAATACGTGAATTAGTAACTTGCCACAAGCTGTCCCATGCGGGTAGTAGAGCCTTCCTGAAGATCTTTGTCCCAATTGATCGAGTCTTTAGGGAAGCAGAGAATTACAGTCGAGCCTAGTTTGAAGCGACCCAGCTCGTCCCCTTTATTTAGGTGGATAGCTTTTTCGCCTTCGTTTGGATAATTCCAGGTGGTGAGCTTGCCTCGAGGTGGCGTGACCAGTCCAGCCCAAATCGTCTCAATGCTGGCAACGATCATGGCGCCGACTAATACAACAGCCATTGGTCCGTGTTCAGTATCGAAGATACAGGAAACGCGCTCATTTCTGGCGAATAGATTATCTACATTGTTTACCGTAGCAGGGTTTACTGAGAACAGCTTGCCAGGTATGTAGGTCATTGAGCGAAGTGTACCTGAGAACGGCATGTGCACTCGGTGATAATCTTTCGGCGAAAGATAGATGGTTGCGAACTTGCCTTGTTGGAATTCGTCTTCCAGAGAAGCATCGCCGCCCAGTAATTCTTTTAAGCCAAAGTCATGGCCTTTTGCCTGAAAGATTCGACCTGCTTCAATATCACCCAGTTGGCTAACAGCGCCGTCAGCCGGGCAGGCTACCGTTTTGTCGCCTTCAACGATGGTGCGGGCGCCAGGCTTAAGTGCACGGGTAAAGAAATCATTAAAGTTTTCATAACTTGCCGGGTCAGGATTGGCTGCTTCAGACATATCAATACCGTATTGTTTGATGAAGGTATTGATGAAGGGTGTCTTGATTGAGGCTGCTTTTGATTCAGCCACCAAGCGAGTTAAACGTGACAGCGCATGCTGCGGCATAATGTGCTGAGAAAGCGCAAATAAACGGTCTTTCATTCTGATTCCATTTACTATGAGTAGTAGTGTTGCAAATGAGGTTATTGGTCCGATTCTACCGGAGTGTCTGGGTCGTTGCCCCATTCTGACCAGGAGCCATCATACGCTTTATTGTTTGGATAGCCTAAAGATTTTGCCACTAAATAAGTTAGTCCTGAACGTCGATGAGTTTGGCAATGCGAGATAACCGTTTTATCTTTGGTTAGCCCTTTATCTTCAAGCATTTTGATTAATTCTTCAGAGCTGAGGATGCGATTGCAGTCAGCTTTATTAAGAGTGTCAGTCCATTCTAGATGGGTTGCACTCGGGATGCGTCCGCCTCTCTGGGCAAGGACTTTTTTGCCTGTGTGTTCATCTTTGGAGCGAGCATCCCAGATAGTAATTTCTTCAGGGATTTGATCTAGGCTTTCAAGAATCTCTTCTTTGGTTGCTCGAACTTCAGGTTGCTTGATCGACGCTTTATAAGTGCTTGGCGTGATGTCTGGCTCATCGTTGCTTAGATCCAGTTTGGCGGTCATCCAGGCTTCTCGGCCTCCATTGAGAAACGATGAGTTCTTGTGCCCTAGTAGATCCAGTGTCCAGATAAGCCGTCCGGCCCACGGACCACCTTCATGATCATAGGCTACAACGTGAGCGTCTTCGGTGAGTCCCACTTCAGATAGCAAGGCGGATAGTTGTTCCAGTTCAGGTAAGCGTCCTGGAGCCGGTGGTTGTGCGCAGGTAAGGCGCTTATGATCAACGAAGATTGCCCCTGGTATATGTCCAAGGTCATACAGTTCTCTGGTAGAAAGATCCAGAATGATCAGCTTTTCGGCTTTTTTCTTGTCGTTTAAGGCTTGGCTAAGATCGTTTGCCTCGACGATCAGTGGCAATGTTGAAGAAGCAGTCATAAGTCCATTTCGCTTGTATTTGAGTTGGCTCTCTAGCTTTGAGCTGAGATGAAAGTTCACTCTATTCTAACGAAATACACGTTGGATGAAAGGGGCATCCATGAGCTTCTTTATTCTGGCGTTGATTGTTAAATATTAAGTCGGGATTTGTTGGCTTTTTTTCAACGTCGCCTTTCGACCAGCAAAGTGTTCAACTGAATGCCCTAATGCTCTACAGAGTACTTTGAAATACTTGTAGTCTTCTTCATTCAGGCTGCTTCCGCGTGCGCCTGTATCGGCATATAAAATGGCCACGGGTTTGTTTTTGGCAAACACGGATTGTACAAAGAAGTTATGGGATTGAGAGGCGCTTACGAGCGCACCGGGAATTGCGTTACGCATTTTAGGGAAGTTGGTTTGGGTGATCCATGCACCCATAGGCTTCTGTGACAGTTTCTGGAAGATGCCTGGCTTGGTTAGATCGATGATCAGATCTGCAAGCTTAGGGCTGTCCATCATGCCAGCGGTGTAATAGGTCACCAGTTTAGTGCCAGAACTGTTGACCAGAGAGGCCGAACTTCGCTCAAGCCCTAAACCGTATTTAATGCACTGCACTGCAGCGTTCATTAGTTCGTGGACGTCCTGAAAGCGTTCAGGGTGTTTGAGCATATTGTTCGTCAGCTCAGTAAACATCTGCATGTTTCGTTTGTCTTTGATCTTGGTTTTTGCGTTGCTGATGCCCAGCGCCGGATTTTCTTTCTCTTTTCTAGGGCCGGCTTGTTTAGGAACAAAGTCTAGCTCGCCATGACCATCTTTGGTTTTGGTTGAAGAGGTGCTTGTACTGGCAGTTGTTTGAGAACTCGTTGCGCTGGCTTTTTTCTTCTGTGGTTTATCGGGTATCTCATCACCGGCCCAGCTTGGTTTGCTTACACGAGATACATCGGATGGAATTTGAATCAGGTGTTTCGCCGGTAGAAGAATGTATGGAATCGGGTGTTCGTTGGAAACTTTAATGGCTGTATCACGAATACGCTCGTAGGCAGTTTGATGATCGATGGCCATATAGGTGCCGTAGATAGAAACGGCACGTTCGAAATTGCGACCATTCCAGTTTTTGTAGCTCTCCAGCGCCAGGAAATTCCCCAGGAAGGTAGGAAAGGTGGGTGAGTTTAGAAGGAGTTTCAACTCACGACTGACGCTGGGAGGAATTTCTGACTTCTCCGGGCACGCCTTACTGACTTCCACTAATTGTCTTCGGGTGGGTCTGAGACCTTCAATCATACTTGCTTGAGTAAAGGTCGGTAGTTGCCACATAGATCCAAGGTGTTGGCTTATTTCAAGAATGGTACAGCCCAGAATTTGTGTTTGAGCTTGCTCCATAGGTAAACGCTCTTCAAATGTGAGGTATTGAACAATACGCATTTCATGAGGGGCGGCAGACCACATTAACCAAAAACCCGTGCCTGCAAACAGTGTGGACCAATATAGATTTTCTCTTGGTAGTAAAGGCTTATGTTCCGCCATCGTATCTGCTTGGGCCGCGGCATGGAGGCTGTTACAAATGGATTGAAGATATTCTCTATGTGCGATGTTTCTTGGGTTTAGCTTCAGGGTAGGAAGCTTTTTCATGATCGTTCGGACTTTGTCCATTCCCAGCATGCTGATGGCATGATCAGGAGAATTAATCTCAGTGTCTGGGTTCTTGTTTTGCTGATTGGCAAACTTGATCAGATAAAGGCAGGCAATTGGGTCTCGATGGATAAGCGCTGCTAGTTTACTGAACGCCAAATCAGTTTGCTTGAGTGCTGTAATGAGCTGTGCACTGGTATTTGGTAGTAAAGGCAGAGACTGATCTTTAATCAGTTGAGCCCAGCCTTCTGCTGTATTTGGACGTTTACTTATTTCCATGGGGTTATTATAGCTTGCCTTAACGTATTGTTTTTATCGGCCGTCTAACAGGATTCTTTTGCATTTATATAAACAGACAAGAGAACTAGCATCGCTAAAAAGTTGTTTGTTTACAATGACTGTACAGACGTGTTTTATAGTAGCTTATAAAATTTAGCTAAGATTAATTCAGTGTTGGTCGATAATTACAAAAATCCAACAAGTTTAATTCTATATATCTTTATGACCTGCATTGCTATCCGTAGGGTTCAGTCCAGAATTAAATTCGTTTAAGTAATAAGAAGTTCATCGCAAGTATTATGGAGTGGGAATGCTCATACTCTTAGGTTGGCTCGTTGTTATCGGTTCCGTTGGCGGTGGTTTTATTCTCGCTGGTGGGGACTTGCGTGCGCTATGGCACCCTCATGAATTATTGATCATCGGTGGTGGTGCCGGTGGCGCATTTATTGTGGCGAATACAGGTCATACCGCGAAAACGGCGATGGTGTGGTTCGGTCGCCTGATGATGCCTTCAAAAGTAAATAAAAAATACTACATGGATGTGTTGAGCCTGCTTTATGACTTGTTTGCTAAAAGTCGTCGAGAAGGCATGATGTCTATTGAAGCTGATTATGAAGAACCTACTCGTAGTGCCGTCTTTTCCAAGTACCCTTCTGTTTTGATTAATGACCAGTTAACGACGTTTATTTGTGATTATTTGCGAATCGTTACCTCTGGCAATATGGCATCCCATGAATTAGATAACCTGATGGATATCGAGATGGATGCGTTACGCCATGAGCAAGAATCTCCTGCTATAGGTCTTCAGCGAGTCGCAGATGCGTTACCTGGCTTTGGTATTGTGGCTGCCGTTATGGGGATTGTATTGAGTATGGCTGCCATTGCTGAACCGCCTGAGGTTTTGGGTGGTAAGGTGGCCGCTGCTCTCGTTGGTACTTTCACAGGTATTTTGTTGGCTTACGGTATTGTTGGTCCTGCAGCTAATGCAATTGAGAATCGAGTGATGCAGGAAATGGACGTTTATCAGTGCATTAAAGCCTGTGTTGTTGCATCGCAAAATGGCATGCCTCCTCAGTTGGCGGTTGAGTTTGGACGTAAAACTATTCCGACTCACTATCGTCCGACCTTCTCTGAATTAGATCAGCGTGTAAGAAATCGCTAGTTCTTTCATCTTGAATTAAACGGGATCTGTTTGTGGAAGAGTTTCAGCCCATAATTGTCAAAAAGGTGGTCAAAAAGCATGATCACCATGGCGGCTCATGGAAAGTTGCTTTTGCTGATTTTGCTGTGGCAATGATGGCGTTTTTCTTTCTTTTGTGGATCCTGAATAGTACCAATGAAACTCAGAAAAAAGCCATTGAGGGTTACTTTCAGGACCCTGCCGGTGTCAGTGAGAGTGGAGGCAGTCGCTATGTGATTGATTTGGGCGGAAGTCCTCAGACGCTTGATGCTAATAATGAAACTCGTGGTTATGACAGTGACTATGTTGATCCTGAAGGTATCATGAGCGCTGCGGCGATTGAAACTTTGGCTGAAAAGATCGAACGTGAGCGTCTAAAAGATCTGATGCAAGAGCTTGTTAAGAAGATTGATGAAAGCGAAACCATGCGGCCGTTTAAGAATCAGTTGGTCCTGGATATCACGAAAGAAGGTCTTCGTATTCAGATTATTGATCAGACTAAGCGTCCGATGTTTGATCCGGGTGGTGCGCGTTTGAAGTATTACACTCGGGATATTTTGCTTGAGCTAGGTGGTTTTCTGTCTGCTGTTCCAAACAAGATCAAGTTAACCGGACATACTGATGCGGCAAAATACGCGGACGACGATGAGTTTGGTAACTGGGAATTGTCGTCGGATCGAGCTAATGCGGCAAGACGAACCCTTGCTGAGGGTGGTATGCCGTCTGATAAAGTGGCTGAAGTAGTTGGTTTGGCTGATACCGTTTTATTCGATGACAAGCGACCGTTTGATCCAGTGAATCGTCGTATTGCTTTAATTGTACTGAATAAAAAATCGGCAGCGGCAATTCGTTCAAATGCGGGTGGCGCGGCTCAGGATTCTGCTGAGCCAAAGAAGATCGAGCCAATTCGACCTAGTTCACAACCTTTTACCAAGTCTGAAATGCAGCAGGCGACTAAACAGCTGTCGGATGATTTGGGGAATATCGAAACAGATAATCTACCCTCTCCTGATCGTTTCAGAGAAGCTGAAGACAATGAAGAAGTTTGGAACCTAGATGATTTCTAATACTATGCCTTCTTTAGTAACACTTAGGTTTCTTCGGTAGTGCTTTAGTCTTCTTCTAATGAATCTATGATCCGCCACAGGCTTTTGTGGCGTTCTTCTGAAATGGCGCCGGATTCATGGGCTTCACGAATGGCACATCCCGGTTCGGATAGGTGATTGCAGTTCCTGAACTTACAGTTTCCAATGAATGGATGAAGCTCTTTAAATCCGTCCAAAATGGTGTCTTTATCCAGATTGGTGAGTGATAATTCGCGAATTCCTGGTGAATCAATAAGATCTCCTCCGGTCGGGAAGTGATATAAGCGCGCGGTGGTTGTGGTGTGTTTACCTTTACGCGAGCTTTCTGACAGTTCACCTGTAAGGATGTCCGATCCTGGCAACAATGCGTTAATCAGTGATGACTTACCAACACCGGACTGACCAACAAACACACTGGTCCTGCCTTTTAAGGTATTATGCAGCTGATTTAATCCGGTTTCACTCTGGCTGGAAGCTGTGATTACATGGTAGCCAAGATCTTTATACAGCGTTTCCAATTGAAGTAGGCGTTCTTTATACGGACTGGATTCAAATAAATCCGCTTTATTGATTACCAGGATGGGCTCGATAGACCAGTATTCCGCCGCAATAAAATAACGATCTACCAAACCTTGGTGGGGCTCTGGTTCAGGCGCAATAACCACCATCATTTGATCGATGTTGGCTGCGATCAGTTTCATCTCGCCCCGGAAACCCGGACGCGAAAGCTGATTTTGGCGTTCGTTGACTGCAACAATGACGCCGGTCGAATCTTGTCCTTCACGCCAAACGACAATGTCTCCGGTGACGATGTCGCCAAGATTGCTGCGTTTGTGACAGCGAATGATTTTGTGTTCCTCGTGATTGTATGGGTAGAGTTCAACATCTACCTGAACCCCAAAGTGAGAAACCACTCGGCCTTCCTGTTCTGAACCAAGGTCGCTGTCAGTTAATGCTTTATTTGCTTTTGCATCACGTTGCTCTGCGCGTTTTGAACGCTCGTCCTGAATTTTTTTGATTCGCCAAGCTTGTTGGCGAGTGAGCTTACGTTTAGCCATATGTCAGCGTTACCTTGTTTTTATACCGTATACATTCTGTATTTTCGGCATAAATAGGG
>Ga0255772_10000762_pt1 | contig 31591 bp, 34 predicted proteins | sample 071ome_34_FD_179970 | JGI IMG/M metagenome (GOLD analysis project Ga0255772, IMG submission 179970) | Coastal salt marsh microbial communities from the Groves Creek Marsh, Skidaway Island, Georgia - 071411BT metaG (version 2) | ecosystem: Environmental > Aquatic > Marine > Intertidal zone >...
TCCGGTCAGATTTTGTTGAGTACGAAGATAACGTAGTACCGTCATATTCGGCGAAATATCGGTTTCAACGAGCCACCGACCGTTTAGACAAAATTTAATCACGGGCAAACCTGCATCGAGTCTTAAACTTTCCGACAAACGTCAGAATAATTTATTCACACTGATATCACTGTATTAATTATGAACGATTTACAGCGACTTACTTACTACTTAAAACAACCAAGATTCAAATCAAACTAAATTCCTGACCACTTAGACAATATTTAATAAGATACAATTTTTATTCCATAAAATAAACAAAGTTGGATGTTATTTTTATTTTCTATATTTTTTATTAAGTTATAGACAGCTCAACATTCCACAAATGAAAAACAAGAAATCCACCCAGCACCAAACATGACCATTTAGTTACATTTTTGCACCATCGCAACACACTTTTTCACCCACCACACCAAAGTGTTTATTTTTTACACAACCCAATCCCCTAATTAAAATTTTTCTTCTAAACTAATTATCAACCTAAACCATTGATACAAACTGACTTTCTGGACAATTTTTTAAAAAGCGTCTATTTTTCGCACCTTTTTCTGAGACATTGGCAAATTAATTGCTTTCGAAAGCTGACCATTTAGTCAGGTATAAATATGAAACGTATTGGATTAACAAATATCACCAAACGTTATCCGGGATGCATCGCCAACCAGTCCGTTGAGCTGTCCGTGGACGTGGGTGAGATTCATGCCCTTCTGGGTGAGAACGGTGCTGGTAAAAGCACTCTGATGAAAATCATCTATGGTGTGGTAAAGCCGGATGAAGGCACCATGATCTGGGAAGGCCATGCCGTATCCGTTACCGGACCAGCCCACGCTCGTGAATTAGGCATTGGCATGGTGTTTCAACATTTCTCATTGTTTGAAACATTAACCGTAGCCGAGAACATCGCTTTAAGCCTGCCAAAGAGCGAAGCAAAATCACTGGATCAGCTTAAGCAACGCATTGTGGAAGTTTCTACCCATTACGGTATGCAACTCGACCCTGACCGCTACGTGCACACTTTGTCGATTGGTGAACAGCAACGTGTTGAAATCGTTCGCTGCCTGCTGCAAGACGTAAAGTTATTGATTCTTGATGAACCAACGTCCGTGTTAACACCACAGGAAGTTGAAACCCTGTTCAAGACACTTCGTCAGTTATCTGAAGAAGGATGCAGCATCCTGTTTATCTCTCACAAATTGGATGAAGTAAGAGCATTGTGTGATGGCGCCACCATTTTGCGCGGTGGTAAAGTCAGCGGCAGCTGCACGCCAAAGGATACGTCGACCGATGAAATTGCCCGCTTGATGGTCGGTGATGACACACCGCTGACCGAAAACTATCAAAAGGCGCAAGGCTCAGAAACCTTCTTAACCATCAAACATCTGACTTACAAATCGGAAGATCCATTCGCCACACAACTGAAAGGCATCAACCTTGAAGTTAAAGCGGGTGAGATTCTTGGCATTGCAGGCGTTGCGGGTAATGGTCAGGAAGAACTGCTCAACCTGATCAGTGGCGAAGAAACCACTGACGCGCATGCAGTACTATTTGATCAGGACCTTGTGGGTAACCTGACACCTGAAAAACGCCGTTTAAAAGGTCTAGGCTTTGTACCGGAAGAACGTCTTGGCCGAGGTGCCGTGCCAGATATGTCTCTGGAAGAAAATGCCCTATTGACCGGATATCAAGGCGAGCTGACCTCCAAAGGCTGGATTAACGGCAGTAAAGTAAAAGCCTTTGCCAAAGACATCATCGAAAAATTCAACGTCAAAACAGCAGGCCCACAAGCGCAAGCCAAAAGCCTGTCAGGCGGTAACCTGCAAAAGTACATCATTGGCCGCGAAATCCTTCAGAACCCAAAACTTCTGGTGTGTTCTCACCCAACTTGGGGGGTGGACATTGGTGCCGCCATTCTTATTCGCCACGCGTTGATCAATTTACGTGATCAGGACGCTGCGATTCTGGTGGTCTCAGAAGACATCGATGAGCTCTATTCCATCAGTGATCGAATCTGTGCCATTTGCGACGGCAAGCTATCCCCAATCAAAGCAACAAAAGAAGTTTCCATTAATCAGTTAGGTCTATGGATGGCCGGAGATTTTAATGAAAACGCTTCTGATACTCAGGAGTCATCTCATGCCGTCTAATTTTCTAATAAACCAGCTTACGCTGGAAAAACGTCCATCCGACTCAAAGACGATGGCGTATCTTTCACCTGTATTAGCGATTCTACTGACGCTAATCAGTGGTGGACTACTGTTCGCTTCATTAGGAAAAGATCCTTTCGACGCTTTATACGTTTTCTTTGTTTCACCACTCACCGACCTCTATGGTTGGACGGAACTGTTCATCAAAGTCACACCGCTATTACTTTGCGGAATTGGTCTGACACTTTGCTACAAAGCCAATATCTGGAACATCGGTGCCGAAGGTCAGTTCATTCTTGGCGGTTTAGGCGGTGGCTATCTTGCTTTGGAACTCCTGCACATCGAATCTCACATGGTACTGCCTGCCGTACTTTTCTTTGGTGCGTTATGTGGCATGTTCTGGGCGAGTTTGGCAGCGCTGCTTAAAACTAAGTTCGGTGCGAATGAAATTCTGACTACCATCATGCTGAACTACATTGCCTTAAATTGGCTGCTGTTTGGCGTGCATGGACCGCTGAAAGATCCGGAAGGTTTTAACTTCCCTGAGTCGGCGATATTCTCTGAATTCGCTACCCTGCCATTGGTGTTTGAAGATTACCGCTTAAACATCAGCATTTTCTTCGCCTTATTTTTCATGGCGGTGATCTGGGCACTGCTCTCAAAATCACTGATCGGTTTCCAAATCTCAGTAATGGGTCAAGACAAATCCGCAGCTCGATTTGCTGGATTTAAAGAAAAACGCCTGATCTGGTTCGTATTACTGACCTGTGGTGCTATGGCCGGTCTCGCTGGTGTATCGGAAGTCACAGGCCCGGTTGGCCAACTGACGCCTTATATCTCTCCTGGCTATGGCTATGCCGCCATCATCGTGGTCTTCCTTGGCCGAATGCATCCGGTGGGTATCCTGCTGGCTGCCATGTTACTGGCATTGACCTTTATGGGCGGTGAAATGGCACAAATGGACCTGGCATTACCTAAGTCACTGACGGGGCTATTCCAAGGCATGCTGCTCTTCTACCTTCTGGCCTGTGACATGCTGATCAGCTATAGGGTTGTTCGTAAAAATCGCACCCAAAAACAAGCATCGACTAAAGAACAGATCAGCACTGTTTCAAATCCAGCTTCTTCTCAAACGACGAATCAGGCCTAGGTGAGCATTATGGATATCGATTTAATTACTAACATCTTGTTCGCCACTATTCGTACTGGCACCCCTCTGATCCTGATCGCGTTAGGTGAAATGGTGTGTGAGAAATCTGGCGTCTTGAATCTCGGTCAGGAAGGCATGGTGTTGATGGGCGCAGTACTGGGCTTCATCGCCGCAGTCGTCACTGGTCATGCAGGCCTTGGCATCATGGCTGCGATCATTGCCGGTATGCTGATGTCCGCATTGTTTGGCTTCCTTGCAATTTCTCTGGTTTCAAACCAAGTAGCTACCGGGTTGGCATTGACCATATTTGGTATTGGCTTGAGTGCCTTCCTTGGTGCGAACTATGTAGGTATGGGTCTGGAAGGCATTGCAGCCTGGAAAATCCCATTGCTGAGCGACATTCCAGTGATTGGCAAAATTCTGTTCTCGCATGATCCTCTCGTGTATTTGTCATGGATCATTTTTGGCCTGCTGTTCTGGGTCTTCAAAAGCACCCGTCTTGGCTTAACCATTCGAGCGGTTGGCGAGAACCCGGAAGCGGCAAACGCTACCGGTATTTCAGTGATGAAAGTTCGCTACGGTGCCGTTCTTTTTGGTGGTGCAATGGCAGGTTTGGCAGGCGGTTACCTATCACTGGCTTATACCCCTATGTGGAACGAAGGCATGTCTGCAGGCCGTGGGTGGATTGCTCTGGCACTGGTGGTATTTGCCAGCTGGAAAGCTGAACGCATTCTATTAGGTGCTTACTTATTTGGTGCTGCCAGCATCATGCACTTGGTACTGCAAGGCCTTGGCTTTGAAGCCTCTCCAAACCTACTGGCGATGCTGCCATACGTTGCGACCATCGTAGTACTGGTGATTCTGGCCAACGACTCGATCAAATCCAAATTAAGTACGCCTTTGGCTTTGGGACAACCCTACAGACCGCAGGTGTAGTGATCGACTCGATCACAAATGAAGCTAATAACTTTTTAAGTAATGCAAAAACTACACATTAATAAGGAAACACAATGAACCACAAACTGACAAAACTCATCTCAGCTGCCGCTTTGGCACTAGGCTGCTCAGTAGCCAGTGCGGACGACCCATTGAAAATCGGTTTCGTTTACGTTGGCCCAACGGGGGATGCTGGCTGGACTTATGCGCACGATGAAGCGCGTAAATTCGTTGAATCCGAGCTAGGTAACAAAGTATCCACCAGCTATGTTGAAAGCGTTGCAGAAGGCGCAGACTCTGAGCGTGTAATTCAACAATTGGCTAAGAAAGGCCATGACCTGATTTTCACTACGTCATTCGGTTACATGAACCCGACGTTGAAAGTGGCTAAGCGCTTCCCGAAAGTGAAGTTCGAGCACGCATCAGGCTACAAGCGTGGTAAGAACACAGGCACTTACTTCACTCGTGCTTACCAGGGTCGTTATCTAACCGGCTTGATCGCAGGCAAAATGACTAAGTCTGACACTATCGGTTACGTAGCTTCTTTCCCTATCCCGGAAGTCATCCGTGGCATCAACGCCTTCACGAAAGGCGCTCAGGAAGTTAATCCAAACGTAAAAGTTAAAGTGGTTTGGGCAAGCACTTGGTATGACCCGGCTAAAGAACGTGAAGCCGCTGAAACGCTGATCCTTCAAGGCGCTGATGTACTTACTCAGCACACTGACTCTGCAGCCGTGATTCAGGCCGCTGAATCAAAAGGCGTTTACGCAATCGGTTATCACTCAGACATGTCAGTTTACGGTGCAAAAGCACACCTAACCTCTACCGTTCACAACTGGGGTCCTTTGTACCTGGCTAAAGCCAAGTCTGTGATGGAAGGTTCTTGGAAATCAGAAGATCTATGGCCTGGTATCGCTGAAGGTACTACCGACCTTGCACCACTTAACGATGCCATTCCTGCAGACGTTAAGCAGCTTGTAATGGAGAAAAAACAAGCACTTAAAGAAGGCAAGATACGCGTATTTGATGGCCCTGTATTAAACCAAACGGGTGACGCTGTGGTACCTGCAGGTTCAACTATGGAAGACGGTAAATTGCTTGGCTTTGACTGGTACGTTAAAGGCGTTGAAGGCAAGTTACCTCAATCATAAGTCCACCAGAAAACTCACACATAACAATAAAGTTGAATCCAATAACCTTGTTTCAACTTGAACAAAATAAAGACACAACAAGGAATACCCATGAAAGCGATTAAAACTCTTCCACTAGCGGCTGCGATTGCAGCTGGTTCAATGATGACAGCAACCGCTCAGGCAGAGATGTTTTGGAGTGACAACAGCATCACACTACTTTACGGTGAAAACTACGAGAACCCGTTTGGTGCTGACCGTGATTTGACTACAGTGACATTCGAGCATGCATCGGGTCATAACTGGGGTGATGTATTCTTCTTCGTAGATCGTCATAACGGTGGTGATGACAACTTATCCGAAATCTACGGTGAGCTAGCACCACGTTTTAGCCTAAGCAATCTTTCGGGCACAAAGCTGGAATTTGGTCCGGTTAAAGATGTACTTATAGCAACGACTTGGGAATTCAATAACTGGGACAACGATTTTGCCAGCGGGAATCAAGATAACTTCCTATACGGTATTGGCCTTGATTGGAATGTACCAGGCATGGCGTTCTTCCAAACCAATATGTACTACGTGTCTAACGACAACACGAAAGATGACCAGCAGCTAACCGTTGTTTACGGTGCTCCCTTCTCTATCGGCGAAGTAGATATCATGATCGATGGTTATATTGATTGGTCAACAGGTGAGGACGATCATAAATCTGATTTCCACTTCAACCCTCAAGTACGTGCTGACGTTGGTAAGTTCATGGGCATCACCAAGTCTAAGCTGGAAGTAGGTATTGAGTACTCTCACTGGAAGAACAAGTTCGGTTCTGAAGCATCAGAAGATGTAGTAAGTGCACTTGTGAAATTCCACCTATAATCTTTAGGGGTTCCCAAGTCTAAAGACCTAGAGATTATAAACCACGATCCGAATGCCATAGACTGGATCGTGGTTTTCTTGACTCAAGTAAACAAACAGCTCCAACAATCTGATAGAATGCGCCCCGTTAATCAGAATGACGCTATTGATAGATTATTCAATAGTCCTTCAGGCGAAAGAAAAAGAGGTCAGTTTTGAGTACAGAGCCACGTAGATATAAGCCCGGTAAGATTCGTGAGCACAATAGTCAAAAAATTCTTGAGGCCGCGGAATGCGAGTTCGTCAAGCACGGCTATAAAGGCACAAGCATGCAGTCTATTGCAGATGCCGCAGAATTACCCAAAGCTAACGTCCATTATTATTTCAAGAGTAAACAGAAGCTCTATAGCGCCGTTCTGGAAGACATTCTTCAGCGCTGGAATGAAGTCATCGCCGACATGAGTGAACAAGGTGACCCCGCTGAGACCCTTGAAAACTATATCCGGGCTAAAGTAGAACTGTCGATTCGCTTCCCTCATGCATCCAAGATCTTCGCAACCGAAATCATTCAAGGTGCACCAAATCTGAAAGAACACCTTCGTACCGAATTAAGATCCTGGGTAAGAGAAAAAGCCAAAGTCATCGAAAGCTGGATTGCCCAGGGTAAAATGGCCGATGTAGATCCTGAGCATCTGATCTTCATGATTTGGTCAACCACACAGCATTACGCGGATTTCGAAACACAGGTTCTAACCATTACGAATAAACTGGAATACGAACCAGACGACATCCAGAAAATCAGTGATTTCCTATGTCATATGATCCTGAGCGGATGCGGCCTAAAGAAATAATGCTGCCATATTAGATGAAAGCATTATAAAAAGCCTAGATGTAAAAACTCTATGAGAGCAGCTTAAACAAGGCTAAAACCTTAGAGAAGACGGAGCTTATATATTATAAGTGAGTACTTCGAGAAGGTTTTTAACACCGTTTAAGCAATCGCAGTAGTTTTTAAGGCAAAAAAAAGCCAGATCAAAGCGATCTGGCAAAGGTTGGATTCGAGAAATTAGCCGAAGAAACTAACTAACTTGTATAGATAGACCGGGCTGTTTCTGATTAGTTCAAAAAAACTCCTAAAAAATTTAATTCTTTTAAAAATTTCTTCATAAAAATCACAACCGACTGATTTTATTAAGAAAGAATTTTTATCGTTTTTTTACTCCCGTCCTGGAAACCAAAGCTGATCAATCGCATTGGCTTTACACAAAATCATTCTAAAAATATGAACAAGAGTTTGCTCAGAAAGTAGACACTTCCTCCAATGAGAGCCATTATTAATAATCAATGCCTCATTAAAACTCCTATAAACAGGCGCGCTCAATAACAAGCACAACCCAAAAAGCAAATACGTTGGATCGAGCTATGAACACCTCCCCCTTAATCAAACTCTTTACCCTCACTCTTCTTCCACTAATCTTTATACAAGGCTGTGCTTCAAGTGGTTCAAGGTACTCGGCGTCTGAATCACTTATGGTGGTATCGTCTCAACAGGAAGATACCGAACTGCACACAGCTGCACTTCATGGCGACATCAATAAAGTACGACAAGAACTCAATGCTGGCACCAGCCCTAATGCCGTAGGCAGTTCTGGCTTCACACCGATGCACTGGGCCGCCACCAATGCCATTGGCAATCACAAAGAGATGATTGATCTCATGGTTCAATTTGGTGGTGATCCGAACGTACCTCAAAGCTCTGCCAACATGGTGCCGCTGCAATTTGCACACAATGCGGCAGCCGTTCATGCCCTTGTCGCAGCCGGTGCAAATGTTCATCACAAAGACATCGCGCAAGGTACGCCACTGCATAACGCTACGAAACCTGATGTCGCTCAAGCGCTACTTGAACACGGAGCCGACCGAAACGCTAAAAACATCTCAGGCCAAACGCCAGAACAGAAACTGCAACAAACTTTGCCTTACTTCGGTTCTGAGCCCATCTACGATGCGGCTAAGAAACAGTATCGAGACACCATAGCCGTACTTCAAAACTATCAACCGGGTACTAAACGTATGGCTCCAGCCGCCACTGGCGGTGCTGTCGCCTTAGCAGCAAATGATTACGACTCAGACAGCACGTCAGACAGCTCATACGATTCCGCAGCGAACGACGAACCTGAAGTAGATTTTGAAGCCGCCGAGAAAAAAGCCAAAGAGCTGGAAGATAAACAACTCTGCCCAATGTACGACTACGATTGGTTTTATACCGGAAAAGATTGTCAGGACGAACTTGCACACGGCCAAGGCGAAGCCATTAACCCTTATGAGAACATGAAGTTTGAAGGCGAAATCAAAGCGGGGCAACCGGTTGAAGGCACCATGTATAAGAACGACGAAGCGCTGTACGAAGGTAAGTTCAGAGAAGGCGTGGCGCACGGTTCTGGTATCTGCTTCCATCAGGGTTCTCCTGAAGAATGTCGATACTACAAAGGCGAACGCATCGATACCTTGCACAAGCAACGTGAAGAATTTAATCGCCAGCAAGAAATGCTATCCCAACGGAAGCATGACGAACCGGAAGACGACTACGACGACTATTCTGAACCGGAACCGAGCTATCAGGCTCCTCGTTACAACACCAGCTACGAGAGCAGTTATGAACAAGAGAGTTCCGATCCAGTGATGGATGCCGTTGGTGACGCTGTTCAGGAAGAATTGATTAATCAAGGCACCAAGATGTTGATTGATCAGTTCTTTTAAAAGCCCCAAACAGGCAGGAACGTCCAAACACAAAAAAGCCAGCGAGATGCTGGCATTTTTGTGTTTATCACTATTTTTCTACCTAGCCCTTATGCAGGTTCTGGTACGTTCTTCTCTGCTAAAGAAACCGAACTTACATTTTCAGTAATAGACAGCCCATCAATAGCGATCAGGCGCTTAGTCATACGCGGATGGCTGGAAAGGATTTCCTGTAAGAAACCGAAGAAGCCCGGTACTTTTTGCTCTTGCGCAATGAAGGCCGCTTTATCCGTATGTACCACTAATTCGCGGCTACCTGAGGCCAACGAAATTAATGCTTGTGAGCTGGCAGCCTGATCCTTCACCAATTCCGCAGCAATACGATCACAGGTTAATTCACAAGCACGGCTATAGGCAGCGCCAAGGAACGGAATAAACAGTGCTGGTTTCATTACCAGATTTACCCAGAAGCTAACGTGACCGGCCGCGTGATGAGCTAGCTCATGAGCAATCACGAAACGTACTTTGTTTTCCTTATCTGAATGATCCAACAGAAGATCTACCAGGTTGCTGAACAATAATACGTATTTACCAGACAGGAATTTAATGGCCAAAGCGTTCGTTAGACCTTCGGAATTCAGCACAAACATTTCCGGACGTTTTTCCAGACCTAACTGAGTCGCAAGGTCTGCTGAAATACGATCCAATTTTGCGTATTGGCGATCATTTACATGCACAGCATTACCGTAAATGCTTGCCTGGAAAAATTTTTCGCTTAACCACAAGCTGATAGCAATCGGGATCAAGATCACCAAAATCGAGAACATGGTTCCTAACAATAGAGCTGCCCAAATCAAACCGCCGATAACCAGACAAAGCGTTCGGTAGAGCTTTTCTTTCGGATAACGAAGTTCAGAGATATTCATTTTTAGATTTCCTTATCTTTTTAATTAATCACGTGTGTCATTAATGAATCTCGAATCCATATGACAGCCTTGGCCAAAAGCATCAAGCCGTTATGATCATATCTTCCGCATTCGCCTCTACCACAGACACGCACCTTTTTTGATGTAAGAAATTTCCCCTTATTTCTCAATAACATAACTAACGCACATTATTTGAAACCACCCCAAACTCCCAGACCTTCTTCGTATTGCCTCTTATCAGCAAACCTATTAGTTTGTATGACACACTGATGACAACTCCCAAAGAGCATAACCGGCGCAATAAGGATCATTCGCTATGTATTATCTCTCTGTCCTCCTGCTTCTGATTATTTTCCTGTGGCCAGCGATAAATTACGCACAAACCACCCCTCCTCTTACTCTCTCCAAGCTCTATCAAGCCACTGAAGATTTATCCCAATATTGGGTAAGTGAAAAATACGATGGTATTCGAGCCTATTGGGATGGAAAACAGCTTTTGACCCGCTCAGGAAAAACCATTCGTGCGCCGAGGTCCTGGCTATCAAAGTTACCACCTGAGTCTCTGGATGGAGAATTATGGATTGGCCATAACCGTTTTGACTTAGTGTCAGGCATTGCCCGAAAGAAAGAAGCCGATCCAACCGAATGGTTAAGCATCAAATTTATGGTCTTTGATATGCCAGATCATAAGGGCACTTTCATTGAACGCTATTATGCTTTGAAAGATCTGGTACACCACTCAGAGAACCCAAGACTGCGTCTCGTTGAACAAGTGCCTGTCCAGTCTCATCAAGCCCTTCAAGCTCAATTAAAAGAAACCACTCTGCGCGGGGCAGAAGGATTAATGTTGAGAAAAATCAGCGGGCATTATCAATCGGGCCGCAGTAATGATTTGCTGAAAGTTAAGCCCTACATGGATTCGGAAGCGATCGTCATTGACCATCAAACCGGTTCCGGTAAATATGCCAATATGCTGGGCGCGCTGATCGTAATGGATAGCCGGGGAAAAGAGTTTAAAATCGGAACCGGCTTTAGTGACCAACAAAGAAAGAACCCACCCAAGAAAGGCGACACCATTACTTATCAATATCACGGTTACACCAAAACCGGCCTACCCCGCTTTGCCAGCTTCCTTCGAATCAGAAAAGAACCTTGAGTTAACTATTCTCCTGTTCACCTACTATTCACCCTATGAATAGTAGGTATTAGGCCAAAACCTCTGCCTTCTCATGATAATTCCTGACCATCCTGTTAGAATTTACAACCTTTACAAAACGCTTAAGTCGGTTGGAAAGTGCCTCCGAATCGTCAAAGCAGATATTAAGGAATGAGCTATGAGCAAGTATGAATTAGATTTTTTCGTGTCCTGGGAAGAACTACATAAAGCAGGGCGTCGATTAGCTCAAACTCTTCATAATCTTGGCGGGTGGAAAGGCATTCTGGCAGTAACCCGCGGTGGTATGGTACCGACAGCCATTATTGCTCGTGAACTTAACATCCGATTGATCGATACCATCTGCATCACCAGTTACGACGGCCAGGAGCAAGGTAAGTTCAAGCTAAGCAAGTCGCCTGAATTGGACGATGATGGCGCTGGTTGGTTAATCATTGATGACCTGGTCGATACAGGAAAAACAGCCGCAGAAGTTCGTCGCCGTTTTCCAAAAGCGCACTTTGCTACCATTTACGCAAAGCCTGCGGGCATCGAATATGTAGACAGCTACGTGGAAGAAGTGACCCAGAATACCTGGATTCGTTTCCCTTGGGATATGAAGTTGGGTTATTCAGATCCGATTGTTAAGGGCGGCTAACCCTTAACCTAGGTTCGATTAGATTAACCTTTGAAACCTTTCGCTACGATATACACTTCACGTGATCTCGGGCGAGAGGCCGCTGGCTTACGAATCATCACCTTATCGAACGATGAACGAACGTCTTTCAGATATTCATCGTAGCCCACACCCTGAAACACTTTCGCGCAGAAGCTGCCTTTCGGTTTCAACACCTGACGAGCCATATCCAAAGCCAGCTCTACCAGATACATAGACGAATATTGATCCGTGGCATTCACACCACTCATGTTCGGTGCCATATCAGAAATGACCACATCCACTTCATCACCGTTCAACACGCGCATGATTTCATCAAATACGCTTTCTTCAGTGAAATCTCCCTGAATGAAATCCACATCCGGAAGTGAATCCATTGGCAAGATATCAGATGCAATGACGCGACCTTTATCGCCGACCCAAGGCGCAACGATCTGTGACCAACCGCCTGGCGCAGAACCTAAGTCCATCACCACCATGCCTGGACGAATCAACTTATCCTTCTCGTTAACCTCAATCAATTTATAACTGGCACGGGAACGATAGCCATCCAACTGGGCACGTTTTACATAAGGATCATTAACGTGTTCATCGAGCCATTTCTGACTGGTCTTGGATCTGGCCATGCTTCACCACCGGGAAATTGATTTACTAACTTTGGATTTACTTACAAAGGCGGCATTGTACTCGCCTGTCACTCTTCTCGCAAAACAACTGACTTTTGAAACATCAACGACTACAATTCGCCCATTAAATAAACCTACAGAAGCGTTATTGAGGCAGTCGAGACAAGGCAGAAATTGATGAGAAGAGCGAGTTTATTATTAATAAATGAGCGCTTCGAAGAAATTTCTAACGCTGTATCGGCCACGCAAATAGCTTCTCAACCTATGCCGCAAAAATAGTGGCCAGGAATACAACATGATCCGCATTACCGAACTCGCCCTTCCACTAGACCATCCGGAAGAGGCTATAAAAGCCGCCATTCTTAAGCGCTTAAACATCAAAGCGTCTGATCTGAACGAATTCACGGTATTCAAACGCAGCTACGATGCGCGTAAGAAGAACTCTGAAATCAAGTTCATCTACATCATTGATGCCGTCATCAAAAACGAAGACCAGGTGCTGGCTCGCTTTGAGGATGATCACAATGTAAAGGTCGCGCCTGACACCAATTACTACCCGGTTTCGGACGCACCAGACAACCTTACTGAACGTCCGATTGTTATTGGCTTTGGGCCTTGTGGCTTGTTTGCCGCCCTGATTCTTGCTCAAGCCGGCTATAAGCCCATTGTATTGGAGCGAGGCAAGGAAGTTCGCGCACGCACCAAAGACACGTGGGCACTTTGGCGTAAGCATCAGCTCACCACTGAGTCGAACGTTCAATACGGTGAAGGCGGCGCAGGTCTATTCTCTGACGGCAAGCTGTACAGCCAAATCAAAGACCCGAAATTCTATGGTCGTAAAGTGATGGCCGAGTTCGTTAAAGCCGGCGCACCTGAAGAAATCATGTACGTCAGCAAGCCGCACATCGGTACCTTCCGCCTGACGGGCGTTGTATCCCGGATGCGTGAGGAAATCAAAGCACTGGGTGGTGAAGTTCGCTTTGAAAGCAAAGTAACCGATTTCCAGATTGATAATGGCCGCATTACCGGCGTGACTCTGGACGACGGAGAAACCATTGAAAGTCGCTATGTCATTCTCGCGCTTGGTCACAGCTCACGTGACACCTTCCGTATGCTGGATCGCCAAGGCGTTTATCTCGAAGCGAAACCTTTCGCCATTGGTTTCCGTGTAGAGCACCCACAATCCTTGATTGATCAGGCTCGCCTTGGTAAATACGCGGGGCATCCTGAACTCGGGGCGGCAGATTACAAAGTGATTCACCACGCCAAGAATGGCCGAGCGGTTTACAGTTTCTGTATGTGTCCCGGCGGCACCGTGGTCGCAGCCACTTCCGAAGAAGGTCGTGTTGTAACCAATGGCATGAGCCAATACTCCCGAAATGAGCGCAATGCAAACTCTGGTATTGTGGTAGGAATTCACCCTGAAGAAGATTTCCCCGGTGGTCCGTTAGCCGGTGTTGAACTCCAGGAAAAACTGGAAAGCCACGCCTATGAAATGGGCGGAAGAGACTACTGTGCACCAGGTCAGTTGGTCGGAGACTTCATCAAAGGGGAAGCATCTACCGAATTGGGTGAAGTCATTCCATCTTACAAACCGGGCATTAAACTTACCGATCTGGCACCTTCCTTACCGAATTACGCCATTGAAGCCATTCGTGAAGCTTTGCCAGCCTTTGGTAAAAAGATCCGTGGCTTCGATCGTGATGATGCGATCCTGACCGGTATTGAAACCCGAACGTCATCGCCTGTTCGTATCAAGCGAGACAAAGACAGCCTGCAAAGCATTAATACCGAAGGTTTGTATCCTGCAGGTGAAGGTGCAGGTTACGCGGGCGGAATTCTTTCCGCAGGGGTTGATGGGATTAAAGTGGCCGAAGCCTTGGCCAAACAGATGCTTGAAGACCTGAATAACGGAAACTAACCGGCTAGCCACTTTACCTGAACGACTGTACCTGGATAACCACTATGAAATTTGATGAGATCAAAAAGCTACATCAAAAAAAATACCGACAACAGTTTGGTGCCTATCTGGTCGAGGGTGAGCATTTGGTGCTTGAGCTGCAAAAAGCGGCTGCTCTGCCAAACTCGCAAATTCAATCGGACAAGGTTCAATTACTGGTCACTGAAAAATACCAAGATTGGCAAAGCCCGTTTGATACACGTTTGATCTCACAAAAACAAATGGCCCAGCTTTCAGACACCAAAACACCACAGGGTATTCTTGCGGTCGTGCCTCTGCCTGAAACTGGAGTTTCCCATACCGATAGTGATCATAACGGTTACTGTCGCTATGAGAATAGTCGTAACGAACGATGCATTTATCTGCACGAGGTTCAGGACCCCGGAAACCTGGGAACGATTCTTCGCACCCTGGCCTGGTTTGGTAATTTCCGTTTGTTACTCAGTCCAAACAGCGTGGATCCTTACAACCCGAAAGTCGTTCGTTCAAGTATGGGCGCTATCTTCCATGTGCCAATGGAACTGGAGGTGAGTCTAGACGAGTTAGCCGACCGCTTTGATCAATTTGCCTACCTCGATATGGAAGGTAAAACCATCAATAATCAAGCCTTTGCAGAGTATCAGTGCTATCTGTTTGGGAATGAAGCGCGCGGCGTACCGAGAGAAGCGCTGGATTCGTTCAACGCAGACGCCTTTACGATTCCCGGCAGTGGCGCCATTGAATCACTCAATCTTGCCAGCGCCGTAAATATGAGTGCTTATCAATTATCCATTTAACATAAGGATAAAGAATTAAGCGACTGAGACAGAGCAAGGGATTTACTCTGTCTTCTCAGTAGACTCAACATTGCCCGGATTGTGTTTACAGCGGACGTTGAAGGTCTTATTACGAAGTCTTGGGCCAATCGAAGCGCTCACCAAAAAAGGCCCTATTAGAGATCTAAATAGAGCCTTTTGCATAAATCCATCTAAAGCCATTAACTTATTGCTTGATGCCTTCCACATACAAAGACAATTCAACCATTTCTGACGCAGGACCAAGATTGAAGTTAATACCAAAGTCTTTCAGAGCAATGGTCGTTGTACCTTCAAAACCTTCGCGGTGGCCACCCCAAGGGTCATTACCACCAGCAATGTGTAGCGCATCAATTGTTACTGACTTAGTTACACCGTGAAGCGTTAAATCACCAACAATCCGGAATTTACCGTCCGCACCTGGAATCACGTTCTTGCTTTCAAATGTGGCTTTTGGATACGTGCTTACTTCAAGGAAATCGCTGCCACGAAGGTGCTTGTCACGCTCTGCATGGTTTGAATCAATACTCTTAGTATCAATCACCACGTTTACCTGACTCGCCGCCAAATTATCTGCATCGTAAACAAACTCACCTTTAAAGGTATTAAAACGACCCACCAACCAGCTGTAACCCAAGTGTTTGATCTTGAACTGAATGGCTGCGTGTGCGCCTTCGGTATCAATCACATATTTATCAGCCAGTGCAGTCATTGACATAAGAGAGGCTAAAGAAGCAGCTAAAAGTGTTTTTGTGATTTTTCCTAATTTCATTGATTTCTCCTTCGAGTCATTCGGTTAATTATCTATAAGGTTTTACTTGGTTTTTAACATTCGGATTAGCGTTCTATCTTTATCGATAACATGGTGTTTGATGGCACCCGCCGCATGTAACACAGCCAGACCAATTAAACTGTACGCTAAGTATTCGTGAACCATGCCAGCGATATCTTCTTGCCCATCTAGGCCATATAACGTCGCAGGAAGTTCAAATAACCCAAACACATCAATAGGTTTACCTTTAGCAGTAGAAATTAAATAGCCACTTATCATCACAGCCAACATCAATAAATACAGCCCTAAGTGAGCCAGTTTGGCACCGGTTTTCTCAATAGCACTGTGGTTTGGTAATGGTGCAGGATGAACATTAATGGTCCGCCAGAAAAGACGAAACAGGATAAGAAAGAAGAGCACGACACCAATGGATTTATGGTAGAAAGGCAATACCTGATACAGGCCGTCATAGTAACTCAATGAACGCATGTACAGGCCTGAAGTAAACAAGCCGATGATGGCCAAGGCCGCAATCCAGTGCAAGCCAATAGCCACCGAACCGAAATGCGTGTCTGTATTCTTTAATCTCATCTCAAATTCCGATGTCTGATGTCATTTGCTAAAAGATTACCAACAAACATTCCGATAATCTTTTAGAAAAAACTCTACAAAACCATCGAGATTTTAGATAGTAGTTAATTCAACAAAATACTTTGTCTAGGGAACCTAGATTCCTCGCCCCAGCATTCGGGACAAAGTGCCATCCTTATCCATCAGATGATGTTTCAAAGCCCCGGCAATATGTAATATCACCGCTGTGAACAATATATATCCCACCCAGTGGTGAATACTATTCGCCAGACCGGCGAGATCACTATTGTGGGCCACTACCTTCGTAGGATTGTCCAGGTCAGGATTGCGAGCCACCAGCTCCATTCCAAACACATCCACCCCGTAGCCACCTAACGAAGACATCAAGAAGCCAGATACTGGCATTAACACCGTCCCTAAGATCAATACCCAGTAAACCACTTTAGCTGTGATTCGTTCCAAAGCTGGATACTCACGAATAGGCTCCGGCCAACCGTTTGTAATACGCCAACCGACCCGAACCAGCACAATCAAAAAGACCACAACTCCGAAGGATTTATGCCAGGAATACAAAGCATACGCTTTGGTTTCCACCATGTAAGCGCCCACCAGCAGGAGGCCAATAATAGAAACGGCCACCAACCAATGAAGACCAATGGTTGTGGCAGATAATTGAGTCACCGTATCCCGTTTCATGTCCTAAGCCTCATTTCTTACGAATTCGCTACGGGATTTAGTTTAGTTGCTTTCTACCTGATCGAGTTACTTTCTACCTGGTCTAGTTACTTTGTTTTCTTTTTGCCACCCGTCGTCCAATACAAAATCTTTTGATCGGATTCCGAGAACGGTGGGTACCTAAGATCCGGATCAATGGCCGTACTGTGATTAAACACGGCTTTGGAATTACTGAAATCATCGAAGCCCCACTTACCATGATATTTACCCATACCACTCGGACCTACACCACCAAAGGGAAGATTAGGGACGGTAAGATGCAGCAAGGTATCGTTGATGGTCATACCACCTGCAGACGTTTCCTCGACGATGTAGTCAATTGCATGTTTATCTTCGCTGAAGATATAGAGCGCCAGAGGCTTGTCCCGTTTATTAATGAAGTTCACGGCCTGATGCAGGTTAGGGATTTTTATAACCGGCAGAATGGGTCCAAAGATTTCTTCCTGCATCACAGGTGAATCAGGCGACACATCGGTCATTACAGTCGGAGCGATGTAGCAGGTGTCACGATCATGTTCCCCCCCAATCACAATATTGCCACTGTCCAATAGCTTGGTTAGGCGGTCATGGTGCTGTTCGTTGATGATGCGCGCCAAATCCGGGCTGCCCTTAGGATCGCCGGCATAAAACTCTTCGATCACACCCTTCATAGCGTCAATCAAGTCATCATGAATGTCTTCATGGACTAACAAATAATCCGGGGCAACGCAGGTTTGTCCGGCGTTCATCAACTTACCCTGACAAATGCGACGAGCGGTGACTTTCAGATTGGCGTGACTATCAACGATACAGGGGCTCTTACCCCCCAGTTCCAGCGTCACAGGAGTCAGGTGCTTCGCGGCGGCCGTCATAATGATCTTTCCGACACGACCACCACCGGTAAAGAAAATCTTATCAAATTGCTCTTCCAACAACGCCGTGGTTTCCTCCACGCCACCATTAATTACCTGATAACAATCTTCATCCAGATATTCAGGAATCAGTTTTGCCATGGCTTCTGCGGTATGCGGTGCTAATTCAGAAGGCTTTAGAATGGCACAGTTACCCGCTGCGATGGCAGGCACTAGGGGTGCTAATGTGGTGTAAAAAGGATAATTCCAAGCACCTATAATCAGAGTCACACCTAAAGGCTCGCTCACCACCTTACTAGTGCCCGGTTGCATGACCAAGGGTGTAGATACTTTCTTAGGTGCCATCCATTCACTGAGATGTCTTAAGGCATGATCAATCTCGCCAAGCAATGTTCCTATATCAGTAAAATAGGCTTCAAAGTTAGATTCTTTAATATCGCTGCGTAATGAACGAATGATGTCAGGCTCACGCTCTTCTAGCATTCGTCGGAAGTTCTTTAACTGCTCAATACGCCATTCAATCGGACGCGTTTTGCGACTGCTAAAACTGGTTCTCAGTTGTTCAACCAAACCTGAATAATTCACGTGACTCATGTCCATTCCTTTAAAACGAATATCGATATACTTTGAGCACACATCCGATGCGCTCCGGGCAAAAAATTGAGAGTGTATTCAATCAACTATAGATCAGTTTCTGTCGAGCTCGGAATACCGGAGAATCCGATGAGTTGTCCAAGATCAATATTCGCAATGAAATTCATCCAGTTATTAATGAAGTAATTAGATTTCATAGCATTAAGCAACTACTAATATATTTGCTTCGTGCAAAGACACCCTAAAAATTTCCTAACCCAAAGGTCAATATCGTACAATACTAGCCTCACATTTCCGTTAAAGTAGTCATCAACTGACACAACTTTAAGCTCTCACGATTCCGAACGTAAACATCATGAAACGATCTGATCTTTTTCTCTTTGGCGTAAGGGATACTTTGCCATTGGTATTAGCCGCGATTCCATTTGGGATTTTATTTGGCGCACTTTGTCAGGCCTTTGGTTTACCACTGGCGCTCTGCCTGGCCATGTCTGTCTTTGTATTTGCTGGTTCTTCGCAATTTGTCGCCGCCAATTTACTGGGTATCGGCACGCCCTGGATGATCGTTATCGGAGCCACCTTCATCGTTAACCTTCGCCATATGATGTACAGCGCAAACCTGATGAAACATGTGCGACACTATTCACAAATACGTCGAGCCATGATGGCTTTTGGTTTGACCGATGAGACCTTTGCTACCGTATTAAATCGTCTCAACCGATATCAGGACGACCCTTTCTCCGGCAGTTATTATTTTGGTTCCTATGCATTCATGTACCTGAACTGGATCTTTTGTAGCTGGCTAGGCTTTATCCTCGGCAGCCAATTAGACGACCCTCTGGCATGGGGTCTGGATGTGGCCATGGTGGTTGCATTCATTGGTATCGTGACGCCTCTATTGGTTAATCATCTAATGTGGCTAAGTGCCGTGTTAGCCGGCGCCACAGCCATTCTCTGTCACTCGTTGCCATTTCAGTTAGGAATTTTGGTTTCAGCCGTTGTCGCCATTGTAATTCCGACCATTATTGCCTTGAGAACAAACTCAAGCCAAACCAACGATCCAACTAATTCTCTGGAATCTGAATCATGACGGATACTTCACTGACAACCGCCATGACAGAGATGGAAATGATCATGTTGATTCTCGGCATGATGATAGTGACTTTTGGCGTTCGTTATTTTCCTTTCGCTTTGGCGGCTAAAGAAAACCTTTGGGGGAAATACCAGCAAGTGGTCGAAATAGCCTTAAGTTTTGTTCCGGTTGCCGTACTGACCGCCATTATTGTTCCCACTGTACTGATCAGAGACGGTCAAACTGTATCTGTCACGCTAGATAATTTTCATTTATGGTCTTCTTTGATGGCATTTGCAATAGCTTACAAAACTGGACACATGCTGCTCACGGTTGTATCAGGACTTACCACCTTCGGTCTGTTGAATTTAGTATTTTGAGAATAAGCTTTTAGTGAATAAAGACGTTAAGCCCACCCCCCAGCAGCTAACCAAAGGCATTCTTTATGGTTTGATTGCCGCCCTCATCTGGGGAGCCTGGCCGGTGATCTCTGCCTTTGGCGTTCAGCAAACCTTAGGCGCGAATGATCTCACGTTTTTACGTTTTACTGTCTCCGGTCTTGTCTTATTACCCCTGTTTTATAAATTACGATTCAAGGGTGTGAACTTATCAAAAGGCCTCGTTTTGGCCTCCGGGGCTGGCCTTGGCTATATCTCGCTGTGCTTTTATGGTTTATCGTTTGCGCCCGCCAGTCACTTTGGCATTATTACACCAAGTTGTATGCTGACCTATACAGCGCTGGCCAGTTGGCTGCTACTAAACGAACAACTGACCAAGAGCCGAGTGTTTGGCTTCCTGGTCATTATGTTTGGTGTCGCGTCCATTGGCTGGGCCAGCTTTTCTTCAGACAGCGCACATCCGAATTACCCTGAAAGCTGGAAGGGCGACCTGATCTTTATATTCTGCGGCGCATTGTGGGCGCTTTATACCATCAGCAGTCGCATCTGGAAGGTTGAGGCCTTTCATGCCACCACCTTGGTCTCGGTTTTATCAATGATCATCTATGCACCGATTTATTTTTTATTCACTGAATCAAAATTACTCGAAGCGCCTGTTTCTGAAGTTGTATTTCAGGGCACCATGCAGGGCGTTTTTACGGCTGTGTTAGCGTTGTTGTTCTTCAGCAAGTCGGTCAATTTAATCGGTGCCAGCAAGGGTGCCGTATTTGGCGCTTTGGTTCCTGCCGTTGCCTTGTTACTATCGATCCCTGTATTAGCAGAAATGCCTGGCTCGGTTGAAATTGCCGGAGTACTCATCGTGAGTTTGGGTATGTTCTATGCGCTGGGTCTGCTTAAACTGAAAATGCCGTCACTATTGCAACGAGATCACTGATGAACGAACAACAAAAACAACAATTACGCGATATCTTGAGTAAGTTCTCAGCGCAGGAAAAACAAGATCTCAAACAGCAAATGGGCGTTGATTTAGATACTGACTTAGATCCAGAAAATATCGATCCGGAATTAGCCTCGCTGCTGATTGATAGTGGTGTGTTGAAAGAAAAGCCAAGCCTTTCTAAGGTCGAAGGCGGAAACAATCATTGTTCTTTTTGCCAACAAGGTTCGGCTGAGGTAGGTGCTCTGATTACCTCACCTTCGGGCGCCAAGATCTGCCGCCAGTGTATTCTTCGCTATCAAAGCCCTCAGCATTAAGTATTAGCTCGCAGACTATTTCAGAATTCTAAGACACACTCGCCTTACCACAACACGGTTTATGCGGGCTTTTATGACAAAACCCGCTATAACTTACTGAATTCCGAAACTGACTTTAGCTTCGGCGTATAAAGATAATAAAAGGGAGAGAACGAAATGAAATCCAAAATCGCTTTACTGTTAGCCGCTCTTAGTTTCAGCGCGACAGCTATTGTACCAACATCGGTTCATGCTGCTTGTGGTAATTGCTCTGAAGCACCGGCAGATGCAAAGGCTTACATCATTTCACCAAAAAATGGTGAAACGGTAGAGAAAACCTTTACGGTGAAATTCGGATTAAAAGGCATGGGCGTGGCGCCTGCTGGTACTGATCGAAAGCACACGGGCCATCATCACCTATTGGTCAATGGTGAAAAACTGCCAGCCATGGATAAGCCAATGGGTAAAGGGGTGAAACATTTTGGTGGCGGCCAAACAGAAACCACCCTGACGTTAGAGCCCGGTGAGCATACGCTGCAGCTGATTCTAGGTGACAAAATGCACCAACCACATAACCCACCTGTGGTCTCTGAAAAAATAACCATTACGGTTAAGTAACCATTAGTATTTCACCCAGTGATCGAACAAGTTCAAGGATGTGTAATTCGCATGAGTTACACATCCTTTACTGCTTTTTACACATCTCTTCTACTCTGCTAGCATAAACTTGGTTATCAAGTATGTACGAGCTATTACGCCAGCGCATTTATCACCCTACTACTATCAGGAGCCTTAAATAAAAGGAACAGTTATGGCTAAATCAATCAAGTACCTTTTCGTGTTACTCACTGTACTGTCTCTGTCTGCATGCAGTGTTTTTCAGGAAAAAACCATTCAATACACCGATGAAATCAAGGTTGAAGCCAAGATTGAAGGCATTGATTACTGGGCACGTACGGTCACACTTAGAACCCAAGACGGCGAGCTGGTAAAACTTAACGCGGGTTACGAAGTGAAGAACTTTAAAGAGCTTGAGGTGGGTGACACCATCGAATCTAGAATGTATCAATCGGTGATCATCACCATTGAGAAAGACGGTGTTCCAAGTCTGGGAACAGACCAAAAAATCGAGCGTGCCGAAGCCGGTGAAAAGCCGGGGATCGATGCTTCACAAACCTATGAAATTCGAGCCAAGGTACTGGCCATTGACTTGAACAGCAGTCAGGTTCAACTTCAAACGCCAATGGGCACAGTAGAAACCATTCGTGCAAGAAACCCTGAAAACCTTAAATTGATTAAAGTTGGCGACATTGTAAAAGCCAACATTACACGCGGCATTGCCATCGAAGCGAAAAAGATTAAGTAAAATGCCAAGGGAAGAGTGCAGAAACGCTCTTCCCATTTTCATCTGCGTCAAAATCCGTCTCGTCTAACTGAATCCTCATCTTCAATCTCTGCAAGCCCCATTTGCAATAAAACACCGCATTCCCAGCCCCATAGAAAACTGATCGCCAATGACCAGAATTAAAAAAAGAGTGAAAATTTATTAGACGCCATGCAAGTTTATTCCTTTAATGGTTTAGCAATCTTGAACCCATATAATTTTCAGCGATATGAACTATGAAACATTCCGAATTTGCCGACTATCGAGGGAACCTCTGAATGAGTCTCTCTCTGCTCTGGTCTATCAGAGAAATATCTATTTGAGGCGCGGTTTTGCAGGCATAACGGGTTACGTCAAAAAATCGCAACAATAAATAGATATTTCTCTGAAGACCCCGGAGGGCGAGGCTTTAAACACTTTTTAACATCGTTAAGCTTCTTGGAAAGGTCTCGACATTTCCTGCGAAGCTCGCCTTGTTCTAAAGATTTCTAGCACTCGCAGAGCTAGAGCAGACTCATTCAGAGGTTCCCTAAGTGAACAGCTTAGTCCTATTGGTCCAGTTTCCGCAAAACGTATGTTCGGCGGCTATGGATTGTTTCTGGATGGACTGATGTTTGGCCTGATCGCTAGCGACATTCTTTATTTAAAGACAGATTCTCAAACAAAACCTCAATTTGATGCGCTAGAACTTGAACCGTTTTGCTATTCAAAGGGAGAAAAAGAGGTCGCTTTAAGTTATAGTCAAGCTCCTGACGAAGCCATTGAAGATATGGCCCTTCTCTGCCAATGGGCAAACGATGCTTATGGCGCGGCGCTTCGATCAGCAAACAATAAGAAAAAGAATAAAAAGTAATAAAAACAAAAGGCGAATTATGTTCAAAAAAATCCTGTTATGGGTTTTCGTTGTACTTTTCATTGTATGTGCAGCTCTGTATACCCGTTTCTACACCTTGGGTCAGGAATCCCAAACCTACATGGCACCGGGTCTTAAAGATAGTCAATTAACACTGTGCTCTGAGAAACCAAATTGCGTTAACAGCGAGTTTCCTGACGACCAACAACATTACATCGCGCCGATCGTTATCGATTCTGGCGACTGGAGTAACTTACAGATCATACTTCGACAAGCCGTACGTCAGGATGGTGGAAAAGTGAAAAATACTTCCGCTCTGTACATGGCTACCGAATATCAAAGTCAGAGATTTGGTTTTGTGGATGATCTGGAATTACGTTTTGAACCCGAGCAGAAACTGTTGCATATCCGTTCAGCCTCTCGCGTTGGTTACAGCGACCTTGGCAAGAACCGTGAACGCGTAGAACGTCTGCGTACCGTCATCAGTGACTTGTTAGCGGCTGAATAACTTATCCACATTTTGACCGGTAAACAGGTGTCTTAAACCCAGTCGACACCTTTTACTGGATCTAGATAATTTAGCCAGCTATTCTGCCAGAAAATCACTCACCACCGTTTCTGGCTATATCCATGCTTTCTATCGAAGTCCTCTCGGTTTTCTTCTTTACCAGTTTGCTGTTATCCCTTTCGCCTGGTCCAGACAACATTTTCGTGCTGATGCAATCCATTACTCAAGGCAGCAAAGCCGGTTCAGTAATCACATTAGGGTTATGCACAGGATTACTAGTTCACTCCACCGCAGTCATTCTGGGCGTTGCCGTAATTTTTCAGACCTCAGAGTTAGCATTTACCGCATTAAAGCTGTTGGGTGCCGGGTATTTACTGTACCTTGCCTGGGGTGCATTTCGTGCTAAACCCGACCCGGCGTTGGGCAGCAATTCTGAGGACAGTGACAAGTCATCAACACAGATTCCGTTAAAGAAGTTATACCTACGCGGAATCATCATGAACATCACCAACCCGAAAGTTTCAATTTTCTTTCTGGCCTTCTTGCCGCAGTTTGTTAACCCGGAAGCGGGTAATGTCAGTATCCAGCTGGCGCTGTTGAGCCTAGTGTTCATAATTGCTGCACTGCTGGTCTTCAATTTGATTGCTTTACTGTCTGGCCATCTTGGCGGTGCCTTAGCCAATTCAGAACGCGCTCAAACTTGGCTTAATCGAATCGCAGGTACAGTGTTTGTCGGTCTGGCAGTTAAGCTAGCCATCACTGAATAACTCAACTCCGCCTGAATACAATCGATTCATGCATGGTATTTATAACCAGTCGTCCAACCATGAATTACAGTCATAACCTTTATTCAGGAGACTCATTGGCGACCTTTAGCCACACGTAGGTATGATCAGTAAACAACGAATTCACGCCTATTCTGAATTCATCAGACTCATCCATTCCTGATTAAAGGATCTCTTCCATGGAAATGTTTCATCAAATCATTGAGCAAGTTACCTCTACTCCCTCAACAGAGCATCGTTTCCAGATAGACATTCCGGAAGGCTGGGGACAAGGACGAGCCACCTTTGGCGGTCTGATTGCTGGCATTCTGTTCAAAGCCATGCGTCTACGGGTAGAAGAAGATCGCCTGGCCAGAGCACTTAATGTTTCATTCATTGGTCCGGTTAGCCCAGGCCCGATGACCGTCGAAGTGAATACCCTGCGCAACGGCAGTTCAGTCACTCAAATTGAAGCGCGCACTTTTCAGAATGACGAAATTCAATGCCTGACGGTAGCCAGCTTTGGTAAGGATCGTGAATCCTCTCTGGAGATTTCTTCAGCCAATGGCCCAACAGCGACAATCGCATTAGATAAAGCACAGGAACTTCCCTACATTCCAGGCGTAACCCCTGAATTTGTTCAGCAATTTAAAATGCGCTGGGCTTATGGCGGTTTTCCTTTTACAGGAAACAAAGAGAACATCATGGGTGGTTTTATGCAGTTCAGGGATCAACCGGCTCAACTGAAAGATCATGCCTTTGATGAAACGGTATTAGTCACCTTAATTGATGCCTGGCCACCCGTTCAGCTCTCCAAACTCAAGAAACCCTCACCGGCCAGCTCCCTGACCTGGGCGATGGAATTCATCCAACCTTTACCGGAACGTTTGAACAACGAAAGCTGGTTACATTACAAAGCTGAAATTGATCACAGCCATAACGGTTACGGGCAAAACCATGCTGAGATCTGGACAGAAGATGGCCAACTGCTGGCAGTAAGTCGTCAAACAGTCACCGTATTTGGATAATCAAACCTAGTCTTCTGTCGCATACGGGCTATTTGCACCGTCTTGCATCACCCCCGCAATGATGGTGTAAGCTTCAACCCATGCCTCTTTGACCTCAGGTGTGAAGGCGGGTCCAAGGCCTTGTTCCAGCGTCCATAACAAGGCCGTCGCTACTGTATGATAATGCTCTGGTTTCACGTCATAAACATTGTGGCGACGACCCAATTGCCAGACGTGGCTTTTCAGTTGCTCAAAGCGCTGAAGGCCTCTCACCACCATAGTGATGATTTTCATCAGCTTACGCCCCTGCTCTTTGATATCACCCGAGAACAATCGTCGTAATGAAGGGTCAAGCTCAAACAAGCGACCATAAAACAGTTCAGCGGCATCCTCCGAAATCGGCACTACCTTTTCCCATGATTGCTGAACCAGTTGAACCTGTTTTGGAGTCATCTTGCTATCCTTGTTGAGTTCAAACACCTAAGTCACGCCTAAGAGGCGACTCAGTTACAGTAAAGACGAATAAACATGATCAATAAAGCTATCGGCCAAGTTATCCATTGCTGTAACGTTGAATAAAGAAAGCGGTCAAACCTATACTTTGTTCATCTAAACACCGTTAATGACCACCCTGATAGCAACCAACTTCAGAGACAAACTGCATGGATCAATCAAATCGAGCTATTAAATCAACATTGCGAACACTTTTTGTTTTTCTGTTCAGCGCTTTTTTCCTGTCCGGTTGTGCTTCGTTCGGCGAAGATCATGACGAGCCGTTACGAAATACCTATTGGAAACTGGAAACACTTTACGGCTACCCGATCAAAACCCAGGAGAATCAGCGAGAAGCCTTTATACAGTTCACCAGCCCTAAAGGGTTCTCCGGTCACTCTGGCTGTAATCAAATATTCGGGCAATACCATCAGCAAGGTTCACTGCTTTACTTCACAAAAGTTGCATCTACCAAGATGGCCTGTATAGGCCGAGCCGACGAAACCGAGCAACTGATGATTGATCTTCTGAAAGAACCACGCATTTGGGTAATCAATAAAAACAAACTGGTATTGTTTAATGAGAAACAAGATGCCATAGCACGGTTCAGATCGGTCTATTTCTAAGCGCGCTCCCGAAATAAAGATACTCTTAGAGGGATTGGTAGGTTCGACTGCTCTCACCGCTCATGGTTCTCCAAGCTCTGGATAAACGATCAACTGGGGCATTGGCTAGCCGGTATTCCCATTCTTGTACCCATGCTGTACCTACTTTGGTGGGCTTCCTACATCCTTACGTATCCGTTCATCATTCGACTTAGACAAGTCGCGGAGCATGATGCTATGCCCGCGTTATCAGGCAAAGACGTTCGAATGACCACACGGACCACCCGAGCCAACTGGTTGGAACGCCTGACCTTTGCACCGAATTATGTGAATTATCACTGCGAGCATCATTATCAGCCCACCGTGCCGGGTTACAACCTGCCAAAGATGCACAAATTACTGAGAGAACGTGGGCTGTATGAGAACCACCCTGAAGCGTTCGTTCAGGGCGGCTACCGTGAAGTGTTTCAGTTGGCTTCGTCTAAATCGTAATCATGCGTTGAAAGGTGACTTTCAGAAGTACTATTTTTCAGACCTGCGATGAACGCCTGAACCACACTTTCAGGCGCTTCAATTTGTGGATAATGACCGACTTCAGACAGTTCAGTAACACGAGCACCCGGAATCAACTCCCGAAACCGCTCAACCAAATGCGCGCCTGAAATGGGATCAATGACACCATCAATCAAATGCAGAGGTATGGCAACGGCATTACTTTGTTCCAATGCCCCGACCCAACGTGGTCGATTAACTTTTCGTTCCTGCATGTAATAGATGAGCTTTGGCACTACCGCCCGACCATTATTGAACTGTAGTTGTTCCCAAAGCAGATCAATATCCTCGGCCGTCATTGAATCGGTACAAATACGTTTAAAGTTGGCAGTAAACTTTTGCTGAGTCATAAGCTTGGCTACCCAGCTACCTAGAGAACTCATCAGCAATCGCTGAACAAGCAAAGGTTTGTGGGTTTCAGGAAATAAACCGCCATTCAGAAAGGTGACAGACTTAATATCAAAGCCTAATAAACCTTCGTGATGTCGAGCCAACAACTCCTGAGCTACGGTATCGCCATAGTCATGAGAAAGTATGTGCACCGACGTCAGATTTAATGTCTTAATCAAGTGTACGTATAAATCTGCTTGAGCAGGAATGGAATAGTTAAACTGTTCAGGTTTATCCGATAAGCCAAAACCCAGCATATCGGCTGTGATCAGTTTGAAGTTTCCTTCGAGTAACGGCCACACGGCATACCAGTCGTAGCTGGAAGAAGGAAAACCATGAATCAACAGCAACGGCGTGCCATTGTTTCCTTCGGAGACCTTTGAAAAAACCTGATAGCCCTGATAGGTGAGATATTCACCAGAGTTTTGCCACTCTAATAAAGGTTCAGAGAGCATTTTATCCTCAATGTGTGTTTAACAAGTATTCATTATTAATATGAGCATTTATTCACTATTAAATATAACTCTAAAACATGGACTACTATTTAACAATTGATAAAACGATCAATTACAATCAAACCCCGTTAATCCAAACAAAGACACACCGCAAAGCCAAAGAAAATCCGCTCCAGTTTTTAAACCTTGTTCAGTGCAGAGCAGGCCACTGACCAGCTAAATTTCTGCTAGCTTTAAAACGTTATAACCAATTTTCCAGGGGAAGGCTTTATAAACTACAACGCGCTTAAATCCATGGGTGTAAAGAACACTCAAGACATCGAGAAGTACTCATTACGCAGTGAACTTGAACAAGATGTACTGAAGATTTATCACCTCAAAAAGAAAGGCGAGCTATTCCAGCGCAGTGAGAAATTTAAATTCCCACGTCGTAAACGTATGGTGCGTTCAGATGCGAATCCCTCCGAATACAAAGAAATAAGTGAAGTCTCCTCGGTGTTAACCCATGTTCTGGCGGAGCTGGATGACATCACCAACCACGCACACGATGAAGCTAGCCTGAAAGAACAAATTCGTTCAGACCTGATTCATCTGGAAAAAGTCGTGCAGAGTAAGATAGCTGAGATCGAAGCGAAGTTGGAGAAACTTTAAAGAAAGAGCGGCTCTTTACCCTTTGCCAGCTTGCCTCTAAGATAGGCGGTCATCAGGAAAGCAACACACAAGGATTATAACGACTATGAGTAAACTATCTCACACGCTTGTTTCAACATTGGCAGCGGCCGCTTTCTCCACCTCGCTTATATCAACATCAGCATCGGCGAGTGAATTTGAACTTTCCCTAAGCAATAGCTCAGTGTATGCCGAAGCAACCTCTTCGGATCAAGCGCCGGCACAAGTCGCCCTCGGTTATTTGTACCACGAAGAAAGCCGAAACGTGCTTAATCTTGATTTCCATGCTCAGAACAAATCAGAGCTTCAAGGCAACGCGACTCACGTAGGCGTTGGTGTACGAGCAATCGGTTACCACGAACACGATACCGATGGTCTGGGTTTGGCGTTGGGGGGGTTCGGTGAAATTGAATTACAACAGGTACCTGGCCTGTCCATTGGTGGTTCTGCGCATTACTCACCGTCCATCCTGACCTTCAGCGATGTGGATAACTTTCTATGGTTGGAAGCCGAAGCCGCTTACGCCGTGATCCCCAATGCTGATGTCTTACTTGGCTACCGCTACATCAAAAACGATTATGAAAATGGCGGCAGCAAATCAGCCGAATCGTCAGCCTTTATTGGTCTGAAATTCCAGTTCTAATATCGGATTTGCTAGACATAAAAAAAGCGCCATCATCCGGCGCTTTTTTTAGCTTCGAATCAAGCCATTAATCGTCAGATTTCGGCTTACGACTCTTACGATGGCCTTGCTTCTCACCACCACGATTGCGATCACCACGAGGTTTACCTCGACCACGATCACCACGGCCTCGATCAGAACGCCCCTTCTTCGGCTTAGGCCCCTGATTCGATTTGGCAATGCGCATCTGCTTACCAACGATTCTCACACCTTTAAGATGCTCGAAGACTTCAGCAGGCATACCTTCTGGTAATGAAACCAAAGTATGATCATCATAGATGTCTATACCACCAATGTATCGGCTCTCGATATCCGCTTCATTCGCGATTGCACCAACGATGTGCTTAGGCTCAACACCGTCTGCACGACCTACTTCAATACGGAAGTCTTCCATAGGAACACCCGTATCATGAGGCTTACGCTCGCCGCGTTCACCGCGTTCACGCTTAGGACGATCACCACGGTCACCACGATCTTCACGCTCACGACGCTCACGCTTAGGACGATCTTTCAGCAATAGCGGCTCATCACCCTGAACCAACTTGGCTAATGCTGCAGCGATTTCAATGGCAGGAATGTTCTTCTCGTTTTGATACTGTTCGATCAATTCCTGGAAGAACTGCAAATCACCTTCAGCAGACATTGCTTCGGTAATACGATCTTTAAAGCGCGCTACACGACGATCATTCACATCTTGTGTCGATGGCAACGACATCTCTTCGATTTGCTTCTTGGTTGCACGCTCAATTGCTCGCAACATACGACGCTCACGAGGTGCAGCAAACAGGATTGCCTCACCGCTACGACCTGCACGGCCAGTTCGACCAATACGGTGTACGTAGGCTTCAGTGTCGTAAGGAATATCGTAGTTAATAACGTGTGTAATACGTTCAACGTCCAAACCACGAGCGGCTACGTCGGTCGCGATCAAGATGTCTAGCTGACCGTTCTTCAAGCGCTCAACAGTACGAGCACGAGACGCCTGAGCCATGTCACCGTTCAATGCAGCAGCAGAATAACCCCGAGCTTCCAGCTTCTCAGCCAGTTCTTCGGTCGCATTCTTGGTACGCACGAACATGATCATGCCGTCGAATGGTTCAGTCTCAAGGATACGAGTCAACGCATCCAGCTTATGCATACCGCTTACCATCCAAACGCGCTGGCGAATAGTTGAAGCCGTTTGCGTCTTCACCTTAATGGTGACTTCTTTTGGATCGTTCAGGTAATTCGTTGCAATGCGCTTAATTTCTTTCGGCATGGTTGCCGAGAACAACGCAATCTGACGCTCTTCTGGCGTTTGCTCCAGAATCCATTCAACGTCATCAATGAAGCCCATGCGTAGCATTTCGTCGGCTTCATCAAGTACCAGCGTTTGAAGATCTGACAGATCCAACGTACCACGACGCATGTGGTCCATAACACGACCTGGCGTACCTACAACTACATGAACACCACGTTTTAGTGCACGAATTTGAGAACTGTAATCCTGGCCACCATAGATAGGCAGTACATGGAAACCTTTACGGCGCGCAGCGTACTTTTGGAACGCTTCAGCTACCTGAATCGCAAGCTCACGGGTTGGTGCCAACACCAACGCTTGAGGTTTGCTCTTACGAAGATTGATATTTGCTACAAGAGGAACAGCGAATGCGGCAGTTTTACCTGTACCGGTTTGCGCCTGGCCTAAGACATCATGACCTTCCATTACATATGGAATAGTCTCGGCCTGTATTGGAGAAGGGGTTTCATAACCCACATCTTTAAGTGCCTTCAGCACGTGATCCGGTAAACCCAGATCTTCGAAGGTCACGTCTAACTCATCTGACATTTGGATGGCCCTTGTTTGTTACATAGAAAGT
>Ga0255772_10000771_pt1 | contig 31444 bp, 16 predicted proteins | sample 071ome_34_FD_179970 | JGI IMG/M metagenome (GOLD analysis project Ga0255772, IMG submission 179970) | Coastal salt marsh microbial communities from the Groves Creek Marsh, Skidaway Island, Georgia - 071411BT metaG (version 2) | ecosystem: Environmental > Aquatic > Marine > Intertidal zone >...
TGGTAGAGCGGTATGAGTATAAGATCGGACGCCGCCAGTTCATCACCTATAAGCGCCTGATGCCGCTGCGGAACCGTGAGCGGTTCGCCCGATTCCTCTGGGGGTGATCCCCCCTTTTCATGGTACAATTATCAGGCAACCGACCCAAACCAATGCAAACCCTGAACCGCTACGTCATCCACGCCACCAGCGAGGGCAAACCCCATACCGCTGCCTGGGACTGCTACAGCAGAGTGCAGGCAGTGCAGATGTTCACTGCCGCTTCCCTTTGGTCTGATACCGTTGTGAACAGTGTGGACGAACTGGGACCAGTGGACGAACTGTCCCCCGACTGGTCTCTGTGGGGGTGACCCCCCTTATACTTACATCAGTTCAAACGACACAGACTCATGACCGACTCCACTTTCAACGGTTGGGCAAACTGGGAAACCTGGAACGTCACCCTCTGGATCCAGAACGATGAGGGACTCTACAGCGAAGCGCAGGCAACCGCCCGCAGCGGTGGCACCTATCAGGACCTGGTAGCAATGCTCTACGATTGTGGCAGCACTGAGACCCCTGACGGTTGCCGCTGGGACGATCCTGCGATCGACGGGTTGGCGGTTAATGAGGTGATCCGCAGTCTGTATTACTGACTGTAACGGTGGGTTGACGGGGGCAGTGGGTGCGTGGTAGGCAGTGCCGCCGCGCCCCGCGTCCGCCCCTGGCGGCGCGTGTGGCTAAAATCGATGGGTCCCAGTAAGCTATAAAGTCTTGCTTTCGCCAGCTCTTTATATAACTCTCAACTTTTCTATATAAAACAAAAATGGAAATTGGAATACCCGAAATGCAAAAAAATCCCGGAGAAAATTTTACAACCGTAGAGGTCGATCCAGTAACTGGTGAGTATTATGTTACGATACCTGAGTGGATTCTCAATGATTTTGGGTGGTACGAGGGCACAGAGGTCAATATGGAGGTTGAGGGGGACTGTATCGTAATTACTGAAGTCAAGAGAGATTGATACCAATTGACTTCTTATAGATAATGCGTTATGATTCTGAATGAATCGATTCAAATTCAAACTTGATTAAGTTATGGCAAAAGGATTTACAGTAAAGGCAACGTCGCCCGTTGTGAAGAAAGAAGCAACAGAAGAATGGGACTTTGCACTCGCTAGAGAAATGGTCAAAGGTAAGACAATTGTATTCTGTCTACCTGGACGCAATGTTTCTTACACATTTTTGAAGAACTTTGTACAACTCTGTTTTGATCTTGTACAGTCTGGAGCAAGTATCCAGATCTCGCAGGATTACTCATCCATGGTTAATTTTGCAAGGTGTAAATGTCTGGGAGCGAACGTACTGCGTGGACCTGATCAAAAACCATGGGACGGCAAATTAAAATATGATTATCAGTTGTGGATTGATAGTGATATTGTGTTTAACACTGAGAAATTCTATCAATTAATTTTGATGGACAAAGATATCGCAGCAGGTTGGTATATGACGGAAGACGGGCATACGACTTCTGTAGCACACTGGTTAGAAGAAGACGACTTCCGTAATAATGGTGGAGTCATGAATCATGAAACTGGTGATAGCATTACTAAGCGTAAGAAGCCTTTCACTGTTGACTACACTGGATTTGGTTGGTTGTTGATTAAGAACGGTGTATTTGAACATGGTGAAATGAAGTATCCTTGGTTTGCTCCAAAGATGCAAGTCTTTGAATCTGGTGAAGTACAGGATATGTGTGGAGAGGATGTATCATTCTGTCTGGATGCAATTGCAGCAGGATTTGAGATTTGGTGTGATCCTCGCGTTCGCGTCGGACACGAAAAGACTCGCGTAATCTGATACAATGGCAGAGTTGTATACAATACTCCACCACAACAAAGTTCTTTATGAACACTTGACTGAGGAGGAATATTTCGATACAATGGAGGACCTGTCTCAGAGGTTTTATGAGACGGGCTCTCCAAACCCTTCGGAACTTGAAACTCAAATTATTCAAAAGGATTAAAACATTATGGCAAAAGCAAAAGTCGGTCTGAACAAGAGCTCTTATATTCCGGGACCTCCTAAGAAATCTCGTCAAGGAGCTGGGGGTGGAACGAAATACGCCGCGTCTTCTCGCAATAAAGCGCGTAAACCCTATCGGGGACAAGGTAAAGGTTGATATGTTGAGGGAGGGTCTTCGGACTCTCCCTTTTTGAATAAATACCTAAAAAGATTGGTATAATGAAGACCTTTAATCAGTTTTGTTCAGAAGCATATCAGTTGGATGAGAATATTCTTCTGAACACAGCAAGACGTGCCGCTAATACTCCTATTGGCAGAACAATTATTGGACGTACTGGTCTTGGTAGAGCCGTCAGAGGAATAACAGCAGCGACAGCAGCAGACGAAGTGATTCAAAAATTACCTCGTCCTGTAAGAGACATTGGCGAAATTGGTATGTCTGGTCTTGGAATGGGTCCTTTAGCAGTTCCTGCAATGGCAGTTACGGCAGCGACTAAACTTGCAACACCTGTAGGTAAAAGAGTTCATAAAGCAAGAACTGAAAGAGACGCTACAGCACGTCAGGCACTCTCTACAGCACCTAGCACACGTGGTATGACCTTTGCTGATAGAGAAAGATTAGTCCAAGGCACCCGTTTGAAGGGTGTTTGAGGTAGAATAAATAGAGATAAGGGATAGCAACCCCTCTAAAAGTTCTGATTTCGCTGTAAATCAGGAACTCAAATGGGCAATTCACCTGTCGATAGAAATTCTGACTACATGTATGAGATGTGGGGAACCACTAAACTCGTCACAGACTACTATAAGGACGAAAAAATGACTGCACAACATGATTTTTTGGACAATTTAGGTAATCATCAGCACCAAAAGATGCTTCGTGAGATTGCAAATGACGATTTGACACCTAAAAAACATGATTTTAGGACTCAGAATGAACTTCATGAAAGAATTCGCAATGACGAGGACTATGATGACTGGGATTATGGTACAGAACCCTATTATGGGAAGATTTCTGAGTAGGTACTATAAATAAATTCAGAAAAATCTACCTATTCAATGGCAACCAGAAGGGTTTCAAGAGCATTTAAGGATATTAGTTTTGCATTTGACCCACATCCTGTGACAAAGGACCTTCCTGTCTTGATTAATGAGCGTGCAATCATTAGATCTGTGCGTAATTTGGTTGAAACCATTCCTACAGAACGATTTTTTAACTCAGACTTGGGGTCTGATATTCGTAGAAGTCTCTTTGATTTCGTGGATATTGCCTCAAGTCGTGTTATTGAAGAGCAAATACGGGAAACTATTCAATTTTATGAGGATAGAGTCGAAAATTTACTCGTCAAAGTCAATCCACAACCCGATAATAATAGTTTTGACGTAAATGTTTACTTCGATATTGTAGGTTTAGATTTACCAACCCAAGCATTTTCGTTCATATTAGAGGCGACGCGATAAAAAATGCCTTTTACACAGTTTACTAACCTAGATTTCGATCAAATCAAGGCTCAAATCAAGGATTATCTCCGTGCAAATTCAAATTTCACGGATTTTGACTTTGAAGGGTCGAATTTTTCCGTTCTGATCGATACTCTTGCGTATAATACTTACATTAATGCGTTTAATGCGAACCTGGTTGTCAACGAATCCTTCTTGGATGGGGCAACAGTTCGTGAAAATGTGGTTTCATTAGCAAGAAACATAGGTTACATACCACGCTCTAGAAGCGCCTCTAAGGCAAACGTAACTTTTAGTGTTCCTACCACTACCAGTAGTGGTTTTATCACCCTCCAAGCAGGTCTGGTGTGCATTGGAAGGCAAGATAACACTTCATATCGCTTCTCAATTCCAGAAGATGTCACTGCCGCAGTAGTAAATGGTGTGGCACAGTTTGGATCAGCAGCAGCACCAATTCAAATCTATCAAGGATCTCTACTTTCAAGGCAATTTTTAGTTGATACGTCAATTGATCAGAGATTTGTTCTTGATAATCCAAATATTGACACCTCAACTATTACTGTATACGTCAAAGGTATCAATGATACCGGTTTAGGAAGAGAATATAGTAAGATTGACAATATTTTAAACATTGACAAAAATTCTGAAGTCTTTTTAATACAAGAAGTTCAAGATGAGCGTTATGAACTTCTGTTTGGTGACGGATACTTCGGTAAAGAGTTAGAAAATAATGCTGTTATCACAGTAAGATACATTATTACTGATGGTGACGCTGGAAATGGACCTTCGGTCTTTGATTTCCAAGGAAATTTCCTCGATCAGTCAAATGTTCGCGTCATTCCTACTGCGTCAGTTCCCGTAACGACCATTCAGAAGGCAATGAATGGCGGTGAAATTGAGAATGTGTCCTCTATCAAGTATTTCGCTCCAAGACTCTACTCAGCGCAATACAGAGCGGTTACAGCGAGGGATTATGAGGCAATCATTGCTTCAATTTATCCAAATACAGAATCAGTTGCAGTAGTTGGTGGAGAAGAATTGTCCCCACCACAGTTTGGTACGGTACAAATCAGTATCAAACCAAAAAATGGTACATATGTTTCTGATTTTGATAAGCAAAATATTTTAAACAAGATCAAACAGTACTCAATTGCTGGAATCAACCAGAAAATTATCGACCTTAAGGTTCTTTATGTTGAAATTGACTCCTTCATTTACTACAACAATGCCCAAGTTACAAATGTTGATGATCTGAGAACCAACGTTATTGATTCTCTTACCAAATATTCTCAAGATGTTGACATGAACCGCTTTGGTGGAAGATTCAAATACAGTAAAGTCTTACAACTTATTGATAGAGTTGACTCTGCAATTACTTCTAATATCACAAAGGTGAAAATTAGAAGAGATATGAAGGCATTGTTGAATCAGTTTGCACAATACGAACTTTGTTTTGGTAATAAGTTCCATGTAAATGTCAACGGGTACAACATTAAATCTACAGGATTCACAATTGCTGGAGAATCATCAACCGTATACCTTACAGACGCACCAGAAATTACAGCAGGTGGAAACAGAGTATCAAATGCTACTGCAGCGTCACAGGTATTCCTTTCCAGACCAGGAACTGTAAGTGCTGAAAAGGGAATTCTTTCATTGGTTAAACTAGATTCTAATGGAAATAGAGTTGTCGTTGCTAAGGAGGCAGGAACCGTTGATTATGTTAAAGGTGAGATCATACTCAACACACTTAATATCACAAGTACTCAAAGACCAAACAACATTATTGAGATTCAAGCATACCCAGAATCAAATGATGTTATAGGTCTTAAGGATCTATATTTGACGTTCAGCGTTCCCAATAGTTCAATAAATATGGTTAAAGATGTAATTGCATCTGGTGAAGATATTTCTGGCGTGTCTTTCACAAGAGATTACTATACTTCAAGTTATTCAAACGGAGCTCTAGAGAGGAAATAAAATATGTCGCATTTTGAGAAGAGAGTGCAACTCAATAAAATTATTGAGAGCCAACTTCCAGAATTTTTAGTTGCAGATTTTCCAAAAGCTGTAGAATTTTTTAAACAGTATTATCTGTCTTTAGAGCATCAGGGTGGTAATGTTGATCTTGTTGATAATTTAGATCGTTATATCAAACTCGATAATCTTATCCCAGAAGTTGTTGTGGGAGAAGTATCTCTCACATCCGCAGTATCTCAATCCGATACCACAATTAATGTTACTTCGACAAAGGGATTTCCTGAGGAATATGGTCTGTTGCAAATTGGCAATGAGATCATTACTTACACTGGAATCACAGGCACTACTTTCACTGGTTGTATTCGTGGATTTAGTGGAATTAGTGGATATGATGTAGGAATTTCTAGCGTCTTTAGTAATGTAAACAAGCAAAATATTGTTTTCTCTCAAACCTCTGCTGCTGCACATAGTCAATCTGCAACAGTAAAGAATCTGAGTGTATTGTTCTTACAAGAGTTTTATAAGAAACTTAAGAAAACTTTTACACCAGGACTAGAAGAGTATGATTTTGTTTCCGACTTGAATGTTGGAAACTTTATTAAACATGCAAGAAACTTCTATCAGTCAAAAGGTATTGCAGAATCCATTAGAATCTTGTTCAAGGTTCTTTATGGAGTAAATGCTGAAGTACTGGATCTTGAAAGTCGCCTAATCAAACCTTCTTCTGCAGAATATATCAGAAGAGAGGTTGTTGTTGCAGAAAATATTTCTGGTAATCCATTTGGATTGGAAGGTCAAACAATATTCAAGTCAAATGATTTGAATACAAATGCATCGGTATCAGAAATTGAGATTTTTACCAGAAATAATCAAACGTTCTATAAACTCAGTCTCTTTGTAGGTTACAACGACAGAGATCTTGTAGAGGGAGTATTTACTATTCCTGGCGCTTCAAGATGCTTAGAACCAGTTAGTGTTAATGATTCTGTTATTAGTGTAGATTCCACAATTGGATTTAGTGAATCTGGGACAATTATCTCAGGTAGTAATGTAATTAAGTACACCTCAAAGAGCATAAACCAGTTTTATGGTTGCACTGGAGTAACTAGTCAAATAGAACTCGGAGATCTCATAAGAGCAGATGAAACTATTTTTGGATATGAAAATGGTGATACGGAAAAGAGATGTGATTTAAGAATCACTGGTGTTCTTTCTGGATTTAAAGCACTGTCAGATATTCCTCTTATGGAAGAGGGTGAAGTCATTTCGACTAGAAATGTTGGTGAGATTATTGACAATCCAGCAGGTGATAAAACTTTCAAACAAGTTTTTGCTAATTCTTGGATCTACAATACTAGTGCAAGATTTAAAGTACAATCAATCTCATCGTCAGTATTCACCTTATTCTCTGAAATTGATAAGTCTAGCCTCAAAGTAGGTGACTTTGTTGAAATTCTTGTTGGCAATAGTAATATTGTAGTTGTACCAGATCCAAATAATTCAAATGCTTCATATGCACAAGTCTCTAGTATAAATGCCTCTTCAAGAGAAGTTACTCTTTCTAATACAGGTTCTTTTGTACCATTACCGAATGTTGAATATAGTATTAGAAGAAAACTTGTAAAGGCAAAGAGTTCTGGTGTTATTATCACAATTGGAAATGACGTTTATATTGCAAATGCTTTAAATGTTTACAGTGATGATACTGATACTTATGCATATGTCGCTTCAAACTCATTACCAGGATATACTATTGTAGATAATATTCTCGAATCTACACTTCCAGATGGAACTGTTAATGGTCTTGGCGACTATAGTTCTTTCTTCCAATCATATGGAACTGTAAAATTCTCTTCACCAGTTGATTTTAGAGATGGTGATGAGATCAGATATACTGCAGCAAATCCTTTATCTGGATTAGATTCTGGTCAAACATATTTTGTCAAACTTGTAGCAGCAAATGAGATCAGACTCTATGCCTCAAAGGCACTCTTGTCCGGAAATGAGAGCATTAGATTAGGTCAAAATAACAATCCTGGAGTACATTACTTTACTCTAAGGCGTCATGAGAATAGAACACTCAGTTCTAAGAAGATTGTTAGAAAGTTCCCATTAAATCAATCACTTGAAAATGAAAGAGGTAGTGAAAGATCTGTATCCAACATCGGTATTTTAGTTGACGGTGTAGAAATTACAAGTCCAAATTCTTCAGATAAGATTTATTATGGACCTATTGAAAAGTTTGAAGTCTTAAATGGTGGAAGTGGATATGATATAGTCAATCCACCAAATATTACAATTTCCGCAGGTGCTGGATCTACAGCATATGTTGATCCAATTATTGTTGGTAATGTAAAGAGTATTATTATTGACCCACAAGATTTTGACTTTGAAGAATTACTTTCAGTATCTCTTACTGGTGGAAATGGATCTGGTTGTTCATTAGAACCAGTAGTAGGTCAAAGATTTAGAGAAATGTCATTTGACAGTCGCAAACTGTCTCTTGGTGGTGGTATTGACATTTCGAACGAAACAATTACGTTCTTAGAACCTCATAATCTTGGTGACGGTCAACGTATAATTTACAATCAAAATGGAAATGATCCAATTTCCATTGGTGTTGCATATGATCCAACAAATACTGCTACAGGATCTTTGGTTAGTGGTGACGAATATGTTGTTAGATTTGTAAACACAAGTACGATCAGACTCTTCAAAAATGAGTTAGATGCTTTCTCCGGAACAACTGGAATTAATACAATCGGTCTTTCTGTAGCAACTACCGCCAGTGGCATTCACAAATTCAGAACTCTATCTCAAAATAATCTGAGAAGTGTAAAGGTATTAAATTCTGGGTCTGGATATGCTTATAGAAAACTTAGAGTAAGATCTTCCGGAATCTCTACAGAATATAATACAGTCACATTCAAGGATCATGGATTTAAAACTGGAGAGATCGTCACTTATGAGTCTTCAGGAACAAGTATCGTTGGTTTATCCACATTAAATCAATACTCTATTCAGAGATTAGATTCTGATAGTTTCAGACTTGTAAATGTTGGTGTTGCTGGAACTTATAAACAAGATCTAACAAAATCAAAATATACTAAATTTGATTCAACTGGAAGTGGATATCACATTTTCCAATATCCACAAATTGAAGTAACTGCTAATGTTTCCTTTGGTGCAACAACCGGGACATTTAAATTTACTCCAATTGTTACTGGAGAAATTGTTGGAGCATACCTGTATGAATCTGGTAGTGGATATGGATCTACTACTTTAAACTTACACAAAAAACCAATCATTTCGATCAGCAAAGGTAAGAACGCACAATTAAATCCAATCATTTCAAATGGAAGAATTGTAGATGTTCAAGTATTGAATAAAGGTTCTGAATATATTTCCATTCCAGAACTTAATATTGAAGATCAATCTGGTGGAACAGGAGCTATTCTCAGACCAGTTATTATTGATGGTAAAGTTGACGATGTTATCGTAATCAATCCAGGTATTGGGTATAGTTCATCAACAACTTCAATATATGTTGACCCAAGAGGATCTGGTGCAATATTTGATACTCGCGTCAGAAGTCTTAATGTAAATGATGCATTCAGATTTGGAAAGATATCTGCGACACAATCGACTAAGATTTATTCAAACCTCTATAAAAATGCTGAAGAAAACTCACTAGTTTATGGAATTTATGGTTATTCGGAAGATCTTGCCGCAAACTATGAAAATCTTAGTGGATCTCACTCACCAATTATTGGTTGGGCATATGATGGAAATCCAATTTATGGACCATATGGATATCAGACGGCAAATAATATTCAGTCTGGTATCATTAAAGTAAGACCTGGATATGAATTAAAAACAGCAGGTGTATTTGACAGACCAGCATTTGAACCAGGATTCTTTATAGAAGATTATCAGTATACTAATGGTGGAGATCTAGATTCACATAACGGCAGATTCTGTAAGACTCCAGAATTTCCAAATGGAGTTTATGCATATTTTGCTGGTGTTACAACAAGCACAATTTCACCAGATTTTGTTCCCTCTTATCCATACTTTGTTGGTAACACATTTAAATCAAAAGTTATTGAAGACAATGCTGTCTTAGATCAAACGTTTGATTTTAATGGTCAAAATCTTTCCCGCAATACATTCCCATATAAAGTTAATGATCCAGATGCTGATTATGATTTCATAAACGAATCCTATGAAAGTTTTGAGCAACTCTCAATTGTTGAGTCAGTTACTCAAGGAGATGTTGATGAAATTAAAGTTATTGACGGTGGAAGAGGATATTCTATTGGCGATGCAGTAAACTTTGATTTTGAGGATGCTAATGGATCTGGACTGAGAGGTCTGGTAGAAGAACTGAAGGGTGCTGGCATATCTTCAATTACTACAGAACTGGAAAGAAATTCAAATTGTGTATTTGTTTGGGATAATGATACTCAAGTTTCTGCATATACTCTAGATGGATTTAACTTAAACAACAATAATACAGTTCTTGTAAGTGGTCTTTCAACATCAGTACCATTCCTTGCAGGTCCAAAGAAGATTGGATTTACCACAGAATCTGTTGGATTGGCAGGTACAATGACCTCTTATTCCGCAATCACTGGTGGAATTGATGAGGATATCTTTGTATCTTCAAGATTTAGAACAGTATCTATAGGAAATTCTATAACCATTGTATCTTCAAGTGGTACAGAGGTTGTTAAAGTTCTAAATGATTTTGAAAATGGTGTACTGAGAGTAAAGAGATTTGGTTCAGCGGGTGTTGCTCACTCATTTGGAAGTAGACTCAACTTGAGTTCTGATAGAGTCAAGTTACCTGTAAAGACTAGGAAGTTTGAATCACAAAGAGATAAGTTAACTTATTTTAATGCAGTAGAATCTGTAGGAATTGGAACCACTGTAGGTGGTGCAGTAGAAAAAGTATCTCAGGTTGGTGTCACCACATTTAGCGTTTCTGTTCCCTGCAGATCAATCTACATTCCAAATCATGGATTCAAAACTGGTGAGAGATTAACATTCACAAAGACAACCACCGCAGGTGTAGATTCATTGATTGTTGGTGACAATAATTTAAATATAAACACTTTCTACATTCCAGATAATTTCACACTTACAAGTGAAGTTTATGCAATTAACAAAGGTCAAAATTATATTGGTCTGACTACACAGGTTGGTTTAACAACATCAACTGAAGGATTGTTCTTCTACAGTGACGGATCTGATAATGCAGAATATCTGTTAAAGACCAATAGAGAGCAAATCACTGGCGATGTTGATAGAATTACGACCACCGTCAGTACTTCTGCAACACATGGTCTTCAGAATGGTGATTCAATTAAGTTGACTGTTGTCCCCAATACTGTCGTTGGATTTGGGACAACTGCAGCACTCAACATAAAATTGAATAGTAGTGAGAAGAAGATACTTGTAAATCCTCTGGGTATCAACTCAACTTCGATTAGCATTGTTGATGGATCATTTACATATACAGATCATGGATATGAAACTGGTGACAAAGTTTTCTACGAAAGCACGGAAGTTGCTGCAGGACTGAGCACTGGTTCATACTATATTATTAAAGATAGTAACAGTAAGTTCAGACTCGCAGAAACATTATATGAATCAAACCCAAGTACAGAAAATGCTGTAAGTATCACAGCGACTGGTGGAGTAAATCATTATGTTTCAGCGATTAATCCTAAGATATCTGTCGTAAGAAACAGTGATCTCCAATTCAATCTTCAAGATACTTCTCTAAGAGGGTATCAGTTAAAGATCTACAGAGATAAAAATTTCATAAACGAATATATTAGTTCTTCTGATAGTAGAGAATTTAATGTTGTTGGTCTTGGTAGTGTAGGTTTTGGAACAGCGTCAAATGCATCTTTGACTCTAAGATATTCCGAAAGCGTTCCTTCCAAACTTTATTATGCTTTAGAAAAAGGCGGATATATTAGTACTGCAGATACTGACGTAAGATCTTATTCTGAGATTGACTATATTGATAGTGAATATAATGGAACATATAGTGTCTTTGGTATTTCAACTGCTTCTAATAACACATTTAAGATATCTCCATACAGATATCCAAATGTATTAGGATATAATGATGAAGATTGCGATTCTCTTACATATTCAACAAAGTCTGCCACTGCTCTGAATGGAAGTATCAGTAAAGTTAAGGTAATATCTAAAGGATTTAACTTTGATAAACTTCCAAAATTCAAAGACGTAACAACTGTAAATGGTGTCAATGCTAACATTATTGGTGTCTCCACTTCTATTGGTAGAATCAATAAGATTAGATTCCGTGATATTGGATATGATTATTCTGCAGACAAGACTCTGAGACCAGAAGCATTTGTTCCACCCATTGTCAGTATTGATAATTTAGATACGATCGAAGAGATTGATATTCAATATGGTGGTGCAAGATATCTGAGTGATCCAAATCTTTTACTGTGGAATGATACTAAGAAAGAAGTAGTAGATTCAACAACACTTATTGCACATGCACCAAACGGAGCAATTTCAGAAATTGAGCAATTAGCACCAATATACGGATTGGAATCAGAACCACATAAGATTATTGCAATCAATAATTCAAATGGTGTTGGTATTGTTTCTATGGTCAGTGGACCAACTGGTATTGCAACTTGTGTCCTTAAAACACCAATTCTTGGTTATACTTCACCTCCATTTGCTGTTGATGACAGAATATTTGTTGAAGGTATTGAAATGTCGTCTCCAGATGGATCTGGATTTAACTCTGAAAACTATGATTATAAGTTCTTCAAAGTTACACAGTTTGCAAATACAAGTCCTGCAACATTGACATTCCAACTTGTTGATGATACTGGTGTTGGTCTTACAACTAACGCTGGTATTGCAAAAACATATCAGTCTGGATATGCAACCATTGTAAATGAAGAGAATTATCCAATTATCAATATTAAGCAGAAGAGAGCAGTATTCTCCGATAATGAGAAACTGTTCGTCAATACTGGAACTGGATTCCGTGCAGAAGATCTTTTTGTCTCCCTGGTAAGAGAAGATTATATTAAGGTTAGAGGAAGATATAACCTTAAGAAAGGTGATAAAATTAAAGGAATCAATAGTGGCGCTATTGCAGATGTAACTTCTGTTGATAGAAAGAGATCTAAGTTTACCGTTGATTATTCTTCAAGATTAGATCTTGGATGGAGTAATGATATTGGTAAGATTAGTGAAGATTATCAAGTAACTCCTAATAATGATTATTATCAAAATCTTTCATATTCAATCAAGAGTCCAATAACATGGAATGAACTCTCAGCACCAGTCAACAGTATTATTCACCCAGCAGGTCTGAAGAATTTTGCTGACGTTGGAGTTACTTCTGAAGCATCCAGTGCTGTTGGTCTTGGTGGATCAACAACTTCAATTGTTATTCTGGATGTTGTCAATGAAAGAAGAGTTGACACAGTTAACTACTTTGATAATGCTGTAGATGTTGATCCAAGGGTAAGTTCAATCAGTGGTCTTCCACAATCAAATGCTCTGCAAATTCAGAACAGAAAACTTACCGATTACATCGAATGCAGAACAAATAGAGTTCTCACTCATGACGATATTAGTAGCAAGTTCTCTAGTAGAGGATTTAAAGATACTTTCGTCGAAATTGAGGAGATTGACTTTGTTGATAATCATGTAAGATATGTTATTCAGATTGTTGATCCAGACACTGATGATGTTCAATTATCAGAACTTATTGTACAATCTTCAACTAATGATATTTTCTTATTTGAAAAATATACCACATACTCAAATAGAAAACTTGGAGATTTTAGTGCAGATATTGATGATATTGGAAGAAAGACTCTCATCTTTACACCAACAGATCCATACGAAACAGATCACGACATAAAGATTATAAAGAAAACATACCTGTATCAAGCACTTCCAGCAGGAAACTCTGGTATTGGAACACAATCAATAGGTTGTGTTGATCTCGTTGCTTCATTTGTTGGTGTTAGTAGTGTACCAAGTGGAAATGATATTCAAACTCTGGCAGAGTTTTCTGACGCAGACTTCAGAGGATTATTTGCAAACATTGAGGTTACTAATAGATTTACAAGAGAAACAAATTACATTGAAGCAGTAGTTGACTTTGATGGATCTGATACTTATGTAAGTGAGTACTATTTTGATCACAATACTCAAACCTACAGTGCTTCTTCTGTTGGATTAGTAACTGCAACTTATGATTCTGTTTCTGGTATTGTTTCTGTAAGAGGACGCAATTTCAGTCAAACTGACGCACTTGATTATAGAACCAATATTGTTGGATTTGGCAACACAACTGCAGGTATTGGAACATACAGATTCTTATTGAATAATCAACCAGAAGGAACAGAGAGAAGTGCTAGACTTGAATCTGTCATTGGATTTGGTACTGATGTTGTAAGAGCAGGAACATTTGATATTAATACAATTTCCTCTGCCGCGTCAATTGTTCGTGTTTCGGTTGGAGAAACTTCTGCAATACACCAAGTTAATATTCTGGCAAATGCAAAAGATCTTGAAGTAACTGTTACTCCAGGACCATTCTCTGCGGTTAATAATGTAAGTGGTCTTGGAACATTTGGTAGTGAAATTGTAGGAACGAATTTCTACTTGAATTTCTATCCAGATTCTCCATATGATGTAGAACTTCAGTCTTTCAATGAAGTCTTCTACAGACAAATGGATTTTGACAATCAAGCAAATGCACTTTCTTATGGTCCTTCCAATCAACTTTTATTCCTTTCGGCATTTGACGGATTGAACGGTCTGAGAGCAAATAGAGTAAACTTCCCAATTACTCATAATGGAAAACCAATTTATGTGAAGACCTTTGATCCTTCAGATACTACAAAATTAAATTATGCAACTGGTCTCTTTACACTTCCCGATCACTTCTTTAACACAGCCGAAGAAGTATTGTATAACCCAGTCTCCACTTTTGTTGGAGTTGGTCAAACTTCAATGGGAATTGGAGCAACTTCAAATTATCTTGGAATTGTCACTGATAAACTTCCAGAAAAAGTTTATCCAATTGCACTGACCCCAGATACTTTTAAATTAGCAACAACTCCTGAATTTGCAAGAGCAGGAATCTTTGTCACCTTTACTGATCCTGGACTTGGAAATGCCCATGAATTAGAATTTACTAAGAAATTAAGTAAAACTGTTATTGCAATTGATGGTATTGTACAGCAACCAATTACATTTACTCCCGTTAACCACAAGTTAGACTTTAATGGTTACTATCTTGCTGGGGGAATCCCTGCAGGCATTTCAACCTTCAATATTAGTGGAATTTCATCGGTTCAACCAAGAGATCTTCTCAAAATTGACGAAGAATATATGAAAGTCGTCGAAGTTGGTTTTAGCACCAACTCTGGCGGAGAAATTCTTGGTCCAATCAATGGTCTTATTGCTGCTGGTGCTGCTGCAACATTCCCAACAGTTTCTGTTGAGAGAGGATCTGTTGGAACAGCAGCAACATCACACACGGACGGATCTACTGTTCAAGTATACAGAGGTGCTATCAACATTGTAAAGAATGAAGTATTCTTTATTGAACCACCAAAAGGAAATAATAGAGCAAGAAGAAATGAGAGCAATCTTCCTTATGTGACTGCTTCATTCTCAGGAAGAACTTTCTTGAGATCTAATTACGATACCAATATGATATTCGATGATATTTCGGATTCATTTACTGGTATTGGTAAGACATACACACTTAAGGTCGGTGGTGCTGATACAACTGGCGTTGAACCAGGAAATGGAATTCTGTTTATCAATGGTGTTTTCCAGACTCCTTCAACAGATAACAACGCTGGAAACAACTACGATATTGAAAGAGACACGACTGCAGGCATTACAAGTGTAGTTTACACCGGTATTACTTCTGTTGACGGATCTTATATCTTATCGGAATTTGATATTAACCAGAATCAACTTCCAAGAGGTGGTTTGATTGTTTCTCTGGGTTCTACACCTGGTCTTGGATATGCACCTTTGGTCGGTGCAAAAGTTAAGGCAGAGAAGAATTCTTCTGGTGAAATTACAAATATTATTGGAATCAATACTTACACAGGTTCAGTTTCTATTAGTACAGCACTTTATAATGAAGTTACTGGAATTCTTGAAATTGAAACCACAGATTCACACAATCTCCGTGGCGGTGACAGAGTAAAACTTGCTAATCTTGAATTTAGTTGTTCTTCAGCACATGCAGGTGTCACAACAACAATCTTCCCAGATTATGATTATGCTTTAGACGTTGATAATATTATTTCTGCAACAGGTGTCGCAATTAATGTTGGACCAAGCACAATTGCTCACACATATGAATCTGGTGGAACAGTATCAAGATTCTTCGATCTCAACTTTGGATCTGGTTATAGATCACCAGTTTCTATTGGAATTACAGATCTAGCATATGAGCACAGATTTGTAAGATCTATCTCCAATAGCATTACTGCAAGTACTGGTGGTCCATTCACCCCAACTAAAGCGAAGTTTACTTCACATACTGGTATTCTTCAACTAACAATTCCAAATCATGGTTTAACCACTAGTGATACTATCGGAATTGCTACAGATGGTCTGGTATTTACTTGCTCTGATGATGATTTCTTCACCGAGCAACCATACCCAAGATCTACTGATCCTGCTGCTGGAGCAACACTTGGAATTACCACATATACTACAAATACAATTAGTGTTGGAGTTGGTTCTGCTGGTGGTGCTGGAACTGGTGCTGTTATAGAAGCGGTAGTTGGTGCTGGAGGAACTTTATCATTCTCAATTACAAATCCTGGTCAAGGATATGTAAACCCTTCAGTGATTATTCCAGAACCAAACTATGAGAATATGCAAGTTGTTGGTGTTTCCAGACTTGGTGTTGGAGCAACTACAGAAGTTGGAAGAAACCTCCTGCTTAATCTGACAGTTGGATCAGCAAATACTAGTGTTGGTATTGGATCTACATTGTTCCTTATTGACACATTTAAGATTTCAAGATCTGGATATGGTTTCCAACCAGGCGACGTTATGAAGGTAGTTGGTCTGGTCACTGCAAAAGACTTTGCAGCACCAGTTTCCGATTTCCAACTTGAAGTTGTGGAAACATTTAGTGATAGATTTGCTTCCTGGTCATTCGGTGAAATGGATTATATTGATAGCGTCTTTGGATATCAAGATGGAAGTAGAAAGAGATTCCCACTTTACTATAATGGAGAACTCTTAAGTTTCGAATTGGATCCAAATAATCCACTCTCTTCTGCTATTGACTTAGATTCTGTTCTTGTTATATTCGTCAATGGTGTACTGCAAACTCCAGGATATTCATATCAATTTACTGGAGGAACCTCATTCCTGTTCAGTGAGGCACCAAAGGTAAATGACAAGATTGATATCTTCTTCTATGTTGGTATAGATGGTGTCGATGTCACTCAAGTTGAAACTACTGAAACAATTAAAGTTGGTGATGACTTATTCGTAAGAAAGCATCCTGCATATAATGACACTCAAGATCAACTTCGTGAAAGATCTATTACAGAAATTACTGGATCCGATATTGTTGAAACCGATATCTATACTGGTCCAGGCGTAAATGATAATATCTTTAGACCATTTGACTGGATCAAACAGAAGAAAGATATCTATGTGAAGGGTGATATCATTAGCAAAGTTAGACCTGTACTTGAAACTAAAGTATTCCCAACTGCAAGAATTATTGGTGATGTTTCACCTTCTTCTTCAGAAATATTCGTAGATAATGCACAATTCTTTGATTATGACGAAATCATTCTTGATCTAAACTCAGGATCATTCGCATTTGACGCATTCATGGTCGATTCAAACGAACCAGTTTCTGCAGCATTTACTGCTACAGTTTCTGCTGCTGGAACAGTTTCTGCCGTCACCATTACAAATGCAGGTTTTGGATATACAACAGCAACTATTGATGTTAAATTCTCAGCACCAAAAGAAATTGGTGTAGGAGTTGGAACAACTGCAACTGGAACTGCAACAGTTGTAAATGGTCAAGTAACTTCAGTTTCAATAACAAATTCTGGACTTGGATATACAAATACAAATCCACCAAGTATCATTGTAGAGATTCCAAGACCAACATATGAAACTGTAACGAATGTACAAAATGTTCAAGGATTTAGTGGAATCATAACTGGAATCAGCACCACTACTGGTGTTGGTGGTCACCCACTTGCACTTAAGTTCAACTTCCGTGCAATGACAGATTACGGTTTAAATGGCGAAGCAAACGTTGCTTCAGATGCATTAGATCTCATTGCAGGTTATCCCGTAATGATCTATGACACAACCGTTGGAAATGGTGTTACCTCCGTAAATAGTAGTGATTCTGCAGTTGTTGGTATTGGAACAACATTCTTGGATAACGTTTATGTCGTAAGTTCTATAACAAGTCTTGCTTCAAATGCAGAAATTATTTGTAATGTCCATTCAAACAGTCCAGTAATTGGAATTCTTGAAAGTGGTAATTTTGATGATCTTCAAGCAGGATTGACAACTTCACTTGGATATCTTTCTTGGGGAAGAATATATAACTATGACAATAGATCCAATGGAATTTCTATTGGTGTCACTGGTTTGACTGTAGATGCTGGATTATCAACATTCCCAACTATCCAAAGAAGAGGAAACTTTGGTGAAGGTAAAACTGGAGCAGTACGTTCCAGAAAACCACGCGCCGATGGCGTAAGTCTTGAAGCCGACAATTCTTTACCATTCTACATCCAATAACCAGATATAAATACATAAAAAAAGATAACGATGTCAGCAATTGTTACTGATCAATTTAGAATTCTGAATGCCAGCAATTTTGTTGAGTCAGTAGAAAATTCTTCTAACTCATATTATATAACTGTGGGTCTACCAAATCCAACTGTTGTTGGTTACGGTAGAACCATTGCTTGGAATACAAACCCACCATCACCTATTGACAGCATTAGTTACAATAGTCATGCTGGTGATGTTGTTTTGTATGGAAAGAGGATAACTTCTGCCAATGTAAGAAGACTGGTTAGAAGAATTGATTGGGTCGCTGGAAGTAGATATGAAATGTATCGTGATGATTATAGTATTCTTAACCCAGCACCACTAACAAATGCATCTAGATTGTATGATGCAAATTACTATGTGATGAATAGTGATTATAGGGTTTATATTTGTATTGAAAACGGATCCAGTGGAGATAGTCCAAAAGGAAATGTCTCTCAGGATGAACCAACTTTCACCGATTTAGAACCAACAAGAGCTGGCGATAGTGGTGACGGATACATTTGGAAGTATCTGTTCACTATTAGTCCAAGTGACATTATCAAGTTTGATTCGACTGAATACATTACTGTACCAAATAGTTGGGCAACTAGTACAGACTCTCAAATAAGATCTATTAGAGAATCTGCAGATTCTAGTGTCAATGAGAATCAAATTAAAACGGTATACATTGAAAAATCTGGTTCAAACTATGCAAATGGTTTGGGTCAAGAAATGAATATCATTGGTGATGGAACTGGAGGAAAAGTAAGAGTTGACGTAGAAGGTGGTAAAATCACCAATACAGTCGTCACTTCTGGTGGAAAAGATTATAGTTACGCACTTGTAGATTTGGGATCAATTAATTCCAACACTACAGGAACTAGTGCTAAATTAGTGCCAATTATTCCACCTTCAAAGGGTCATGGATTTGATGTTTATAGTGAATTAGGAACCGATAAGGTTTTGGTTTATGCAAGATTTGATGATTCAACAAAAGACTTCCCAGTAGACACTAGTTTTGCTCAAGTTGGAATCATAAAGAATCCAACTAAAGTTGGTACGAATGATGTTTACCAAGAGAATACATTCTCTGGTCTCAGTTCTTTCAAATTCTCATCAATTACAGGAACACCAAAAATTGGTGAAAAGATTGAGCAAGTAGTTGCAAATGGAACAGGGAAGGCATTTGGTTATGTTGCGTCTTACGATCTTGAGACAAAGGTTCTGAAGTATTTTAGAGATAGATCTCTATTTTACAATCAGACCACTCTTGATCAACAAGATTATACTGGTATATCCACTAATGGAAGACCATATAATTTTGAATCTTCATCAAATGTAATCAGCGGAAAAACTTCTAATTTTTCTGCAGCAATTGATACAGCATTTGCGGGGATTACTACAAATCCAACAGGAACAAAATTAATTAATCTTGGTGTTAACTTCACCAGTGGAATGGCGGTTCCTGAAATAAATAAAGGATCGGGACAATTAATTTATCTCGACAACAGAGCTAGCATTGCTAGAAACGCACGCCAAAAAGAAGACCTCAAAATTATACTGGAATTTTAAAAAATGCCACAAAAGACGAATTTAAACGTAAGTCCTTACTATGACGACTTTGATAAGGCAGATAATTTTTATAAGGTTCTGTTTAAACCTGGATATCCAGTACAGGCTAGGGAATTAACAGGTCTTCAATCGATTCTACAAAATCAGATAGAATCTTTTGGCAGTCACATGTTCAAAGAAGGTTCTATGGTGATTCCTGGTGGAATCACATGTGACAATGCATTTACAACAGTAAAGGTAAATCCAGATCACTTAGGTATTGACGTTACAGTATATCTTGATTCTATTGTAAATGCAAATAACGGCAAAGGTGCGAAAGTAAAAGGTCAAAGTTCTGAAATTAATGCGACGGTAAAGGGATATCTTTTACCACCAGAAGAAGGCGTAGAGGAGATTACTTTATTTGTCAAGTATCAAGATGGTGGCATTGACGGTTCCAGTGTAGAATTTGAAGATGGCGAGACATTAATTCTTCAAGAGAATGTCACTTATGGCAATACTTCAATAGTTTCTGGAGATACTGTATTTACATTAAATGCAGTAGATGCTGCTTCTACTGGATATGCTGTTGGTGTTGCAGAAGGTGTTTACTTCATTAGAGGAACATTTGTAGACGTTCCAAACTCACAAGTTGTTCTTGATCCATATGACAATAATCCGTCATATAGAGTTGGTTTTGATATTATAGAAGAGATTGTAAACTCAGATCAAGATCAATCTCTAAATGACAATGCAAAAGGATTTACAAACTATGCTGCACCTGGTGCAGATAGATTAAAAATTACTTTAAACTTAACTAAGAAGTTACTTACAGATATTGAAGATACCAGTTTCGTAGAACTGGTAAGAGTTGATGATGGAGTAATCAAGAAGTTACAAAATAAATCAAATTATAATTTAATCAAAGACTACTTCGCAAAAAGAACTTTCGAAGAGTCTGGGAACTATGCTGTAGATAATTTTATTGTAGACGTTGTTGATACTTTAAACAACGAGACAGGCAATGGAGGTCTCTTCAGAGAGGACGAAGTAACTGACCAAGGAAATACACCTAGCGACGATTTGATGGGCGTCAGAGTCTCTGCTGGCACCGCATACGTTAGAGGATATGATGTTGATCTTGTGGGTTCCACAGTTATTGACGTACAAAAACCAAGAACAACCAAAAAGATAAATGGATCATTAATTCCATTTGCCCTTGGTAGTTTAGTCAAAGTCAATAATGTTCACGGCACACCTTATATAAACATTGGCGACACTGCTGCAGGTGGATCTGGCAGCACCAATAGCAATATTATTGAATTATATGGTGAAAGAAGAAACGCTGGAGGAAATACAAACACAACTAACGCAAGTACTGCAGGTTTAACTACAAAAGTTGGTGAAGCAAGAGTATATTGGTTTGGTGTATCAGATGCTCCATATGAGGATAATTCAACTGATTGGGATCTTTATCTTTATGATATTCAGACTTATGTCAATTTAACTCTCGCCAATACATATAATCAAACTGATCAAGTTCCTCTGACTTCATATATTAGAGGTCTTTCAAGTGGAGCAACTGGATATCTTTCAGATGTCAATGGAAGTGATTATAGTTTAACACAAACTTCAGGAAGATTCCTGATTGGTGAGCAAGTCATTATCAATGAAAATGAGCAGTATAAAACTGCTATTACTGGAATGACAATCTATGATACCAGTGATATTAAGTCAGTATTCCAAGATGCAGATGCATTGAATACTTCATTGCATACGAACTTTATTGCAGATACTGTTCTTTATGAGCAAGAACTCGAAAGATTTGGTGTAAAGGATCAACTGGTCGTTAGTGGTGGAAATACTGGTAGAGTTTCTGGAAGAAACTTTGCAGATGGTGAGAGTGGAATTAAAGTTGGTAGCATTATCAAGTATCAGACAGGAGATGCTTCCCCAACTTACAACACTGTAAGTGCTATTCGTGCTGATGGAACGACAGTAACTTTGGCAGCAGCACCCGCAGCAATTGCAGGGGTAAACCTTTCTGCAGTTGCAAATGGTTCATACACATTCTCATTGATGGTTCCTAGAATTCGTCAATATGGATTCAATGGTCTTTATGCAACTTTACCAGTAGAAAAGATTGCATCAGTTGATCTCGCAAATTCTGAATTAACAATTACAAAACAAATTACTGGAAAGTCTGTTACTAGTAACAGTCTTACATTGACAGTTGCTGATGCGATAGATGTAAATGCCGGTATTACTAGTGTATTCTTTGAAACATTTGACGCAGAAAGATATACTATTACTGAAGATGATGGAACAGTTGTACAACTCAAGAGTGGAATGTTTACTCTTGGGGCAAATGGAAATTCTGTAACATTCAATGGTCTTCCTAATAATGGTGCAGTAACTGTTCAAGCAACTCTTAAAAAGAGAGGAGTTACTAATAAGACAAAAGATTTTACTAGATCAAATACAGTATCAATTGTAAGAACTAGTGGAGTATCTGAGGTTACTGGATTAACAACTAGCAAATATTATGGAACAAGAATTGAGGACAATGAGATTTCTCTCAATGTTCCAGATGTTGTTAATGTTCGTGCAGTTTATGAATCTACCAATACTTCTGCACCAGTTCTTGATAAATTAACTTTTGCTACTGGTCTTGCTTTAGACCAGAATGTAATCGTTGGTGAAAAAATTGTAGGACAAGACAGTAGAGCTGTTGCACAAGTAGTAAGCAAAACTTCAAATAGTGTTAGTTATGTAAAGTTAAATACAAACAACTTTGCAGTAGGTGAATCTGTCAAGTTTAAAGATTCTGCAATCAGTGCAGTTATTCAAGAAATAACTCCAGGAAGTTATGTCAATAGAACTGCAAATTATAGACTTGATAAAGGTCATCGCCACCAATTCTGCGATTACTCCAGAATTATAAGAAGACCTGGATCCGCAATTCCTTCTCGTCAGTTATTGGTTGTTTACGACGCATATGCAGTCGGTTCAAATAACACCGGAGATATCTTTACAGTAAATTCATACTCTCAAGATAGATTTACCAGCGATATTCCAACTCTTCCAAACGGACTTCGTTGCTCAGATTTACTCGACTTTAGACCTAGAGTTGCTGCATTTAATCCTGCAACTACAAATGCATCTCCATTTGCATTCTCTAGCAGACAGTATGAATACAACTATAAGTACGTTGTTTCCCCTGATGAAACTTCATTCATGGGTTATAGTTACTATCTGCCAAGAATTGACTTAGTTACTATTAATCGTCTAGGTGAAATTGAAGTTATCAAAGGAGAACCTGCCGATAAACCACAGGCTCCAGTCCTTGCAGATGATGCAATGGAGATTGCACAAATTCTTCTGCCACCATACCTCTTTAATCCAACAAAAGATCCAAAGATTCTTCTTCGTGATAATAGAAGATTCACGATGAGAGATATTGGTAAACTTGAAGATAGAATTGAAACATTAGAGGAGTTGACCAGCTTAAGTATGCTGGAAATGAGTGCAAAAACTCTTGAAATCACCGACGCTAATGGTATCAATAGATTCAAGAGTGGATTTATTGTTAGTGACTTTAGAGACAAATCTCTTTGTGATCCACGTCTTTCCACTGTTGATATTTCAAAAGAGGGTGCAACAGCGATTGCTCCAGTTGATTTCTGGTCAATGGGAGCACAATTGGCATTAGATCCAGGAATTGACGTAGATCAGGCAGATATGAGTCAAAACTTGACTCTTCTTGATAGAAATATCAGAAAGACTGGAGATTTATTAACACTTGATTATCAGGAAGTTGCTTGGATTGATCAACCACATGCAACAAACGTTGAAAATGTCAACCCATTCAATGTCATTGTATTCGTTGGTGGTGTTGTATTAGATCCTCAATCTGACAACTGGGTTAGAACCATTTACGTTGACGATCACAGAACAGAATCGACTGGTGCCAAATGGACTCAAGAGGCAAATGTAACCAGAGACGTTGATAACAAAACAGAGTATGTAAGTTATAAGAAAGGTGGTGGTAGAGGTGAAAGAGTAACTAGAGCATTTACTACTACAACGATTACAACAACAACTAAGTATACTCCAAAACTTCAAGGTCCTGCAAGAGAATTCAATTACGTTGAAGACGTAAAAGTATCTGGAGAAGCAGATCCATGGATGCGTTCAAGAAATGTTTATTTCAACGCAAATGGATTGAGACCCTTCTCAAAACATTATTTGTATTTGGATAGTCAGCAAGTTGACATTATTCCAAAACTTTGTGAGATTGAAATGGTTTCGGGAACATTTAGAGTTTTCGAGAACGCAAATATCTTCGACTCTACAGGTAAGAAGATTGGATACATTAGAGTTCAAAAACCAAATCATAAATTTGGCGATACTTCCAGACCAGACATTGGTGCTGGACTCGGATCTCCAGCAGTTTTGGTTGAAGAATATAGTGTAGATCCATATGATAGAAACAGACCAGCACCAGGCGACGCATATTCGCCAACATCAAGACTTATTAACTTTGGTGTAAGAGCACTTTCTACCGATGAAAAGTTCTACGGATATGTTGAAAGAGGTTCCAGAGTAATTGGTGAAACATCTGGTGCTGTTGCTACAATTACCAGAGCAGAATTAGTATCTGACAACTGGGGAGATATTGTTGCAAACTTCTTCTTCAGAGATCCAAATTCAAATCCACTGCCACCAGTAAGAGTTAAGAGTGGAACAAAGACCGTTAAGGTAACAGCAGTTCCACCAAATACAGTAGTTCTTCCAGGATCTACAGTATTTGCTTCAGAGGCACTCGGCACTTATAGTGGATCTGGATCAATTCTGACACAAGAGACAAGTCGTGTTTCTGTCAGAAATCCACCCAAACCTGCAGCAAGAAAAACAGAAGTTGAAGTTCAAGTTAAAGCACCTCACAGAGACCCATTAGCACAGTCATTTACTGTTGATGGAAGAGGAGCATTCCTCACTTCATTCGATCTCTACTTTGCAACCAAAGATCCTGGGGCAAAAATTTATGTAGAATTGAGAACTATGGAGTTGGGAACACCAACCTCATTCCTTGTTCAAGACTACACTCAGGTTGCTTTGAATCCTGATGATATTAATATTAACGAGGCAAATCCATTCGAACCAGTTCCAACAAGGATTCGTTTCCCATCTCCAGTTTATCTTGAAGCAAATAAAGAATATGCGATTGTTATTCTTTCACCAGCTTCAGATGGATATGAAATGTGGACTGCAACAATGGGTAAGAAGACTGTCAGAACGACAAATCTTCCAGACGTTCAGAATGTAGTTGTTACCAAGCAATATATTGGTGGATCTCTGTTTAAGTCTCAAAATGGTACTATTTGGACAGCAAGTCAGTATCAGGATTTAACATTCAAACTGTATAAAGCAAAATTTGTTCCTTCAGGAACAGTCACTTTCTACAACTCAGATGTTCTTCCAAAGGGCGATAATAGCAGCAAACTTCAAGACAACCCAATCGAAGGTCTGCCAAGAAAGTTAAAACTGCCTATCTCTGGAACACTTAATGCAAATGTTAGACCTGGCGTAAAAGTCACAGAAGGATCCAGTGGTTCAAACATCACAGGATTTGTTGAGAACATTGGTGGACCAGCAGTATCTGGAACTGGAAATGTTTCAATTGCTAGCAGTGGTGTTGGATATGTAAATAGTTCTTCTATTTCAAGTGTTCCTCTTTATTCATTGACTGGCAAAGGAACTGGAGCACAGGCAACAATTACAACAAATGCTTTTGGTAATATTCAATCTGTAAATATTACTTCTGTCGGTGAAGGATTTGTTCCTGGAGAAACTGTTGGTATTGTTACTTCAAGCATGGGTACTGCTTCACAACAAAAAGGTTCTGGAGCAAAAATAACAATCACTGGAGTTGGAAATCCAGATTCACTCTATCTCACAAATGTTCAGGGTGAAAACTTCACAAATACTCTTGCAGTATATCATTATACTGATCCGAATAATGAATCGACAAGAACAAGTTCTGGAGTAACTGTAAATGGATCTTCATCAATTGTTGATGACAGATATACTGGAAACGTCTTCAGAATCAAGCAACAAAACCATGCACACCATGGTGGAAACAATAGAATTCTGATTGAAGACGTACTTCCAGATACGGAAAAAACTACAATCACTTCAAACTTCGGTGAAAATGATACTATAGTTTCTGTCGCTAACACCGCAATTTTTGCAAGATTTGAAGGAATCGGCACAAGTCGTGGATATGCTCTTCTCAACAATGAAGTTATTTCTTACAGTGCAATTAGTGCTGGTAGTGGAGGAGCAGGAACTCTTTCAATTGATGCAAGATCAATTAACAATTCCTCTAAGTCTTCACATACAGTTGGTGAATCTATTCAACCATATGAAGTCAATGGCGTTTCATTGACAAGAATTAACACTTCTCACAATATTCCATCAACATATTACAGATCTGAGAATTCTAACCTTGACAATTACTATCTTGAATTTGATAGAAGTACAGAGTCACCAACTATACGATCTACTGGATCTGGAATGCTCAATTTTGCAGCACAAAAAGGATTTGGTGGAAATACCGTTGGAATTTCACAAAACTTCCAATATAGTACAATTGAACCTATGTTCAATGTTATTACTCCAGGAAAAGGAACTGCTGCGAATGCTTTAATTAGAACAATCTCTGGAACAAGTGCTGGTGGAAATGAAGTTTCATTTATTGACCAAGGATTTGAACCAGTAACTCTGAATAAAGTATTGAACTTACGCACACCAAGAATGGTTGCTTCTAGAGTAAATGAACTTGCAAGATTGAGTGCTCTTCCTCGCAATAAGTCTCTTTCCATGAGAGTTGAATTCTCAAGCACAGATGAAAATCTGTCTCCTGTAATGGATATGCAGAATGCAACATTTGTTCTTGGAAGAAACAAGTCTAATTCTCCTATCATTGATTATGTTAATGATCCAAGATCAAACAATATTGACGAAGATCCCCATGGAGCAGTTTTTGTGACTAAGACTATTTCTTTGGCACAACCTGCAACAAGTTTGAGAGTTATTATTGCTGCCAACAGGCAAGAGGATGCAGATTTCCGTGTCCTTTATAAACTGGTCAAAGCAGATTCAAGTGAAGTTGATCAAAAGTTTGTACCATTCCCAGGTTGGGACAACCTTATTGATGACGACGGCGACGGATTCGGTGATCGTGTTATTGATCCACAAAAGAATAGTGGAAGAGCAGATGCTTTTGTTACACCAAATGATTTTGAAGGATTCTCTGAATATCAATTCACTGCTAATAATCTTGATCAATTTACTGCATTTGCAATTAAAGTTGTTATGTCGTCTAAGAATGAATCTACACCAGTAAGATTGAAAGATTTCAGAGCTATTGCACTTGCATAATATGGAAGAAAAAGATTTTATTCAAGTTGAAGGGGAACAAAATCTCTTCAGAGATAGAAATACTGGCGCTATTATTAATACTGATAACGCCAGTTATATTCAATATCAAAAAATGAAACAACGAAGACAATCTGAGCGTGCTGAACTTGATATGATAAAAAATGATATCGAAGAAATTAAATCACTATTGAGGCAACTTGCTAATGGATCCTGATAAAATTGAATTAGAAAATTTAAGCAAGAGTTTTGAATATTTCAAACTAGCAGCAGAGGTTGACAACATTACTTCTGTTGAGGAATTGAGAAATCTGGCTAAATCCTACATAAAACTCTATTTTAAACAACAAGAAGTTGTAAGTAGTTTGGGACTTTAAGGAATATAAATATTTCTACATCCTGAACTGTATATAAATGGCTGAAATAAAAGTCAGAGTAGGTCAGCAACCGGCGGTAAAAGTAATATCTTCTCTCGCAGGTGCCCAGGGTCTCTCTTTGGCAGAACTCAGTGATGTTAGTGCTTCTAACTTGCAAAATGGTATGGTGCTAGTTTACAACAGCAGCATCAGAAAATGGGAAGCAACACTTACCCTGACGCCAGGCGCAACGCAGAATTTAGACATCAACGGAGGAAATTTCTGACATGGCAAGTATTATCAGGATTAAAAGATCCTCGGGTACTAGCAAACCATCCACCCTACAATGGGGTGAATTTGGATATGTAACCGGTATTGGTAGTTTCGGAGGAACTAATCAGTACAAGGACAGAATTTTCCTTGGAGATGATGGTACTAACGCCAACCCAGTTGGTGGATATTACTACACCTCAATGATGGAGCACGATCCAGGTGCTGTTGCAGGTGTACAAAACACAAGAAACCAAGACGGTGGCGTTGTTGCCGTTATGGAACCACTGCCAAACACTGGTCTTGGTGGTGCTTCTTCACTGAAAGTAGATCAGTGGAACGTCGATAACTTAAGAATCGACACCAATACAATTTCGTCAACAGATACTGACGGAGATATTGTACTCGATCCAAATGGAACTGGTGAAATTCAGATTCCAGACGATACATTCCTCACCTTTGGTGATGATAAGAACGCAAAATTTGAATATGATGAGAATGGAGTAGATCAGTTTACTTATACTGGCGCAGACTTCCGTATTAATGTTGTTACAGAGTCTGTCGATAAGGACACTGGTGCATTAATTGTAGAAGGTGGTGTTGGTATTGAAAAAAGTCTGAATGTTGGTGGAAACTTTAGTGTAAGTGGAAATTCAATATTCGATTTAATTAGAATCGAAGATAACATTATTTCCAGTATTCCAGGAAGTAATGATACAATCTACATTGATCCATATCCCGATGGATTAAGTAATGAAGGAACCGTCATTGTTAAAGGTAACTTACAAGTTGATGGTACAACCACCACCATTAACTCAACACAGAAGACGGTAAATGATCCGATCTTACATCTTGGCGATGTAACAAGCGCAAGAACGGTTATGGCAACCGTTGCTAGTGGTGCAAACTTAATTACTCTCGATTCAGTTGTTGGTATTAATACTGGGGATATAATTGCTCATGCAAATATTCCTAGTTCAACTTCAATTACAGCATATAATACTGGCACAAAAGTAGTTACTATCAGTGCTAACACGACTGCTGGTATTTCAACGACTGAGCAAGTAACAATTACTCATGCATACGATAGCAATACCGATAGAGGTATTTCTTTTGCATACAATAGTGGAAGTGGCGTTGCAGATAATGAAACTGGATTCTTTGGTATGGAGGATGACTCCATTGCCACCAGTACTGCTGGAGTAGATAACCACGGAACTCACGCTGACGATAGCAGAAGATGGGTATATGTTCCCGACGCTACTATTGCCAATAGTGTTGTAGCAGGAACCAAAGGTTTCCTTGATATCAAAGGTATTTACTATCAGTCTGGTGATTATGCAACTGGTGGTGTTGTCTATTTTGACAGCACTGGTCTTCAAAGATCTACAAATGCTGTTGCTTCTCCAGTTTTCACTTCAAAGCAAGTTTTAACTGCAATCACTAAAAAGACATTTGATCTTAGCGTAGCAATTACTGCTTCTGCTGGTGACATTATTAGACAAGATACCAGTGGTGCATATGGTGTGGTTGAGCAAGGTGTATCTGGATCAACACAAGTCAGTCTTGTTGGTATTGAGGGTACATTTACTACTGGAAGCAATCTGAGAAGAGAAGGTCAGAACGGATTTATTACAAATCTTGCTTCAGTTCCTAATACAATCACCGACATATATACTAATAAACCACACTGGACTTCAACTCTTGACGGAGGAACTTTCTGATACATGGAACAACAAAATGAAGTGGATGTAAATGTTCTTATTAAACTTTATAATTCCAAATTAGCAACATTAACAAATCAAAACGTTCTGCTTGAGGCAAAGTTAAGCACTTTGTCTCAAGATTATAAATCACAAGTAGAAGCACTGCTCGAAGAAAACGCCAATCTTAAGGCACAACTAGAGACAAAGTAATATGGCAAAACCATCAACTAGACAAGGTTTAATTGACTACTGCTTGCGTCAACTTGGTGCTCCAGTGTTGGAGATTAACGTTGATGACGATCAAATCGACGATCTAGTTGATGATACCATTCAATATTTCAACGAGCGTCATTATGATGGTGTTGAAAAAATGTACCTTAAGTATAAAATTACTCAAGACGATATTGATAGGGGAATAGGTGCTGTTACTGCTGGTTCAAATACCGTAAATGGTACAACTGGAGTAGGAATTGTAACTACTACAGCAACTTCCACAGGTATTGCTGCCACCACATTTAACTTTTACGAAAATTCAAATTTTATTCAAGTTCCAGATTCGGTAATCGGAGTTGAAAGAATATTTAAGTTTGATACTAGTTCCATTTCTGGTGGAATGTTCAGTATTAAGTATCAACTATTTCTGAATGACTTATACTATTTTAACTCAGTTGAATTACTACAATACTCAATGGTCAAGACATACCTTGAGGATATTGATTTTCTGTTAACTACAGATAAACAAATAAGATTTAATAAGAGACAAGATAGATTATATTTGGATATTGATTGGGGAGCACAAACTGTCGATGATTTTATTGTTCTTGAGTGTTATAGAGCATTGGATCCAGGATCTTTCTCACAGATTTACAACGATAGTTTTGTTAAGAGATATTTGACCGCTCTCATAAAGCGTCAGTGGGGACAAAACCTAAGTAAGTTCAGAGGCGTCAAACTTCCTGGAGGAATTGAATTAAATGGTGGAGAAATCTATCAGCAAGCAGAACAGGAATTGAATGACATTAAATCAAGAATGTCAATGGAATATGAACTTCCACCTCTCGACTTTATTGGATAATGGCACTTAATCCTTTCTTTTTACAGGGGACTGCATCTGAGCAGAGATTAGTCCAAGATATCATTAATGAACACCTGAAGTTTCATGGTGTGGAAGTTACTTATATTCCAAGAAAATATGTAAACACAAAGACAATTATTGAAGAGGTACAAACTTCAAAATTTGATGATAACTTTGCAATTGAAGCATATGTAAACACCTTTGAGGGATATGGTGGTGCTGGAGATATCTTAACAAAGTTTGGTGTAAGTGTTAGAGACGAATTGATTCTTACAATCTCCAAAGAGAGATTTGAGGATTTTATTGCACCATTTATGGCAGGTCAGGACGACGGAACTGAAGATTCTATAATGCCAACCCCAACAAGACCCAGAGAAGGAGATCTTGTTTATTTTCCATTGGGGCAAAGACTTTTTGAAGTTAAATTTGTTGAGCATGAAGATCCTTTCTACCAGTTAGGAAAAAATTACGTATATCAACTCAAATGTGAACTCTTTGAATATGAAGATGAGGTTCTTGATACTACGATTGAGGAAATCGATACTCAAATTCAAGATGAAGGATATATTACTACACTCCAATTAATTGGTGTTGGTAGAACTGCAACCGCATCGGCAGTTATTGCAGGAACAGTTCCAAGTGGTTATGTTTCCGAAATTTATTTAAACAATGATGGTAGTGGATTTACTTCAGTTCCAACAATTGGAATTACTTCTTCTCCGACAGGTCAAGTTG
>Ga0255772_10000775_pt1 | contig 31301 bp, 49 predicted proteins | sample 071ome_34_FD_179970 | JGI IMG/M metagenome (GOLD analysis project Ga0255772, IMG submission 179970) | Coastal salt marsh microbial communities from the Groves Creek Marsh, Skidaway Island, Georgia - 071411BT metaG (version 2) | ecosystem: Environmental > Aquatic > Marine > Intertidal zone >...
ATCAACCACAATTCATTAGCAAGTTTCCTAATACTAATTTTTTTCTTTGGATTTAATTTACTCATACCAATAAAAAAGGGACTCCAAAGAGTCCCTTAGTTTTATCTGATTAAGTTATCAGAAGGTGTACTTAACACCAACTTTGGTGCCGTAACCATTGTCAGCACCATTAGCGCCAGTAGCAAGCGAGAACTCACCATAGACACCCAGGTTTTCGGTAGCAGCAACAGAAGCGCCTGCCTTACCTGAGAAGACGGTGGTGCTAGCGCCACTGTCAGGGGTCTGGAACTGAGGACCACCTTGGACGTAGTAACCAACGGAACCAGTGGTGCCTTCATAACCAACATGAAGGTCAGTAGCGGTTCCAGTGTAGTTGCTGCCGGTGAAACCAGAGTTGGCTTCAACGTTCACATAAGGACCTGCCATTGCAGCGCCAGCGAAAAGGGGAGCAGCAGCCAGAGCTGCGAATGCGGATTTGATCATTTTAGATACCTCGTAATTTTTACTTGTGGAATGGTTACCCACAGATGTTGGGGGAGTTCGACTCTTCCCCGCTTAAACATTTTAACACAGAACCGTTGCGAGTAGTTGAGGCATTGGTCAGTGAAATTGGCACATGTGCCAATTGTTATTTATCTTAATAGACTTTTAAGATTTTGTCAACAGGGACAATTTTCTTACTGTCCCTGTTGCGTGGCAGAACTTTCAGTAATCCTGCCAAGATACGGATCATAGTTCATATAGTCTGCAATGTCAATACCTGCACCAGACTGCTGCCAATAATTCCAAAGAGCATCATGATTACCTTTATGAAAGGCATCAATGTGCTCTGGATGGATACTAGATCCCAATTGAATCTTATACATCAACAGAGGAATTGCAAATGTATTCCCTGAATTATAGATAAGATCATCTGCAACTGGACGAGGTTTCATGCCTTGATCCAATTTATACTTTTCTCCACGACAGTGGAGACGAACAAGTTTTTCTGCATGATAACGATTGATGACATAACATGCGGTAGAGAAATCGTTTACAAATCTCTTATGAAGCTTGACGTGCAAATCTCCAGTACAAATGATTGCCATCTGTACCACATCCCAATCATAGGGGAAGTGTGCATAGAAATCATTCCAAGTGAAATTCCAAAATCTCACAAGATCTAAATCACAATCATCTTCCATAATGATTGCATATGGAGAATCTGAAGTTTCAAGGTAATGCTTCAGTGCCTTTAGATGAGAAGTTGTACATCCAATCTCACCTGAAGTCATCATAGAAGGATAACGACCAGTAATAATGTCACTTAGATCATCATCTCTACCATCATATGCAGAGATGCGTTCGTAATCAGTAAGTTCCCAATACTTAAACTGATCTTCCATAAACTCCCATCTTTCTGGTTGACCATCCAGATTGATGCAATAAACAGGTCCAAAGTTTTTCAGTTTATACGTTGACTTATTTTTATCCCTATCCATGATTACCAATAATTGAATTTACACTTGGAAGATAATGTTTAGTTATTACGTTATTCCAGTCAAAGTTTTTGGAATATTCTTTAATCTCTTGACGATTGTTTATCGAATAGTTTCTATTCTCAATGATCATAGATTCAACGTATTCAATATCACCAACTTTACTCTCAGGAATGATGGTAATAAATTCTTTGGTTTCATCAAGGTTTGCTTTACCCCATTCAGTGACTACAACACCAAGTCCTGCGGCAAGTGCTTCCATACAAACCAAAGGATGTGCTTCACCATCAGATAAGAGCACAAGGTTTCCATAGTCAGTCAATTGATCATGGAGAACATCCTTTGACCACTCTCCAAGATAATTCTTGTTAGTATCAAATCTTCCATCAGCATTATTTCCAGCATACCACAAACTATCAATAGACTGGAACTGATGCTGCCTTTTACGATAATCAATCTTAGCAAGATACAATGATCGATCAGGATACTTTGGTTCCTCAGTGTACCTGAACGCATCACAGTTAACACCATTTGGTGTAACAAATAGATTCTCTTCTGAAATATTCATCAGAACTTTATATACGTTCTTAATTCCTTCAGATAAGCAGAATACATTTGGTTTAATTCTTGCAAATGCATTAGCAACGTTTGCATATCCACCAAACATTTCAGGTCTTTCTAGATAGCCAAAGTGACTTGTGATTGCTTTGGGATATTGAATATAAGAATATACTCCAATAAATTCATCATAATGAACATGAACAAAGTCTGGTCTGAATTCATTAATCTGAGAGATGATCTCACTGGGATTTCTAGTATTCACAATTTGAACTTCATGTCCCAAACTTTTCAGAGTGTTCCTGGTATCCCAAATTAGAATCTCAACAGCACCCCATCCAGTTGGAGGGATGGGCATGATACCAGGTCCTACTAAAGTTATTTTCATTTTAATTTTTCTGGATAATCTGTACAAATACCATAACAATGTTTATTCTTCAAGAAATCCCAATTTACATCTTCCCACTCTGGCATAACAATTACAGTATGAAAAGTGTAAGGTTTGCCAGGATATGCCCAAAGATAACCCTTACTAGTAAGAGTATAATCATCTTCTTGGTGCCAAAAATAATTGTATCCAGAAGTGTTTACAGATAATTCATGAAGGGTATCTAAGTCTTTGCAGTGAATCCAAAGATTTTTGATTCTCTTTGCTAACCACCACCAGGTTACTTTATGTTGAGGTCCATCATGACCTAACCACAAAGACTCTGTTGATCTATCAAATCTAAGATCAATTTCAACATCATAACCTTCTTCTATGCATTTGTCAATTTGATCTGGACTATTTTCAACATCTGGATTTGGTCCACCAATGTTGGCACGATGTGCGATTATTCTTTTCATGTTAGGGAAGGGTTACGTTTGCTCGAACTTTTTCCATGAAATTGTTTTTGGACTCTTCAACTTTTTTCATAATTTCCTCAGGTTCAAGAGAACCTTCGTTCTTGAAATCATATCCAACAGTTTCCATGAGACCCATTACTCTAGGTTCAGTGGAACCAACATACTCTACAGGAACTCCATTAGTTAGGCAGCAAATAGTAGAGTGTGCTCTGCTAGTGACGACATAACTAGCGTTCGCTAAAGTTGTGTACAAGTGTCTTGAATTAGTAATCAAGAGACTTTGTGGGTGCATGTGGTGATAGTCACGCTCACAATTATTAGACACCATATAGATTGGTGACTTGGTTTGTTCTTGCAGAATTTCAAGGGCTTTCTGTGCTTCATTTACATTGAGTTTGTTACCAGACTCAATATTAATAACAAGATACTCTGAAGTTTTTTCTGGACGATTGTAAGAACTTCCCATCCACCATCCACCATCCATTCCACTCATGAACTTAGGATATTCTCCTACCATCTTTGCGATAATATCATCTCGCGTAATCAGTACAAGAGATTGATCTGCAATTTCTTTTGCAAACTGAACATCTGCTTGGTTATAGTCTGTTGGAGAGAGTCCCCATCCAATGAAAGGTGTTCCAGTATCAATCAGAGGTTGGAACAAGGGTTTCATATCAGGACGCAAACAACACCCACCAAAGAGAACAACTAGATCTGCACTCTCTTTGATCCAAGTAAGTGTTGCTTCAGTGAAGAAAGATGTTCTTCCATCATTAAATCCCCTCTCACCACTATCAAAAAATTCAATTAGATGAATTTGCATCTCAATATTTGAGAAGGTTTGTTTAAATGCTTCGATTCCTCCCAAACTGAAGAAATCATTACCCAGATTAATTGATGCTGGGGGTATAACTGCTGCTACTTTTAACATAATAATCTCTCTCAGTTTTTATAAAAAGTTTTTGATCTCTCCCAAAGAAAATCATTTGTCATGTTTTCTAGGAACTTTGCATTTTTAATGTTGTCGTTAAAAGAACGAACACAATGTCCATCCATTTTTGTTGGTTGAATATCTGTCACAGGAAATCTTTTTCTAAAAGAAAAATATTTGAATCCTTCTGGTGATGGAGAAAAGACCTTTGTGTAAACATCGGGATCTTTTACATCATCAAATACATTTGATGCCCAATCAAGATGCTTCATTGGATAGAAAATAGTCACATCAGGGAATCTGTCATGATGATGTGGAAGATGCAATTTATTTGGATTGCAATCATTTAAATCTGGAATACCATATAGAATAGTATCATATCTTGCAAGAACAATGAAATCATATTTAACATTATTCTCCTCAGCATATTCCTTTACAATACGTGATGAAGATTGAACAGAATATAATTGAGATAGAACGTTACTATAATTACTGTGCTTCCAACTATCCTTTTTGCCAGTAAACTTTTCATCAATATAATCTAGTGCTGGTTGAGGAAAATTAAACTTTTTAGGAGGTTCAATTTTCAAAACCAAAGGATCATAATCATCAGAAACAATTGAGAGCGCATCAGGTGTTACTGGAGATCCTTCATATTGTACCCAAGAAGAGATGTCATATTCACCATCTTCTTCCCACCACATATGGCAAAAGACATCTGTGTCATACCTATCAAGGAAAAAATGTTTGTATGAATTAAAGATGTGCTTGTTTCTCACATATCTGGGTTGACCAAAAAATGATAATGCAACTTTCATCAAACTTCTCCTTGATAATGCTCCAGGAAGTAGTTTAAATCCTCAGGAGTTCCGATACCCCACATACCATTCCTATCAATCTCTTTGATACGAATCTTCTTGCCGTCACCAATTGCTTCGTTGAATACTGGGCAAACATAATACTCGTTGTTTACACGAATATCCTTTTCAATCATCTGCTCAGCATACTTCACATAATCAGAACCCTTCTTCCAGTAGTAGATACCAACTGTCGCATGTTCTGAGATAGGCTTCTTCTCAGCAACCTCTGCAACATAACCATCTTCACCCAGTTTGGCATAAGACCATTTAGGGTGAGTTGCAGGGAACGTGACGATACCACCATCAACCTCACCATTTTGGAAGGCATAAAGAGTCTCGTTAGAATCCCACTCAACAAACTGGTCAGAGTTTGCCATCACAAGAGGTTCATCGTTGTTGATAAACTCCTTTGCAAGAAGAGTAGTGCAGCAAGCACCTTCAGTAAGACCATCAACCTGAACAATGTTACATCCAGGAGCAATCAGAGGAAGCAGATAGTTGAGATTATACTTCTCATAGTGTTCCTTTTGAACAATGAAGGTATAGTTTGCTTTGATATTCAGGTTCTCAACAACAACCTGAATCATTGGTTTACCTTTGACTTCGATCAAAGGTTTGGGGAAGGTGTAACCCTGACTAGCAAACCTGCTGCCAGCACCTGCCATAGGAATCAGAACGTTCATAGTCTTGCTCTCCCAAGCAACTTTTTTCTTTGTGCCATTAAGAATTTTTTTGATGCGATCAATCTTTGCTTGATTAAGATCTTTACGATCCTCTACAGGAACGAGATGGCACTTGCTGTCCAGAGCACCTTGACGACCAATATGACTATCTTCTACGATAACTGTATCATTTGGCAACGTCCCAAGTGCTGTCATACACTTCCAATACATTGCAGGAAATGGTTTGTTGCGAACTACATCTTCATTAGAGACGTACATATCAACAAACTCAAGCAGTCCCAAACGCAAAAGAATAATCTTTACTGTATTACGAATGCTATTAGATGCAACTGCAATCTTATATCCACAATCTACAAGTTGTTGGAAGTATCCCATCAACTCATAATCCTTTGCAACACAATCATTAAAGATTTTAAGAGTTGCCTCTTGCTTATCCTTCCAGATTCGATCATATTGATCAACTGGAAGTCCTTTGTTCTTTGTGAGAAGTTCTAATTTTGCCTTGGTGGGAAGACCATCATAGATTGCAACATGATCTGATCTACTGATGGCATATTCTTCTCCAAGTGCTTGATTAAGTGCTTCATAATGATAGTCTTTACTATCAATTAAAACGCCATCCAAATCAAAGATTACTAATTTTTGCATACATCTCTCCAAAGGCGATAACTAAAGGCGTGTTTAGTGATTGGTAATTCGTGGTATTTTATTGCATTCCAACCCAACAATGTTTCAGGATTGATAGCAGAACCTCCTTCTACAATGTTATCGAGGTTGCTGCAAACGCTGAGATATTTATCCATCATTTCAGAGTTGCCAAATGCAAACTGATCATTAATACCATAATCTGTATGAGCATATTCATTATGAACATTGACAACATTCATATCATATGACTGCAGAGGACCAACACTCTTCAAAAAGAATTGATCAGATCTCATTCTGACAACACAATCATACTTAAAATTATTTTCTTCCTCATACTTTCTCTTTAGATCATTTGCCTTTTCAAGACTATAGAACATGGAGATAGTATTATTAACAGGATGTGGGAATCTAGGATCTGGTTTCCACTCAGTAATAAATTCTTTTGGTTCTTCAAATTCAATTCCTTTTGGTTGCCAATTTTCTTGCATGAAAGGAACTTGCCAGGATTCCCACTTTCCCCTGTTCTTATAACTTTCCCAAAAGTATCCAGATTCATCTAACCAAATATGAGCAAAGACATCAATTTGGCAGTCTTCATTTGGTTTCCAAATAGTTTCTACATGATTCTGATAACACTCACGCAAATCTCTAGGTTGACCAGAGTATTCAATTGCAATCTTAAACATGATACTTGCTATTATCTTTTGCTAAATGTACAATTTTTGCTTCAAAGTCGCATTGTCCATCAAAAACTTCTGGATAAGCAAACTCTGAGGGAAGTATATGAACTTCATCTTTTCTTTCTGAATAGAATTTATTCAAATGACTTTCATCATGCCATACAGCAATAACATCATTATTATAATCTTCATCAGTTCTCTGGTCAAGTTCCTTTATCATTTCAAGAACGTGGGGGATTTTACCTCCCCACAAACATCCTTGAAAATAAACACTAATATCATCGCTTTCTGAAACACATGCTCTAGAATCTGGATTGGTTTCAAGAGATCCTGGTGGTTTATTGTGTGGATGCATTCCCAAGTAATGGCATGGGTGGTGCACACCAATGTATTTCTTGTCATTATTAATCAGATCATCTACAGAAACGGTATCTACCAGTCTCATATCAGCATCCAAGAATAGTAACCAATCACAATCTTGAATATCATTAAAACATTTTTGAATTGTTTTGAATCGATAGAGAGTAATGAATGGCCATTCCAAATGTTCTTGATGATAGACAATTGCATTGTCAGGAGATTCTGGAATATCACCATCAGTGAATATCAAATACTTCTTTTCAATTCCAGGTAACAAAAATTCTTCACAACTTTCATACCATGTTGGAAGAAAATTTAGATATTTGTTTGTACCAATAAAAATTACTGCAAGTTTCATACTACCTCCCAATTTTCGCAATAGATATCTTTGGTTTCCAAGTGTTGGTTACCAGGACCAAACCATTTAGATGGTGCAATCACTCTTCCTTTATTTGCTAACCATGCTGCCCACCATGAGAATGATGAGTTTGCAATAATAAAATCCGTACACATACTCATCAAACACATATCTACGTGTCCATTAGTATTTTCAGAAATCATAAACCTATCATCAGAGAAAATAGGTTGATCATGGCACCAAGCAGGATCATCTGAAAATACAATGACTGTAGCATCACTTGGGAACATCTCCAGTGCCTTTTCGTAATAAGAAATGTCCAAAGCAGCGTGATTTTGATTGGTCAAATAATCTCCTCTACGAATATGCAATCCAATGATTGTAGGATCAACATCTGCTGCATAGAGAGATCCTAACATCTGCTCACAAGGTTTTCTTATTTCCTCTTCGAAAGTAAAGTCTTGACGGATGATATCTTCAACATTTTTGAAATATTTTTCACTCTGAAAAAATCCATAGATGCTTACCCAGTCATCACAATTTTTGTGGATATTTTCATTGTAATGAAATTGACCTTCAGGAACAATAGGTCTGTCAACATCGATGGTCTGAATATTCATGCTAGAAACAGTGCTCATCTCAAAGCAATCAAATAGTTCTGTTTTGACCTTGTTTCCTGCACCATCATCAAGTCTATCATTATATACTGGCAGACAAAAGTTTACTCCAGCGTTAGCAGCAATACCTCTTAGTGCTGCGTATTGAAACATCTGATTCCCAAGTCTTCCAAGTCTACCTAGGTGATTAAATCCGATCATAATACATTTTTTTGATATAATTATTATACAAAAAAAGAGAGGTTTATGCAACCTCTCTTGATTCCGTTTAGGTATGCAGGCTCGCCACTTGCCCTTTATCTGGAGGCAAGAAACCAGGCGGGGTTACCCCATCCGCACCACTTGCCTTTTAAAGGGATGGCAAGAAACCTTATGGGAGTTTTCTGGTTGAACCAGGTGCTGCTCTTCTCAGACATTCAACAACCTGCTCAAGTCTAGCTTCCAGTGCTGCGATTCTTTCTTCGCTTGCACCGCCACCACTACAAGGAGTATGTGCTTGTGCTTCTAATGCCTGAAGTCTCTGTTCAACTTCTTGATCGTATTGTGACATATATGCACCACTTTCAGAAGTTACTTGAGTAGATTTTCTTCTTGATGTTGACATTTTTTATAAAGATAAACTCTTGAGTTATTTAGTTTTAAGGGGTCTTGATGACTCCACCAGTGCTGTTATAGTCCATCCGTGACTACGAAAGACGTTTGATGTCTTCCTCAAGTTGACGCAATACACCATCTAGAGTATATGCTCCAGTTGCTTGTTTGCGTCTTTCCATTTCTGCTTCAATCTTTTGAGTGATTGAAGCATGACGACGATGCTCAGATGGATGCATCATCATCTTTTTAGTTTCACTCATGCAAAACTGAAGTTGCATAAGTTCAATATCATCAAATTCCATTTTAATAATATAAAGAACGAGGGGGGGATCCCGACCAGGGTTTTTAGAGACTCTCCATGTCTTCATCATCCTTCACATAACAAGGCACACAATCTGGGTCTAACCATTTAGCATATTCAGAGTCTTCAATAGCAAGAAGCATTTGATCTCCATTATCAAACAAATAAACATCAGAGTACTTTTTAGTATACTCATTTGCTTTTTGCATACGGAAATCGGGATTTCCATTCAATTGAATATGTCCTTTTTGAACAAACCTATAAGGAAATCGTTCATGAATAATAATAGTCTTTGTTGAAGCAACAGACTTAGGATCCAGATCGTTCACGCAACCTCCACAGTTTCAAGATCTTGGAACACATATTCCATAAGCATTTCGTAGTCGTCCAAAGGATCTCCAGAGAATACTACACCTTCACCCTCATAATACCGACGAACCTTTTTGTAGAGTTTCGGATTCTTTACATCAAGATAAAATTCGCCGTTTGCTGCACCACGAAGGGTTTGGATGTCTTTCTTGAATTTTGAAGTGAGTGTCATCGTTTTGATTGATTACCCAGTTATTATAGGGGTTTGACAGCGAACTGTCAAGTGGGGGATGTGGGGATCGAACCCACCTCAGCCGAATTATGAGTTCGGTGCATTCACCAGATTGCTAATCCCCCATGGTAGGACTGCGGAGAATTGAACTCCGTTCACACCGTTATAAGCAGTGGGCCTTAACCAATAGGCGACAGTCCCTCAGGATGCTTCGTTGTGTTCTGTGTATATGCGTATGAGTTCATCATCCGCTGGTATCATTACTGCTCTCTCGCCTGTTGTTATATTTTCTATTCCTATTGTCTCACCGTTTTCTACTCTGTTCAGAAGAGTGTCCCAATTCTCTTGCCAGTATTCCACTGAATAAAAATCCATAGTTGATAATATATATGCATCGGGGTGACAGGATTCGAACCTACGACTTCTGCTTCCCAAAAGCAGCGCTCTACCAAACTGAGCTACACCCCGTTGTTGCTTACCTGATAATTATACTACTTCTTATTGTACTTGTCAAATATCATCATCATCTTCCTCATAAAGAGGACAAGGTTCTTCAAATAGATACTGCATTTTTAATTCTTGAACTCTTTCCTGCAACTGTTGGTAGTCTTCTTCGGTCATTTGTTTTTGAATAAGTCCTCTATTTGCTTGCGAGCATTATTCATTTTTTCTTTTTCACGTTCAGAATGTTTATATCCATGTTTGCCGTGATAAATGAAATGTCCTTGACATATCATAGTTATACCAAATAGGAACAGGGTGATTACCCCTATCCACTCTACAATGTGATATTGAGCCATGGCAATACGGGGGGAATCACTCCAATAAGTCTTAGAAGTCCCTCAGCAAATAAAGCAAGAACCACCCAACCGACGCACATACTAATGATAGAAGCATTACGGTTGTGTCGTCGTATTGCTGCATCGATCATCTCCTGCACACGTTCTTCTGTTAATCTTTCTGGGGGAGTTACACCATCCCCCCAATCCTTAAATTTCAATGTTCATCTCCAAGAATTTAGAAAGAGGATCTCTTCTAGTTTTTACAATTTCACAAGCTCTTTTGTAAAACATATTATCTGTGTTACCAGACTCTTCAAAGGTTGCTTTGATCTTCACCCAGTTTTCATAGGTGTGCTGATCCATTTGTTTTCTCCTTATTACTACTATATTGTAGTGACAAGGTTTTCAAAGTCAACAAATGTGTTCACAACGTAACAGTGTTGAAGAGAATATTAAATTTGTAACTTATCTTAAACGGAAAGGGTGGGATTCGAACCCACGGAAGCTTTCACTTCGCCAGTTTTCAAGACTGGAGCCTTCAACCACTCGACCACCTTTCCAGGTTTTTTAACGAACTTCAAAGTCCAGTTTACGAACTTTGCGTTGTCTTCTTGCTTCTTGATAAGCAAGATCTGATGAAGAAAGAACATTTGATTTCTGTTCTTTCTGTGTAGAGTTTATCATAACTACTCTACTTAAGTCAAGTGCTGTAACACTATCACCCTTTAAAGTCATCATATTTGGACAACCACACACTTGAGTTTTTGGAGTGCTAGTTAATTCTTTATTACAGTCTTTGCATCTTACGACTAACATCTGTCTGCATCCTATTCAGTTCAATGGTGTTCTATTTATAATGGGCGATGAGGGATTCGAACCCCCGACCCTCTCCGTGTAAAGGAGGTGCGCTACCACTGCGCTAATCGCCCTGGCTCCCCCACCTCGATTCGAACGAGGAACCTTAGAGTTAACAGCTCTCTGCTCTGCCGTTGAGCTATAGGGGAATAAGTCCTCTTAAAGAGGAAGCGGATGACGCGATTCGAACGCGCAACCAACAGCTTGGAAGGCTGTGACTCTACCGTTGAGTTACATCCGCAGATCGGGTCTTACATGAGAGAGGAGGTGGTGGTGGTCTCTCTCAATGCCCATATGACAATTATACCAGGTGGGTGGTAAATTGTCAACGACTCAGGAGGGACTTGAACCCCCGACCAACTGCTTAGAAGGCAGATGCTCTATCCAACTGAGCTACTGAGTCAAATGGTAGTTCCTATCGCCTCTAACCCTGAACTACCAAGGGGGTTACAGCAGTTGATTATGCTCTTTCGATGCCATCAACAAAACTATCATACTCGTCTTCTGAGATTTCGTCAAGACTTACGATTTCAAGGTCTGAGTCTTTTGGATCCAACCATTCAACGAATTCATCAACAATTGCCAATTGATCATAAATTCTTTCAATGCCTTCATGATCATAAGATTCGATTCTACCAATTGCCCACTCACGAACATGAGAAACAATATCTTCAGTTTCCATCATAGTAATCTTTTCTGAAGTACCTGCTGAGGATGTTGCTATTGTAGTACTTGGGGACTCCGTTGTCAAGGGATTCTGTGAGTACATTGTTGGTGAAGAGTTGTCTTGTTTCTTCGTAGTTTGTTTTGCCAGCTGTCTTATGTAGAGACAAGATAGTTCGACTAAAATTTTGTCTCCCAGTGCGTTCAATTTCTTCTTTAAGTTCTGGACAAGACCCATAATACTTTTTCCAATCAGATTCTTTTTTTACTCTGCGCTTCTTCCCTGGCGGTTTTCGATGCGACCAAAAATACTTTCTCCCAATGTACGCTCGTCCGTTGGTGAGATTGGTAATGAGATAAACAAAACCATAGTTGTCCCCAATATCATCACTGGTAAAAGCAACTTCATTATACATCCAGGGGTTTTCATAATCAATACCTGTACTCATCAATTATATCAAGAACCTTGTTCAGGTATTTATGAGCAAGGTCCTTGGGGTTAGAATGCCAAGTAGGATCATCTTGTAATTGCGCTTTTAATTTTAACACACGAATTCTAAATTCGTCTTTCTTGAGTTGATTTTTCGACATAAAAAAGGGGAGATTGCTCTCCCCTATCTATCAAAGTTTGAAACCACTGAAGGTATCTTTCTTCACATCCTGTTTTATACCACCAACCACATATGATTCAACCTCTGTCTCCTGTGGTGCCACCTGGAGACCCTTAGAGGAGATCCAGTGCTGTGTCCAGGGGAGTGGGTTGTTGTTTGCTGAAATATCGTATTGGGGTTTTAACCCAATTGCTTTGAGTCTTCTATTTGCAATCCATTCAACATATTGCTGAAGAAGTTTGTCATTGAGTCCAATCATGCTGCCATCTTTGAACAGATAATCTGCCCATTTCTTTTCTTCGTTTACAGCGCGATCAAACATCTTGTATGTCCATTCTTCTTCTTCCTTCATGATTTGCTTCATGTCTGGATCATCACCTGCTCTCCACTTATTCAGAATATTCTGAGTAATTGCTAAGTGTTGGTTTTCGTCTCTTGCGATGAGAGAGATGATCTTAGCGGATCCTTCCATAAGCTTAAGTTCACCAAAGGCGAAACTACAAGCAAAACTAACGTAGAAGCGAATACCTTCAAGAATATTAACGTTTGTGATTGCTCGGTAGAGTTTTCGTTTAACATCTTTGATTTCCCATTGGGATGACGGCGACTGACGAAAATCTTCTTTCCACATGTTACCAGTACCCCAAATTTGAGCACTGTTGATAAAGTCATCATATGCTTCTGTAACGCTTCCAGCACGTTCCAGAATGCGCTCATCAGTAACGATCTTATCAAACACCTCAGAGGGGTCTGAATAGACGTTCTTAATAATGTAGGTGTATGAACGACTATGGATCATTTCCATGAATCCCCAAACTTCCATACATGCTTCCAGTTCAGGAAGTGAGCAGTAAGGAATAAATGCCATACCAGGTCCACGACCCTGAATAGAATCAAGCATGATCTGATACTTCAGATTAGAAGTATAGATATGCTTCTGTTCAGGACGCAAGGTATGATAATCACCACGATCCTTCTGAAGGGAGACCTCCTCAGGTCTCCAGAAGTATCCCAGTTGTTGGGTTGTTAATTTATCAAAAACAGGATATTTGTATGAATCATATCTCTGAACTCCAAGAGGTTTACCAAAAAACATTGGTTGCTTCTTAGTATTAACTTGTTCAGTGTTGAAAACTGTCATGCCTTCAACTTTAGTTGTGGGTTCTTCCACAGACGATATCTTAAACTGCACAGGATTCACACTCTCCCTCCTCTATTGAACTTAACTCTTCAAGTAAATTTTTCAATTCGGACTTGTCCTCTTCTACCTCATCAGTCTTAATGTCGTAAGTGTTTTGGTAGTAAGAAGTTTTCCATCCATATTTGTATGTAGTTAAAAAGTCATTTGCCATGACTGAAACTGGTACTTCATTATCAGGATAATTCTCTGGATTGTAACTCCAATTACCAGATATCGCCTGATCGAAGAATTTTTGCATCACAGACACTACATGTATGTACCCCTTATTGTCAGGCATTTCCCACAATAGGGTGTAATTATTCTTCAAGGAATGGTACTGCGGAACAATCTGCTTAAGAGGTCCCTTCTTCGATTTCTTAATGGACAGGTATCCTCTAGGTGGTTCGATTCCATTGGTTGCGTTTGACACAACGGAACTGCTCTCTGAAGGCATTTGTGCGGACAACGTGCTGTGCCTGAGTCCTGACTCCAGGATAGATGCTCTAAGAGCTTCCCAATCATGTTCCAATCCTACCGAAGTAATTTCATCTACATCCTTCTTGTATGTATCAATCGGCAGAATACCATCAGCATACTTAGTACGTCCAAAGTATTCACAATGACCTTTCTCCTTTGCAAGTTGATTGGATGCTTTCAGAAGATAATACTGGAAGGACTCAGCAAGTCCATGAACAGCATCCCACGCTTTCTGATCACCATAATTGTAACCAAGTTTTGCCAAATAGTGTGCCAACCCAATAAAACCTATACCAAGTGAACGACGCGCCTTGGTGGCGATCTCCGCTGCCTTAATTGGATAGTTTTGGTAGTCGATCAACTCATCCAAACTACGAACAGAAAGATCACAAAGATCCTCAAGTTCTTCATCAGACTTAACTTTACCAACGTTGATTGCAGAGAGAATGCACAAAGCAATCTCACCAAACTCATCGTCGATATGATTGATTGGATAAGTGGGAAGAGTAATCTCTTGGCAGAGATTAGACATGTTTACTTTATCCTTGAAAGAAGAGTGTGAGTTGCAGTGGTCGATATTCATAATGTAGATTCGACCAGTCTCTGCTCTCTCCTTCAGGAGGTCCAGAATGAGTTCTTGAGCTCCAATAGTCTTTCTTGGAATAGATGAATCTCGTTCATAAACATTATATAACTCGTCAAATCCAGGAGTGCCAAAAACATCATACAAACCAGGAACGTCGTGCGGAGAGAAGAGTGAGATTTCTCCATTTTGAATGAATCGTTCATAGAAGAGTTTGCTGATTTGAATAGAGTAATCTAGTTTGCGAACACGGTTATCTTCTGTTCCTTTGTTGTTCTTGAGAACAAGAATATCTTCTATTTCTTGGTGCCAGATTGGGAAGTGGACAGTTGCTGATCCACCTCGGATGCCATTCTGAGTGCAGCATCGGACAGTTGCTTCAAACTTTTTGAGGAATGGGATAACACCTGTGTGCTGAACTTCTCCACCTCGGATCTTACTGTTGATGCCACGGATTCGACCTGCGTTGATGCCGATTCCCGCGCGTTGTGCAACATAGCGGCCAATAGCCATATCACTGCTAAAGATGCTATCGAGGGTGTCATCAGCATCAATAAGAACACAGCTTGCAAATTGTCGAAGTGGAGTTCTAACCCCCGCCATGATAGGTGTGGGAATGTTGATTTTGTGCTTTGAGATTGCGTCGTAGTATCGTTTGACATAAGAGAGACGTGTTTCCTTTGGATACTCTTGGAAAATTGTCAAAGCAATCATGATGTACATGAACTGGGGAGTTTCATATACTCCACCGTTGCTACGATCCTGAACCAAATACTTATCAACTACCTGACGAAGACCAGCATAAGTAAACAAGAAATCACGATCATGATCAATAAAATTATTTACCTTTTCAATTTCTTCTTTTGAATATTTTAGAAAGATATCTTTATCATATACATCAATATTAGTACAACTCATGATGTGACTTTCAAGATGAGGAAGTTCTCTCATCTTTCCATACAAATTCTTACGCAATGAAAACAACAAGAGTCTTGCAGCAACAAACTGGTAGTTAGGATGATCCAGATCGATTAGATCACTAGCACTGCGAATAAGAATTTCCTGAATCTCTGCAGTGGTAATTCCATCATAAAACTGAATACCAGACTTCATTTCAACTTGACTTGCAGAGACTCCTGCAAGACCCTTGGTTGCCTCTTCAACCATCAGATGCATCTTGTCTAGGTCAAGAGGTTCAATTCGACCATCACGCTTTTTAACTTTGGTGCCGTTACTCATATTTTCTTCCAGGTGGTAAATTTAAGTTTTGCTTCTAAACCAGAATATGTATTTGATTCTATCACAGACTGAACATCCAGTCCAGATACAACCATGTCATTAATGTCCTTTTGGGTTATGCCAGATGGCCAGATAACGACTTTTTCTCCAGAGTCAATTGTTTTACCGATTCTTGATAGGATCTCTCTATTGCGCGGTTCGTTATCATAGATCCAAATAGGATCGCTAATCCCCCAACGCTTAACATCAGCATCAGCTCCACACATAGCAATCGCATTGCGAATGAACGTGCTGTCGAAAGGTCCTTCTGTAACATAGACTGGAGCATCTTTTCTGATGTTATCCAATCCATAGATTTTTGGTGCGTCATCATTAAACATCACAGTGATATATTTAACAGACTTTGGATTGTTAAAATCCAAACTCCTTCCTTGAATACCTATTAAGTTTTGATTGTAAAACAAAGGAATAATAATCCTTGCTTCATCATATTTTGTATCATCAAACGTTGGTTTGATTGTGTTTACCCACTCTTTAAACTTCTTTGCATAGTAAAACTTATTACAATCAAGTTTCCTTGCAGTCAAATATCCATTAGAAGTTGGGTCTTCAGATGCTTTTGGAAGATCTATTTTCTGTTTGAACTTTGGTGCCTCAAAATTAAATTCAGGTTCATCAGAAACAAAATTTCTTCCAGTATGACCATTTTTAAATTTTTCAAGTGAGTACTGCTTATGTACAGCAGGATCAACTTGCTTCAAAAAGTTATTAAACGACATTGAAGCACCACAATTGTGACACTTGAAATTGGTGTTTGCCTTTACAGAGTAAATATATCCTCTCGTTTTATTTTTACTCTTTTTAGAATCACCACAAATAGGGCACCTAAAAGTATAAAGGTTTGCTTTTACTCTCTTGAATTTTTCTAGTCGAGGAGATAGTAGTCCAATAAATTTGGAATCAACGTGATCCATTCACAAAGGCAATCGCTGGTGCCATTATAGCACCATTCGCAGAGGATAACAACGGTTTAAGAGTTCTAATTGCTTGTGGATTGGTTAGAGCTACAACTGCTCCCAATATTCCGATGCCAACCCAAAGTTTTCGTTCCAATAATGATAATCGTTTAGTAACGCTGTCATGATCGCTGTCCATTTTATCACGTAGTTTGTCGATTTTATCAAACAATATTGAGTCGATTTCTTCTTGTTTACTGATTCTTTCTTCATGGACGGCAAGCATCCGCGACACATTATTATTTACCTCGGCAATCTTTTCAATAGCAGCATCTAACTTAGAGACAACTGACTCAAAGTTCTGTAATCTTTCTTCCAATACTGCAACCTTAACTTGCTCTGCCATCTTGAGGTGTCCATGTTTTTCTCAGACCCTTTTGATAGATATATCTTTTTCTTTTCCTCTTTCTTACTGGCGGATCATCTCCTGCTTCCTCAGTCCCAGCAATTTTTCCACCTGCAAGAGAATTTGTAGGGACCTCTTCATTGAGATGTTCCTTTATAAAATCTATAACTTTTTTAAGTCTCTTGTCCGTCATTGTAAATCTTGTAAAGACTTTGTAAACAGTTCAAATCAATTTGTATGTCATGAATATAGCACTTTGGATATTCTGGAAGTTTGTTTAAGAAAATGACGAATGTTTTCATTGTAGACCACAACTCCTTCTCTATTTTAAAGAATAGCATTGGAGTTGTGGCATCTCCAAAGATGTTATAAAGAATAATAAAGTGATTTAATAAAAGATGAGTTTTAAGTTGACCAGTCTTTTGATATCGCTTCAATAATCTTTTGACATACTTAAAATGATTTAAGTCTCTGTCAAAATCTTCTTTTGTTACTGCTTGAGGATTCTCATAATGTTTAATTGCAAATAAGAGAAAATTCTCTTCGGTCAACTCATCAAAAATCATATATTATCAAGCAAGAGGATTGCCATCATACACAGGTGTGTTACCTGTAGTGATACCAGACATTGCAACGAGAACTTCTTTCTTAACTCTCAGTTCGCCTTCAACACCCATATATGTGGTAACACCAACCCAACCTTCATGAGTCAGAGCGTATGATGTTCCTTGAGCAGCTGCGATTCCAGCATCAGCAACTCCATAAACATACTTACTATAACCATTAGAAAATCTCTTGAAGGTTAAAATATCACCAGTTGAAATTCCTGCAGAGATTGTTGAGGCAAGTGCAATATTTGCGCCATTAACTGTAGAAATTTCAATGTTATTGCCATCATTTAACAAGAAGTCGCCAACAAAAACAAAATCACTAACTGCAGCATAAACGGTGGAGAAACCAACTGGAGAATTGGTTGTTGCTGTTCCGGTTTGAGTAAGAGGAGTTAAAACTGGATCAGTAGTAAGAGTCTCACTGTAAGAACTGTCTAGAACAGTATACTTAGGAAGTTGACTTACCTGGAATTGTGCTCCACTAATAGCAGCTCCACTAAGTCCAGCAGTTGATCCAATAGTAAGACTTTCTGAACTAGCAATGCTAATAATAACTGCATCACCAAAATATGTGGTGCTGCGATCACCAAATCTAATTACATCACCTTCAGAACAACCGCCAGCAATACCAAAACTAGTACCAGCACCGGTAACGACGCCAGTGCCATAGTTTAAAGTTACCGTTCCAGCTGATCCAACGGCATCATTATTTCCCCAGAGTGCCATGTCTTTTCTCGTAAAATTTATTTGCTATAAGATATTTATAAAAAAAGAGACCTTATCTTTTCGGTCTCTTTTTGGTTTTATACCAGTTTAGAAACTCAACTTTTCAGTCGATTTCTTCTCTAGATTTAATTGCTTTTGATACAACTTCTAAAAGTTGATCATCCATTTCTGTCTTAGTCAGTTTAACTGCTTTGCCAAGAATTACCAGGCAAATTTCGATCAGTTTTTCGCCAAGTTCTTCGTTGTCGGGAATCTTAGCAACTGCATCTGTAATAATTTTAGATGCTAATGGGAGTAAAAATGAGAGCATGATGAACCTCAATACAGGTATATTCTATATATCAAGATAATCGTTTTTTTGCAGCATATGCATCAAAAGTATATTCACCAAACATCTTAGGACCTTTGGTTTTTCTCTCTGCTGCTTTTCTTTCTCCCTCTGTAGAACCCTTTTGAGCAAGGGTTCTTATTTTTTGAGCACGTTGTTGTTGTCTATGTGCCTTAGGATCAATAGTAAAATCCATCAGTCTCTCTCTGAATAATACTTTGCTCTTGCTTGCGTTTCTTTCTTCTCTTTGGAAGTAAGACCATGCTTTGCAGCACGTTCTGCTTGAGCACGTCTACGACGATTTTCTGCTTGTCCTTCAGTTTCCTTTGCTCCAGGAACCTTCTTTTCTTGGCGAGAACCAGGATTTTCCTTACGGAATTTTGAAAGCAAATGTGGAGTCTTTGCTCTCTTGTATTCTGCCTCTACCTTTTCATTTCTTTCATTAACTTGTTCAACTTCTTCATTTGTAGCAGCTTTGCCACTATAGGTTTTTTTCTTATTTAAAGCAGCATTCTTTTTGATCTCTCTATTCAGAAGTGCTTGCTTCAGTTTCATTCTTTTGCTGAGAGCAGGAGGATTTCCCACTGCCTTAGCCATTGTCATTCCAATTCCTTCTTCAACACTTTCAACTTCTTCATTAGTAGACTTTCCTGCTTTCTGAAGAGATTGTTGTCTCTTCTTAGCAATCATTTGATCGATTTGGGTTTTTCTTTTTTGAAGGGCAAGTTCTTGTGGAGACATCGCTGTTTCAGTTGCACCCTCACCAAGTTTGCGTCCACCACGCTCAGCAGTCAATTTAGCAGCAATTGCCATTTGGCGACGCTTTTCTTTTGACTTACCCTTGAACTGAGGAGCATCAGACTTATAGAAGTCTTTGATGACATCACCCATCTTTTCTTTCTTCATGTTGAGTTTTTCATCAATCTCAACTTCTTCTTTGCTCATTTTCTTTTTTTGCCATGAGTCAAGAGCATCTACAGGAAGACCACCCTTAGCAAGAACTTCTTTTTTATGTGCTTGGAAATCTGCAGCAGACTTTGTTCTCTTTTCTTTTTCTGTTTTAGCAGCAGCTGCTTTTTTAGCAACATTCTCTTTAGAGATTCTGTCAATTCTTTCTGCAGGAGTTTCTTCAGAAATAGTTTCTTCACTCATACGTGATGCAACTCTTTCTGCCTGACGCTTAATAAATCCTTTGAGATTGCTTTTTGCTTTCTTGGGAGCAGCAGCAACTGCTTGACGTGCTTTTCTAGTCTTATCACCAGCAGTTTGTGCTACTTCTCTGCCTTTATTGTATGCAGCAACTTGTGCTTTTGCTGATGCATATTTTGCAGATTTTTTAGCAGAACCAATTTTTTCGCCAACCTTTCTACCAAGATATCTAAGGCGTCCTTTTGCCTTTTTCATTACATCATCTTTCTTGGTTGGAGTGTCATGACCAAAAGTAACTTTTGCTTCAATCAGTGCATACTCAAGTGCTTCTTCAATGTCACAATTTTCATATCCTTCTTCTAAAAGTTCACCATATACACTTTCAATAATATAATCAAACTCATCAATCTCAACCATCTCAATAATGGTTCCACCAATCTCTTCAATTGCTTCACCAAAATTTGGGTTAATTTTGATTTTGTTATTTACCTTTTTTTCTTTGATCTTTTTTGAATCGATTTCATCATCCATTACCTCAGATAAGTCAGTTCTCCAATTGGACATGGACTCGCCAATCTTGGTTCTCAGTTTTTTCTTTCCATCAGGCGAAGGAACAAACTCGCCCATTCCCTTCTCTTTTGGATCATCCTTATCTACATCACCATCATTATCAGCATCAATTCTCTTGACTGCTTTCTTTACCAATCCTTTTAAATCTTTAGAAGGAACTTCATGGGGAGCATGAATTCCCATTTTTGTAACTTCAGCAAGTTCTTTCTCTTCTTTCATTCTCTTCTTCATCGCCTTGCTAATTGCCTTGCGACGCTTATGAAGATACTTATCTGACTTATCAGTATCGCCATCATTATCAATATCAGCATCCTCTTGACCTACTGGGTCAAGTGCTTCTTTCATACCCTTTGCTTTTTTGACTGCAGCAATACGTTCTTTACCCGTTTCACCTTGGAACTGAGGTCCGCCAGTTTTACCTCTACGAATATCTTTTGCATCCTTATTCAATTCATCTCTTTCTCTATGTGCTGCTCTTCTTGCACGTCTTACTCCACCACCCAATTCCAGAGCACCACTAGGGTTGTCATATCTCTTATCTCTAGCAGTTGCTCTTTCATGTTCTGGTTTTAATTTATCAACTTTCGCTTCAGAAACAGCGATTTTCTCAAGATATACCTTTGAAATTGCATTCAAAGGATTTGGCGAAATTCCAGACATGGTGATACTACTACTTCTTTTTCTTATACTTATTTATGAAATTCTTAATACCAACAGTACCTGTCATTCTCATAGTATAGTTTCTATTTGAATCAGTTCCAACTTCTCTTTCTTTTCCAGAAACTCCAGAAGGTCCTGGATAATTTACAACTGATTCCATAACATCACGAATCCAAGATTTGAACATGTAGTTCTCTTCTGTTACACAAATAAGATGATTTGTTCCTCTACGAATAATTTTTCCAATCAATCCAGTATTTAAATTTTCAACAACATCACCAATTTTGTAAATCAATCCATTCACATAATGCTCACGAAGTCCCTTTACATCAAACTTAGGTGCAATCTGCCAAAGTTCAGTGACTTCCTTTTTCTTTTTCTTAGCGTTCATTCCTTGACGAACTGCATCAAAGAGTGCTCTTGTATCTCCATCATCCAATGATTTTGGTGTTCCCTTACGGAATGATTCATAATCATCATCCATCACTGCTTTACGCATTTTAGATGCAGACATGCCTTCTACACCCTCAGCATCAGCATCTCTTACACCAGCAGAGATAACACGAATCAAATCAAAATTATAAAGATCTCCATTATATTTCTGTGCAAGGTTTTCAAACTCTGCTTGACGATCTGATCCTACAATAATATTAACGTTTTTAAATCCTTCTTCATCTGCTGTAGTTAAAACATTAAAGATTGATCTCATGTCATCATCATTAACAATGTTCTCTTCATAATCAGGGAACATCTTTTTCATGTATGAAATCTTCATATCAGGATCCAATGGATTCTTCTTTGGATCTTGAGTTCTTGATGGATAAATTTTAAAGTTTCCTCCTGCTGCTGCTTTCTGTGCTGCCTGAAGCAGTTTTTCATGCCCAACTGTGGGAGGATTAAAACGTCCAAATGCAACAGTTAATGTATCACCAATATCACCAGCACCTTCTGCTTCCTCTGGTGCTTTGGGTTTTACTCTTGCTTTTGGTTCTGGTGCTGCTACTTTCTTTTCTGCAGATGGTTCTTGTGGTTTGGCAGCAGGTTCCTTTTTTGCTTCTTCTTCTTTCTTTGCTTCTTTCTTACTTACAAACTTAAGTTTTCCATCCTCAGTTTTTGCCACGAAATTGCCACGAGAGTCTAACCAACCTCCGTGTCCATCGCTCTTAAGGTTCAGTTTTCTCGCTTGCATAGATGCTTGCGACTGAGCCTCATTCAAGAATTGAAAGAAACTTTTCATGTATATTGATAATCCTTATATTTTATTTATCACAAATGGAGAATAGGAGACTCGAACTCCTGACAGCCTGCTTGCAAAGCAGGTGCTCTACCAACTGAGCTAATTCCCCAACAAAGACATTATAAAACCCACTCAACAACTTGTCAAGTGGGTAATGTCAACTTCCCAAGCAGTTTATTTATCAGTCACACATGATATCAAGGATTCTTTCAATCTCTTCTGCAGTGAAGATTCCAGTTGCTTCCAACTCTTCTCTCTTGTCTTCTCTGATGCCAGTCTCTTTGTCTTGTCTGGTTTGAGTTCCAACCGCCTTAACTGCTCTGGATCTCAGACTCATTTCCTTTCTGTTCTCTGCCTTACGGGTAGGGCGTGGTGATTCTGGTTTTGATGAATCAGCAGCCATTGAGAACTTTTCATCAACTTCTTGAGGAGCATGAACCTGCTCAAATGCTTCCATCAAACCTCTAAGTTTATTCAGATCCATTTTGGAAAATTTCTATTCTTCTATGGATATTTATAAAAAAAGACCCTTAAAGGGTCTCAGAGTTTACCACCAACAGTTCCTTCATGTTTGATTGTGTCATCAGGCCATCCTTCTTGCAACCCTTTCAAATAAAATCTGGCTGCTCTGATGCAATCTTCTTCAGTCAAAGCAGAAACAAGGTTCTTACCTTCTTTGTCTACACCATTCCAAAGAAATCGTCCTTTCTCAACATAAAAGGCATCATCAATCAATTTCTTGTTCATCATTCTTTTTATTAAATCCAAAAGGTGCTAAAGTATTTTCTAATTTTACCTTTAGAGCAACTGTGCCAATTGCTTCCATAACTTTCAAAATGTCTTCTGGTTTAGCACCATCACCAAGTTCTTTAGCAATGTACCAATACTTAGGCCAAAATTCTTCACCTGCCTTTTGATAATCTTCAAGCGTCAGTAGTTTCATTCTTCAATTCATTCTCAATTTGTTTGTCAATTTCAGTGATCACTTCACGAATCTGATTAATGCGCTGTGGCACACAAGTGGGATTGTAAGTGAATTCATTCTGAGATTCAAATAGTGCTTGACGTACTGCAGCGGCAGAACGAACATCCATTTCAACGCTGATCATCTTCTTTCTCGTTAAGTTTATTTTGTCTAATAGTTTCGTGCAGTCGTTCTACTGCTTTACGAACCTCATCGGTTTCTTCCCATTCAAAGATGTCACCTGAACTAGTCATAAATTCTCTCTTAGTCACAGATCTCCCTCCTTACGATTTTCAGAACGATATACATCAAAGGATCCTTCAGGATAGCGAGCACTCAGTTTCTCATAATTCATTTCAAGAATCTCTTCAAACGAAGTATCAAGTGCCATACATGCTTGAGCAAGATACCACATGATATCACCAAGTTCACGCTTCAGGTGGAAAGCATTTTCATCATTCCAGGGTTTGCCTTGAAGAAAAACTTTCTTTACAACTTCAGTAAACTCACCTGCTTCTGCGCTGATGCCAAATGCTGCTGTCATCAAACGAGGGACATCTGCATCTGCTTCAACATCAAGTTCAGTCAGACGAGTCAAAAGTTTTGCAAGATCAGAACTTGCAGGACTAGTCGTTTGGCGAACAAACTCAACATATTTTTTAGTGTCAATTTGTTTTGTCATACTAGAATTTAAATCCGTCAAATGATTTTTTGGGTTTGTTTTCTTCATAAGTATACTCTTCCTCTCTACCCTTGTCAAGGATTTCGTTCTGTGCAGACTGTTCACAATCATAGAGACGCATCTTAGCACGATCAATACCAACTACAAATCGTTTATGAACTGTTGGATCATTGTATCGATTCTTCAATTGCTTTACCATAATTTGTCCCAGTTCTTCAAGCTCATCTGTAGAAATAAGGGCAAACATAAGATCAGCAGTAGCAGGGAGACCAAAGGATTCACTAGTATCAGTAAGTTCAACGTCACTGCTACCATAACCAGAGCGAGTGGTCTGCGTGGCAGAAACGATAGGGACGTTTGCCTCAACAGCCAACCCTCGAAGTTCCTCAGCAATCGCTTTGATATAGCTATATGAATTGACAGTGCTATTCCCGCGATACCGCGAGGAAGCACATATATTAAGGTAATCAATGAAAATAATATCAGGACGGAATGACTTCTTAAGTGCAAGTTCATTAAGAAGTGATTTAAAGTGTCCACTGTGGGCAGATGCTGTAGGGTACTCCTTAATAATTAGGGTTCCTTGAGTTTTCTTAGAAAGGTTAGTTACCTTACTTTCAAACATTACTTTAGGAAGTTGACTAATCTCTTGAATGGGGACATTGAGAAGGTTAGCGTCAATTCGTTCTGCAATTTTTTCCTCAGCCATTTCAAGCGTGATATAAAGTACATTCTTCCCACATAATAAGGCGGAAGATGCGACATGGCACATAAAGAGACTTTTACCGACACCAGTGCCAGCAAGAGCAATATTAAGAGTCTTATTTGGAAGACCACCCTTCGTAATTTTATTAAAATACTCAAGATCAAATTCGATCTTGTCTTCTTTCTTGTGATAGGATTCATAACGCTGTTCATAATCAATCAAATAGTCATGTCCAACGTGAGTATCAAAAGATACTGCGAGAGCATCAGATAGAATGCTTGGAATAGCATCTCTATCTTTTTTATCATCCTTACCATCTGCCAAAGCAATTGATTCCATCAATGCCAGATAGATGGCACGATCTCTGCACCATTTTTCTGTTGTATCAACTAACCATCCAAAGTCAGTCGGAACATCTTCAAGATAACTAATCAGTTTAGTTATCTCTTGAAAGGTAGAATCTGTTATATCAGATCTCTTCTCCACCTCAATACAAATAACTTCTTTTGTAGTTGGTTGATTGTACTCAGTGACAAAATTAAGAATCTCTTCAAACACAATCTTCTGATTGATGTCTTCAAAATATTCTGCCTTAATAAAAGGCACAACTTTACGAAGATACTCTTCATTGTAAAGAAGATTTCTGAGGATTAGGACTTCAACTTTATCCATGAGGTATATCAAATACAAATGTTATTCTTGTCTCATCACCGATGTTAACGGTTCCATGAGGTAATTTATTGTTGAACCATAAGAGAGTTCCTGGTTCTACAATGATACTTTCATTGCCACAAAAGTACTGATACCTACCAATGATAGAAAGATGATATCTATCTCTGGTTAGGTAGTAAGTTCCTTCGTCAATATGTGCTCCTACAATTTCATCTACAGGAAGTGAAAGAAAACCGCACCTATGAATCTCTGCGTTCTTAAAATGCTTGCGTATGATCTTTCGAATCTCACTGTGATGAGAATATGCTGGAGTTTTAACATTGATCTCAGAATCCCCAACAAAGTCTTCTTTGTTACGAACCCCACCCATTATAAGTTGAAGGGCACTTACTGGCAAGTCTGCAAATCCCCTATCAACTAAGGACTGAGAATCCTTCAGATGTTTCTGATGATCCCAGTCCTGTGGATATTTCTTTAATTGTTCAATTACTTTGTTGACGTTTATTTTCGTCTTCAAAATTTTGATGTTTTCCATTGTTTAGATATTTGTCGCTCTCAGGTTCAGTGATAAGGGTCATTCCACTTTCAATGAATTCTTTTCCCTTATCAGTTTCTTTAAACCTGCGTTTACGATCCATAACTGAACTCCTGTTTTGCTATTTGGTCTAATTGATCCATTACTTCTGGAGTGAAATATACTTCGGGTTCTTTGAGAATTGCTTTAGCATAGACTTTTTTGCCGTCAATCTCGTATCGCCCAGCAACGTTTTTCCAGAGACCGCCAATCTCACCGAGTTCAAGAAGACCATAATAACGATCAAGGCCACGCTCATCGTAATACAAACGTACCGTAACATCTTTGTTCTCCTTACTCAAACGCGACTTAGCAGTCTTAGCTTTGATAAGATTGCCGACGATTTCTGTTCCGTCCTTTTCTTTCTTTTTGCTAAGATAGATGATTGTAGACGCTGCATATTTGAGGCCGCTGCCTCCTCCCATTTCTTTAGTTGGTACGTAAGCTCCGATAACATCGTAGGTATGGTTGGTAACGATCATTGGAATGTTTGCTTGACCCAACTTGAGAGTAAGCATACGGAATGCACCTTTAACCAATTGTGATTTGGTCATGTCACGAACTTGTTTGTCGTTGAGTGCGTCAGTGATTTCCTTCTCAGTGGAAAGCATACCCAGAGAGTCTAACACAAACATACAAGGTTTGCGTTCTTCTAATGGTTTCTTAAGGTATATATCTACTGCTTTGAGTGCTTTGCCACGAAACTCCTCAATAGTGACAACATTAACAACAACCAAACGAGAGGTATCAATTCCACGCGATTCAATCAGAGATTTGGTAATAGCAGCCTCAGTGTCAAAATAGAGGCAGTAACCATCAGGATTGGAATCAAGGAAATTCTTAACGACAGCGAGAGAGAAGAAAGTCTTTCCAGTAGAAGACTCTCCAGCAATAGCAGTAATCTTATTCCCAGATACACCACCAAATACGCTACCTGAAACCAGTGCGTTAAAAATGTACGAACCTGTGTCAACATAAGTTTCGGTTTCATCAATATCAGATGCTAACTTAGTAAAGTCATCACCAATCTCTTTTACAATATCTTTAAGAAAGTCCATCAAGCTACCATCCCATATTGTTCACGAAGGATTTTTTTATAAGGAAGACCCTGCTCACGCAGTTCTTGTACCAGTTTTAGTTTTTGATATAGTGCAACATCTCCACCAAGAGTCATTGCATTGATAATTTTATTCAGTTCTTCGTCGTTGATAGGAAGATCCATCATCCAAAAAATAGTTCAAGGTTTACAGTTTTCTCCACGTTCCATCCAATTGCATCCAGGATTGCTTTCAGGGGTTCAAGGAATGACTTTTCAAATTGTAAGTCATAATCAACGTATTTGTCAATTCCAAGTTCTTTGGGGAAATCTTGGATGAAAGAAATTACGTTTTCATGGAATATATTTGGTTTCTTTAAATAACAGAATTTGATTTTCTCTCCATTCTGAATCAAAGAATATTTGTTTGTAAGTTTCTTTTGTTTAATATAATGATTGAATAAAAGTGCTCCACGAACATGAATGGGAGTTCCCTTTATATAAATGTCAGATGATGATGCATATTTTACAACATCAGATGCTGATCTTGGGAAAGAAATATCTTCAGGGGGAAGTTTCTTAAATTCTTCTCTACAGGTATCAATAAAGTTGATCACATCATCTTCTGTCCCACTCATCATAAGTTTGAGACCATCTTTAATCATCTTGCGACAAGGTGCAGGAGTTGAAGACTTAACTGCCTCAATACCCATCATCTTCAGTTTAGGTTCAGTATATTGAACTCCTTCACTGTTCCATACGTTGAGAATATATCGCTTCTTGGCAGTCCAAATACCACGATCAGCGATGTTCTCACGCTTCATTTGCATCTTCTGTTCATACGCCGAAACGTAATCCGCAAGTTTCTGATAACTGCGTTCGATGAATGGTTCCAGTTTTTCTTGACAGATCTTGTCAAGTACTGAAACAATTGCTGCTTTATCACCAGACTTATTACCAAAGAATTTATCAACAAGAGGTCCCATATTAAGATAGATTGAGTCAGTGTCGGATGCAATGACATAATCTACGTTTTCTGTAGACAATAGTTTATTTAGATATTCGTTCATCTTATTCTCAATCCAACGGATAGAGACTTGACCAGAAAGCGTAATCGCTTCTGCATTGGCCAATTTGTAGTAACGGAAATACTGATTACCGATTGCACCATAAGCAGAGTTGAGTGAAATCTTTTTAGCCATCTGGATATTATTGCAACGTGCAATCTCTTTCTCCAGTGCCTTAGTAGGAGTCTTTTCATACTGTTGTTTTGCAGCGAGCATCTTCTTTTTAAATATAACACGGTCGCCATACATTTTCTCCATCAGTTCTGGCAAGAACCCACGAATATCTTTGCGATACATTGCGCCATTGGCACATACTGCATTGTCTTTATACAATTCAAAGTTTATCTCTTCATTCAGTATCCTATTAACAGTTGCTGTTGGATGCTTTTCCTCAAGAAGAGTTTCTGGAGAAATATTATACTGCATGATCAGGTGTGGGTACAGCGAGTTCAAGTCAAAACTCACAACCCAATCATACTTTCCAGGAATGGGTTCTTTCACATATGCACCAGCATACTTTTCATTCTTATCAGAACGAACTTTGGGGGGAATGACAATATTTCTTTTCTTCAAATAGTTGTAGATAATATTGTCCCACATTCTTACTTGATAGAACACGTCAACATAATTCACCTTGGCATCATACGCCATGGTGAGGGCGAGTTCAATCAGTTTCATCTTGTCTTCTAGACGATCGACAAGTTCCACGTCAACGATGTTGTATTCAATAAACTTCTGCCACCCATGAGTATAGAAATCTTTAAAGGTATCAAACTCAGAGTGATCAAGTTTCTTCTGACCAAGTTCTACGCTGGCAATATAATCAAGACGATATGATTCTTGCGCTTTGTAAGTGAACTTCTTATACAAATCAAGGTAGTCAAGTTGAGTGACACCACCAACATCAAAGGTTGTGTGCTTACGACCTTGAATGAAAGTTTCACCTTGAGTTACAAGACCCCAAGGAGAGAATCGCTTCATTAGTTTCTCACCAAGGACACGATCAAGTCGTTTGCAAATATAAGGAATATCATACAACTGAATGTTCCATCCAGTAATCACATCTGGAACATCAACCATCCAATAATTGATAAAGTGATTGAGAAGTTCATATTCACTTGGACAATAATGGTATGTTACATTCTCCTGCTTATTGTTGAATGGTTTTACTCCCCAAGTAGTGATCTTCTTGGTTGCGTAATCCTGAATAGTAATCGCCAGGATTTCTTCTGAAGCAGACTCCACATCAGGGAATCCCTCTTCAGATGAAACCTCAATATCCAAAGTTACAAGTTTGATTTGTTTTGTATCAAACTTGATTTCATCTTCTGGATACTTTTCTGAAATGTATTGATAGATGTATCGATCATTTCCATAGATCTCAAATCCATCAACTCCTTCATATTTTTTGTAAAACTCACGACAATCACGAACAGTGCCTGGTTTTACTTCTTCTACGTGTTCTCCACCTAATGTTACATATTTTGTTTCCCTTTTGCTTTTTACATAAAGCGTAGGATAAAACTCATCTCTTGTTTCAAATCTTTTTCCATTTTCAACTCCACGAACGAGGAACTGATTGCCAATCAATTGAACATTAGTGTAAAAGCGCATTACTTAATCAGGTCCTGATATTTTTCAAGTAGGGTGGGCATAGGATCTGCAAGAGTTAAAATCTTGTCAGAACTCATCATAAAAGTTTCTTGTTTTGTCAACTTTAACATAAATGGCGTAAGAGTATAAGTCGCCTCTTTGTATTCAGTTACAATGCAAGGTTTGATCAATTTGCAATCTGGTTCTCCAATATCAGCACCAACCTCTTCAATCTGCGATATAAGAATCTGATTGTTCATCAGAAGCATCACTTTGATTACTTTGTCCATGGTTTACAACATCCTCGATATACATTTCTTTTAATTTGGCAGTTGGTTCTACCATAGTAACAAGCCAATCTGCAGGAACTGGAATTCTTTTATCTGCAGAAAGTGGAATCCATGGGAAAAGAGAAACTTCATATCCTGCCTTTTGAACTCCATTCTGAATTTCTTCATTGAGAAGACTTGGATTCCTCATTTTAATGATGCAAGGTTTATCCAAAAAATATCCAACAACTCTTGGATTCTCTTCTTCACCTACTGCCATCTCTGAAACATCAGCAATGATGTCTTCACCAGATTTTAGTACAACTAATTTAATGGTCATAACACAAATTTACCTATTAGTATTATAGCAATAAAAAAGAGGGGGGTCAACTGGATTTTGCCAGTTCCCCCTCCGTCTGCGCCGACGATATTCGTTATTATTTAGAGATAATCTTTACGTGCATGATGGTCTGGAACTATTTTTCCAAGGACGATTCTGAGGAGTCCGTCTTCGAAGGTAACGTCTCGTACTTCGGTGTCGTCGGATAAAGTCCACGCTCGTTTAAAGCTTCTGCTAGCCACTCCCTTGTGGATAAAGGTCTTCTCCGACTCTGTATCTTCCCTTTGTCCTTCGACAAAAAGTTTTCCATACTCCGTGAAAACATTGACTTCTCCTTTCTTAAATCCTGCTAATGCAATCTCTAAGTGTGATTCTACATTATTTACCTGAATAAGGTTGTAAGGCGGATAGTTTGTTGTAGTTTCATGAAGATTAAAAAGACGATCAAAATATTCGTCCATACCAATACTGTTCTTGGTGATCTTATCCATCAAGGTATTAAGATCCGCAGCAGAATAACGCTGGATGTTCATTATGGTAGCTCCTTTAAAAGCGAGTTTGTGTTGTGTGGACCCTTACGGCATCCATTACTAATTATACAAGAAAGCATAAAAAAGGGAGTGTAGAAAACCACACTCCCTTCTAGGGTGTTCCGACTTGTAGAGTGCCGCACGAATGGCACACTACTATTTATTCTGCCTCTTGAGTTTTACCCTTCTTACCAATGTTATACTTCTGCTCAAGAATCCAATCACCTTTGTCCTTATAAGCAAGAACCTTGATTTGATTCAGAGGAGCAATATCAACAACACTATCCTCTTTGACAATCGTAATCAATCCCCAGTCTGCAAGCAAACGTGCAATGCGATTACGACGCTGAACATCATTCACTGTGAGATTAGCGTGTTAA